>Ga0105093_10000283_pt1 | contig 19707 bp, 26 predicted proteins | sample PPLLak3March2015_2_FD_79111 | JGI IMG/M metagenome (GOLD analysis project Ga0105093, IMG submission 79111) | Freshwater sediment microbial communities from Prairie Pothole Lake near Jamestown, North Dakota, USA - PPLs Lake P8 Core (3) Depth... | ecosystem: Environmental > Aquatic > Freshwater >... | reverse complement strand
TATCAAAGAGCTTTCGAAATACAAGCTTATTCTTACTTTTAATGGTGCTTCTTTTGACTTGCCGGTTATTGACCGTTTTTTTAATTTCCGTCCGCATATTCCGCATATTGATTTGCGTTTTGTTTGTCAGAAGCTTGGTTTTACTGGGGGCTTGAAGGTGATTGAAAAGCAACAAGGTATCCATAGAAGGGCCGAAGTAGAGGCCCTGTCCGGTTCGGATGCTGTTTATTTGTGGGAGATGTGGAAGTCTACTGGTGATCGTGACTATTTGAATAAGCTTGTCTGGTATAATGAGGAAGACATTCTTAATTTGCGTCCGTTGGCTGAGAAAATGATTCCTGCTTTGTGGAATAAGGTTCGTTATCTGAAGAAAGATATTGCCTTGCCTACTGCTTCTTCAACTGCGAATGGGTCGTGTCCTGTTAAGACGTAAATCAGGTATGCTATTGCAATCAATATGAGTGCAAGCGGGATTACTTTTTTCAGCGCTCCTACCAAAAATTTGAATGCCGCGACTGCGAGTATTATCAGTGCAATCAGGATTAATATGCTTATTATGCTCATGGATGTTTGTTTTATTGTTTATTTTATAATGATTTCTATAATCTAAATGTTTATATACTGCTTTGTTTTTTTTTATCTGATGGCACTGCAGGACTTTGATGAAACTGCTGACGTAATTCTTGGTATTGTGAATAATCTTAGAAATAATCCTGATTTGTCTGGGTATATCTCGATAATTGACAAAGTAAATCAGAGTTGCGACATTTGGGTCAGGCTTTTTAATGAAAAGATTTCAGATGTTTCTGACATTAACTCAACGGATGAAGTCAAGCGAATGGCTGCGATAAAGGATCTTTGGCAGAGAGTCATCCCGCGCCAATTAAAGGTAATTTTGATTTTCAAGGAAGGCATCAATAATGTTTTCAATCTTATTAGAAAAAACAGGCAAAACGCACAGCTTGTTTCATTGCTTGAAGCTGTTAATAAAAAAATTCCAGATATTGAGCAGGTGCTTCAACAGCAATTGTATTATATTAAGAGGGAAATGAGAGATTTACCGCCATTCTATGCTAGCGTGTATAAGGAAGCAGAGATTATGAAAGAACTTCAGATAGTTTTTGAAGAGGTTGTTAGAACCAGGACCTGGCAGGAAAACTTGAGTGAACTTTTACAAAAGCTTAAACCAGTTGCGGCTGGTACTGTGGCTGCAGGTTTGGGCGCCACAGCCGGGACTCTTCTTGCACCGCCTGCAGCATTTGCTGTAGGGTGTGGTTTGGCTTATATTTTGTATTTAAAATGGGTTTTTAAAGTTGCCGAAGAGGAGTCTGTGCTTTTCAGACTTTCCAGGTCTTAGATAATCCAAAGATTTTTAAAAAGCATTCTCGATTTTTTGTGTATGAAACTCTTTCATATTCACGCGAAAAGCACTGTTGATGTTAAACTGCCTGAAACTGCTTTGAAAAAGCTGCCGAAGCGTCTGGGCATTGTTACTACAATCCAGCATTTGCATAAGATTGGTGATGTTGTTAAGCAGACAAATGGTGTTCTTGCTGGTCAGGTTCTTGGCTGTAATGCTTCGAATGCTGAAAAAATCAAGAATGAGGTTGATGCTTTCTTGTTTGTTGGTTCTGGCGAGTTTCATCCGATTCAGGTTGCTTTGAAGACTGGAAAGAAGGTTTGGTTGTGGAATCCTATCTCAAAAAATTTCAGCTTGCTTGACGAAAAGCAGATTGAGCAATACAATAAGCTGAAGCAGGGCAAGCTTGCCAAGTTTATGTACGCTAAAAGGGTTGGCATTATTGTTTCTACCAAGATGGGTCAGAAGAATCTGAAGCGTGCTTGTGAGCTTATGAAAAAAACTGATAAGGAGTATTATTTGTTTGCTTGTGATGAGGTTAACGTTAATGAGTTCGATAATTTTAATTTTATTGATTTTTGGGTGAATACTGCCTGTCCGAGGATAGAAAATATAAAAATCATTCATATTGATGATTTGGTTGAGGCTGGCTTGTTGAAATTGGGAAAAGGTTGTTATGAGGTGCCGATGTGGGAAAGCAGGCTGCAATAGTTTTGTTGTTTCTTCTTGCCTGTACTCCGAATGTTGTTTTTGACAATGTTTCTTTTGATGTTGAGATTGCCCAGACTCCTGAAGAGCGTTCTAAGGGTTTGATGTTTCGTGAATTCATGCCTGAGAATCATGGAATGCTGTTTGCGTTTGATGATGATGTTCCTCGTTCTTTTTGGATGAAGAATACTTTGATTCCTCTTGATATAATTTTTCTTGATGGGAATATGACTGTTGTTGATGTCAAGAATGCTGTTCCTTGCGTGGAAGATCCTTGTTCTACTTATTCTGCCCATGGAAAGTATGTTTTGGAGATTAATGCAGGTCTTGCTGAGAAATATGGTATTAAGTCTGGTTCAAAAATGTCACGTGAATGAGACTTCTGTTTCTGTCTTGAACGTGCTTCCCAAGCCTTGTCCTATGCTGTAGAATGATTCTGATGCCATCAATGAGATTGAGCTTAGGAATGATGTTGGTTGTTTGTAATCAACTGGTTTTGCTGTTATGTTTAATGTTTTCTCGATGTATTTCAATGCGTCTTTTTTGTTTCCGAGTTCGTCTACCAGTCCCATTTCTTTTGCTTCGCTTCCAAGGTAGACAAATCCTGTTGCGATTGTTCTTACATATTCTTCTGATAAATGTCTATTTCTTGCGACTTCGTTTATGAATTCAGTGTGTAGTTTGTCAAGCATTTCCTGGAATAATATTTTTTCTTCAGGTGTCATTTCTCGGTATATGCTTCCTGCGTCTTTGAGTTTTCCTGCAGTGAGTTTTCTGTATGTTACATTGTAGTCTGCGAGTAATCCTGGGATTTCTAGTTTGCTTGCCTGCACTCCTATGCTTCCTGTTGAGCTCATTCTGTTTGCGAATATCCTGTCTGCTGCTGTTGCTATCCAGTATGCTCCTGATGCTCCTGTTTCTCTTATGACTGCGATTTTTGTTTTGTTGACTTCTTTGATGGCTGTTGTTATTTCGTCTGTTGCTACTGGCGTTCCTCCTGGGCTGTTGATTTCCAGCAGTATTGCTTTGATGTCTTTGTTTTTGTCTGCTTGTTCGATTAGTTTGACTATTTCTGCGCTTTTTACTCCTGGCGTGAATGTTGAGTCGTCTGTTCTTATCATTCCTGATATTTGTATTACTGCTACGTTTCCTCGTCCGATTGTTGGTGCGAATGAGCTTATGAAGCTGTATATTATCATTGAGAAAATGAGGAGGAGTATTATGCTGATTCCGATGCTGATTATTTTCCAGGTGGCTCTTATTATTTCTCCGCCTGTTACTGTTTTGCGTTCCTCTTTTTTTTGCATGGTCTTGTCTGTTGTATTTTTGTTTATATATGTTGTGGTTTTAGAAGAAATATGGTATTATTCTCTTTGTGTCTTCTTTGTAGGAAATCCATCTGTCGCCGAACTGGTCGAGTAGTTCTTTTTCTTCCTGGCTGATTTTGTAAAGAACGGCTGGCACGAATAGTGCGAAGTATAGTCCTAATGACCACCAGCTTCTGGTTGCTAGGCAGATTCCCAGCATTATTAGCAGCAGTGCTGTTTTTCCTGGGTGTCGTAGTTTTGCGTATATTCCTGTTTGTGCTGCCTCAAATCCTGCGCTTAGTCTTTCCTGGAATGTTTTGTCGTCATGCAGCTGTCTTCTGGCAATGATTTGTAACAGTCCTCCTAAGAAGAATAACACTGCTCCTGCCCACATTGATATTATTGCGTCTGGTTTGTTGTTGATGTAATAATAGATTGCTAATCCTGCTGTTACTAATCCCATTATTGCTAGTATCCAGCTGCTTTCGCTGCTTTTTGTTTTTGCTGTTTTGAATATTAACAGTCTGAATATTCTTCCGCCCAAGAGCGCTATTCCGATTATTATTAGCAATACTGTGATTGCCACAAGAATTTTAAGCATATTTACCATAACTGTCTCTTGATGTGTGGTGATTTATATGGTTTTTGCCTTAATATGTAGTCACTAAAAAGTAGTTAAGTTTATATAGTGCTCTTTATAATATTCTTGTTATTGGTTGTAATAAAATGATTGCAAATCTGATTCAAAGGGCGCGTAATGCCGTTGTTGGTACAGTTGCTGCAACCGCGCTTGCCGCATCGATATTCTTTGCTGGCTGCAGCAGCAGGGACAACCCGTATAAAAATATGAATCTGGAGCAGGTAGTTTCTTCTGTTAAAAGTCCTGGTGAAGCTCAGGATTTTATTGATATGAATCTTGATTATGCTTACGAGGATTTGAACGTTCAAAGATACGCTGCTTTGAATGGTGCAGAGGTCCAGAGTTTTAGGAAAACTTTTGACAGGAAGAGGGGGGTTTGCCGTGATGGTTCTGTTGCTGTTGCTGCTATGCTTCAGGATGATGGTTATCCTGCAAGAGTGCTTGATGTGATGTGGACTGGTGGAAACTATGGTGGTCATTCTGTATTTGTATACCAGGATGCTGAAGGCAGATGGGGCTCTGCAGGAATAAATGCTTCTGACAGAAGGGATACTGTTTTTTGCTCCTTGGAATCTCTTGCAAGGGATGTTGCTCACGATTATGATGGGGATTACAAAGGTTTTAGTTTGTACGATTTGTCTTTGGTGAATCTTGTTGAGGGTACTAATGAGGGTCTTGTTGCAAAAACACCATTCGTGAAAGAGGAAGTTAGTGATTCTGAAATGATTTATTACACAATACTGAAAACACTGACAGGATTTGCGCATAATTGGGTAACGGCCACTCCTGAGCAATCAAGCATTACTTGTGATAAGTACACTGAAGATGCTTATCTTGATGAGAGGAGAATCACTGGTGAACGGCTGGGCGTACAGTTTGAGGATCAGTGGAATGTTCTTATGAGAGCTGCTTGCAGGCTTCCAATTGAGACTTTGAATACTAAAACTATGAATGGGGATGTGACAACAGACAGGAAATGTTTTGTTTACACTTATGATAATCAGGTTCAGCAGGAAGTTTGGGAATCAAGAAGAAATGGCGCTTTTGTTGCTTATGTGCTTACTATCAATGAATATTTTGCTGGAAAAAAGAGTGCAGTGGAGCTCAGAAAAAGTAATGATGGTGATTACCAGTTTGATTTCATTGAAAGGGCAGAGTTAAATGCTGACGGAACAATGACGGTTTATACTGACAACAATGCAGATGGCATCTGGGATTCTATAACGACTTCGTCTCAATAAAAAATTAGTTTTATATACCAGTATACATTTTTGGTCTTCATAAAGAGGTGTTATGATGGCTAAGAAGAAAACTGGTTATGGTCTCTATGTTATTGCGGCAGTTGTTTTGATTGTTGCAGTTGCTATTATGTTTTACAGCAGTGGTACTTTTGGTCAGGCTGTTAAGCTTGGAAAATATAAGGTGAAAGTGAACTGTGTTTTTGATTATTTGCCAGGCACTACTGATGCGCAAATGATTATGAACACTTGCAGAGATGATAGGTGGGGTCACAGCTGTTCTGGAGTTAGAGATTGTTCGTTTAATTTTGAGGAAAAGTATGGTCAAAACTTCCACGTGAGCAGCAGTTGCGGAGGAGCAGGACATGACGCCAGAGTTGACGGCAGAGGCAGAGAATTCCACTTCACTTGTGGTTCTGTTGTGAAGGTGTTGCCTTCAATTCCATCTGTTGAAAAACCTGAGATGCCTTCTGAGACTTATGCAAGACCTTCAGAGCCCACTCCAGCTCCAACTTATGAAAGGCCTGTAACATCTCCCAGCACTCTGCCTCAAATCATAAGTTCAGTTTTAAGTTATACAAGTCAAGGCGGTCAAAAGGCGCCATATACTTTAGCTGGTAAGGATTATGTTGTTGAACTTGTTTACGCCAAACCAGGAGAAAAAGTTAAAATGACTGTGAATGGTGAAAATCTTTACTGCACTCCAGGCACGCCTACTGTAACTAAAGATGGCACTATAATTTTTGTGACGGGTGTTGAACTGAAAAGCGCAGAAAGAAGTGATGTTCAATTCTTGATGTTGTCTCCGACTACTAGTGCGCCTTGCAAGGAATGTCCTGCATGTCCGACTCCGACACATATTGTGATGGATTATGATAAACAGACTTGGGTTGTGAAAGATCCGTATGGTGTCCAAAAACAGTATGATGTGGAAGTTTTGGCAGTGGACTCAGTAAACAAGCTAGCCAAATTTAAAATTAATGGCGAGATCACAGATGCAATACCGATTGGCGGAACAGATATCTTATCAGACGGCAGTATGCTGGTAGTGGCTGATATCAGAAATGTTCAGGTAGAAGCTGCAATATTGCCTGTGCCTCTGAATTGGAAGTATGCATCTGCAGCAAGATAATTTTTTTTTATCTTTTTCTTTTTACATTAATTCTCTTGCAGTATTTATACACTGGACATTTAGAGCAGAACGGTGATACTGGCACGCAGATTGTCTTGCCGTGGTCTACGAAGATGTTGTTGAGCGACAGCCAATGTTTTCTCGGCACTATTTTCATTAATTTTTGCTCTGTCTGTTCTGGTGTTTTTGTTCTTACCCATCCTAATCTGTTGCTTAATTGGTGAACGTGTGTGTCTACCGGCAGTGCTTCTTTTTTGAATGAATAGACAAGAACGCAGCTTGCTACTTTCCTTCCGACTCCTGGCAGTTGTGTTAATTCTTCCATTGTTTCTGGAACTTTTCCGTTAAAATCTTTTACGATTATTTTTGCAGTGTTTATGATGTATTTTGCTTTTTGGTTGTAGAATCCGATTTTTCTTATTATTTCAATTACGTCTTTCTTGTCTGCTTTTGCCAATGTTTGTATTGTCGGATATTTCTTGAATAGTTTTTCAGAAACGATTTCTGTGACTTCGTCTTTTGCTCTTGCGCTTAGTATTGTGGATATTAAAACTTCGTAGGCATTGTATTTTCTGCCTATTCTTTCGAGCATTGTTGTTCCTTGTTTTCTTGCAAGGATGCTCAATACTTTGTCAATCTGTTCGTGGCTTGTCATTTCTTATTGAATGGAACAGGAATTGTTGTGCGTATCCTGGATATTTCCATTGTTGTTTTGCGAATTCTTGTATGTTTTTAATTTTCGTTTTTTTGTAATGTTTTTCCATTGCTCTTGCTATCCAAACGTCTGTTGGGAATGCTTCTATTTTTCCTAACGAGAACAGGCATACACAGTCTGCTACTTTTTCTCCTACTCCTGGTAGTTTCATTAATTCTTGTTTTGCTTCCTGATAGTTCATCTTTTTCAGTTTTTCAAAATATCGGTCATCAACCATTTTGTTTGCCTGATAAACATATTTTGCTCTGAATCCTGTTGAGCATTTCTTGATTTTCTGCAAATTGTTTAGTTTTCCTGCGAAATCTTTTCCGAATTCTTTTGCAAGGCTTTTCATGTTTAGCTTGATTTTTTTGATGTTTGAGAAAATGCTGCACTGGAATGATATCAGCGTTTCCCAGGGGTCTCTTTGCATTATTCGCAGTCCATGATATTTCTTTATTGCTGGAAGCAATGTTTTGTCTTTTGTTAGTTCTTGTATTATTTTGTTATAATTGCAGTTTAGCCCGAATAATTGTTTAACATACTTTTCATCCGCCCCTTCAAACTTCAAATCATTCCCTTTTTGCCTTATCCTGAACTGTTTATCTCTTTCCCGGCAGTAGTACCAGTCTCCTTTCTTCTCATATCTGAAGAACTGTCCGGAGTCCAACGTGTGCTCTAAATTAAAATCTTCCACCCGCATGATACTATATTATATGCACCTGTATAAATAACTGTCATAGTCCCTTAAAAGTGGTAAAGTTGGAAAGATTTATATAGGGGTAATTTCTTGTGTTCTTCATGGTCAAGAGAGAATATGCTCGTTCAGATTACGATGCTGACAAGCATTTGATTGAAAGATTGAATTCTGCAAAGCATTCTGATGTTGTGAGTAAGTTAGAAGCCTTGATGGACATTCCTGAGGATGGGAAGAGTAAGGCTTTGTACATTGGTCATTCTGAGACAAACTTGAAATTCTTGTCTATGGATTCGGCGTATAATGCGCTTGAAAATCCTGCTTATCTTGCAAGCATTATTTTGCGCAGGACAGAGCACTTGTCTGGTGACAGTTTGAAGATTTTCAGTGACGAGATTGTTTCCAGTATTCACAAACGTGTTGAAGAGCTTTTTGGTCAGCGTTATCGCGGTGCTGTTAAGCGTGTGAAAAAATATGAGCGTGATTTGGCCGCTCCTTTTTTGAAAGATTTGCGTTCTGCTCTTCGCAGTAAAAATCCTGACAAAATATATTGTGCTGCAGAACGAATTTGTATTCAAACTGAGAATTTTCCATCCAACCACCCTATTTTGACAGCATATGTTGAGTTGAAGCCTAAAATAGAGGAAATTCTTAAGTAATTGTTCTTTTTTTTAAGTTGTTATGCAAATCTACAACAAGCTTTTTTCAGCATTCGGTCCTCAGGGCTGGTGGCCTATTAATGGAGAATACAAGCAGAGAAAGCTATCGGAGAAAGACCGTTTGGAAGTCTGTATTGGTGCTATTCTGACGCAAAACACGAGTTGGAAGAATGTTGAGAAAGCTCTTGAGAACCTCCACAAGAATGAGCTGATCGACCTGAAAAAGCTTGCAAAAATTCAAGATGAAAAGCTTGAGAAGCTTATTCAGTGTAGTGGCTATTATCGTCAGAAAGCTAAGAAGCTGAAGATTTTTGCTCAGACCATTTTGAAATCTGGCTCTTTGAAGAATTTTTTTGCAAAAGAAAATCTTAGAGATGAACTTCTCTCTATTTGGGGTGTTGGTCCTGAGACTGCCGACTCCATTATTTTGTATGCTGCTGAAAAGCCTGTTTTTGTGATTGACGCTTACACTAAGAGGATTATGTCGAGGTTTGGCAAATGCAAACCTGGCGTTGACTATCATGAGCTTCAGGATTATTTTCATAAAAAGCTTGAGAGAAATCATAAATTATTCAATGAATATCATGCCTTATTCGTAGAGCTTGCAAAAAGAAGTTGTAAGAAAGTTCCTGATTGTTCTTCCTGCCCAATCAAAAAAAGTTGTCAGAAAGTTTTATAACATAATTCTTATTTTCTGGTCTTATGGGAATGATGGATAAGTTGAAGTTTTGGAAGAAAGAGGAGGAGCCTTTTCCTTCTGCTGAATATCCTCCTCATGAGGATATTAAGCTTCCCGAACAGCCTTCTTCAATGGGTATGGAGCATATGGGAATGCCGGGTTCTGTTCCTGGTCTTACAGAGCCTCCTATGGAGTCTTCTGTTCCTCCTGCTGCTTTTTCTCAGGCTCAGGCTTTTAATCAGCAGGCGTCAATGTCTTCTGATCAGCAGTTGCAGTTGATATCTTCGAAGCTTGATACTATTAAAGCTCAGTTGGAGACTGTTTTGCAGCGTTTGGAACGTTTGGAGAGAAAGGATGATTTGAGTCCTTACCAGCAAAGATGGCGAAACATTTAGTTTTCTGGAGTGTTGCAATTATAGTATTCATTCTTGATAGGATTTCAAAATATTTAATCATCAATTTCATTCCTGAGAATTCGTCGGTAAACTTGAAAATTTTTTCTCTCACGCACGTTTTGAACACTGGGACTCTTTTTGGTTTGATGAAGAATGCTTCCTGGTTTTTCGTTATTTTTGCCATGGCTGTCAGCGTGTTTTTGATTTTGAAATACAAAACTTTCCCGGACAATTTGCAGCCGATTCTTGGTCTTATTCTCGGTGGAGCATTGGGTAATTTGGTCGATAGATTGTTGTATGGTGCAGTTATTGATTTCATTGATTTTCATTTCTGGCCGTCTTTTAACGTGGCTGATTCTGCTATCACAATCGCAGTAATATTGCTTTTAGTACGGGAATACGTACTTAAGAAACGCAAAGTTTAAATATATCCAGTATACAAATATCTATATTAGTGTAAGCGGTACTACAAAGAGGTGAAAAAGATGGCTGAAGAGCACAAAGGAATTGCTATGGTGATTCTTGGAGTTGTAGCCATTATTGCCATTGTCGGTCTGGTCTTGCTTTTTGTTAGAGGCAAATCAGCAACTGGTGAAGGCATGTATGGTGGAGAAATAAAGCAAGTAGCTTACCCATATTGGGTTGGTAGAGGAGTTCCTGCTAACAGGCCTGGTGAAGAATACTTGTGGCCAAGCACTTCCAGCAGAGATTTGACTACGCACTGGAACTGGGAAGGCGATCCAAAGCGAAATCCGATTGGAGACGTTCCGAGCCCAATGACGTCCTGCGGTAGAAATGGTATGAAGGTTGGATACAGCAACAATTTGATAGAATTTTATGCGCAGAGAGGATACACTGTTGTTGAAACAACTGACAAAGCAGGATTGTGCGTTTACCCGCCTCAGACTACGATGATTGGCGGAATTGCAGGTTTATCTTAATTTTTTTTTAATTTAAATATTATCAGAACGGTTGTACGTTCTGACAAAACGAAAAGTATATAAATCAGTGTATGCTTAAACACAAAAAAACGATTAAGCAAAACTAAACGAGGTGATTGCTTGTGGTAGAAGAAAGCGGTAAAGGAATAGCATTAGTAATTCTGGGCATTGTAGCGATTATCGCAATTGTCGGCCTTGTGCTCCTGTTCACGGGTGCTAAGAAGGCAGCAGTTGGAGAATTCGTTGTATCAGCCCCTAAGGAATATGGTGGTGCGATCAAAGGTGTTATGGACCCGTATGCAAGAGCATTCTCAGGTCGAGCTTACGAATATCCTTCAGGACAGGTAGAAGTCTTTGAAGGTCAGAGTGAAGGTAAAGCTGGAGCATGGAGAGCATCATATGGTGACATAGCTGCACGAGAAGTAGGCAGTGAAAACCAACAATGGACAGCATCATACAACAGACAGTATGAACAGATTCCTTCAATGAGAGCTTGCCAGTGGATTTCATTCCTGACATATGGCAACACGAGATTCGGAGCCCCAGTTGAAGCAAGTGCTGAAGTCGGCGCATATCAGAGCATGGGCAGGAAATGTATTGTCTTGTCTGAATTGCGAGCTGCTGACTGGTCAGTCTTGGCCAACCAATATGGTCTGGACCGTGATGACATTGTCTCATTGCAAGAAAAAGCAGGCGAGGCAATTGCAGACGGCGCATATGCTTGCTGCGAAGATGCAGGCCTGACAGGAACTGTATAAGTTCCTTATTTTTTTATTTTCTTTTTTATGGAAACCCTTGAACTGTATTCTATTTATGTTATCATAAGTCTTGTTATTGGTCTTTCTGTTCTTATGTATGTTATTAACTTTTGAGTAGTGTGAAACCTTTTTGTATTAGAGAACGTGCGGTGTAGTTATGGAATCAAAAGCAGAATTGTTGTTTGAAGTCTCTTGGGAAGTATGTAATAAAGTGGGTGGAATTTTTACTGTTGTTCAGAGCAAGGTTCTGCCTATGAAGGAGTTTTATGGTGATAATTATTTTCTTATTGGCCCTTATTTTCCTAAGAAGTCCTGGGGTATTTTTGAGGAAAAACTTGCTCCTGATGAGTGCCGTGGTGTCTTTGATAAGCTGAAGGAGGAAGGCATTGATGTTCATTTTGGCACGTGGATTACGAAAGGCAATCCTAAGGTGTTTCTTATCGATTTTACTAATTTCTCTGCTAAAAAGGATGATGTTAAGCGTAATTTGTGGGATTGGTATAAGATTGATAGTTTGAACACTTCGTGGTTTGATTTTGATGAGCCTGTTGTTTGGGCATATGCTGTTGGTCGTCTTTTGGAAGAGCTAAGCAAGGTGTATTCTGGCAAACGCATTGCTGCGCAGTTCCATGAGTGGCTTGCTGGTGCTGGTTTGCTTTACTTGCGTCACAATAATGTGAAAATCGGGACTGTGTTTACTACTCATGCAACTACTTTAGGCCGGGCTTTGGCTATGCAGGAGAGGGATATTTATGAGCAGTTGGAAAGTATTGATTCTGATATTGAGGCAAAGCGTCTTGGTTCTTCTGTTTGGGCTAAGCATCTGCTGGAGAAGCAGAGTGCGCAAAATACTCACGTTTTTACAACAGTTAGCGAGATTACTGGTTTGGAGGCAGAGCATTTTCTTGGCAGGAAGCCTGATGTTTTGTTGTTTAATGGTTTGGACATGTCAAAGTTTCCTTCTTTTGAAGAGGCTTCTTTGAAACATAAGTTGTTCAAGAATAGACTTAAGCAGTTTTTGATGTATTATTTTTTCCCGTATTATAGTTTTGATATTGATAATACTCTTATTTATTTCCTTGCAGGCAGGTATGAGTTTCACGATAAGGGTGTTGATGTTTTTATTCAGGCTTTAGGCAGGTTGAATGACCAGTTGAAGAAGGAGAAGTGTGAGAAGACTATTGTTGCTTTTATTTGGATTCCGGGTAATGTGAAGGGTATTCGTCCTGAGTTGTTGGAAAGCCGTTCTTATTTTGAGGATATTAAGGATAGTGTTGATGATATTCATGATGATGTTCATAGCCGTTTGTTGTATGTGCTGCTTTCAGGAAAGGAGGTTTCTAAAGAGTTGCTTTTGGGTGATGATTTCTTGCAGGATTTAAAGCCGAAATTGAAAAGGATGTCTGGGCAGGGTTTGCCTCCGATAAGCACTCATTTGCTTTATGATGAGGATAAGGATGCGATTATGAATGCTTTGATTTCTGCTGGTTTGAATAATGATAAGGATGATGTTGTTAAGGTTGTTTTCTATCCGATTTATTTGTCAGGCGCTGATGGCTTGTTGGACACTAGTTATTACGAGAGCATGCAGGGTTCTCATTTGGGTGTTTTCCCGAGTTATTATGAGCCTTGGGGTTATACTCCTTTGGAGGCTGCTGCTTTGGGTGTTAGCAGTTTGACCACTGATTTGTCAGGCTTTGGTCAGTATATTTGCAAAGAATGTGCTCAGCAGAAGTATCCTGGCATTTTTGTTCTGCCGAGATTTAAAAAATCCACTGAGGAGATTGTTAATGCTCTTACTGATATGATGTCTAAATTTGCTCATTTTTCTACAAAAGAGCGTATTGAGAACAAGATTATTGCGCAGAAGATTGCCGCGACCGCTGATTGGAAGCTGTTCATAAAAAATTATATTGATGCGCATAACATGGCAGTTGATAGGTTATGATTGCGAAAATTTACTTGTTTAGGCATGGTCAGACTCATTTTAATCTGAGGAAGCGTTTTACTGGCTGGGTGGATGCTGATTGGACTAGCAAGGGAGAGCGTAATGCGCGTATTACTGCGAAAAAGTTGAGGCATAAGCGTATTGATGTTGCTTTTGAGACAGGTCTTATCCGTTCAAAGCACACGCTTAAGGAGGTTTTGAGGTATCATCCTGAGTGCAGGTGTATATTTCGTGATGACCGCATGATGGAGCGTTGTTATGGTGTTTTGCAGGGTCATTCTCATTCTGCTTTTATTAAAAAGTATGGCCAGAAATTGTTTGACAAGTATCATCGCGCTTATGATTTTCCTCCTCCTGATGGCGAGAGTGTGAGAATGGTCGAGGGTCGTGTTAAATCATTCATAAGGGTTTTGCTCGTTTTTATCAAAAAATACAAAGTTAATGTTGCTATTTCTGCTCACGGCAATAGTATGCGTCCTTTCAGGCGTTATTTTGAGAAGGCTTCCATCAAGCAGATGATGAAGTGGGAGATGCCATACGACAACTATTTTGAATTTTCTGTGCCTGTTTCTGGAAAAGCAGAAATTCCAAAGAAATCTTCCTGGAAGCCTGTTTTATTGCCGTCTCATGTCAGGCTGGCTTCTGACAGGTATAATGTTTTCAAGAAATATTACTGAACATCTTTATTAGTTTTTCATGCAGTTTTCCGTTGCTTGCAATAGCTCCGTTCGAGTTCAGGTTCCACGGTTTTCCTTTGAGGTCTGTTATTTTTCCTCCTGCTTCTTGTATTATTATTGTGGATGCGCCGTAGCCGTATGGGTCGTTTCCTTTTGGTTTTATTTTTGCTCCGAATCGTCCGCAGGCGACGTATGAGAGTTCTAGTCCTGCGCATCCTAATCCTCTTAGAAGGTATCCGCTTATTGGTATTTGTGTGTGATTTAAGGCTGTGATTGCGATGAATGTCTTGAGCATATCTGTGTCTTTGTTTACTTGTATTTTTTTCCCGTTTAGGTATGCTCCTTTTCCTTTTTCTGCATAAAACAATTCTTTGAGTGCGGGTATGAATATGACTCCTACGAATGGTTTTCCTTTGTGGAATAATCCTATGTTGACTGCCCATAATGGCAGGTGGTGTGCATAGTTTAGTGTTCCTTCTAGCGGGTCTATCATCCAGAGGTAGTCTGATTTTTGGTGGTGGTGTCCTGTTTCTTCTGTGAGTATGTCGTGGTGAGGGTATTTTTTTCGTATTTCTTTGAGTATGTGTTGCTCTGATGCGTTGTCTGCGTCTAGCGCGAAGTCTCCTCTGCCTTTTTGTTTGACTATTCTTGCATTGTTTTGCATTCTTTGAAGTATTTTTGCGCTTTCTTTTGCCAGTTTTATGGCGTACGCTAGAAAATTTTGAGAATTTTCTGCGCCCGGAAAAGCTTTGCTTTTCCTTGGCTTAAGAAAATTTGATTGTTTTTCCGGCATATGTTGCTTTCCTTCCGAGTTGTTCTTCTATTCTTAGTAATTGGTTGTACTTTGCGAGTCTTTCTCCTCTGCAGGGGGCTCCTGATTTGATTTGTCCGCTGGCTATTCCTACTGCGAGGTCTGCTATGAATGAGTCTTCTGTTTCTCCGCTTCTGTGCGAGACCATTATGTTCCAGTCTTGTTTTTTGGTCATTTGTGCTGCTTTTAGGGCTTCGGTTATTGTTCCTATCTGGTTTATTTTTAGTAGGAGGCAGTTGCAGCTGTCGTGGACTATTGCTTTTTGCACTCTTTTTGGGTTTGTGACGAGTAAATCATCGCCTACTATTTGTATTGGTAGTTTTTTGTTGAGTTTGGCGAAGTTTTCAAAGTCTTCTTCGTAGTATGGGTCTTCGATGCTGATTAGCGGATACGAGTTTGTTAGTTCTTCATATTTTTCTGCGAGTTCGTTTGGTCTGTATTCCTGTCCTTCAAGATAGTAAACGCCGTCTCTCCAGAATGTTGTTGAGGCGCAGTCTATTGCGAGTTTGACTTTTTTCCAGTATCCTAGTTTTACGATTGCGTCTGTTATGTAGTCGAATGGTTCTTCCATGCACGTTAGCGGGGGCGCGAATCCTCCTTCATCTCCAACGTTTATTGCTGTTTTTCCGAAATGGTTTTCGAGGTCTTTTTTTAAGGTGTGGTAGATTTCGCTTCCTATTCTGAGTGCTTCTGAGAAGTTTTTCGCTCCGATAGGCATTATCATGTATTCTTGTATGTCGAGCTTGTTTCCTGCGTGTTTGCCGCCGTTTATTATGTTGAATGCTGGCACGGGTAGCGTGAATTTTTTGTTTTCATATAATTCTCCTATGTGTTCGTATAATGGTCTGCCTGCCGCTGCTGCTCTTGCTGTTGCCATGCTTACTGCCAGAATTGCGTTTGCTCCGAGTCTGCTTTTGTTGGCGGTTCCATCTAATTTTATCATGCACTCGTCTACTTCTTCCTGTATGATTGTTTTTCCTTTGAGTTTTTTTGCGATAATCATGTTGATATTTTTGACTGCCCGTTCAACTCCTTGTCCGAGAAATGGGTTTCCGCCGTCTCTTAGTTCAAGGGCTTCGTGTATTCCTGTGCTTGCTCCTGATGGCACGCTTGCCCTGAATATTCCTTCAGAAGTTTTTATATCGCATTCTACTGTGGGGTTTCCTCTGCTGTCTAGTATTTGTCTTGCTTTTATTGCTAAAATCTTTGGCATATGCCCTCTTTTTTTATTTTTTATTGTGATTTGTGTGTTAAACTATTATCCGATGTAATCCACTTCATCGCCTTTTTTCTTGTAGTGCATTCTTGTTAGTTCGTGGGTTTTTCCAAGTTCTTGTTCTATTTCTTTTATTTCGTTGTCGAGTATTTTGATATTGATGTCGAGCTGGAGTTTTTTCTTTAATATCTTTAGTATTTCTCTTGCCCCGCTCACTCCAAGATAAAAAGGGTGTCCGTATGTTTCTGCTAGCAGGCTGACTGCAGGAATTTTTCTTCTTTTTGAGAGGCCTAGAAGGACTCCTGTTACGCCTATTATTGGTCCGACTTTGCCGTATATTTTGGTGTTCGCTTTTGTTCCTTTTGCATATTCTTGGACTGTTTCTTTGCTGACTCCTGTGATGAACACTTGCGGCATTTTGGGTTCTTGTCTTAGTGCTATTCCGCCTAAAGTTATTATCTCTTTGCACTTGAATTCCTGCATTGTGTCAAGTACTGTGTCGCAGAATTCATAGCATCCTGCTTCGTCATTTGGCTGTACGTCTCCTGCCAGCAATAGTAAGTCTCTGTTTTTTGTTTTTTTGAAGTATAATTCTATGCCTGGAAGGTCTATCAGGTTGTTTTCGTTGATGAAGACTGAGTGTGGTATGTTGTAGCCTCTGTATTCTGCTATTTTTTTGGCTTTTAATTCTTCTAATATGAAGTCTAGTGCTATTTTGCCGACGTTTCCTATTCCTGGAAGTCCTTCTATGAGTATTGGATTCTTTAGTTTGGGCTTGTTTGTCGTGTAATGTATTTTCCAGTTCATAGCAGTCCTTTTTTGGCAAGTTCCTCACGTCTTGCTTCTCTTCGGTATTTGCCGTATTTATCTGGGGCGTATCTTGCTGGCTTTGTCGTTACTGCCTGCCCCCCGCAGGTGCATTTTTCTTTCATCGCGAAATTGCCGCACTGTTGGCATTTGAGTATGTGTTTCATTTATTTTTTACTCTTCTTTTCTCGTCCACTCTGCAGTCATGTCTTGTTCTTTTGCGAATTCGAGGATTGGGTCTATTGCTGCTTTCATTTTCTTTTCTGCTTCTTTGAAGTCTTCTGCAATTACTTCTATGTGATAGGTTCCTGCTCCAAGGTATCTTGCAGGTATTCCTGCTTTTGTTGCTATTGCCAGTGCATCTTTTACTTTCTGGAGTCCGTTTGGTGAATAGCTGGATAGCTTCAAATCTCCGCCTATTTTTACTTGCGGCGGCTTTATTCTTGCTTTGATTGCATCTGTGAGCAGTGTTGCTATTTTCTTTTCAACAACTGTTTCCAGGTTGAGCTTGTCGTGTGATGCTTGTTCGAATGCTGCGAATAATGTGCCGTATTGTGGCATTAGTTTTTCTGCAAGCTTGTTGTAAAGTGTAAGAACGCTTTGTCCTGTTTGTTTTGCCGCGTGTTCCACTATTTTTTCCGCGAGTTGTTCTTGTTTTATTTGGTTTAGTTTTTGCGTTTTTTGTGTCTGATTTACCCTTCTTAGGCTGAGATCTATGTGTCCTTTTTCCTTATTTGTCTGCAGTACTTTGCATACTACTTTTTTGTTTTCTTGCACGAATTCCCTGATATTTCTTATTCTTCCCGGCGCTACTTCTGAGATGTGTATCATGCCTGTTCTTCCGCCGTACTCGTCGAGTGTGCAGAATACTGAGTGTGGCGTTATGCCTGTTACTGTGCAGAGTACTAGTTCTTCATCTTCGGGGAATCCGGTTTTCTTTAGTAGCATACTTAACGTCGAGAATTAGCTCTTTAAAAAGGTTTCCGAAAATTCCTGTTGTCTGTTTGGTTTTTACTCTAGGACTTCGAGAATTCTTGCTTTTACTTTGCTTTTTCCGCCTACTGGCTCTGCAAGTTCTTTTCCGCAGACTAAACAGAGAACGATGGTGCTTGTTTTGCCGAACAGTATTTGTTCGTTTTTGCATTTTGGGCATCGTATTTTTATGAATTTTGCGTTGCTTTCTTTCATTCGATTTCTCATTTGAATTCTACCTTCCTTGTCCTGAATCCGCCGCCGCTTATTCCGTGCATTTTTTTGCACACTTGGCATTCGAATCTCAAGTCTACTTTTTTGCTTGTTTTTCTGCCTGCCATTCTCCATTTGGTGATGGCTGGTTTTGAGTATTTTCCGTGATTGCCTATGCCCAAGTGTCCTCTCAGTTTGATTCTTTTTTTGCTTCCAAAGCTGAGCGGGTGCGCGCTTCCTCTTGTTTTCTTTTTGCCTTCTATTATTTTGTGTTCTGTGTGCTTTTTGCACGTTGGGCAGTACGTCTTTCTTGTTTTTGGAAACTTCATAGTATTCGTGGGTATATGGGGTATTTAAAAAGGTTGCGGAATGTAGGGCGTTCTGCAGCCTCGCCTGTTGTGCTGGTTACTGTTGTTCTATTGCTTTTCCTTGAGAAATTAGTATGTTTGCTAGTTGTTCTGGCAGGGTTGTTTCTTCGTTTTGCGCAAATGGTCCATATGACTCAAGTTCTTCTCCGTAGAACTGGTCTATCTGCTCGAGGATTTTTATTTTTTTCGCATTTTGTTCTGGTACGGTCGGTTCTTCTTTTTGTTCTTCAGGCAGGGGTAATATTATTGGCAGTATGTCAAGTTCTCTTAGTTCCAGCATTCTGTGGAGTATTCCTGTTCTGTATTGGGTCATGACTGAGTGCAGGCTTTCAAAGAATGGCTGTTCCTGTGGCAATAGGTTTGCAGTGTCTACTATCATTGTTTGTGTTCTGCTTTTGTTGATTGCCATGTTTATGACTTTTCTTTCTCTTATGTCGTAAAGATCGCGGAGTATTTTTTTGATGTTTGTCAGCTGTATGTGTATTTTGTCTCTTTCGCTTTGTGAGAATATGTCGTTTTTTGTGAGGTTATCATCATAAGATTGTTGTTTTTCCCGCAGGTAATTGAGGGTGTCTTTGAAGAAGTTTTCATCTAATTTTTGTAGTTCTTCTCTTGATTTTTCTTTTCGCAGCATTTCGTACAATGTTTCGTACGTTAGCACTACCTCTTTTGCTGTTTGTTCCATATGTTCCCCCGGTTGTTTTGTTATGTGGGATATATTTAAAGATTTAGATAGCTCAGTATTTTGCCGGTTCGTCTTTCTTGTTTTCCAGTCTTGCGTAGATGAAAAGAAGGTCTCCAAGCCTGTTTAGATATCTGATGATTTCAGGATTTGGTTTGCAGTTAATCACTCTTCTTTCTGCCCGTCTGCAAATGGTTCGTGATAAGTGCAGGTGTGTTGAGCTTTGGTTTCCTGCAGGCAGTATGAATCCTTTTTGTTTTGGCAGTTTTTCTTCTGTTTTGTATACTTCTTTTTCTATGCGGTTTGTGTCTTTTGTTGTTATTTTCTTTTTTGCGCCTGCAATCTCTGCTCCGATTTTGAACAGGTCGTTTTGGACTTGGTGTAGTGTTTTTTTTGCATCAGAATTTTTGATGTAAGTTAAAGCGCATCCTATGCTTGCGTTTAACTCGTCAACAGTTCCATATGCTTCTATGCGCAAATCTGTTTTCAATACTTTTCCTTCTGCGGGAATTATTGTCTTTCCGTTGTCTCCTGTTTTTGTGACTATGCTCATGAACATTCGCTGTGTCCGCATTCATAGCAGGTTGGTCCTGAGCATCCGCTGAGGAACGCTATGTTTGGGCTGTAGCATTTTGGGCAGTGTCCTTGTTGTTTGTGTTCGTCGTTTACTGATGGTGCCTGTGCTTTTACTTCTGTTTTTTCTACGTGCGGCGTCAATAGCTGTTGTCCTGGAAGGTTGCCCATTTGGGACATGAATTTGCCTAGTGCTGTTGATACTGCGTGCGGTATGCTTTCTATTCTTTTT
>Ga0105093_10000281_pt1 | contig 19752 bp, 20 predicted proteins | sample PPLLak3March2015_2_FD_79111 | JGI IMG/M metagenome (GOLD analysis project Ga0105093, IMG submission 79111) | Freshwater sediment microbial communities from Prairie Pothole Lake near Jamestown, North Dakota, USA - PPLs Lake P8 Core (3) Depth... | ecosystem: Environmental > Aquatic > Freshwater >... | reverse complement strand
TGTCCGTTGTTAGAGCAATAACAGGCAATGCCTTTCTCTCAAATTTAAATCTACCAACAAATTCTGCTGCTATGTGTTGAGCATCTGCTGCAGAGCCGCCATTTCCAAAAACAAGGACTTTATTTCCTTTCTTAAAGCAGGTTGTAATACTTTCAGCAGATTTTTTTATGTTTTCTGCTTCAGCAATAAGTAATTGTTTATTTTTTATTGATTCTTCTATCTTTTGAATTATTTGGTTCATTTTAAGAAAAAATAAACTTGTTTATATTTATAAATTATGCTGTGCAATGAGATAGTTTTTAATAATAAAGAATTTTTTTAATTGAAATGAAGAGAATTCTAATATTAAATCTTGTCCCTAATACTGTTGGAGATTCTATTATAATGCTCCCTTTATTTAGCATTCTTAAAAAACATTTTCCACGTTCAATAATAGTGGCCACGGCAGATTCAACGACAAAAGACCTGTGGCAGGACAACAAAGAGATAGACGAGATTATTGAAATAAAAGAATTAAATGAAATAGGAAAACCAGAGTTAAGCAAGATACAGAAAGGCTTGATTTACCTTAAACTAACCTTACGACTTATAAAAAAATTGAAGAACTACAAATTTGATATGTGTTTTATAGCATATCCAAATTTTTTTTTAATGCCACTAATTCCTTGGTTAGCAGGAATAAAAAAGCGGATAGGGTATACTTATAAGGGAGGATTCTTAAGTTTCTTATTAACTGATAAAATAGAAAGTAAAATCCTTTTTGATGGTTATTATGATAGGCACATAATGGAGGCGTTTTTAGATCTTTTAAGGGCAGCAAACATCCCTTTTTCATCGAAAGATAAGACATATAGAAAAACAGTAAGGGAAGAAGACATAAACATAGTAAAGAACAAATTGAATACATTAGGAATCAAATTAAGCAACAAAAAAATCATAAGTATTCACACCTTATCAAAAAGCGAACTTAAGAATTGGCCAAAAGAAAAGTTTAAAGAATTTCTTTTCGAATTATTAAAAAAATACGACTTATTTATTCTTCTTTTAGGTTCAAAAAAAGAAAGAGAATACAATGAAGAAATAAGGCTGATAAATAAAAATAAAATATACAATCTCTGTGGAAAATTTTCACTTAGAGAGACCGGCGCAATTCTGAAAATTAGCGATTTATTTATAGGAAATGATTCAGGATTAGCACATTATGCAAGTAGCGTAGGAACACCAACAATTTCTTTATTTGGCTCTACAAATCCAAACCAGGCAAGGCCACTTGGGCAAGGAAAATCAATTGTTATCTTCAAAAATAAGCTAGAGAACACACATAATTATATACGAAACGGCAGCAGAGAAGCAGACTTAGAAGCAATGAAAACAATCAAAGTTAAAGACGTCTTAGAAAAAGCAGAGAAATTCTTAAAATAATAAGTTAATTTTATATATCTTAGATTTTCTTATCATCTTCATGAAAGTATTTATCGTTGATATGATTGGTTGCAAAAAGCCATTCATGGGATACCAAATCAAGACTAATTTTGAGCAATTAGGGCATGAAGTAAAATCGTTTGATTATCGAAAATATAATCTTCAACATTTCAGTATTACTAATAAACTTCTTAACAAACTGATGATACGCCAGGCAAAAAAATGGGACCCAGAGTTAGTTTTGGTCAACAAGGGAGAACCAATTTTACCAGGAACAATAAATGAAATAAAAAAAGACGGAAGTAAGGCGGTGAATTGGAACCCGGACGAACCATTGGGAGTATTAGTTGCTTTTAATAAAATAAAAAACATTGAAGAATATGATGCTTTTTTTACTTATGACACGCAATATCTAAAATCACTAAAAGAGCTAAATCCTCACACATATCATCTACCTCCAGGCGCCGATCCTTTTGGAGTTCATAAAGAACAGAGTCCATTAGAAGAGAGAGAATATTCTGCCAGTATATGTATGGTCGGGACAGCATATGAAAACAGAATAAAATTACTTAATGATTTCTCAAAATACCAACTGAGGCTTGCTGGTCCTGGGTGGGACAAAGCACAAAAGGAACTGGCAAAAAATTCACTTCCCTATGTCGATATAATTAAAATGGTAAAACTCTTCAATGAATCCAAAATAGTCCTTAATCCCTATGGGGCTTCAAAACACTTCATCTGCCCAAATCCAAGAACTTTTGAAATACCAGCCACAAGATCATTTGAACTAACAGACATGCCGAGAGAGACAGAAAAATACTTCAAACCAAAAAAGGAATTTGTTATCTATAAAGACGAAAAAGAATTCAAAGAACTAGTTGATTATTATCTTAAAAATGATGATGAGAGGATAAAAATAGCCGAGGCAGGCTATAAAAGAGTATTAAAAGAGCACACAATGAAGCACAGAATTGAAAAGATGCTCAATATTATCAAAAAGATTTAGCATTGCTCTGTCAAATGCTCGCCCTCAACATAATATAGGACATAATCATATAAATGATGTCTTGCTGCTTCGCTCAGCGCATTCATAGTAAAGCCTTTTTTCTTTCCATATTTTATAAATCTTGACGCAAAGGGGACAGGGAAAGGCAATGTCAGAAAATAAGGCGCCAGCTCCTCAAGATATTTAATCTGGCTTGCATCTTCTGTCAGGTGCCTAGTTTTGCTTAAGAATTCCGATTCGGTGTTGCTCTTCATCTTGCTCCATGCCCTAATCATTTTGCCTAGATTTTCAAAAGAGTATTCTCCTTTTGTGATGTAATCCTTTGCAAAAATATGTCCGTCTTTCAAATATGCGAAAACATTAAAGTGCCTTCGAAGTTCGGCATTCTGACTCCTGTAACTCTCCAGTTCATCATCCGAGAGCCACGTGCTTTCATCTTCTTTTTTTTGCTTGAGTGAAGGACCCGTATATTTTTTTGGAAATTTCAAAACACTCTTTTCAAAGAAAGTGTCTTTAATATCCCAGTTTTCACCTTCTGGGTTTTTGTAAAAGCCGTTGTCAGTCGAATAAATTCCCAGCCTTGTCCTTGCATATGGCACAAAGGTAGATGCCCATGATAAATGAGGACCACCAGTCTTTCTCCTTAAATTTACATTGAGCTCCAATATTTCCAGGTCGGCATCAAGGTTAATTTTAGTTGGAACTGAAGTTGCACCATAGGGAAGCCCGGTAATCTGTTCTGTCCTCACTTTAAATCCATTATCCATTGCGTTCTGCATTCCCTCAAAGATTATATCTTGTGACATTTTTCTGTCCAGGACTTCTTCCCTTATATGAGGGTCTGCCGCTTCAATTGCAAGAGTCATCCCACAGCAGCCTGCTTTTTTGCATAATGATAGTCTTTCTTTTCCCACGTTTCCATATGTCATTTCCCATCTCATTTGTGCATGCCACCTTATATTGATTTCAGTTGGCCATCTTCTTGCAAATTCTTCCAACCACTCGAGCTTCATCCCGAAAACATCATCCTGGAAGTAAATCATTTTTGTCGGATAGTTTTCAATCAGTTCTTTTGCCTCTATCAACACGGCCTCAACTGTCCTGCTATTCCATGTAAAAAGCCTGCCTTTCAATCTTTTCTTACCAACCTGCTCCAAAAATTTTTTTGGCAATCCTTCGCTGATATCCTTGATGTTAGAACTATTATAGCAGTAGGTGCATCTAAACGGGCACCCAGTCATAGTTATTATGCTTTTTATAGGGCTATCTCTATGTTCATGGTACAGGCTATAAAATTTTTTCCTGTCGGGAAAAGGGAACGGGAATGGTTTTTGTGCTGGCGGAATCACGCCTTTTTTTGCCTTGCCAGAGAGTATTGATTTCAGGCCCGCAAATCCCTCGCTGACAACAACAAAATCAGCATGATGTGATGCTTCATACGGAAAATAGCTCGGGTGCGGGCCACCAAGGATAACTTTTGTATTTGGTAATTCTTTTCTTAATTTTTTCAAATATTCATACATGCTTTTGTGGCTTCCTGTATAAATATTAAATGCCACGAAATCAGGCCTATGCTCTTTTACTTTTTCATGGAACACAGTATAGTCCTGGTTTTTCACAAGGCAGTATTCTCTCTCAAATCCCATATCTCTGGCTAAGCCTCCGAGATGAAGCAAACCGAGAGGTTCTATCGCAGAATAAGCCGCGCCAAATAATATTTTACCAACTGCCATTATTTTATGATATAACTAAGTATTTTTATAGTTATGTAACACTAAATTAATTTTTTCTTTTTAAGTTCAGCATAAGCTTCAGTTACCTTATCATTTGCTTCTTGGCTCCTTGACCATTCTACAAGCTCTTCCATACCTTCTTTTAAAGTTATTTTCGGACTATAGCCTAATTTAGATTTTATTTTTGAAATATCAGCAAAACAATGCCTAACATCTCCTTTTCTATATTCTAAATTCGGCTTTGGCTTGAGATTTGAGCCAAAAATATTAAGTAGGGTGTCTGCAATCTGTTTAATAGTAATTTTTTCTCCTGAACCAACATTGAATGTTTCATAATTGGCAGCATCTTTTTCCATAGCTAAAATACACGATTGTACAACATCATGAACACTCACAAAATCCCTGCTTTGGTTTCCATCTTCGAATATTAACGGTTCTTTGCCATTTTTAATTCTGCTCATAAATATAGCAGCCACGCCAGTATAGGGGTTGCTTAGACTTTGCCTAGGTCCATAGGTATTAAAAAATCTTAAAGCAACAGCAGGAATTCCATATGCTAGGCCGACATTAAGCGTTAATTCTTCTTGATTCTTTTTACTAATGGCATAAACACTTGTGCTTGAAAGAGGTTTTGTTTCTTTTGTAGGTATTGGCTTTAACACAGACTTACACACAGGGCAAAACGGATCCCACAGATGCTTCTTTATTTGTTCTGGAGTTCTTTCAACGTCAAATACCTCTTTTTTACAATTTTCGCAAAAATAACTTCCATCCCCATAAATACTCATGCTTGATGCAACTATAATCTTTTTTACATGGTGCTTTTCATTAGCCAATGCATGCATAAGATTTGCCGTACCCAATTCATTAGTGTGTATATAATCACTAATCTGATACATAGATTGGCCCACTCCAACTCTCGCGGCAAAATTGAATATTATATCTGCCTTTAGAACACTTTCTTTCAAAGCAGAATAGTCTCTTACATCACCTCTAACAAAATTAGCTTTTTTGTTCAGATAAGGAGGGAAAATATTATGATGCACCTGTGGCTCTAAATTATCAAATATTGTTACTTCATGACCCAATTCTATTAATTTGTCAACCAAGAAAGAACCTATAAAACCCGCTCCACCAGTGATGAGAATGTGTTTTTTCATCATCTATTCCTAAAAATTGAGACATTTATAAAGATTTCTTCGAGATAAATGCTTTTTTACTTTCTCCTAACGTATAAAGTTTCCAATATTTACTTGTTAAACACATATTTTTTGTTAAAGGCACTCCATGATACTCTTCTAAGTTCATAGGCTGAACATTACTGCCTCCTGACAGGGCATAATCAAACATAGACATCTTTTTATTTCCGCAAAGATGTATTAAACTATGATTGGTTTTTTTTATTATAATCTCCTTTAAGCCGAAAGCAACATCCTCTCCAAAAAGATATGTACCAAATCGGTCTATAAACGCTTTAGGATACTGCCATGGCATTTTTGCAAAATTTGTTCTTATAACCTTGACAAGCATTTTTTCTGAATTATATGATTTAGCAATCTCTTCACCGAGAAGTTTTGTAAGACCATAAAAATGTTTTGGATTAGGTATATCCTCTTCCGAATACATAACGTTTTCTTCATCACCCGAGAAGACACACGCGGTACTAAGATAAACAAACTGTTTAATATTAAACTTTTTTGAAAAAGAAAGCATTCTTCTTGTTCCATTTACATTAATATCATAAGCTTCTTTTTTGCTTTTTTCACAAAGAGGAATACTTGCCATTGCAGCCAAATGAATAACAATCTCAATTTCATTATTCTTAAAGTATGAATTAACTGAATCTTCTTTTGTAACATCAAGTTCTTTTCTAGAAGGAAAGTTGGCAAAAGGTAAAAATAGCTTAATTTTTCCGCCCAAATATCCACTACCGCCAGTAACTAAAATCTTAGATTCATCAATATTAGATAACGCAATACTGCTCAAATCTCTTCTCCCTTTTTTAGCCATTCTTTTAACATTTCTTTTAGCTCTGGCTTCGTTAATCTCTTAGTATTCTCAGAGGTATATTCCTGATGTTTGTCATTACACACAGATTTGCCAATTATAAAGAAATTCTCTGTTTCAATTGTCCTCGGCATTTCTTCTTCAGACACAAGAACTTCATGAATTTTTTCTCCGGGCCGTTCACCAACAAGGACAGTTTTGTTTGAGAAAAGAGAAGCAATATCCTCCACACACGCAGAAGGGGATTTTCTCACAAAAATAACTCCTTTTTTTTCTGATTTCATTGCTTCAAAAATAAGCCCAACTGCATTTTCTAACAATAACATAAACCTTGTCATTTTAGGATTTGTTACAGGTAAAGGTTTTCCTTCTGCTGCGAGTTTTTTAAATAAAGGAATAACAGAACCCCTACTCCCCACAACGTTTCCGTATCTTACACAGTTAAATCCAGCATTAGTAAATATCCTTTCTTGAATTGCTTTACACATACCATAAACATTAACAGGTTTTACTGCTTTATCCGTACTTATAGCTATAGCATCAATATTCTTTTCTTTAGAAATCTCAACAACATTCTTTCCTCCGGCTATATCTGTTAAAACAGTTTCAAACGGATTTTCTTCACAGACTTCTATTCTTTTCATTGCGGCAGCATGAATAATTAAGTTTGGTTTAAAATCAAGAACAACCTCTTTTAATCTTTTAAAATCTCTCACATCTCCTATATAATATTTAAGTTCCGGGTATTTTTGTCTCATTGTTGCTTGTTTATATTCATCCCTACTAAAAATTGCAACCATATATTTCAATTTGAGAAGAGACGGCGTTAAATAATTGCCAAGACTCCCGGTTCCCCCAGATATTAAAATATTCATTTTTTTTAAAAAAAGGTTCATAATTATAAAACTTTCTTTATAAATTTATAAATAACTATCTAATTAAATTATTAATTACTTTTTTCATTTCAAATCCAATTTTTCTCATATTAAAATTTTTTTTAAAGACAAGGCAGCCGTTTTTTGAAATGTCTTGCCTCAACTTTTCATCCTTATAAAGCGTAATAATGGCATCTGCTAATGATTTGTCATTCCCCATCTCGCAAAAAAGAATATCTTTTTTATCTTTATAGTATCTATCGATAGAGATATTTCTACCAGTAATAAGTGGTTTTTTTAAAGCAGTTATTTCAAAAACTTTTGTTGGAATTACTCTTTGAACTTTCGCGATATCTTTGTCAAATAAACCAAGACACACATCATAGTTACTAATTACTTCTGGTAATTTTTTTTGATCAAGCCAACCCAAAAAACTAACATTTTTATTTTGTAATTTGCGTGATAAATTTACCATCTCTTCATATAAAGGGCCAAAACCTATTAAATCAAATTGTATTTTAGGATGTTTTTCTAATATTTTTGCAGCTCTTAAAATAACATCAATACCATGTCCCGGAATAAAAGACCCATAAAAAACGACTTTAAATTTATCATTTTTTTGCTTAATTTTACACGGGAAGAAAATTTCCTCATCAGCACCCACAAAAATAATTGAAAATTTATTCTTATTTAATCCGAAGGTTTCAGAGAAATAGTTGATATGTTTATCAGTGTCCAAAATATTTTTATCAGCCCACTCACAACAGTGTTTATCTAGGAAAAATAAAATCTTTGCAAACACACTATTTTTTTTAACTGTCTTCCTGTTTAAAACAAGATTTTCATAGTCGCTAATAAATACATCAAAAATAATTTTTTTCCTATGCCATACTTTTAATATACAAGATAAAAGAAATACAGGTTTTCCTGTACATAATACAATATCATAGTTTTTTTCAATTAATTTTTTGAATATATTTAGATATCCAAACACATTATTTGTTAATATTAAATCAACAGAGACATTATTCTTCAATAATCCTTTGTAGATTACTCTTCCTCTAGGATAGGTATTAATATTAAAATTTCCGATGTACAGAACTTTTATTGGCACACCAAACAATTTCTTACGCATTTTGAATTGACTCATATGTATTTTTTACAAGGAGCACATTATTTTTCTCAAGAAGTTTGCTATTTATTTTTTCTTTTCTAATAACTTTTTTAGTTAATTTTGTCCTTAGTATTTTTCTTAACTCTTCAGAATTGCCTAAAGAGAAAAAGTTCACACTCTGTACATCTTCACCCACACCACCAACATTGCTCGCAATTATGACTTTTCCGGCAGCAGCAGCTTCTAATACAACGCGTCCATAAGCCTCACCAACTAATGAAGGAAACACAATAATATCATGTTCCTCAAGTATTTTCGGAATTATTTCATAAGAAACTTTTTCATTTATTTTGGTATTTAGTTTATTTTTTTTAACTTCCCCAATCAAATATTTTTTTAACACACCCTCCCCATAAAAATTTGCTTCATAAGGCACTTTAATACCTTTTAATGCATCAATAAGAATTTGCGGTCCCTTTGGCATGCTGTATTCTCCGAGATATAATATTCTTGGCGGATTATGCCAGTTGTTTTTTAGCTTAGAAAATTTATCTAGTTCAATAATATTGTATATGACAGAAATCTTATCTTTCGGAATACCTACTTTCAACAGCATTTCTTTCATAAACTCGCTTATTGGAAAATAATAATCAAACTTCTTTATTAGTTTCTTGTAGTTATCATAACTTCTTCTCAGAGCAAAAAGAAAAAAAGGATTATATTTTAAATATGGCCTCAATTCAAATTTTCCCAATAAAGAAGAGTGCAAATAGCAATCAAAAAAAGCAGAAAGAGTACATTCTTTATCACAAGAGCACTTGTCTTTATACATCAAAGTGCCTTTTGGGCAGAATAAAACAGGGCTATTCACATGCAAAATAAATTTTTTCTTAATCTTGTCTTTTAATTTTACAGCAACAAGACTAGTTATATTCATGCAATGGATAATATCAAAATTCTCCTTTTCATCTAATTTTTCAAGTTCTTTTAGCAGAGATTTTTCAAACAAAAACCTTCTTTTGATATTGTCTATCAAAAAAGAAGGATTTTTTCCTGTTTTTAGTTTTCTATGGATTTTGACTTTTTCAATTACTTCTTCTTTCTTTAGTCCATTAAAATGTGAAGTCAGTACATGAATCTCTAAACCGGATTTAGCAAGCTCTTTTGCCAAAAGAAAAGCACTAATTTCTCCCCCACCTTTTGAATGCGGATAAAAATATTCAGATATCATTAATACTTTCATTAATAAAAAGTAAAAAAGAGCTATTTAAAAATTTAAACTAAAAAAGGGCATATACAAACGGGCTTACTGCTGAACTTTGCCCAAATATAATTAATATTGCCACCAAAACAAGCATCACAATTATAGGGGTTAGCCACCATCTTTTCCTTACTTTCAAAAAATCCCATAATTCCACTAGCAATGATTTATTTTTATGTTTTCTTTTCATATTCTTTTAGTAGTTTTTTTTAGCTTATAAATTTTTAGAATAACAATCAATCCTTAGCATCAATTTCACTATTCCAGACATCTTTTTTATTATCTTCTCTTTTTATCAAAAATTTACCCATAACAAGATAATCAATTCCAGTACCCATCATACATTTATATGCATCATAAGGAGAGCAAACAATAGGTTCCCCCCCTATATTAAATGAAGTGTTAATCAAAATAGGAATTCCAGAAAGTTTTCCGAACTCCTTTATCACATCGTAGTATAGTTTATTTTGTTCTCTTCTTATTGTTTGCAATCTTCCAGAGCCATCTATGTGTGTAACAGCAGAAATCTTTGAATGCCATTCTTTTCGAATAGGATAAACCATAAGCATGAAGTCCGTTGGCTCAGGCATTGGCACATCACAATCAAAATATTTCAAAGCATCATCTTCACACACAACAGGAGCAAAAGGCCTAAATTTTTCTCTATGTTTAACCTTGATATTTAATATCTCCTGCATTTTAGGATTACATGCATTTGATAAGATGCTTCTAGCTCCTAATGCCCTCGGCCCCCATTCCATTCTTCCTTGAAACCACCCAACAACACCATCTTCAAAAATAAGCTTCGCCGTCTTTTTCACAAGTTCAGTATCATTCTTAAATGTTGTATATCTAATTTTATTTTTATCAAGAAACTTTTTTATTTCTATATCAGAATAACAAGGCCCAAGATAAGCATTTTTCATGACATACGTCCTTTTATTACCCAAAATTGCATTATAGATGAAAGTTGCTGCCCCAATACTTGTACCACCATCAGAAGCATTAGGTTGAATCCAAATTTTTTTGAAAGGAGTTTTCCTTAATATCTTTCCATTGAAGACACTATTCAGAGCCACACCACCAGCCATGATTAAATTTTCTTCTTTTGTTACTTTATGTATATACTTCAATATCTTAGTCATTAGTTCTTCAGTAATCATCTGCAAGGCCGCAGCAATATCTTTATGCCGTTGAGTCAATTCAGACTCCTTTTTTCTAATAGGACCCTCAAGTAGACTACATAATTTTTTAGAAGGCATCCTATCCGCATAATGAAATTTAAAATAAGTCATGTCAAGTCTGAAACTACCGTCTTCTTTGATATCAACCACATCATTTAGTTTTTTATAATACAGATTTGTTTTTGGATTCATATTACCATATGCACTTAGACCCATAACCTTATACTCAGAGTTATTTACACTAAACCCTAAATATGCTGTTATAGTTGAATAAAGCAAGCCAATAGAATGCGGGAACATAATTTCTTTCAACAGCGTAATTTCATTTCCTTTACCAACACCATACGCTGTAGTTGTCCATTCACCAACACCATCTACAGTAAATATAGCTGCCCTTTCAAAAGGGCTTATAAAAAACGAGCTTGCAGCATGAGCCATATGATGATTTATGAAAAGCACATCCCTATTATATTTCAATTCTTTTCTTATTTTTTCAACAATCCTGAGCTTTTCAGTAATCCACGAGGGAGTTGAGCTTAAGAACACTTTATAACTTAAAGGAAACGTTTCCAAGTGCTGTGACAATAACCTTTCAAATTTCAAAAAAGGCTTTTCATAAAACCCAACATATTCAATATCTTTTATAGTAATATTCTGGCTTTTCAAGCAATATTTTATTGCATTAATAGGAAAAGATGAATCATGTTTTTTTCTAGTAAATCTTTCTTCTTCAGCCGCAGCCACAACAACGCCATCTTTAAGGAGTGCAGCAGAAGCGTCATGGTAGTAGCAACTTACCCCCAATATATACATCTTACTTGCTCCTGTCTAATAAAAAAAGCATAATTGCCATTTCAGTCCACATCCTATTTTCTGCTTCATCAAAAACAACAGACCACGGTCCATCAACAACATCAGCAGTCATCTCATAACCTCTTCTGCAAGACAAGCAGTGCATGAAAATAGCATTTTTATTGGCTTTTTTCATTAACTCTGTTGTCACTTGATATGGTTTGAATATTTTAATGCGTTCTTCTTTTTTTTCAGTAGGGATATGATAACTCATCCATGTATCTGTCACAATAATATCTGCATTATTTATGGCTTCTTCAGGATTATGAGTTATAGTAATTTTGCTCCCTGTTTTTTTTGCTATACTTATTGTTTCATCAACAATTTTTTTCTTTGGTTGATACTCTTCTCCTTTAGGGCAGGCAATAGCCATATGCATTCCAGTCATAGCACAAGCATGCATCAAAGAATAAGTAACATTATTTTCAGCATCTCCCAAATAAACCATCTTTAACCCGTTAATTTTACCTTTTTTCTCCTTGATAGTCATCATATCAGCAATTGCTTGGCACGGATGCGCCATTTCAGAAAGGGCATCAATTACAGGCACACTAGAATGTTTGGCTAACCCAATAGTGTCTTGCTGTTTTAACAATCTGGCCATTATTATATCTACATACCTTGAGGCACACTTTGCAGTGTCATGTATTGTCTCTCCCATGCCTAAAGGAGCACTTTTAACATCAAGGTAGATTGCATGTCCGCCCAATTTAGTCATTCCTGTTTCAAAACTCACTCTTGTCCTTAAAGAGGGCTTTTCAAAAATCATTAACAATGTTTTTTGGCGTAAGGCATTGGAGAACTTATAAGGATTAGATTTAATTTCAATAGACGTTTCAATAATCTCTAATAATTCTTCAGATGTCAAATCATTTAAATTAATTAGGTCTCTTTTCATTTTTAACCTCAGAACCGACGATAGTATTCTTCAATAGATATTATTTTCAAATTTAAATTAGACCAGTAAGATTTTTGTTTTTTTCCTATTTTCATCTCCAAAAAATGCTTTTTGAAAATCTTAGCGATGATTGAAGTAAAACCAACTCCAAAAACATAAACAAAAGTCAATAAAATAGAGTTGATAATCAAGCCAATGTTCTCTCCAAATTCACTGAGACCTAGGCAGAAACCTTTTATAAACTTGTTTGTACTCATTTCAAAAACCATTTCATCATTAATCCAACAAAAGCAATTATTAAAGTTAGTCCCATAATATGAAAATAAGACCAGTCAGAAGGCAATTTTTTAAAAAAGTTTAGCACAAAAAAAAGCACAGTTGTAAATAGAAAATATGAAAAAATATAACCTAATTTTCTACCAAATCTTTCTTCAGATTTGTTATTTTTAAAATCCATCTTATTTTATTCTCTTCTTAAACCATTCAATAGTCCTTTTAAGACCCTCTTCAAATCTTACTCTCGGTTCCCAGCCAAGCAATTCGCGAGCCTTAGAAATATCAGGTTGTCTTTTTGTAGGGTCATCTTTAGGAAGAGGCATAAATACACTCTTTGATTTTGAATTTGTAAGTTTTTTAATTAGAATGGCAGTTTCGAGCATTGTAAACTCTTTAGGATTGCCTAAATTTTTCGGACCGGTTTCTTTTGAATTCATCATTTTAACAATTCCATCCACCATATCATCGACATAACAGAATGACCTTGTTTGAGAGCCATCCCCGTAAATAGTAATTGGTTTGTTTTTCAAACATTGGGTTATAAAATTAGGGATAACACGGCCGTCATCAAGCCTCATTCTTGGACCATATGTATTAAATATTCTTACAATCTTGATATCTACACCATATTCCCTGTAATAAGCCATCAATAAGGCTTCCCCAAATCTTTTTGACTCATCATAACAGCTTCTTATTCCTACAGGATTAACATTACCCCAATAAGACTCTTTTTGAGGATGTTCTCTCGGCTCACCATAAGCTTCACTGGTAGAAGTAAAAAGTATTCTGGCATTTTTATCCAATGCTAATTTAGCCATCCTATCTGTACCAACAGAATTCGCCAACGCAGTTTCAACAGGATATTCTTGATAATCTTTTGGACTGGCCCTAGAAGCCAAATGATAGATTAGGTCAATTCTTCCTTCAATAAGCTGCAATGGCTCTATGATATTATGCTTAATAAACTTAAATTTTTTCTGTGATAATAAAGGCTTTATATTTTCAATATTTCCAGAGCCTAAATTATCTACACAAACAACATCGTGCCCTTCTTTTAGAAGTCTTTCACACAAGTGGCTACCTATAAAACCCGCTCCACCAGTAACAATACATCTCATTTGCTTTTTAAAAAGAGTATTTATTTTAAACTTTTTCCCTTTTAGAATTAATTACTTCATTGAAGAGAGCTCTCTTTCAACATTCCTGAGCTCTTGTTCTAATCGTTCCAGTTCAGAAGAAAATTTCTTATTTGCCGGATATTGAATCTTCCTTAAACTTGAAACATTATTCTTTTCAACAGCCTTTCTCAGATAAGATTTTGGTAACATTGTCTTTAATTTTGAGACAAGCAAATCAAGCTCGGCCATAATTCTTCTCATTTCTTTAAACAGCTTAAGTTTTTCTTCCCTTACACTTTCTACTTTATCAAAAGCCTGCAGAGATTTTATAATTTCTTTTGAACTTTCTAATAGGTTCCTTCTTACATCTAAAGGGTCATATATGCCAACAAAATAATCTTCTTCTTTAGGTTCCATTTTAAAATTTTGGCTCAAACAAAGTCTGATCTATGTATTTTAATTTTCTTTCAACATCATCAAGCGAATTTTTCCATGTTCCAAGTTCATTATCCTCTTGATTTTTTAAATCATTTATCTTCCCCAAAATAATTCTTGCTTCCTTGACTTTTTCATTAATAAGTGCAATTATATCCAATATATCGTTATATTCATCTATTTTGACGAAAACATTCTTATCTTTTTGCATGATTATCCACCCCTTTCGAATAACACCTTATCAATATAAATCAGTTTTCTTTGCATATCTTCTAAAGTAGATCTGTAATTTTTATGCTCTATCTCAGCATTTTTTTTCAGATTTTCTAAGGTATATATTACTTCACTTGACTCGCCAACATAACTTTTTATGGCATCAATAGTAGATAACACTTGAGTGTAATAATCGGTTCTTATAAACAGAGGTTTCTTTAATTCAGTATATCTGAAATTCTTCAGTGTTTCTAATTCCTCAGTTTCCGGCAGGTCCAAAGCAGGAAGTTCATCGAAAGTTATCTCAACAGCCTGAATATCCTTTTCAGAGAAAAAAGGAATCTGTTTTTCATAGACATCTATCTCTTCAAATTTCCTCAAATCATCATTGAATAATATAACATCTTCTTTCTGTTTTTTTTGCTTAATAGACAGAGATGGCATCAAAGGCAGGATCTCTGGAACAGTCTTAGTCTCTTTTGTTTTTTGATCAAACAAAGGTTTATCTTTAATAGGCTCTACCAACTTGAATTCTTCTTTTTGAAGAGTAGGAACGGTTACAGGGGGAGGAATAGGAGATATTTCTTTTGATTCCATCTTCTTTGGCATTTCTTGTGATGTTGATGGTGTTTTAGTCTGTTGAGATAAAGAAGTACTAGAAGAGGGTTTTTCAAAAACAGGCGGTGACGGTAAAGGCGGCAAACCGGAATCTTTTTGTTCTTTAATTTCTTTTGACTGTGGCTTATCTGGCAAAGGGGGCGGAGGTAAATTCATAGCTTGGTTTTCTATATTGCTCAAATTATCAGAAAGCGCCACACCTTTTTTTTTGTTAAAACTATCAAAAAACCCCATTTTTCCTTAAAGAGATAAGTTCATTCACCTTTTTAAAACTTTTTATTTGGATTGCCTAACATAAACTATTTTTAAGTATTTATTAATATTAAAAACCTATTTTATTACTAAATTTAGAAAAATATTTATATTCTTTCAATAAAAAGATATATTCATGGGAAAGAATGCTTGTTTGATTTTGTTTATTTTTTATTTACTTATTATAGATGTAATATTAGCAGAGTCATTTAATGATTCTGAAGAAAACACAACAACAGAATTTCCCCTAATAGCAAATCTTGAGCTCTCTTTTAATGGACAAGAACCTTTTTTTACGCAAACAGAATATACTTCTTTTTTCAAAATAAAAAACTTAGATTATCCAGAGACTAAAGAAAGAATAATTTTTAGTCTATATTATAATCTTTCTAGGATATTTCAAAATAGCACAGAGATCTTATTTGAAGATACTCTAAACAACTCACTTATTTCTTATACGACAGCAGATACTAGCAAGATTAAGTTCAATGAAAGCGGAAATTATATCATATGTGGTAGCATTTTCTTTATTGACATTATTGATGAAAACCCAGAGAACAACGCAATCTGCCAGGAATTTTTTGTTATTGATTCTAATTCTATATCATGCAATATTAGTTTATCTATTTATACTGACAAACAAATTTATGAAAATAGTGAAAAAATCGAATTCCAACACACATTAAGTAATGAGTCTTTTCCATTTGAAATTGAGTACTGGGTTTCTGATTTATTTGATACTATTGTTAAAGAGAGAGTCATAACGAAAAACACAAACAAGAAAACATACACTCCTAAAATAGATGAAAAAGAAGCTGTTTTAATCATTAAATCAGCCATTTCCACAGCATGCAACAATACAAACAATAATATTCTTGCAGAAAAAATTGTAATTGTGAAAAATTCTAATTTTTCTTTACAAAACGTAAGTAAAATAGTGATAGAAAAAATATCAAAAGAAGAACTTTCTTTTGGAGATCTTTTTGAAGTAGATGTCAAAATTTACAAAGGAGACACAAGAAAGACGGCAATTGAAGCATATCTTTCTGATGGAGAAGCTAAGATAAGTGGTATCACTTCTCTTAACCTAGAAAACAAATTTAGAGAATATGCGTTAAGTATTCCCATTCAAATAAAATCAAATTGTAACGATAAATACAACAATGGGAAATATTATCTTATTGTTGAGGGATTAGATCAAAAAGAAATGAAAGAACTTCTTGTTTCTGGAAATATTGATTCTTTTTGTACGAAAACAGCAACAACTAAAAAAAGTAGCACCACAACAAATTCAGCAAACACGGAGCAGCAAAAAACAGGAAAACTGTATGAACTAATTTCTAATGAATATGAAGAAATTTCAGGAAAATTTATTTCACTTGTCAAGTTGAATAACCCAGATGAAAAAAGTCATATGTATACAATATGGAGCTATCTTTATGAAGGCCAAAAGTCATATTCTGGAGAGAGGGAAGAAAATAAAATTTCACTTTCTCTAGATGCACAAAATAGCAACGAAATAATATTGAAAAACAAAATCGATGAAAATGCTCCGCAGGAATTAAATCTTAAAATTAAAATATTGAGAGAAGACAGAAAAACACCATATGAGATAACAAAAAGAATTTCTATAAATAAAACAACACAAAATATCGAAAATATAACAGCAGACACATTATATAAAACAGAAGCAATGCCATCAGAACTTTTGGAAACCTTCGAGCTATTTGAATCAAACCAGACAAAGACCAATATCACAGAAAAAGAAGAGAAAAGTTTACCACAGATAACAGGAAGAGCAGTATATGTCTCTTCAAATGAGAAGATTAAAGATTACTCAATTTATTTAGTCATATTTTTACTATTTATTATCGGGCTTGCGATACTTAAATTAAGAAACTAGTACAACTTGTGCAAATAATCACGTGCAAACACCGCTTTCTAAAGCCCTCTCATCTTTAATACCCTCAACAACAACCAGCAGAGAAGAACGTTTCAGACTTTCAATCTCTTCAATCAGCGTATTTATCTCTTCTTTATCCATTTTTCAAAATATAGTTTATAACTACGCAAAACAATATAAATTTAATCAAGTTTTTTATTGTAATGCTAGAGCTAAGCAAGAGGCTCCTTTATTATAAAAGGAAGGAAATTGAAAGTGCGATAGTTTTTTCTTCTAAAGACAGAGAAATAGGCACAAGATATGGCGAGAACGGTTTTGGCAAAAGGCCAGATATTCTTGTCTATGAGAACGATGTTCTGGAATCTGTGAAAAATGGCGCAACAAGTTTTCACATTTCTGAAGAGAGATGGGATAATCCTATGCAACTATCAACAGAGATGAAAAGAGAAGAGCTTGATGAACTAAGAAAGGGGTGGGATTTAGTTCTTGATATAGACTGCCCCTATTGGTATTATTCCAAACTAATTACCTATCTTTTTATCAAAGCATTAAAAATACACGGAATAAAAAGCATCAGCTGTAAGTTCTCAGGAAATAAAGGGTTTCACTTAGGTGTGCCATTTGAGGCATTTCCAGAAGAAGTTAATAACATCCCTATAAAAAATTGGTTTCCGGAAGGTCCAAAAAAAATAGCACTCTACCTTCTCGAGTATATCTCAAATAATTTTATCGAAATAAAAGAGAACGGAGAAATTATTTTTGATAAACTGCATAAAACAACCAGAGAAGAACTTTCTAAATTGACTGGAAAAACAGAGAAAGAGCTTAGCATGCTAAGATGTGTAAAATGCAAAAAAAAAGTTGAAAAAATAAGCAGTGGCAAAAAAACAGAGTTTGTATGTTCAAAATGTGGCATGCACATTGTAAAAACAGATAATCAAAAATACTTAACTTGTCCAAAATGCAACCTTCTCATGCAAAAATTTGAAATTAAAGATTTAAAATGTAGCAATTGCGGCTCTAAAGAAAAACCAAAAGAGATATTTGACCCACTTTCAATAGTTGATGTAGACACTATTTTAATATCCTCAAGGCACATGTTTAGATCTCCTTTTAGCATGCATGAAAAAACAGGGCTTGTTTCTTTGCCAATTTCAATTGGAAAAGTCCTTACATTTGAAAAAGATAATGCCAGCTCGGAAAAAATCAATATATCAGCACACCCAACCTTCTTAGATATATCAAAAACAACAAAAAACGAGGCCCAAAATCTGATGATTTCTGCCTTTGATTTTGGTAAAGAGGATTTGCAATTTAAAACAATACTTAAGGGAGAAGTCGACAAAAACAAACAATACAGAAAATATGATGACTTAACTAGCGCAATACCATTAGAATTATTTCCGCCTTGTATCCTAAAAATATTGGAAGGACTTGAAGATGGCAAGAAAAGATCTATGTTTGTCTTAACAAATTTTTTGACAAGTGTTGGATGGAACCATGATAAGGCAGAAGAGTTGCTTATGGAATGGAACAAGAAAAATAAAGAGCAGCTTAAAGAAGGCCTAATTAGGTCACAAATAAGATATCATAAGCAAAAAAACAAAAAAATTCTGCCGCCAAACTGTAGAGAGTATTATCAAGATTTTCACGTTTGTTTTCCGGATTCTCTATGTGAAAAAATAAAGAACCCTGTTCAATACTCCAAGAGAAAAGTATTTTTGTCGCTTAAACTAAAAGGAACAAGAGAAAGACTTACAGAAGAGCAGAAGGAAATGCGAAGAAAACACAGGGAAAATTTAAAAAAGGATAAAGACCCCAACAAAGATAGGACATGAAAACAAAAAGAAAGGATTCCAAAGGAGAGAACGGCAGAGTTTTAATTATTGGTGGCAGTAAAGATTATGTTGGAGCACCGGCATTAACAGCCATAGCAGCACTTAAGACCGGAGTGGATATTGTTACAGTATGTGCCCCTGAAAAAGTGGCATGGACTATAAACTCTTATACACCAGACTTAATCACAAAGAAATTTTTGGGAGAAGAACTGAATTTAACACATTGCAAAGAGATTATCGCTTTAAGTGAAAAATTTGATGTTGTTGCCATAGGAAATGGGCTAGGTATGAATAAAGAATTTGTTTTTAAGATTATTAGGGAAATAAAAAAACCATTTGTGATTGACGCGGATGCAATAAAAGTTCTGAATTTGGAAATAGTCTCAAACAGTGTAATTACCCCGCATAAAAAAGAATTTGAGATTCTTTTCAATAATACTGTTAAAAAAGGACATTTCGATGAATTGGATATGGAAGTTAACATAAAAAACATTCAAAAATATATTGGAAATAACATCATCCTGCTTAAAGGTCCAGCAGATATAATATTCAGTAAATTTAGGCGGCATATCAACAAGACAGGCCATAATTCAATGACTGTCGGTGGAACAGGGGATATTTTGGCAGGAATATGTGCAGGATTTATAGCACAGACAGGCGACTTATTTGGCTCTGCAGTTCAGAGCGCATATATCAATGGCAAACTTGGCGAACATATGTTTAAACAAAGAGGATATGGTTATACTG
>Ga0105093_10000280_pt1 | contig 19758 bp, 15 predicted proteins | sample PPLLak3March2015_2_FD_79111 | JGI IMG/M metagenome (GOLD analysis project Ga0105093, IMG submission 79111) | Freshwater sediment microbial communities from Prairie Pothole Lake near Jamestown, North Dakota, USA - PPLs Lake P8 Core (3) Depth... | ecosystem: Environmental > Aquatic > Freshwater >... | reverse complement strand
CCGTTCACCACCATCGTCACCCGTTCCAGGCCGGCCCCGGTATCGACCGAGGGACGAGGAAGATTCACCGTCGTTCCATCCGCTTTCTGATCGAACTGCATGAACACCAGGTTCCAGATTTCCACGAAGCGTTCGGATTCGCCGTTAACCACGGCGTCCGTCCCGGTGCCGTAATTTTCCCCCCGGTCGAAATGGATTTCACTGCACGGCCCGCACGGACCGGTTTCTCCCATCGACCAGAAATTGTCTTTCTTGCCGAACCTTAAGATTCGTCCGTTTTTCAATTCCGGAGCGATCTTTTCCCAAAGCGCGAACGCCTCATCGTCGTCGTTGTAAATCGTGGCATATAGTTTGTCGGTCGGGAGTTTCAGGTGTTTGGTGATCCATTTCCAGGCCATGACAATAGCCCGTTCTTTGAAATAATCTCCAAACGAAAAATTCCCGAGCATCTCGAAAAAAGTATGATGCCGCGCCGTCCGCCCGACATTTTCCAGGTCGTTGTGCTTGCCCCCTGCCCGGAGGCATTTCTGGACGGTCACCGCCCGAGGATATTCGCTCTTTTTGCGCCCGGTGAAGACATCCTTGAACTGGTTCATTCCGGCATTGACAAAAAGCAGGGTCGGGTCGTCGAAAGGGATTACCGGCGATGACGGCAAGTGCTTGTGGTCGTTATCTTTAAAGAAGTTGACGAACGATTCTCTGATTTCGGCTGTCTTAATCATGTTCATTACGCCTCGGCGCGCTTTCGGCTTTTGACGGTTTTGATTCCTGAAATTCCAGCTTTTCAAAGGCTTCCCTCGCCGCATTATAGCCTATGGCCCGGCGAGACAGGTAATTATACGCCTTCCGGCGCGCGGTTTCAATATCAAATTTGGACAAATAACGTGCCCGGGATTGGAGCAGTTTGAAGGCCATTTCGATTTCGTCCACCTGTCCGAAAAACTCGTCAATAATACTCAGCGCCATTTCCCGGGGAATGCTTTTCTTCTGAAGATACCCCAGCATATATGCTCTGCCCGCCGGTTTTCGCCGCATCATCGAACTGACGGCATTCCGCGAAAACCGTTCGTCATCCAGAAGCCCCTCGTTCACCAGCGCTTTAATCAGGGCATTAACCGCTTTCGGCTCATAGCCTTTAGTCAATAGCTTGGAATGCATCTGCCCGATCGAATATTCCCGCCGCGCCAGCAAGTAAATGGCGTATTGACGGGGATCGGGGATTCGCGGCGGTTTTTTATCCGGTCCATCCATCCCGCCAATTTAAGAGAATTACCGCAAATACTCAATACCATATTGCCGCATGATTTCCCCAGTGCGAAAAGTTGCGTCGGTTCTTTAATGAGGAGCGATATTTTCGCGACGAATGGTGAACTGACGCTCCATTTTGGAATAGCCGCAGGATTTCGCTCGATTTTTTGCATTCTTTTCGTAAATTCTGAGTCTAAGAAAGAAAATAAACGGAGGATTCCATGCCGGTAATAAAAGAGAACGAACTGGAAACTATCAAAGTCGAAATGGACGGAGTTAAAAACGTCACCAAGAAAATCCCGGTCGGTAAGAAACAGGGCTGGGAAGGATACACCTTGCGGGTTTTTACTATCGGGCCGGGAGGGTATACTCCCAAACACAGCCACGACTGGGAACATGTCAATCATATCGTGAGCGGCCGCGGGAAATTGATGCTGAACGGAGTCGAACATGAAGTTCGCGAAAAGGATTATGCCTTCGTCCCGCCGAACACGGTTCACCAGTTTTCGAATCCGTACGACGAGCCGTTCGAATTTATCTGTATCGTCCCGAATAAGGGGGAGTACTGAGCGGTCGGCCGATTGAATGAAAATATTTATATTCCATTGTCTTCGGCGATGCTATATCTTTATAAATCTTAAAGATTCTAAATGGCGCCGAGAGCGGAATGGAATACGAAGACAATCCCATCAGCATAAAATATTACGTCAAAAAGTATCTGCTGAAAAACCGCGACCGTTTCAAGGGAAAAAACATTGTCGATTTTCCGGCGGGTAACGGAATAACTTCACGCATCCTAAAGGAAATCGGTGCGATCCCGCATCCATTCGATCTTTTTCCGGAATATTTCAATATACCGGGGCTGAAATGCCGGCGGGCCAACATTTCCGGCAGTATACCATTCGATGATTCCGCAGCCGACGCTGTTATCTGCCAGGAGGGAATTGAGCATTTCACCGATCAATTGCAGGCCCTGAGGGAGTTTAATCGCATTCTCAAACCGGGCGGAGCACTCATCTTAACGACGCCGAATTATTCCAACCTGCAATCCCGGTTGAGCTATCTGCTGATGGAATCGGAACGGTTCCATCGTTTTATGCCCCCGAACGAAATCGACAGCATCTGGATGTCGCAAATGGAGATCACCGATGAGATATACTTCGGACATATTTTCCTGATCGGGATTCAGAAACTCCGCTTGCTCGCGAGACTGGCCGGTTTCGCCATAACGGGGATTGAATTCACGCGGGTTAAAACCACCTCGCTGTTACTCCTCCCGGTTCTGTATCCTTTTATATACTTATCGAGCTGGCTGACCTACCTGCGGCATAAAAGAGGGAAAGAAGATTCGGTTCGAGAAATCTATCGTGAAATCCTCGGTCTCGCCGTCAATCCGAAACTGCTGATCGACGGTCACTTATTCGTGGAATTCAGGAAAATCGCAGATCACAAGAAAGTGGCCGCATCGCTTCGCAGCCGCGATTCCGGATTCAACCGTACCTGAGATCCGTAATTGTGCCTTTTTCTCCCGCCCGGCTTTTATATATTCCCGGCCGTGGCGATAACGTAATTCTTCGTGTCGAAATATTTTTCCGCGGCGGCTGTTACCTGTTCCGGCGTCACTTCCCGAATTTTCTTGATGTACTCGTCCCCGAAATTGTACCCCAGGCCCATAAATTCATAAACGCCCATGTAGTACACCTGGTTGATTCGGGACAAATTCGCGGTCAAATACGAACCCCAGATCCCGTTGACCGCCATTTCGACTTCATCAGCAGTCGGAGGATTTGTCTTCAGCTTCTCGATCTCGTCGAGCATCCCATTCTTGGCTTTTTCGAAATTCTTCGCCGAAGTCCCCATGCTGCATAGAAGCCAGCCGAAATTCTTATCGAGGTTGACCGAGGCCCCGACCGAATAAGCCAGCCCCTGGGTTTCCCGCAAATTCTGCCTGAGTCTGCGGGACAGAATCTCTCCGGCCACGTCCATCGCCATGGCATCCTTATCGTGCGCTGAAGGCAACAGGTTTCCGAGATAGATATAGACCTGTTCCTTATCCATTTGCTCATGCGCCTTTTTCACGCCGCGCACTGCTTTCGGTGTTTCCGGCTCGCCCGGCACGAACCCCGTGGCGGGCATGCTTCCGAATACCTCTTTCAAGGTGCCGATCACTTTTTCCGGGCGTTCGCTGGTCCCCACCGTTATTATCATGTTTTCCGGAGAGTACATCTTCGCATAGTGATTTTTCAAATCGTCGAGGGTAATCGTTCCGATTGTCCGGTATGTCCCTTCTACCGTCCTGGCGTAAGCGGTCCCTTCGAACAGCGCCCCGTAATAATCATCCCGGGCGCTCTGGTAAGTCGAACCGCTTTTACGCCCCAGTATCCCGAATAATTCCTGGCGGACTTTCTCGACCTCTTCCGGGTCTAACCGGGGTTCCTTGATCATCTCGCCGAACAGCCTAATTCCTTCATCGGCGAACTGGTCGATGGTTTCGAATTTCATGAATGAATACCGCCGCGAAGTGTACCGGTCGTCGTACGGTATCCAGGGGTTATCGTACAATGTCACCTGCGCCCCGATTTTGGTCAATGCTTTCGAGAGCTCTTCGGCGCTTTTTCCGATAGTTCCCCGTTCCACCATACGGTTAACGAAATCGGTGATACCGTCCTGGCCTTCAGGTTCCGTCGCGGAACGGTTTTTCCCGATCACGTTCAGGGCGAAAACCCGGCTATCGGGATTCGACTTAATGATTACGGTCAGTCCGTTTTCCAAAGTCTCCTTTAAATAACTGGAATGTTTTTCCTCGGTATCTTCGATACTTACCGTGGTGGGGAATTCCAGCTTTTTACCTGTCGTCAAATCGAATTCAGGGAATTGTGTCGAAGCAAAATGGCTTTTCACCGCCGCCTCGGACGGGCCTTCGGCCGCCCATTCCTTGCCTTTATCGTTCGGCCCGGCCGGATAAACCGCCGTCGCGATATAACCGGGATTATCAAGATACTTCTGTGCCGCCGCTGCGACTTCTTCGAACGTTACCTTGTCGATATTGTCCTGGAGGCTGCTGAAGAAATCCCACCCGGTCACGGCCAGAAGCGGAGCTTTCATGAATCCATAGTAGTGCAGCTTTTCAGACAGGTAAATATCCTGGCAGCGCCGCGATGTCTTGTATCCGTTGATCAGGTCCGGTGGAGGCGGGACCGCCGACAGTCCCGACAAGGTCATATCGGTCAGTTGTATGATGCTGTCGATCAGGTCGGTTCGTTCGGAAACTATGCTCAAGTTGAGCCGGGTGAATTCTTCTCGCGTATCGAGAGAGACGCCGACCTCGGTCGCCAGAGGACTGCCTCCTGACCGCAGCACCACGCTTAGCGGAGAGTTTTCGCGGTCGGCAAGATAATCCTCGAGAATATTAAATGCGAAATAGTCCTGATCGGTAAAATGCGGAACCTCCACTGCGAAATCGATGTACACCGAATTGGTATTCGCGGGAGTCTTGAATACTTTCTTGCCGGTTATCCTGCCGAAACTAAGTTCCGGTTTCGGAGGGAGTTCGACTCTTTCGAATGGGCCGAACACTTTTTCGATCCTTTTCTTCATCGCGGCCGGATCGAAATCACCGATAACAATCGTCATCATGTTGTTGGGAGCATAGTAATGCTTATAATAATCGGCGATTGCTTCCTTCGGGATATTCGTGATAATACTTTCGTATCCGATGATGGGGCGTTCGTACGGCGTTCCTGCGAAAGCTTTCGCTTCGAAGAAACTTTCGGCCGGAGCCGACTCGGCGTCGTCCCCCATTTTTATTTCCTCGATGACGATTTTCCGTTCTTTTGAAAGCTTATCCTCTGGCATAACCGAATTGAACAGCATATCCGCCTGGGTCGCCATGCCGTATTCGATAAATTCCTTGGGCATCAGAACGATATAGGCCGTGAAATCCTTCTGGGTATAGGCATTGATATAACCCCCGAGCCGTTCCACCCCCTCTTCGATTTGTTCCTGGCTCTGATTTACGGTCCCGTTAAACAGGACATGTTCCAAAAGGTGGGTTACGCCATTATTATATTCGTTTTCGTACTTGCTTCCGGCCCTGACAAATACCAGCGAAGTAATCATGGGTGATGCATGGTTTTCCTTGAGCACCACTTCCATGCCATTGGGCAATGTAAATTGCTCAATACTGACCGACCCCTCTTGGGTATCTGAGCATCCCGTTAAAGCCAGAAGAATGAATAGACCGGCTGCGAATTGCTTTAAAACAATCATCCCAATTTTCCTTATTTCCATGATACCGCCCATAATCTTCAATCCTGTTTAAAAAACAAACAAATTCCCCGCCCGGCTGATTTATAGGACCAAACGTAACTGCTCTTATATTAATGTCTTAAGCTATGGAAACCGATATCCTCTGTCAAGGATAAAGGGTAACTAATCGTTTGACTTTCAGGCGATTTGGAATATATTGGCAACAATTATGATGCCCCGAATTTTCAGGAAAATTTTCGCTTCGGCAAAGCTGACCCTGGTGCTGGTTACGCTGGTATCGCTTTTCGTCTTCGGTAATTCCATGATTGCCGTAACCGCTACCGTCGCTAGTCCGGAAAATCCCGAAAATTCGACGCAGAATCCTCCGACCCAATGCCGCCTCGTGGCTGGGTTCTCATTACCGAATGTCGACGACGGCTCCATGAATAAGGGGGATACCCCGAATTCCGAACATTGTCTTTACTTCACCGTTCCGGCAATAGCCGGAACATATTCCATTGGCGATAACCGTCCGGAAACGCCGGTTATCGAAACCAGGATGGCTCCCCGGCCGGTTCTGAAAAAAACTTTTTGCGCAACCACCACCGCCTCGATATCCGCACATAAGGCGCGGGAATTTACCCTTGTGGGAGCCAAACCATCCGGGACCAGCTAAAGGTCTTTTCTTTCCATCTTTTCTTACTAATCAGACAAATCATTTCATTTGAATATTAATTGTTAGAGGAGTGTCTCTATGAAAAGTCAAACCTGGCGATTTATCATTACCGGTATTCTGGTCGTCCTGGCCTTTATCGGCTTCTGGAATACGCTTCGCCTCTGGACTCTGTCGGATCAGGACAAGGCCAATATGGAAGAACAGAGCCCCGGTGCGATAAACGAACTCCAGAAAAAGGCCATGCGTCTCGGCCTTGACCTTCAGGGCGGAGTTCACGTCGTCCTGCGGGTAAAAATGGAAGACGAATCGATGGTCGGACTGAGCTCGGAAGACCGCGCCGACGCCGTCGATCGGGCCATTCAAGTAATCCGTAACCGTGTCGACTTCACCGGGGTCACCGAACCGATCATTCAAAAACAGGGTGATGACCGCATTATCGTGGATCTTCCTGGTTACACCGACGCCGACCGGGCCGAAGATCTGATCGGGCAAACCGCGCAGTTGCAATTCAAACTGATGGAAACCTACGATAATGCCTCCGTTCTACTCGCAAAGATCGATTCTACCGTGTCGGCGATCCGCAAGGTTGAAAAGGAATCGACCGGGGAAGCAGAAACTAAGGCGGAAGAGCCGACTGCCTCCCCCGATACCACATCCCGGGAAGACGACATTCTGGCACAGCTTCTGGGTGACGATACCCTTTCGACCGATGATGCCGGTATTTTGGAAGCGGAAGATAATCCTTTAACGCAGTATCTCGACCCGTTTCTATTCAGTTCTAAAAGTAATACTCCCTGGCCGGGTTATATTGTCTTGGCAAAGGACCGCAGGAAAATCGAACAAATCCTGAAAATGCCCGAAGTAAAGCAGTTGATCCCTTCGGACATTCAATTCGGCTGGTCGACCCGCCCTGATGTTGCCAATGCCCAGGAGGTCTACCGGTTATATGTCTTGAAAGAAAAGGTTCAGTTCCTCGGTAAATTCCTCGAAAATATTAATCTGGGCAAAGGGCAGTTCCAGGAACATACCGTCGATTTCCGTCTCACGGGACAGGCTGCGGCCGCCTTTGCCCGCCTTACGGGCGCTAACATCGATAAGCCCCTTGCTATCGTTATCGACGATAAGGTGGAATCGGCCCCAATTATCGCTAGCAAAATCCGCAACGACGGCCAGATCACCATGGGTGCCGGAGCCACCATCGAGGACGCCCAGGACCTTGAAATCGTCCTGAAAGCCGGCGCTCTCCCGGCCCCGGTCGAAATTATCGAAAAGAACGTGGTCGGCCCGACCATGGGCTCCGACTCGATTTATAAGGGCCTGGTTTCTTCACTGGTCGGATTGGCCCTCGTCTTGGTAATCATGTTTATTTACTATAAAATATCCGGACTAATTGCAGATATCGCGCTGGTGTTCAACCTCTTCTTCCTTCTGGCCGTAATGGCCGGACTGGGGGCAACCCTGACCATGCCGGGTATTGCCGGGATTATTCTGACGGTCGGTATTTCGGTAGATGCCAATATTCTGATTTTCGAACGCATTCGTGAAGAATTGCGCACCGGGAAAACCGTTCGCGCTTCAATTGATGCCGGCTACGATCGCGCTTTGTTGACCATTATCGATAGCCATGTCACCACTTTGCTGACGGCTGGAGCGCTCTTTATTTTCGGTTCCGGACCGATCAAGGGCTTCGCTGTCACCCTCTTCTGGGGCGTGCTGCTTTCGCTGTATACTGCGGTCGTAATAACGAAAACCGTTTTTGATCTCCGCAAGGGATACAAAACACTCAGCATCTAAGGAGCAAGGAAATGTTTAGAATAATTGGCGATACCAATATAGATTTTATCGGAATGCGCTGGAAGGCTTTCCTTCTGTCGGGACTCCTTATCATACTGGGTCTGACCGCATTCGTCATGATAGCACTGGACAAGGCCAACATGGGCATCGACTTCGCCGGCGGCACCATGCTTCAGGGTAATTTCGATCAGCCGGTGGATATCGGCGAACTTCGCGGAGCTGTCACATCCGGAGGGTTTCCCGAAGCGTCAATCCAGCGGCTTGAGCAGCATAACGTTACCAATGCCTTCATTGTCCGTGTCAAAGATACCAAGATTGAGGATCAGGAGGCCGCCGATGTCCTTATAGGTATAATCAAGGAGAAATTCCCCGAAAATGCCTTCCATCTCGATTCTCAGCATATCATCGGCCCGGCCGTGGGAAAAACTCTCCGTAAGGACGCCCAGTGGGCGGTTCTTATCTCCATTATGGGAATGTTGATATATATCGGCCTCCGCTTCGACTTCCGTGCCGGAGTCGCCGCGACCATCGCGACCTTCCATGATGTCCTCGCCGTTCTCGGAGTATTTTTTATACTCAACAAGGAGATCAACCTGTTGGTCATCACCGCATTGCTTACTTTGGCAGGATATTCCCTGACCGATACCGTGGTTGTGTACGACCGAATCAGGGAAAACTTAAAGAAGTTCCGAGGAAAGGGTGAGTTCGTAAGCACCGTAAACAAGTCGATTAACGAAGTACTGTCGCGTACCATCATGACCTCGCTGACTACCCTTATCGTAATCGTAACCATCTTGATTTTCGGCGGCGAAGTCCTGCGCGATTTCGCCTTAGCCCTCACCATCGGAATCCTGGTTGGAACCTATTCTTCCGTTTTCGTGGCCAGTCCGATTATGGTGGAATGGGAAGCCCGCTCGCCAAAGCGTTTCAAATAATTTATTCTTTGTAACGGCCGGAAGGAATCTTCCTTCCGGCCTTATTTCGAAAGTACGCCATGTCGAATTCGGAATCCCGTGAAATCGAGTTGAAATTCGATCTGCAATCTATGGAGAATCATTCCCGCTTGCTGGAATTTCTCGGCAGGGCGACGAGCCCGGCATTACAGGAAAATCTCTTCTTCGATACGCCTGATCGCTCACTGGAAAAGGCCGGATGGGCGTTCCGAGTACGTTTGGAAGAGCAACGGGCCTTTATCACCGTGAAAGGCCGCCGTAGCGAATCACCCGAAGGCCTGGCGGTCCGCACGGAAATCGAAAGCCCCCTGCCCCTCGAACTGGCCCTGCAATTTAAAACAAAGGGGATCTCAATTGAGAATCTCCCGGAAAAAATTGCCGATCAACTGCATCGAATCGCCGTGACCGAACCGCTTACTCTTCGTCTCGGGTTTCGGAATCACCGACTGGCTGTGCCGTATCCGGCAGGGGAATGTGAATTGATTCTCGAAATCGACCGCACCGAATTCCCGGATGGTTCGGTGGACTATGAACTCGAAGTGGAAATCGCCGATGAGAATTTATATGAAAGGATTACAGGGGAAATAACTCGTTTACTCGAGAGATGTAATGTCCCCGTTGTATTTCAGCCGAAAAGCAAATTCCAGCGGGCTGTTGAGAAATCCCGGTAGAAAGAAATTTACGGGACAATTTTTTGGCGCTTAACGTGTATAAGGCAAAAGGAGGTAAGCATATGAAAGCACGGTTATTTATATTATTGGTGTTATTGCTCCCGGCCGGGACCATTGCTCAGACCGGAGCATACAGCGACTTTTTCCCTTTTGCCAGACATTTCGATTCCAGCAACACAATTATATTGCAGTGCGCCAAACCAGACAAACTCGAACAATACCCCGGACAGAAAATGACCCCGTTTCAAGCCTGGATGACCAACCTGCCGCTCATGCCTAAGAATACCCCGATAAAAGACTGGCAGGGAAAAATCGTGGCCGAGGCCGAGACCGACGGTATTATCGACATACCGGTCGACAAGCCGTACGTAACCGATGCCGACCTCCTGGTTTACCTGGCCTTGAACTTCTTTCAATTCGACAGTACCATTTACAGATTCAATATTGTTCTGACCCCGAAGGATACTATTAACTATTCACATTGGCTCACCAGGGATTACAGCGGCAGCAAATCCGGGAAAATCTCATACAAGGAAAGCGGCCGGAAGAACGTCGACAATTACCAGCAATTCCAGCAGTATCTCGATTTCGTCCTGAAGCATTACGACAACAACTCGGTCCCGCTCAATTCCCGGGTCATAATTCACAATGAAATCAAACCGGGGAACTATTACGTTCAGTTCAGCGACGACAGCCTGAAAATCGTCTCGCGCGTAACTGTGGTCTTGGATGTCTGCTATGATCGCGGCAGGCAGCCGCACATCCTTACGGCCTATGGCGGAAACCCGGCCCATTCTTTCGTCGTTCCGAACGCTTTCGGCGAACCCGAATCCAAATGGCTTAGGGTCGAAGATTTCGTTAGAGGACAGGAAAAATATGGACGCGGCTTTTTCTACCGATTCTCCAATTGACATTTTTATCTTGAATTGAAAAATCCTCGTTCTATCTTAATCGCATGAGACGAATTTTCGCCTGTGCGATTCTTATTTTCTGTATCCTGAGCATCGGCATTTTAAAAGCCGATACCGTAAGAATAACAAATGGATCCGATCTTCAGAATGCCATCGATATCACGTTCGACGGAGACACCATCCTTATAGGCCCGGGTGTATACGACGCGGCTCGCTCCGAATTCATCGATTCCCTCTGCGGCAACTGCCTCGAACATCGTACCGAAGTCGCCGCCAGTTTCGGTTTCATAATCGAAGGTAAATCGCTGCACCTGATCGGTGCCGATCGAAGCGAAACTATCCTCGCCACCAATGCCGGTTACGGTTTCTTTTTCGTAAACTCGCCCAATTCTTCCATTACCAACCTGACCATTACGGGCGGAAACAGGGACGCCGACGGCAACGCTACCGATGCCGCGATCGTCGTTCGCAATTCCCGTGTCATGATTCATGATCTCGATATCAGCAACAACGACCACCGGCTCGATTCCGTGGTGGTCGGCATCGGAGGGATCTTCGGCCGCGAAGGGGCCGAAATCACGGTTACGCGCTGCAATATCACTCGCAACGGGTGGGATGGAATTGCGTTGTACCGCGGGGCCTCGGCCGAAATCACCGGCTGCCTTATTAAAGACGGGCGCGGCGCCGGAATCGGCGTTACCTGGGATGCCGTCTGCGTGGCATACCGTAATATCGTGACGGGGTACTGGAAGGGGATCGGGGCGTTCGGGACCTCCAGCGTAATCGCTCACAATAACGCCGTTTTCGATAATCTCGGCTGGGGCATAATCGCGGCCGGGAATTCTTACATGGATATCGCCAACAACGTCGTTTATCATAACGGCAATTGCGGGACGGCGGTTTGGTCGAGCGAATGCCGCGGAAGGATCGTAAACAACATCATTGCCGCCAACGGCTGGAAAGAACAATGGGTTTGCCCCTGTGTCGGTGTCTGGAATTACGGCGACTGGTCGAAATGGTCATTCTCGCATAACATCGTATGGAACAATACCGATGGAGAATACCGCGATATATGGGACCAGACCGATACCAATGGAAATCTGTCGGTCGATCCGGAATTCGCCGGAGAATCGATATTTATTCTTAAGCCGGCTTCGCCTGCCCGCGATGCCGGCCATCCGGAAATCTCGGACCCGGACGGCAGCCGTTCGGATATCGGACTCAGCGGCGGACCGCAGGCAAAGCTCCGTTAGTGCAATTAGTTAACCGCAGCGTTAAAAATTCGTTAAATTACTCCGATGTCCCTGTTTCGCTGTATAATGTTAAAACAAGCACGACGAGAATAAACCATAAATTTCTTAAGAGCGGGCTTTCATGAACCGATAAAATAAACATCGAAAATACCTGAATTAATATCAATTAAGGAGTTGTAGAGTGATGAAAAAATGTTCTCTGGTTCCCTTTATGCTGCTCGGTCTCGCCGCATTTCTCATCGCGGGATGCAGCAGCTCTACCAAATCCGAAGGAAGTCTTTCGGATACCGAATTCCAGATAATGGATCAAATTTTGAACGAAAGCATGATGAGTTTCAATATCGAAGCTCTCAAGCTGTCACTGAATCTTATCGACAGTGTTTCCGATATAACTGCCGAAAAGCCGTTGTTCACCCTGCATAAGGCTAACGACGAAATTCTGCAGATTACCGAATTATCATACAGCTACTACAACAGCTGGCATATCTATTCCGTGACGGCGAAAATCATCTCGGATGAATACGGCGAAACCGACAGCCTCCTCGTGACCGGAATTGATTCGCTCCGCTTTCTGATCGACGGGGAACCGAGGCATTTCCCAGATCCCGACTCTACCGATGAAGTCAATATCCGCATGCACTTTGATATGGATGCCTTCAGTGCCCTCGGAGGAACTTTCAGCTTCAATCATCATACATCTTTCGATATCACCGGCGAAGATTTCGAGCTGGATGTTTTCACGCTCAATGGAGAAACCAGCGATTCGGTCGATATTTCATTCGACGATTATGACGGGGTAAGCTGCGATATATTCCTCAACGCCGATCAAAACTTCACCGATATATTCTTCAATACGGATCTGGAATGCCCTGATAGCGGTATTTCGAACATAACCGCAATCGTCGACATGGCCTGCAGCGACTCCACCCAGTCCTTCGACGTAAATGGAACATGGACCGGCGATTTTACATTTGAGGGAGAAGATATCTCGGTAATAATCGAGTCCGGCAATACCCGCTGGTCTTTCACTGATACCTGCGGTACCGGTGGTGATCCCTACTCCGTGAAAAGATAATTACCCTATCCTTTCTATCCGGATATAGTAAAGGAACGGGCGTCCTGATTCAAAATCTGGACGCCCTTATTTTTGGCAGAATACAAGACCATTAGAGTCCGAATTGAATAATATTTTTATAAAACTCTTGACTCGGATGGTCTATATGATAAAATTTAGAAAATATCCAGCTCTAAAACATTCGAACAAAGGAGGTAACTTGAAAGGACTCAGAAAATTTGCATGGCTTATCCTGCCGGTCGCGGTGATGCTGATCGCCTATGCCTGCAGCGACGACAGTTCGGGCCCGCCTGCGGACCAGGGAGATTTCAACGATCCGGCGTTTTTGATGATGGACGATATCGTCGGCACCTTTGCCCATAATCTAAACCTGGGTGCTTTTACATTTATCAGCGAAATGGTCGATTCGATTTACGGCTCGATCGAGAAAAAGCAGCTTCCGTTTGTCCTCTCCAGGGCCGCAATGGAAATCGACCCGATCGACATCAGCTACGAAATCGACGGCAACTGGTTTGTCTTCACCGATTCCATCCAGATCTTGGGGACTGACGTGGACGACCCGGACAGCATAATTTATTCCGGAACCGATTCGATCCGTTTCATGATCGGTGCTACCCCCTCGATGCCGCCCGATTTCGATAACATCACTGCCATCAACCTCCATCATAATGGTATATTCGTAATCTACAACGAGGATGGTTCAATCATCGAACTCGATTATATCTCCGCATATACCATCTCCGCCGCCAGTATGGAGTCCGACACTATCATCCTGGATGGAACTGCCGAATTCGTCGGAGGAGGAGATATCGAACTCGACGATGTCGGCACCTGTACCCTCGGTATGGACCTGACCATCACGTATGATGATATGGCCCTTGATTGGAGCGGGGATTTCCCGGAACCCTTTGAAGGAACGGCATCCGCTACCGTAACATTCACCCTTTCATGCGAAGCAACCGAGGGAGTACCGGAACTGGCCGGCAACTGGACTGCGACCTGGGTTCTCGGAGGAGGTAATGTTACCGTCACCTATACCCACGGGGATGACCAGTGGATCTACACGGATGAATTGTAAATTGGAACTAATAATTTATCCAAAAAAATAATACCTCATATACTAAAGGAGGGTGGCCCATACGCCACCCTCTTTTTTGTGTTAATCTCACAGAAGATTGATTATTATTGGATCATCAATAGATGAAATAAACCCATTGGGGTGCTACTCAAAAATACCCTTTACAAAGAATATTAGCCATAGAAATATTAAATATGCGCTTATTGCCGTTTGGATAGCCGAAATTGGCCTTATCACACCTAAAGGCAAATATTCTAAGTTTTTTGTCCTTAAATATTTAACAAGCCTTGACACTTGATATTCTCTTAGACCGACATTGGTAGCATTAAGTATACTAAAATATAGAGATTCCAATAATATTCGTAAATTTCTGAATATATATTTCAAATATTTCACTTTAGGTTCATAACTAAACAATGTCTCAGAAAGTAGAACGCTTTTATATTCGCATTCGGATTTATCATAGGCGGCAGGTATTAACGTGTACTGTATGGAATTTTTTAAACTGCCAAATCTACATATTAAAAAATAAATAAAGCCGAATATCCATATCGAATTAAACCACCATTTAAGTGGGCGCCAATATAAATATCCATATTTACATGGCAACTCAAGAAATATTAGCCTGAATAGGAATGTAAGATAATTACCTTCCCTAAAACTGATTTCATTCTGTCTTTTTTTTACTGCATAGTTTAGTGCCATAGCCTGATCATAAAACCCATCTCTTTTCAATTCTCCATACAATCTTATCAATGGTACAGGATTTTCATTGAAGGTCAGTTGGTCAAGATTGGTGGCAAGTGCTATATTACTTGTAATTGGATTTACATTTGGTTCGAAGATAATATTCTGTAGCCTAACCCAATAGAAAATTACTTTTGACAAATCAGTATTTGCAAACTCACAATCAATTAGCCCCCCCGAAAAATATGATTCATTGTTAAAAAATGTTGAATCAAAGGAGACCTTATTTAGTTGCAGCTCTCTTCCATCAAAGTACACTGGTTGATTGAAAATGGTTAAGTAGAATGAGCCTTCATCTAAAATGCTTATAGATCTAAAAAACGATTCGTCTTCGAATACTGATTCATCAAAATCAACATATTCTGAAAAGGTAGATCCTTCAAACGTAACATATTTCTTAAATTCACACTTATTTATTGATACTGCTCCATGCATTCTCATCTCATTAAAGAAGGTGGAGTCATGGAATCGGCAGTTTATAAAATATAATCTGCTTTTCTGAAATTCCGTTCCTGTAAATCTTACTGGTTTATAGAAATCTGTATTAACAATGTGCAGATCAGAATCCACTTTGCAGTTGGTCAAATCGATACTTCCATAAAACGTACTATTAGCAATAAAGATGTTGCTTGCTGAATAATCGGGGAAGTAAATTGAATCCGATATTATAGAATTATTAATACTGATCCTCTTCATATCCGACAATAGCTTGGATAAAGTATCAATCTTAATACTCGTGCTATCAAAATCGAAGTTAAAATCAGGAGTGAACGCAAATGAGATTGGTGGGCCGAAAATTACAATAATAAAAGCAGCAATGAGTAATTTTATATTTAACAACATAATAAATATTGTTGATATTTGGCGTATTAGGCAACATAAAAAGGCCCCCGACGCAAGCCGGGGGCCTTTTTTATTCTATTAATAGAATCCGCTATTTGAAATTCTTCAAAAGACTGTCCCAGATGCTTTCCTCACCCATGAAGGGATAACGGTAATCCTTCGGAGCCAGGAAATTCTCTTTGATCGTCCGCGGGCTGGTCCAGCGAATTATGTTCAGAAGCGACCCGGCTTTATCGTTGGTTCCCGACGCCCTTGCACCGCCGAACGGCTGCTGCCCAACGACAGCGCCGGTCGGTTTATCGTTAATGTAGAAATTCCCGGCCGCCTGGCGCAAAACCGTTTCCGCCATCCGGATAACTTCCCGGTCGCGAGCGAATATGGAACCGGTCAAAGCGTACATCGAAGTCTCGTTGCAGACCTTGAGCGTTTCGGCGAACTTGTCGTCGTCGTACACATACAGGGTCAGGACCGGACCGAAAATCTCCTCTTCCATCAGCTTGAAATGAGGATTTGTGGTCAAAACCACGGTCGGCTTGATATAGTATCCCTTGGAATCGTCGTACTCGCCGCCGATTACGATTTCCGCTTCGTTCGATCCCTTGGCATAATCGATATATTCGGTGATGCTGTCGAACGCCCCTTTGTCGATCACGGCATTGTAGAAATTGGTGATTTCATCAGGCCCGCCGATTTTCATCTTCCTGACATCGTTCACCATCATCTCGCGCAGAGCCGGCCACATCGATTTCGGAATATAGGCCCGCGAAGCGGCCGAACATTTCTGCCCCTGGTACTCGAACGCTCCGCGAACGAGACCGGCGTTGACCGCTTCGACATCGGCGGTATGATGCACGAATACGAAATCCTTGCCGCCGGTTTCCCCGACAATACGCGGATAACTCTTGTACTTCGCGATATTCGCGCCGACTGTTTTCCACATGGTATGGAAAACCGCCGTCGAACCGGTGAAATGAATCCCGGCCAGGTCGCGGTGTTTCAGGACATGCTCGCCGACATCGCTTCCCCGAGCCGTCACCATATTGACGACACCGTCGGGAAGTCCCGCTTCCTTCAGTATTTTCATGATGAAATGCGCCGTGTACGTCACCGATGATGCCGGCTTCCAGAGCACCGTGTTCCCCATAATGGCCGGCGCGGTCGGAAGATTCCCAGCGATGGAAACGAAATTGAACGGTGTCACCGCGAAAACGAAACCCTCCAGGGGACGGTAGTCGGAACGATCCCAGATCCCCGGAGCATTATCCGGCTGCATATTGTATATCTGCTCGGCGAAATGGACATTGTAACGGAAAAAGTCGGCCAACTCGCAAACCGCGTCAATTTCCGCCTGAAATACGCTCTTGCTGTGCCCCAACATGGTCGCGGCATTCATGATGTACCTGTACGGCCCGGCCAGAAGATCGGCGGCCTTCAAAAATATGGCGGCACGGTCGTGAAACGGCATTTGTTCCCACGCTTGCTTGGCGGCCGCGGCCGCAGCGATGGCGTCGTTGATTTCTTTGGCGCTTCCCTGGTAGTATTGCCCCAACTCCAGGGAATGATCATGCGGGGCGGTAATTTTAATGGGATTCCCGGTACGCACCTCTTTCCCGCCGATTATCATCGGGACATCGATGCGGTTCTTTTTCAGGTCCCCCAGCGCCTGTTCGATGCGTTTCCGGTCGACACTTCCCGGAGCGTATCCGTATACCGGTTCATTCTTGGGAGTCGGTATTTTATAATTGCCCATGGTCTCCTCCGGAAATATGGTGATTAATACTGTTCCATGTTATTCCATTCGGCGTCCTCGAGCCACTGCTTGGGACGACTCAGGAAATGAATCACATTTTCGATTAATACCCAGTGTTTGTGCTCTTCATCCGCGATTTTGATAATGGTCTTCTTGATTCCGGCGTTCTTCTCTTCGGCGGCCTTTTCGCGATAAAAATCCTCGGTCTTCTTTTCGATCTTCTGGGCCTCTTTCCAGGTATCCAGGATATCCTTGGAGAAACCGGACGGAACCGGTCCCGAAGACAGTTTCTGGAATACGTTCTTGGCATTTTCGAGCGCCTTGCTTCCGGAAGCCTCCAGATCCTTCACTGCTGAAACATCCCCGTCGCGGAATTTTTTGAACAGGTTATAGTGCTTTACTTCATCCTGGGCGAGATTCATGAGAATTTCTTTTAAAACGGCATTTTCGGTTTTCCCGGCCATTTTTTCGTAATAAGCCTGGCCGTCTTTTTCCATTTGCATAGCATACTCAAAAACGTTCATTGCGTTACACTCCTATTACAATTCGATTTCATTTCACATCAGGCGCTATTTTATACGCCCTGACAATTTATAATAAACCGCAAAAAGCGCAAGTGTTCCGCACAACAAATGCCTTTTTGGCTCTAATTTTCGCTTGGGTTTCGGCCGTTTCGGACTTATTATTGGGGTCGCCTGTAACTAATTGACTCAGAAAGTCCATATTCGAAAAGAAACGAAATTCAATACGGGAGAATCAATGAGCACCGAAACGAAAACCAAAATCCCCCCTGCTCCACGCTGGGATCTCGATTCCATCTTCCCCGGCGGCAGCGCTTCCAAAGAATATGAAATATTCCGCCGCGAAATCAAAGAAGACCTCGCCGCCTTCGACCGCGAAATGAAATCCCTTCCGCAGGAATTGTCCGGCTCCAGCCGCAATGCCTGGGCCGATTTTCTCGGAAGGCTCCAGAAACTGGCCGCCCGCATCCGACAGGCCTCTTCCTTTGTTCACGCCCTGGTAAGTCAGAATGTCAACGACGAAAAGGCTCACCAGATTTACGGCGAAGCCGATGTCTACAACTCCGAGATCGAAAAGATGATGGTCGCGATGGAGGCGTTCGCCAAAAGGCAGTCCGACGAGGAATGGAAAAAACTGGTGGAATCCGACCAGATCGGCGAGGCCGCTTTCTTCTTCAATGAAATGCGGGAAATGGCCCGGAAAAAAATGGATCCGGAACTGGAAACGCTCGTCACCGAACTGGCCGTAAACGGCTTTCATTCCTGGAATCGCCTCTATGATAAAATCTATGGCGACCTTTCCGCGGAATTCATCGAAGACGGAGAAGCCAAAAAGCTGTCAATGGGGCAAATCAACAATAAGATGGCCTCTTCTGACCGGGCTGTCCGCAAACAGGCTTTCGAAAAACTGGAAGAATCCTGGGCTTCCGCCGCCAATGCCACTTCAATGGCCCTCAATTATCTGGCCGGGTTCCGGCTCTCGCTTTACAAGAACCGCAAATGGGATTCCTTCCTGTTCGAACCGCTGTTTAACAGCCGTATCAGCGAAGCCACTCTGAACGCCATGTGGAGCGCCGTCGAATCCGCGATCCCGAAATTGGTACCGTATATCGATGCCAAAAAGAAATTGATGAAGGCCGACAAATTTTACTGGTACGATCAGTTTGCGCCGGTGGGAGCATCCGACCGGCTTTATTCTTTTGAAGAATCCGGGAAATTCGTAGTCGACAATATCCGCCCCTTTTCGCCGGAAATGGCCGAGTTCTGCGAAATGGCCCTGGCCAAGCGCTGGATCGAGGGGGAAGACCGTCCCGGCAAAGCCGGCGGAGGGTACTGCACCGGGTTCCCGGTTATCGGGCAATCCCGCATCTTCATGACTTACAGCGGGACCTTTTCCGAACTGGCCACCCTGGCCCACGAACTGGGGCATGCCTGGCATGGCTGGGTCCTGAAAGAAAAGCCTTTCTTTTCCCGCATCTATCCCATGACTCTGGCCGAAACCGCCTCGATTTTCAACGAATTGCTGGTTAAGGACGCGGCGCTCGACAAGACGACCGATCGCCAGGAAAAACTGATGCTCCTCGATCAGAAACTCCAGGATGCTCACACCCTGTTCTGCAACATCTTCGCCCGGTTCTTGTTCGACAAGGCCTTCTACACCGAACGGCAGAAAGGGCTGGTCAGCAAAACCCGGCTGGATGAACTGATGGTCGAAGCCCAGAAGAAAGCGTTCGCCGGAATGCTCGATGAGGAAAAAGGCTTCCATCCCTTGTTCTGGGCCTCCAAACTGCATTTCTATCTGACCGATGCTCCGTTCTACAATTTCCCGTACACCTTCGGTTACCTGTTCGCCACCGGAGTATACACTCGGGCCAAGAAGGAAGGGCCGTCGTTCGCAGGCAAATATAAGGCGCTTCTGGCCGACACCGGGAAGATGAACGCCGAACAGGTCGCCATGAAACATCTCGGAGTCGACCTGACCAAACAGGAT
>Ga0105093_10000274_pt1 | contig 19826 bp, 11 predicted proteins | sample PPLLak3March2015_2_FD_79111 | JGI IMG/M metagenome (GOLD analysis project Ga0105093, IMG submission 79111) | Freshwater sediment microbial communities from Prairie Pothole Lake near Jamestown, North Dakota, USA - PPLs Lake P8 Core (3) Depth... | ecosystem: Environmental > Aquatic > Freshwater >... | reverse complement strand
TTACCTCACCAACTACCTGATAGGCCGCCGACCGATCGTGAAGCGCCGGAGCTTTCTGGAACAATAGGATTTCACACATTGTTCCCTACCCGGTATTATTCTCAGTTTCCCGAGGTTATCCCGGACTTCACGGAACGTTATCGACGTGTTACTGAGCCTTCTGCGTTGTCTTGCGACAATCACTTGCATGCTTTAGTCGGATTCTGATAGCAGCAACCTCCTGCAGGATAAACAGGTATCGAGCAGTTGGTTCATGGCAAACGAAAGAACCCGATACAAATCGGGAGCCTTCGCGTTTCCCAAATTTAAATTTACAACCACTTATGGTCGCAGGTATGTAACTATCATATATTTCACACGTTATAGAATTGACAGATATTCAGGTACTTCCTCATGCTCAACGTAGCGTTGAGCACTCACTCTGTGAGCTTGTTTCGCTCCCTCAGTTTTCCCGAGGACGTTAGAAGTTGCTGGAGGATGTACCAGCTTGGAGATGATTTCTTGAAAATCCGAGAGGGTGTATTTAAAGCTTTCTATTCTGCCGTCGAGAAATATAGTTAAATGTATACTATTGGAATTCTTTTGACATTTTGTGAACTGGAAATTTGAGTCCTCGTAATTCGTGGGTTGTTTTTCCGTTATCGTCATAGCCTTGTTTTTTATAGAACTCGACTGCGGTTATTGTCGCGTTTACTTCTATTTTTTTCCATCCCATTTTTTTGGCTGTTTCTTCAAGTGTTTTCAATAGTGTCGTGCCGACTCTTTTTTTTCTGATGTAATCTTTGTAAACGTATAATCTTTTGATTTCGCCATTTATCATGTCGCCGAATCCTGCTATTCTTCCGTCGATTTCTGCCACGTAGCAGCAAATGCTTTTCTGCAATGAATCTTTCCACCTTTCGATAGTTCCGCTTGTCCAGTGTTGAATTGATTCGGGAAGGTAGTCTTTGTTGTTTACTTCTCTTACTGTTTGTTTGTGCAGGTTGCAGATTTGTTAAATATCTGTTATTTTGTATTCTCTTATTATCATGATGTGCAGTTTAGAATTTGAGTATTTAAGCTTCTGCTCGTGCTGCACGCTTGCGCTTCTCTTTCTTGATGCGTTTTCTCTGCCATTTCCATCGCATCTGTCTTTTCTTCTTCCATCGTCTGGAGCTTCTCTTCATTTAACCTGATTTTTTTATCGCTGCTTATAAAGATTTCTATCTTTTTTTCCTTTTGCATATTAGGCCGTGCGGCATAGACGCTCCTCGCGATGCGCTCTGAAGTCCCTTCAGTCGCGCTCGTTCGTCGGGTTATATGTTATTTTTAGTGCCATTATTTTGTGGCAGAGTTTTGCAAGAGCAAATGCTTCTGCTTCATGGTTTTGTTTTGGCGCGAATTCTGTGATGTCTGCTCCGATTACGTTTTTGTTTTCGAATATTGTTTTGAGGATTTCTACGACTCTGTCCCAGCTTAATCCTCCTGGTTCTGGTGTTCCTGTGTTTCTGATGAATGAGCAGTCAAAGACGTCTGCGTCGATTGAAATGTAAACGTTTTTGTCGAGTTTGTCGAGCATGTTTTTCAATTTTTTTTCTTCATATTCGTATGCTTTGATTACTGTGACGTTTTCGTTCTTCTGCATTTCTTTCTTTTCGTCGATGTCCATGCTTCTTAGTCCTATTATTCCTATTTTGTGCTTTTGCGCGAGGATTCTTGATGTGCATGCGTGGTTTTGTGTTGAGTTGTTCCAGGAGTATCTGAAGTCTGCGTGGGCGTCTAGGATTATTGCTGAGCACTGTTTTTCTTTTGTTATTGCGGGTGTTATCGCATGGTCTCCTCCTAAGGAGATGATGAACTTGTTTATTCCTGCGATTGTTTCTGTTATTTTGTTTAATTCTTCTGGTTTGTTTATTTTTAATGGTTTGAGCAGGTGTATTCCTTTTTCGTATGGTTCTATGTCGAATTGTTCGTCGTAGTATTCAAGGTATGCTGATGCTTTGATAATTTCTTTGCTTCCTTTTACCGCTCCATCTCCGTATGTCGGGTTGTTCTCGTACTCTATTGGAAAAATATAGAACATTGATTCTTTTCCTGCGTGTTTTTCCGGCAGGTTCATGAAGTTCATTCTATTGCCTCTGTTTTTAGTTTTTTTAGGTTGCAGAAGTCTGTTGTGAAGTTGTATGCTCCTGCGTTCAGGAATATTATTTTGTCTCCTATTTTTGGCTCTTTCAGGAATACTCGGTATCTGAAGATATCCATAGAGCAGGGTGTTAGTCCTTTTATCGTGTATGCTTGTCCTTCTTCTAATTCTCCTTCAATTTCGAGTTTGTTGTGTGCTACGAATGTGTCCATTGCTGAATTGTAGACTGAGCAGTTTATTATTATGTTGTTGTCGTATACGTTTGTGATTGTTGTTTCGAGTTTTATGCAGGGTGCTGCTATGAATCTTCCTGGTTCTATCATTAGTTGTATTTTTTTTTCTTTTAGCCAGTTTCTTAGTTTTGTTATTTCTTCGAATATGTGCTCGAGAACGTCTGCTTTGAAGTTTTTGTATTTGACTGGTATTCCTCCTCCTATGTTGATGTAATCTACGTTTTTCAGTGTTTCTTCGGTCAATAATTCCTGGAGTTCGTATTGTAATGACCATTCGCTGATGTTTTGTGATTTTCTGTGGAAGTGTATTCCGAGTTTTCCTATGTTTTTGTTTTTTCTCAGTTCTGGTATCCATTTGTTTATTTGTTCTGAGTACATTCCGTAGACGAAGTATTTGCCTGTGTGGATTGTGTGTTCTTTTAATCTCATTCTTAGCAGCAAGTTTATTTTTTTGCTGCATTCGAGCAGTATTTTCAGGTCGTTTTCGTTGTCTACAACAAAATTTTCTATTCCTGTTTCGAATATTTTGTTGATTTCCTCTTTGCTCCATCCTTGTGCGAAGAACCAGCATTTTTTCTTGTTTTTTATTTTTTCAAGTCCTTCTATAGAATGTATGCTGAACTGCGAGTCTGTTAGTTTTTCGAGTTGTTCTGCTGCTTCATAATTGGTTTTTGCGCTGTAGCAGACAATATCGCACAATTTTTTGATTGTGTTGTATTGTTCGAGCAGTTTTTTCTTGCTGAGTATGAATTTAGCTTCCATTTATGAGTCCCTCTTCTGTTAGTTGTTCTAGTGCGCTTGTCATTGCTAGTGGGAATGTTATTGAGACGTCTCCTATTACTGTGACTGCATCTGAGTCGTCTTTGATTTTTCCCCAGCTTTTTGCTTCGTTTGTTGTTGCTCCGCTTAGGCTTCCTGATGCTGCGTGTGCTGTTGTCATGTAGACTGCGTAATCTAATCCGCCATTCAGCAAACACGCTAGTATTGCGTAATGTTTTGCTATTCCTCCTCCCAGGCAAATTAGTCCTTTGGTGTCGTCTTGTGATGTGCTGAACATTATGTTCTTGAAGTCTTTGACTACGTCTATTATGAAGTCATCGTGTTTTTGCTGGTACATGAACAAATGGAATCCTATTGCTCCGTCTGTTATTCCTGGGCAGAATACTGGAACGTTGTTTTTTGCTGCTTGGTAGAGTATTGAATTTTCATCATTTAACTGCAGACCTAGTTCTTTCAGCAATTCTGATTCTGACAGTCTTTTTTGTTTTTGGTATATTTTGTCCAGCAATGGTTTCATTACGTCTTCGAATTTGCAGTAGCTTTCGTTTGTTATGAACAAATTTCCTACTCTGTTCGTTCCTTCTTCGTATAATGCTACGTCGTCTGAGTGGAAGTCTCCTATGACAAATTTCTCTCCGATTGCTTTCATTATGTCTTCTTCGATGCTTCCTGCTGTCGTGACTATTACGTCTGGTATTTTGAGTTTGATTAGTTGTGCGAAGAATCCTCTTAATCCTGATGTGACCATGTTTGCTGTGAAGGTCATGAATATTTTTGCAGAGGCTTTTTTCATTTTGACTATTGTTTCTGCTGACTTTGCCAGTTCTACGCTTTGGAAGCCGAGGTTGTGGTAGTTGCTAACCAAATCTTTGACGTTGAGTCCTTTCTTCCATTTGAAATCTTTTACATAGGTCATGTTATCACCTGAGGCAAATAGTTTGGTCTAGAAATAATCTAACTTCCAGTGTGTTTTACACTGTCAAATCCTGCTTTATTAAGCCTCATATATGCTGCAGAATATATGTGGTTTTTAAATGTTTGCATCAGAAGGTTTTATTAATGAGTTATTCTTTTTTATTTGATATGTTGTTTCAAGCAGCTATGCACGACGGTTCTGGAATTTTTGGAGTATTGATTATTCTGTTGTTGATGCTTTTCTTTTTTGCTGCGATGATATTCTTGTTTGTTTTTTGGATTTTGATGATTGTTGATTGTGCAAAAAACCGGCATCTTTCGGATGGTGAGCGAATCGCATGGATTCTTGTTCTGGTTTTTGTAGGTTTTATTGGTGCCGCAATCTATTATTTTGCTGTGAAAAGAAAGTAGCGATACCTTTTTAAACGCTCAGACTTCTCGAAATCTTACGCCTGCAATCTGAGCGTTAGCGAAGATTGCAGACTTGCAGACTTTGTCTGCGCATGCCGCGGTAGTATAGTCCGGTCAAGTATTCGGCCCTTTCGTGGTCGCCGACGTGTGTCGGTTCAAAGCAAGGCTGAGACACGGGTTCAAATCCCGTCCGCGGCACTATTTATTTTCTTTGCGAGTTGCTTTTTCTGTGCAGGGGATTTGAACCACGGGTTCATCGCGGAAATTCGCAAAAATGATATTTTGATACTCCGAATTTCCGGGAACTCGCGAAAGCTTTGCTTCCGCGAGTAATCCCGTCCGCGGCACTATTTTCTTTTCAGAATTTTGTACAGCCAGATTATTGTTATCAGTTGCAGGATTATTATTATTTCTGGCAGTGGTATGTTTATTCCCCAGATTATCATTTTCTCACCTTGGAGATTTTATATAGCAATATCATCATTATCAGCTGCAGCAAGAATATTCCTGCAAACACTAGTGTTGCCGGCATGTCTATCCAAAATACGTACATTATCTCACCTCGATTTTGTATGATTTGTATCGTCCTATTATGTGGTCATAATCAAATGGTGTGATATAAGTGTATCCGTACATTGCCACTTCGTTTTCTGGCAGTGTGAGTGTGTATAATTCCATGAATTTCGTTCTGCGTCCTTTATTGTAGTCAATCTCTACATTTACTTTTTGTTCTGGCTGGTTTCTGTTGTCTATGACGATTATTAAGTCTGTTTTGCTGTTTGTTTTTGTTGAAAATACTTTGAATGGTCTTGCTTCAATGTCTATTACTGCTTGTGTTATTCCTTTTGGCATGCCGTAGGTGTATGCTTCCAAAAATCCAGTTATTGTTGTTGGTTTGATTATCGGCGCTGTTGCGGTTATCGGTACAGTGAGTGTTTCTTCAGGATTTATCCTTATTATTTCCTGTTTTTGAGTTATTGTTGTCTCGATGTTCAGTTTGTCAAATGGTGTTAGTCTGAACATTTCCGGATAAAATGGGTTATTGTGAAGTGGAATTAATTGTTGGTAGTATTGTTGTGTTTTTATCTGCAGTGTTAAGTCTTCTATGGAGGTCGGATTAAGATTGGTTACGAGTGCATTTACTATGAATTGTTCTCCCAGGTATGCCTGTATTCTTGGCATAATTATGTTTGATTCTTTTTCTCTGTGTTTTTCCTGTATTAGCTCTTTTTCTGTAATTTCTGTTGGTGCTTCTTCTCTTGCGCATATTCTTGTTAATGGTGGTCCTGTGTAATTTCCGCAGTGGTTTGTGCAGTTTCGGTATTGTAGTCCGTCTATGCATGGTCCGAAGGGTGTGCATCGCCAGAGTTGCATGCATCCTCGTGTTGCTCCTCCGCCTCCTCCTGGCCCGCCAGGTCCTGGGCAGACGATGTTTAAGTCAGTGCTTAGGTAGTAAAGTGTTGCTGTTTTGTTGTTTACTGGCAGTAATGCCTGGTACTCGAAAAAGCTTGAGTTGTACCCTGTTGATGGCTGGTATACTTCTACTGCGAATACTATGTTTCCAGAACCATCATTGAAGTATCCTTCTCTGAATTTTGATTGCTGCGGCGCTTGGTTGACGTACGTGTATGTTGTAGGTACATTTGCTATTGTTACTGCGTTTATTGTGAATGTTGACGTTAGTGTGAATGTTTTTGTTGCGCTATCGTTTGTGCCGAGAACGAAATTATCGAGTTGTGCAAGGTTTCCTGCCACTAGTCCGATTGGTGGCGATGATGAGTTGCTGAATATTATGTATCCGGTTATTGTTGGGTTTGGGCAGGGCGCAGTGAGATTGATGTCTGTTTCTGTTACGTTTCCTCCGTATGCTGTGACGTTTGGAGGGGCGAATGGCGTTGTTATGATTATTTTTCCCGGCAGCCCCTGCCATCTTTGCGTGAGGGTTTTTACTGATAATGATAATGGTGTTACGTTTCCTCCCTCTGCTATCACGCTTCCTGGAGGTGCGGCATCTACCGTTATGATTGTCAAGAATATTATTACAATTATTAACGCCGCTTTTTTGGTCGCGTCCATAGTAGTGCGATTATTATCAGAGTGAGTATTGCTATTGCGCCTATTAATATTGCTGTTGTTGATGTTTGTTTTTCTTTAAACTTGAGCGGGAATTGTTGTGTTGTTTTTTGTATCAGCAGGTCTGGTTTTGAGCCGTGCCTTGCCTCGACTGTTATCTCTGGGTTATCGGCCATGTCTATTTTTGTCAGTGGTTGTTTGATTGTTATTGTTTTTGTTCCTTTTATTAGTTCTATTTCACCATGTATGCTTGTTCTTTCATTATTTATCATTATGTCTTTGATGTTTGCTATTGCATAGCAGTTGTCTGCGTTTAGTTGTATTGAGAATCTTTGAGTGTTCTCGTCGTATTCTGCTGATTTAATCTCGATGTCGCAGAGGTCTGCTTCTGTCAGGATTTGTATTTCTCTTTTCTCTGATATTTGTTTCTCGAATTCGTCTTCTGTTGCTCCGTATATTGTGAGTATTTCTGCTGTGAGGTTTGTTCCCAGATATCTTGTGAGATCTGTGGGATATGTGAACATTTTTGTTTCTGTGTCTTCAAGTTTTTGTGTTGTATCATCGCCGACTGTTATGACTGGTTTTCCGTCTGATTTTATTATGATTGAAGTTGTCAGGTATGTTCTGGATTTCTTTTCGTTTTGTATTATTGATAGGATTTCCCGCGTGTCGGCATTATAGATTATGTTTTGCAGTTTTAATAGGAGGTCTATGCTTGGTACTGGCATTGTGTCCAGTCCTTTGACGTCTGCCATTATTCCTCCTTCTCCTGCTATTCCTTTTGCGAATTTGACGAATAATGGTATGTTGTTTGTTTGTTTGATTGCTGTTGCAGAGCTCATTAATTCGTTGTCTATTAGGACGAGTACTTGGTAGTTTGCTGTTTTTATGTAGTTCTCTACATAGTCTGGTGTTCTTTCTGAAAGGAATATTATTGGTTGTGAGACTGCTGTTTGGAAGAATTCTTGTTCAAGCAGTCTTCCGCTTGTGAGAAGCGCTTGTTTAGGGTTGTTTGTTATTCTGTATTTTTCTGCCATTTCTATGTTGTTTTTGAATCTGCTTCCTTTGTGTATTATTTCGGGGTTGAATGGCAGTAGTGTGCTTTTTACTTTTTCATGCACGTCTCCAAACAAGATGATGTGTTCCGGATTTACCATCTTTAAGAAGTTGTAAACGTCGTTTATGTTTGTCTGGTCTGCGAATAATACGTAGTATTTGTTTGTTAAAGCGAAGGGTAGCGCGGATATTGCATTATAGCCGTATACTGGGTCTACTATTATGTATTTTTTGAAGCCGTTCTTTATTGCTATTTCTAGGTTTGAATTTTTTTCTTTTATTATTGCCGTTTCTGCTTTGCGTTCATTGTTGTTTAGCCTGTTTGCGTATTTTTTGACATAGGGTATTGTGTCTGATTCGTATACTGTTATTTCTGTTCCTTTCGGCAGTTCTAGCAGTAATACTTCTGAGTGTTTTGGGCTGACTATAAAGTGAAATTGTTTTCCTTGCAATCCTGCCATTACTCCTGTGCTGTATGTTGTCTTCCAGTCTGCGCTGTTTGCTATGATTACCTGGGCGCAGACTGCTGGCAGTAATAACAGTAGAATTATCAAATATTTCTTCATAAAAGACCTAAAAAAAAGTTAAAATAAAAAAGTATCGTTTTAGTCGAATTCTACCCAGATGTAATATGTTTCAACGGTGTTTTTTGTTCTGTTTTCTGGAACCATTATCTGGTAGTCGACTGTTGCTCCGTTAAAGCCTATTGCGCTTGCGTTTATTTTTGATACGTAAATGCTTGTCACTCCTGTTGCGCTTGTTATGATTTCTTCAAAGTCTGTTGATTGGGGTGCGCTGTTGACATATGGGAATGTTTGGCATGCTGCTGTTATGTTTGTTCCTGCTATTTCAAAGTTTACGCTTGCGTTTGTGAATGTTTTGCTTGTTGCATCATTTCCGTTTCCTGTCAAGTCTTCATCTACTGTGCATGTTTCTATTCCTGCTATTGTTGTGAAGTCTATGCTGTTGTTTCTGCTTGCCAGGACTTCTCCTGTTTTGTTTGTCAAATTCCAGTCATAGAATACGTCTGCGCTTGTATCTTCCAAGGTAATATTTCCGGATACGTTGCCCCAGAAGCCCTGCCATGCTTTTGTTTTTGATTGTGCTGCAAGGTTTGCTGGTGTTGTGTTTCCGCCTTCTGCTATTATGCTTCCTGGTGTATCTGGTGTTTTTGTTTCCGGCGTTCCTACGGTTACATTTGCTCCGTCAGGGTCTGTTGCAAAGACTGTCACAGCACATACTGCCGTTAAGAATAGTATTATCCCCACAATATATCTTGTTTCCATCGCATCACTCCTCCTTTTTTCACAATATATGTAAGTTACTATTTAGTATACTGGTTGTATATATGGTGATATTTAAACTTTTCTTTTTATTGGATATTTATTGCAGTGCTACGTATATGTAATACGTGCTTGTTGTCGAGTTCTGGTAGTCTGGCACTATTATTTGGAAGTCGTGTTGTTTCCCGTCAAATCCGGTTGTGTTTGTTTCTATTGTTGTTGCATAGATTGTTGATGTTCCTGCCTGTAGTATTATTTCCTCGAACTTGGTTGTTTGTTTTGAGCTGTTTACGTGTGTGTGCGTTGTGCACGCGGTGTTTGCCGCTATTGTTATTCCTCCTATTTCGAATAGTTTGTTGCTGCTTGGCGTGAATGTCAGGTTTGTTCTGTCGCTTCCTGTGCCTGTTAGTGTTTGGTCTGCTGAGCAGTTGTTTTGTGCTGTCAGTGTGGTGAAGTCTATGCTGTTATTTCTTGATGCGAGTACTGTTCCATTGTGGGCATCATTCCAGCCGTAGAACATTGCTCCTGTTGTTGTTTCTAGCGTGATGTTTCCTGAGACGTTTCCGTAGAATGCCTGCCATGCTAGTGTTTGTGTTTCTGTTGTTGCATTTATGCTCTTGTTTGCTCCTCCGAGTGCTGTTGTGGTCTGTGTGAAGACAAATGTTCTTGTTGATGGAGTGCCTGGTGTTATTGCTGTTCCGTCTATGTCTGCTGCTAGTCCTTGCGGTAGGATGAGCGCCAGTGTTATCGCGATTACAGCGATCCATCTAGCTAGCTTATCTTTCATCAGTTCTCCACCAAATCCAGGTTCCTTTGCCTGAGCCTACCGGCTTGCCTTTGATGGCTCCGTCTCCTCTAAGATTTGTCAAACGCTTGAAGACGATGGCACGCGTGCTTTTGGGGATCGCACTGATTACGCGCTCTTCGACTTCTTTTGTTTCTGAAGGAGTTGTAGTTAGAACTTGGAGTATTTTATCGACGAATTTTTCGTGTTTTGCTTCTGGCAGTTTTTCTCCTGTTTTGATGGCTTTTTCATTCCACCAAATCCAGGTTCCTTTGCCGCACCCGATTTGTTTGCCTTTTATGAGGCCGTCTCCTCTGAGGTTTGTGAGCCTTTTGAAGACGATTGCTCGTGTTGCGGGGCTTTGTTTTTGGACCAGTTCCAATACTTCTTTTGTTTCAAGGGGAGCGCTGTTGCTGGAAAGAGTTTGCAGAATAAGTTCTGTAGTGCGATCCCCTTTTTGCATGCAAGGCTTAATTTAGCGCACAACTATAAAAAGCTATCGGTGAATTTACTAATAGATTCACCGATTAAACTTTTATTCGTATTTTTCCAATTTCGATCAAAATGGTGCCTAACTACCTTAGTTCGGTGTAGAATTTCAGCATGCTGGTGTTGTAATTGTAAGTTCTGATTAGCACTGGTACTTTTACTTCATAATCGTACGTTCCATAGGCGCCTGTCTGGTTGATGTTTATGTTGCCCACAAAGATGAGGTCTTCCTTGTCTGTTGTGCTGTATTGTCCATCTGTGTCTTTTGTTGCGTCCCAGAGTATTCCTGTTACAAAGTGGTTTGTGTTTGTGCTGTTTATTACTGGTATTCCTGTTATATCTTTTCCGAATACTGTGAATGTCATTGTTTGTTTTGGTGTTGATGCGTTTACTGCCCAGTATACTTGTATTGAATCGTTGAATGTTGTCATTCCTAGGTTGATGTCTGCGTCCAGGAAGTCGTTTGTTGTGTTTTCTCCTGAAATGTTTCTTCCTAGCGGGTATAGTTTTGTGAAGTTTATCGTTGCGTTTGAGTTTGTGAAGTAAACGTATCCTTTGTTTCCGGTTGTTAAATTCCAGTCGTAGACTGTTTCGTTTTGTGATGTGTCGAGTGTCAGGTTTCCTGTTAGCCAGCCATAATTGATTTGGTTTGCTTGTACGTTTAATGTTCCTGTCAGGTTGTTGTTTGTTTTGTCTGTTTCATCGATTAGGTTGTCCGGGTCAATGCATACTGAGATATTGTGTGGTCCTGGTGGTGTTGCGTTCCATGTTACGTTTACATTTACTGTTTGGCTTGTGTTGATTGATGTTATTGTTTGGTTTCCATTTATTTGTGTTCCATTTCCGCATATTCCGTCTACAAATATTACTGGTACATTGCTTGCTGGTGCTCCTGTGTTGTTTATTGTTGCTGTTATTGTTGTGTTTTCTTCTTCGTTTGGATTGTTGTTGAATGTGATGTTTACTGCTTCAAGGTCTGGTCTTGTTTCTTCGATTATTTGTTGTATTGGCAGCGGGTCTAGCTCAAATACTGTTAGTGCTTCGTCGTATTGGTTGAATTGTCTTCCTGTTTGTGCTTTTGCCATTGATTGTATTGTGTAGTTTTGTCCTATTGTGAGGTTTTCGCATATTGTGTATATGTACAGGTTTCCTGCGTCTAGCTGTCCGAAGAGTCCTATTTCTTTTGTTGAGCTGCAGTTCACTCCTGTTCCTGTTGCTTGTACTTTTTGCGTTACGTTTAGTGCTGCCGTGTCTGTTCCTATTAGTTGTGGTGTTGATGTGAATGATACAAATATTGAGGTTCCGTTTATTGGGGTGAAGTTGATTTCTCCTATCATTGTCCATGTGTCGTTTACTGTTATTGCTGTTGACCAGTTTGCGAGTGGGTTTGTGTATTTTGCTGATTGTATTGATTCGTTTGCGCAGTCGTTCATATCGAAGTCTAGTATTGTCATGTTTACTGTTGTTGTTCTTCCTGCTTGATAATTTCTTGAACCCACACTCATGTTGTTTTCTCCTACTGCTTGGTTTTCGAATATCCAGTTTCCTGACATGCTGTGCAGGTCTGTTGAGTTTAGTGTTACTGCTTCCCATGTTGGGCTTTCTTCCAGGGTGTCTCTGTCTATGAATTTGTAGCTTATTGCTGTTTGTATTCCTGTGCTTGAGTGTGTTCCTTTTCCGGTTACATATCCGTCTCCCGGGCACGTTCTGTTTATCGTCCAGTTGAACGCGTAGGGGTATGTTGTTCCTCCTGTTGTGTGCTGGTAGTTTGCTGGTGTTAGTTGTGTTCTTACTGTGTGGTTTTCTGGTGTTGTGAATTCTAGTATGTTGTAGTCTATGTTTGATATTTCTATTGTTCCGTCGCCTACTCTGCTGAATTCTACTGTTATGTTGTGTGTTCCGTTTGACACATTGGTCAGTATTGGTGCTATTCCTGTTATTTCTGGCTCGTTTACTAATGCAGTTGTGATGCTCGGGTCTGTTGCTATTAGTGCTCCGTCCAGGTATGTTCTTGCTGATATCGTGTCTATTGCTGTTCCTGTTAGTTTTTCCAGGTTTAGTGAGCATAGCGCGCTTATGTTTGTTTGTGGTTGTGTCGTGTTGAATATTATTGTGAATACTGGTATGTATGTTGCGCTTGAGAAGTTGAATTCTGTGAAGTTTGTTTTTGCTCCTCTGAATGCAGTGTATACTGCGTACTCTATTATTAGTACTGGTCTTTGTGTTGCGGTGATTGCTTCTTTTGATCTGAAGTCTCTTCTTGTGTTTCCTGTGCTTGTGCTGTCCATTAGTATCCATCCAAAGTTTTGTGTTCTGTCATCTGAAAGGTTTTGCATGTCTGATGTTACGTCCCAGTATACATAACTGTTTAGTGAGCTTGAGTTAAAGCTTATGCTGTCTGTTATTGCTGCTATGTAGTCTCCTCCTGGTGTTGTCCAAGCGTTTGTTGTTGTGTAATTGTTCCAGGTTGCTTCGTATTCCTGCCAGTTTCTTGCGGGGTTTTGCTGTGTTTTGTGTATGTTGTATGTTCTGTTTCCCGTGTCATCTCCTGCTGGTATGTTGTAGAAGTATAATCCTAGTGTTGCGTTTGTTATTGCTGCTCCTTGTGGCAGGCCTGTTAGGTTGAATTTTATTGTTGGTTTGAAGTTTGCATTTGCTCCACCCGCTCTTCCTATTCTCATTGATGCCAGCGTTCCTTGTGGGGTATTTGGCTGGTTTTGTCTTAGTGATGTGTCGTTGATGCTGTCGTTTCCGATGATTGTTGTAGTGAATATTGGGTCTGTGCTGTTTAGTTCTATTGTGTAGTTTGTTCCGTTTTGTACTTCTTTTACATATGCGTAGTCAAATTCGTCTGCGCAGGTGAGGTTGTCCCAGGTGAAGTTTGTGCATTTGTGCAGGTGGTTTCCTTCGGTGTATGCTGTGATGTTTGCTGTTGTCATGTTTATTCCTGTTAGGTCTATTGCCCAGCTGTCTGCAAAGCTTTCATTGTTTTCGTTTGTGTTTGTTGCTAGCATTATCATGCTGTTGTATGATGTTTCTGAGTGATTGTATAATATTATGTTTGGCACTCTTGTTGAGTTTATGCTGAAGTTGAGCGTTAGAATTCCTGATGCGTTCGCAATTATTGTTGTTGTGTAATTGTGATACTGCATGTTTTGGTTTACCAGGTCTGCTATTTTGTTGTCTGGCGCAATTCTTGTGAAGTTTCCTGTGCTTGTTGTTGTTTCATCGTTTATTGTGTCATTTGCGCTGCAGGTGTAATTGTATGTTCCTCTTAGTATTAGGTCTGTGTAGTTTGCAGTGTATGGTGTTCCGTTTAGTTGCAGTTGTGTTGTTGTATCGTTTGGCAGTGTTGCTTGGCAGTTTACCTGGCTGATTCCGAGTGCTGCTGTTGCATTGTACGTGAATTCTGCTGTTTCATTTATGTAATAGCTGTCATCTGGTTTTATTTTTGTTAGTGTTATGCTTGGGTTTATGTTTATCTGTCTTGTTTCTGATGTTGTGGTGTTTTTGAAGTCGCTTGCGTGGACGTGCCAGTACCACGTTCCTGGTTTTAGTCTGTAATGGTTTCTTATTGTTTGCCAGTCTAGGCTTTTGTTGTGCACTGCGACTTGGTCTATTATTCCGTCGAATGGGTTTGCCTGTAGGTCTTCTGCATCTACTCCTATTATTAGTGGTTCTGTTGTGTTATCAACTGGTCCGGTTCTGTTTGTCGTGTTTTCTGGCACTCCGTCGAGGTATATTGTCATTTCGTTTCCGTTGTATGTTGCTTGTATGAGGTGCCAGTTTCCTGTTGTTATGGTGCTTGTTGATGTTACTGTCGCGTTTGGGTTGAATAATGCGAAGCTTGCGCGTCCTGAACTGTCAAGGTATATTTCGTAGCTTTGGTTTTTGTCTATTATTTGGAACTCGCTGATGTCGTTTGCTTTTATCCACGTTTCTATTGTTATTTCGTTCATTCCGTCGAGTGTCGGGCTGTCCTGCACTGTTAAGTATTCTCCTGGATAGTATTCCATTGCTGCTCCTATTTTTCCTGAAGCATAGGTTGGACAGCTCGTGTTGTAGGTGCATGACGCGTTGTTGTTGTTTCCGCTGAAGTCGTAAATGTGTGTTTCATTTTCTCCTATGTCTGTGTCGTAGTCGAAGTGCAATAGCATTATGGTGTTTTGGTCTGGCTGTATTACTGGCGAGGTCCAGTTGTAGGTTATTGTTTCTGTTGATTGGTTGTAGCAGGCTCCTATTCTTGCGAGGAGGTGGTATGATTCGTTTGTGATTGGTGTTTCGTTGCTCGCGTGTATTTTCACGCACAATGTGTTGTTGTTTGGGTCTGTGACTGTTGCGTTTATTGTTATGTTGAATATGTTTTGCGTGTAGTTTGTGTTGTTTGCAGGGCTGTTGATTGTTATGTTTGGCGGGTCGTTTGGTATTACGAAGAATGTTATTTCTGTGTTGTTTATTTTTCCGTACGTGTCGTTTGCGTAAAAGTGGGCTTTGTATGTTCCGTCTAGTGCTGTGTTTGTGAAGTTTGTTTCGTACCAGTTGTTTTGTGTGTTGTTGAGGTATATTATCTGGTTTGAATTGTCTGGCAGGGTTACATTCACTTTTACTGTGTCAACTCCAACAAGGTCTGTCACGTTTGCTCCTATTGTTACTGTTGTGTTTGATGTGAATGTTGAGCCGTTCAATGGTATCAAATCATAAACGTCTGGTCCTTTGTTGTTTATTGTGAAGTTTCCTATGAGTGTGTTTGACTGGCTTAGTTTTTCTGTTGTTTCGTTTTCAAAGACTTTTACTGTTATGCTGTATATTCCGTCTGGTGCTGTTTCTGTGTCCCAGTCATACTGCGATGTGCTTATGTTTCCGTGATTGCTTGTTATTGTCTGGTTGTAGGTGTAGTCTGGGTTCAATAATGTTATGTTGAACTTTACTGTGTGGTTCTCTTCATCATATACTTGCAGCCATGCGATGCGGTCAAATAAAGACCACACTTCTCCAGGTTCTGGTTTTAGTATTATGGGCGAGCTTGGCGGGTCATTGTTGTATGCTATGGTGAAATTTGTTTTTTCTGAATTGTTTATTCCCCCGAAATTGTCTGTTGCTGTGATTGATGCATTGTAAAGCCCGAGCTGGCTTGTGTGGTTGAACAGCCCGAATGTCAGGTTGTCTGATATTATGTTTAGGTTGTCTATGCTTCCTGCTGCATCACTGTAATGTGGATATGAGCTGGATACTCCCATCTGGACGTGCAGGGCCCTGCTCAGGTTCAGTGTCTGCTTTGATGTTGGTATTGGTATCCAGCTTCCTGAGCTCGCGTTCAGGATGTAGATTGTGAAATTGTTTCCTGCTCTTTTTATTCTTCCTGTGCCGTTGGTCAGATATATGGGCACTTGGCTTATTGCCTGGAACGTGTTGTTGTCATTTGCATATACTCTTATTGCTGTTCCAGCTTGGGATATGTTTCCGTAGTATATAGCAACTTGCCTGTTTGTGGAAAGCGCGGTGTTTTCTTCTGTCAGGCGGAGGATTATTCCAGCGCCCAGGCCTTGTTTTGGTGCATTCCAGTAGAATGTGAAATTTATGTCAAAGTCGCCGTCTATTCTTTTGCTGCTTCCCACTCCGCATATTGAGGCTGTGTTAGGGAACCCGTTTCCTGAGATGTTTGCGAATCCTTTTCCCGGTATTGTTGTGTTGATGTCTGCTGTGCACACCTGGCTTCCTGCAACGTCTGAGACTTTAATCCAGGTGATGTTCATTTCAGAGCTGTTGTCAAAGTTGTCGCTTTGGAGTCCTTTTTCTAGTGTTATGTTTTGTTGTGTTCCGTTTGGCGTGTCTATTGCCGCAGTGGCGTTTTTTATTCCGCTTGGCGCTGTTGCATTTACGCTTATTACTACTATTTTGTTTTGGTCATATGTTTCGCCTTGTGGTGCTATTATTGTGACGTTTGGTCTTGTGTTTATTATTGTGAAGTTTCCGTCTCCTTCTAGTCTTGCTGTTGTTGCGTAGTGTTCTGTTGTTTCGTTTTCGTATGCTGTTATTTCCATGCTGTATGTTCCGTCTGCGTGTTGGGTTGTGTTCCAGATGTAGTTTGTTGCGTTGTATAGTTGTGTTGCTATTGTGGCGTTATGGCTTAAGTCTGGATTCAACAATGTTATGTTGTATAGTATTGTGTCGCCGTCTTCATCTATGGACTCTATCCATGCTATGTTGTATTGTCCTCCTATTGTGGCGTCTGGTCTTGGCGCTAGAATTTCCGGGTATGTTGGTGGGTCGTTGATTTGTGTTGTGTTGTACCAGGTTGTTTCCGTGTCGTTTGTTCTTCCGTAATTGTCTGTTGCGATTATTGTCACGTTGTGTCTTCCTAATGGGTTGGTGCTTTGTATTGTTCCGAATGTGTAGTTGTTGCTCCAGATGCTTAGGTTGTCAAAGCTTGTGTTTACCGTGCTGAATTCTGGGTACGAGCTTTCAACTTGCAGTGCTGCGTAAACGCTTTTTTCCATGTTGTCTGATATGTTTATTGGCAGTTCTATTTCTTTCCAGTTTCCTGCTGTGTTGTTCCAGAAGTATGTTTGGAATGTGTTGTTTGTTCTTTTTATTCTTAGTTTTCCTGTCTGGTCGTCTATTGGATATACTTCTGTGTATTGTCCTGTTCCGTTTAATTGTGAGTATGCGTAGTATGCGTTTTCGTCTGGTGTGTAGTTTGCGTATGTTATTATGACTTTTCTTGTTGATGCAGCTGTTGGCAGTTCGTCTGAGATGTACAGGCTTATTCCTGAGCTTGGCCCGTTGAGTTTTCCGAGGAGGTCGAATGAAACGTTTATGTCAAAGTCTCCTGCGATTTGTTTTGTTGATGCTATGCTGCATTCTGTGAAGTAGCTTGTTGTTGGTGTTCCTGTGAGTTGTATGAATGCTTTTCCTGGTATTGTGCTGTTGATGTCTGCTGTGCAGGTTTGTTCTGGCGCGACTTCTGAATAGTCGACTGTCCAGCTTGTGTTCATTGTGTTTGTGTCGAAATCATCGCTTTGTTGTCCTGTGCTCAGGTTTACAGCTGTTATTGTTCCGTTTGGCAGTGTTACGTTTGCGTATGTGCTGTTTAATCCGTCGGGGTCTGTGATATTTATTGCTATTGTTACGTGTTTTGTGTTGTCTTTTATCGCGCCGGTTGTTGGATATATTATTTGTACGCTTGGCGCTTCTTGGTCTATTGTGAATGTTCCTGTTGTTGATGACGAGCTTAGGTGTTCTGTCGTGTCATTTTCATAAGCAGTAATTTTTATTTTGTAGTATCCGTTTAATGCTGTGCTTGTGTTCCAGAAATAGTAGAATGTGTCTGTTGCATTTAGTTCTGTTGTTATGTTTTGATAGAATGTTTCGTTTGGATGCAATAGTGTGATGTTTATTAGTACTGTGTCTATTTGGAAGTCTGTTATTGGTTCCCATGTTATCGGGTATATTCCATAGATTATTTCTCCTTGTATTGGCGATAATATTACTGGTGCGCTTGGTGGTGTGTTTACGTATTCAATTGTGAAATTTGTTTTTTCGCTATCATTCATTGCTCCGTATGTGTTGTTTGCGTATATCGTTGCATTGTATGTTCCGTTTGTTCTTGGGTCAAAATAATTTGCGGTATAGATGTTTGTGGTGTTTGATTCTATTGTGAAGTTTGTTAGTGTTATGTTTCTTCCATAAAAGTCTGGTGATATTGATTGTGCGTATATTTGGAGGTATAATCCTTTTGACGTATTTATTTCTGTTGTTGCTACATTTTGCGTTCCGCTTGAATTAATGAAGTATAGTGTGAATGTGTTGTTTGTTCTGCTTATTCCTAGTGTTCCGTAATCTAGTGTTGTTGCTGTCTGGTTTAGCATTGTTATATTTCCTGCTGATTCTTGTTGTGCTGCTATTGTTCTTTGGTCTGCTAGGTATTGGTAGCTTATTCCTACTCCGTTTCCTGTGTTTTGGGTGTAATTTTCTATTAATTTGAACATGAGTACTACTCCTGGGTTTATTGTTGATATGTTGAAATCTATTGTTGTGTTGAAGTTTCCGTATGTTGTTTTTATTCCATAATATCCGCATTTTGTTAGCGTGATGTTTCCTGTTCCGTTTATGAATATGTTCATTTCATTGTTTATTGTTTGTGTGCATTCTTGTCCGGGTGATATGTACCACGTGTAATTTTGCCATTGTGTTGCGTTTTGGAATGTGTCGTTTTGTATTGCTGTTTGTAGTGTGATATTTGTCATACTTCCGTTTGGTTTTGTTACTTGTGCTGTTGTGTTTCCTACTCCGTTCATTGAGTATATTTCTGCTGCTATTGTGACTGTTTGGTAGTTTGGTGTTGTTTCTCCTTTGGGTGTTAGTATTGTTACGCTTGGTGCTGGATATATTACTTGTAGTGTTGCGTTGCTTGTGTTGCTTCCGTAGTTGTTTTGTGCAAATGCTGTTAGTGTGTAGTTTCCTATCACAGTTAGATTTATTTTATTGATTACAAATGGGCTTCCTTGGTATTGTCCTGCGAATGTTCCGTTTGGATATGTTAGGTTTACGTAGCTTGTTGTTATTCCGAATGCTTTTCCTGATGCGTCTGTTGTCCAGTTTACTGTTACGTCGTCTATGTTGTACATTGCGGGGTTTGGTGTTATGCTTGTTATGTTTGGGTGTGGTGGGTAGTTGTTTGCTACTGTTAGTGTTGTTGTGTTTGTTTGGAAAGTATGATTTTCTTTTGTGCAGTTTCCTCTCCAGGTGTATGTGAAGATTGATTCTGCGTATAAGTATTGTATTGCTCTTATTTGGTATCTGCTTTCTGTTGCATTGTATGTCATTGGGAATGTTCTTGTTGTCAGTAGTATTCCTATCATGTTTTCGAATGAATCTAAAGTCATGTTGTTCCATGTTATTTCTGTTCCTTCTGAGTGGTATGAGTGTCCGAAGTTGTCTGTGTCTTTTCCCAAGCTATAGTAGTCTGTTGTGTTGCAGTCTTGGCAGTTTAGTATTATTGTATAGTTTGCTGATGTTGGGAATAGGCTTGTGTTTAGTGTCGTGTTGATTAGTTGTATTGTTGTATTTATTTCTGGATTTGTTGTTGTGTTTATCGTCAAATTGGGTGTTTGTGTTGAGTTCCAGTTTGTCGGGTTGTTTGTTACCCATATGTTTATGTTTTTGTTTTGTGTTCCGTTTTTCGTTAGGTATGTTTGTAGTACGTATTCTTTTCCGATATAGTTTGCTGGCAGGTTTTCTAGTGTTGTTGCAGTATATAGTGTGTTGTTTAATTGTTGTTCTGTGTTGTCTAGTCCGTTGTGCCATCTTACGTCTGTTGCATTCAGTGCTTCTATTGTGCACGTTGCGTTTAGGACGTCGCTTCCGTTTATTGCGTATTCATAATCAGCATAGTAGTAGAAGTATTCTCCGTTTTCTACTGGGTCTTTTGTTTCGTTCAAAAAGAGTGTCGTTCTGTATTTGGTTGTAAAGTTTGTTTTTTGTGTGTTATTGACATTTCCTGCCGTGTCATTTGCAATTATTGTTACATTGTATGTTCCTTGTTGTGTTGTTTCGTTAAATATGTATATCCATATTGTGTTATTTTGCGTCATGTTGTAAACAAGCGCTGTTCCGTCTGGTTGTTTTATTTCGACTGTTGCATTTGCTACTTGTATGTTGTCTGTTACGTTTGCTGTTAT
>Ga0105093_10000270_pt1 | contig 19880 bp, 17 predicted proteins | sample PPLLak3March2015_2_FD_79111 | JGI IMG/M metagenome (GOLD analysis project Ga0105093, IMG submission 79111) | Freshwater sediment microbial communities from Prairie Pothole Lake near Jamestown, North Dakota, USA - PPLs Lake P8 Core (3) Depth... | ecosystem: Environmental > Aquatic > Freshwater >... | reverse complement strand
TAGAGAGTTCGATATGGAGGACGTTCTCGAACTGGAAACACGGCGAAAAATCTTCGATATCATCTCAAAAAACCCTGGACTCCATCTCAGTAAAATCGCTGAGCTACTGCAAATGCGCATCTCACATGTCGAATATCATGTGAATTATCTTGAAAAACATGAACTGATCACCATTGAAAAATCAACCGGATATAAACGATCTTATATCAAGGGGACAATCGGGACTCAAGACAAACGGTACCTCTCGGTGCTCAGGCAAAAAACCCTTCTTCACATCATTCTCTTTCTTTTAAAAAAACAAACAGTCCAACATAAGGAGATCCTCGAAAACGTCGCTGTTTCCCCATCCACCCTTTCCTATCACCTGAATAAATTAGTGAAGCATGATATTGTCGAGGTCCAACGATACGGTGAACACAAAGGATATCAACTGAAAAACCGAGAAGAAATCATCACATGGCTCATCCAATACAAACCATTTGATTTATACGAAGAATTCACCGATGTGTGGTCTGATATCTCCATTTAACGTTTCCTTTGAATGTCATGAGACATTACGAAAGGAACGTTCATGACGTTTTCATATCATATTTTTCCATAAAAATTGATAGATGTATTTGAACAACAAATCTGTATACCTGTCTATTTTAATATTCTTCGAAAACCTTCCAAAAATTCGATAAATTTCCAAGAATTGATTTAAGTAAAAAAGCCCATAAGGACAGTATAGGAGATATCTATGAAAAAGAAAACCTTAGTAATAATAACTTGTTTAGTAATTGGAATCGTTGGATTTGCTGGAAGCGCAATGGCAACCGGCATGGGACCAGCACCGAACGCAGGTGACGGTGTCCCAGATGGCAGCGGATTTGATTCACCGAATGGACCAAATGGTACTGGTGATTCAGGAAATGGACCAGCACCCAACTCTGGTGATGGAATCCCTGATGGACCGGGTTGGTAATTCTTGAACAGAAGAGAATCAGATAAAAAAAGGTAGAGGATTCCAACCTCATTCTTTTTTTCTCTTTTTCCCATCCACCGTACATTAGATTATTTTTCCATTCCCGATGTTGTGGAGTTTCTTCGTATTTAAATCAAGTAAAATAAATGTATCGTTTTTTGTATACTTGACTGGTTTTTCAGCTTCAATAGCAATCATATGATCATAGATCTCTGTGATTGTGATCGGAATGCTTTGCATTCCTATGGCGCCATGAAACATCCCTTTTTTGACGTCTGAATAATACTGGTTTTTTATGAAATGAAGTGTAAATTTGTTATCAGTTTTTCTAGGCATCCTCCATCCACTATCTTTTCGCAATAGAGTCACATATATTTTAGTTACAATCTTGTCAAACTCTGGATCTTGATAGTTTGATAATCCAGGTGGTGGTTCATCACAATCAAAAAACCATCCATCAGGTAAAAAATTCAACACAGAGTCAGGGACAACACCAAGAAACTTAAAAGTACAATTCTCACTTAGCGAATTATGCATTAATGTATCTAGTCGGATTCGGCATCGTTCTACTAGACATCGCAGTACCGATGTTCAGGCAGGCAATGAGCAAATAAAAAAAGGAAAGACGAACCTGGAATTGTTAAAAGACGAAACGTTCGAATTAACTTCCTGATTCGGTGACTCCTCTCACCCAGATCTCCCAGTTCGCTACATACGATTGTACAAATCCTTCCATCTGACTGCCAAGAACTCCGATCTCATAATCTGTTAACCCCTCTTCATCATCAACAGTATCATACACCCCAAAAAAGGCAAACCCGTGTTTTCCTTCAGGGAACATTCGACCATAGGTAGTATGTTCCAGTTCTCCAGTCTCCTCATTTACTTTACTCATAGTAGCTGTTGAGATATTATAGAGCGTTAAATAACCCTCCAGAGTAGGGTCGCCTGCAAGATGGTAAATATATCCCTGCAGCTTATTATAAGGAGTTTTTAATGAACACCACGGTTTCCCTTGCTTTCGATAGTCACATCCCCATGCGTACGCTGTTGTCGGTGGGTTGTTCTGAAAATCAAACTTTATTTGATAATACTGAACATAAGGAACTGGGTCCCAGTACGCACTCACACCATAACTGTACGTATCGTCATCATCCCAATCAGTCGATCGTGGAGTTTTATGGTTATAAAAATTTAGATTTGCTTTAAACCAATACTGTGATGAATTTGCATCATCATCTGACTCATCATCATTCCCCCCATCATCAGTACCTTCGCTTGCTGGTGCAGGACCTCCACCAGCCATCTTTGAGAAATGGGACACTTTTGCCACAGCATAATGCATCGCTACATTAGCGAAACTGTCCTTCATTGGTTCCCATGTCTGACCATTTAAGACATACACCTGAATTGATGATTCCTCAACACCTGCTGGGATATCATCGATGTTGTAATGAATAATGACATCGATTGGTCGGTTAAAGGTAAGACCATCTGGTCCAAACTCGTAACAGGAAAACAGATACAATGACGGATCGTCAACCGGGTTTTGAATCACTTCAACGGTGACATTCACCGGCTCAGACACCGATCCTGAGTTTACGTTGATTTCCACAGAATCACCGAGAAGAGAAAAATGCCCTTCAGTACTATCCATCGAGAACGTCTCCTTCAAACCAATTTCTCCATCGTTGTCCGTATCTGTGTTCGTTTTTTGTTGTTCGGTACAACCAGAAAAAACCGTCAGGAAAAATATTCCTATTATCGCGAAAGCCACTAGTTGTTTTCTCATGATAAATCCCCTATGAAGTTTCCTGTTAAATTTGATGTATATTTAAATGTAACTTTTTTTTTTATAGAACAAAAACACAGTGCTTTTAAACGGATCTAGCTGAGAAAAAAATGTCTATATAAAAAGGAATTTTTTCGAAATCCCCTCATTACGATAAATAGTCATAAAAATTCAATCGCATATGTTTTCGTTTCATTCAGATGATGAGTTGGTTTACGGATGTGGTTCCTCAGGTCCAAAACTTAAAAAATTTGTCGGATTGTTTTGATTCTCAAATACCGTCGATATCCACCCAGCTGTAAAATCTATATCAGCTATCCATACTTCATCGATTGAACAATCTACCCAGTAATTGAGACCAGATCCTTCATGGATGTGCCCTGCACCCATGATGAACTCCCATGGAGTAGCATACCGAAGAGATTGACCATGACTCAGTGAATCACAAAGGATCCCATCCTGGTAGTATCGTATTTGATTCGTTGAACCATCAAACGTCATTGCTGTATAATACCAGGTACCTAATGTCGCATTATATTTTGCAAACGTTTGTGAATTACTATCTTTTTCTGCCTTTGTCCCCATCTCATTATTATAAAATTGCATACCATAGGTGACCGCGTCTTGGTTCCCCCAAGAATCCACACAGCGTTTCCCAAGGATAAATTCTCTTCCTTCATCATTCGTATAACCCGTGTCGATGTTCAACCAGCATAATAACGTCACCTCAGTTGGCTTAAGCGAAGAAGAATCTGGTGCGAGGAGATAGTCATCAAACCCATCAAACTGCAGACATTTCCCAACCGGTCCTTCAATTAAATCTGAAGAGCTCATGGAACCATACGCAGTCAGATCATTATCATGTGCTGTACTATCAAGAACACCCCCGGCAGGGTTGTTGTTCAGATGCCAGACCGCCTGAAAATGACTATCCCATGCTTTCTCAGGGAATTGTTGCACAGTACTTGCTGAATTCCCATAGTACATATACAGCACTGTATCTTCCGTCGAAGAAACCATGGGGACCTTGACCCATGCAGTCAACATCCCAGTAGCGCCATTAAAAGAATCAATTTCGTGATACAGCTTTGTGGCAACACCCTCAGCATCCATGAATAAGATGTCGTCGCCATCCTCCTGTGCTTTGTCTCGCAAATCCTGGTCAATGCTATTGATGAGAACCGGGTAATTCGAAAGATTCCCATTCACTTTCGTATGATCAATACTGATTTCTTTGCGATAGTTCCAGCCTTCGCTGAAAGGATCAAACGGTGGTCTGCCTTCCGTGTAGAACCGGCATTCCTGTGTTTTTGTCTCCTTCCCATCCGTAACCTCAATGGTCCATCGATAGATCTTATCATTCTGCAATCCACTAATGGGAACGGTATACACACCGAAGGGTTTTAAATTCCCATTCGCAGAACCGATATCCGGTTCCGTGGTAACGCTATAACTCATCAGATCGCCGTCAGCATCCTGAATCCGAAATTGTAACTCTGAGAGCGTCAGAGGGACATCTTGTTTTCCATCATCAGGTTGAACATCAGAAATTTCTGGTGCCCTATTTGGAGGGTAATGTGCAACATATTCTGCAGTCGTCGTAGCTAAAAGAGCATACCCAATAAATCCGTATAAGGAATAACCCGGGACACTATAGGAAAGACCGATGCCCATGAACCCAAAGGACAACCCGGTCTGAAATCCTTCTGCGATATATCCTTTACTGGTGAGCATATTTGTTGCAGAGGAAAGCCCATTTCCTAACCAAAGCATCGCGATACGAGGTCGTGGGAGAAGGAACAAAGGCATAAGCAGACCGGTACCTTCACCAGCCATGCTGCAGAAAACCGCGGTCCCGCGGCTAGCAAATGGCTGAGGAAATGACCGTTGTGTTTTCATGTTAGGTATCTGCTCGACCCATCCGGGATTGAGCAAGGAAAGATACGATTCTTTTGAGACCCTCTTTGAGAGCAAGCCTTTTTCATTGAGAAGATCGACGAACGCGATTTTTAACTCTTGAGTCTTTTTGCTGTATGGATTCAGCGTCAGCTCAGATTTCAACTCTTTTAACTGTTCAAAAATCATTGTTGCATCCTCAGTGGAAAGAACAGCATCTTGTCTACCACCCCGGGTGTTTCCAAACGCGTAACATGTAACTGCCCCGTTCTCCGTTGATTGGCTGATTCGTTCACTGCTCATGAACGGGTTTTCTTGCGATTGCTTCACGACGCTCTGGGAGCCTGGGACAAACAATCCTACGATAAAAAGAAGAATGATACCCAGAGCAATAGTTTTTATTCTACGGTTTTTACTCATCGATAACCTCCCTATGATATGATGTAATAAACACTGTTCTCCTTTAAAAATATATCCTAAGAATCTCATGTTTTTTGTATGAATCGAGCTTTCTCTGCGCAAGCTGCAACAGCAAAGAACATCGCAAGCGATTTTATGTTTGGATTCTTCGTGCTTGGTCTTCAATAGTTAGACTAATGATCCATTCCCGATATGATGGAGTTTTTTCGCATTAAGATCAAGTAAAATAAACGTATCATTGTTTGTATACCCGACCGGTTTTTCAGTTTCAATAGTAATCGTGTCTCCAGAGATGTCTATGATCGTAACAGGGATGCTTTGCATTCCTATAGTACCATGAAATATCCCTTTTTTAACGTCTGAATAATACTTGTTTTTTGTGAAATGAAGCGTAAATTTGTTATCGGTTTTTGCTGCATTGGGTGCAGAAAAAATCGCGCCTCGTTTCAGTTCTTCGACCGTCGCACCCTTTATGGCAAGACCTACTCTACATCCTGCAGTCGCACTATTAAAATTACTATCTTGCATTTGGATAGAGCGGATGATTACTTCTTTATCTGCTGGTAAAAGAACCATGGTATCATGGGTATTGATGGTTCCTTGTTTCACAAACCCAAGGATGACCTCTCCGATGCCTTTGACGGCAAAGGAATGATCTGTGATTACTATCGCAGGGGACGAGACATCTCGCTTAGGGTTCACCTTCACAAGAAATCCTATTATCTTAGGAAGTTCCCTCTCGATGATCGTGAATTGTTCAAGGGAGGTGTTTTTGATCATCTTTTGAAGTTGAGTCGCATCTGAGTACGGCGGTTGAAGGAGGACACCTTCTGTAATGCCGATAGAGTCAAGAAGTAAGAGTGTTTCGCCGACCTCTGGCGTCATCTGTTCGCAGTTGACGATTGCTGCATCAATTGATGAAAGAATCTGGGTTTTCGCAGTCAGTTTGTTTTCAAAAGGCGCCATGAACGTGTAGATACACTCATCGGTTTTTTTATTAAACATGAGGATGTCGCTTTCTGTGCCTTTTTTCCCAAGTTCTCTGCCTAATTTGTCATCATGAAAGATACCGACTGCTACGTGTTTCATCACCCCTTGCAATAAAAAAGATGTCATAAAGCTATGTGTGGAGGGAGAACTTTCAAGACCACTAATACCGGTCAGGAGTAAACGAAAGCGGACTTGGCGGGATAAGGACTGATTTCTCGCAGGAAAATCAGGCGAAAAATAGCGAAAAAACTGGCTTTCGGAACGTCCATTCTTTTTCTCATTTTGAAGAAAGAATTCTTTTTTTTAGTTTTATTCAATATTTTCTTTCATTTCGTACAAAAATAACAGAATAAAAATTAAATGTTCTTTTATCTTGTTTATGTATGGTGGAAAAGGTATGGAACAAAAGAAACGCATTATTGTATTATGTATGCTAGTGGTCGGCTTCCTCGCACCATCAGCGTGCGCAATCGTACAAAAAGAAGAATTAATGGATCAGAGTACCCCCTTAGGAACGGGTGATTATATCTGTGGGATGAACAATAACTTTATCGCTCAATCATTCAAACCAACAATCCCGGTCCTATCAAGGGTTGAACTTGGATTATTTAAACAAGAAAATATTACAGGTACTTTCACCATCTCCATTCGACAAAAACTCAACGGGGAAGACCTCGCATCAAAAACCATATCAATCGAGGAGGTCCCCTGGCAGAGTTACGGTGATTGGGTCTCTATTGATTTCCAAGACATTGATGTCACTCCAAATAAAAGATATTACATCGTGTTTACATCTGATGACGCCCGTGATGTCCTTTGGATTATGTCCAATAGTAATCCGTACCATCGAGGACGCCCGTGGACGTTTGGTGGGTCTCTGCCCTTTTGGATCCCGGTCTTTTTGGTAGTGACGAAAATCCCTGATATGAGTTTCAGGACCTACGGATATGAATAATTCAACGTTTGGAGATAAAAAGCATGAACGAAAAAAAATATGTAACCATCGCGTTCCTCCTTATCATAATAACTGCCATACCTCTGACATCGGCACAGCATTCCTCTTTTTCAAGTCAAAACCACGTATTTTTAGCAACCATTCAAATCACAAGCTATAATGGAACAATTTTTCCATTAGCCCATTTTTTTATCAATCACTCTGGAGTGTGTGCCTATATGCGAATTTGGACTGATGAAGACGGCCATGTTGAACTGAGTAAAATTGGAAATCCTTCATCGAACATTGTGCTGGATGGGAATCAGACCATAACAATTATCGGATTCATCGGTTTTGCTGTCGCAGGCGGGAACTGTAGCTCAGGTCATTGTGACCCTATGAATGTTCATGGCAAAGCACTAGTAACAACCTGGTAAACAGAAAAAACAAGAAAGATGAATCAGGTCTTACTAGGAATAGCAATCAATGGCACGCTAGTCAGTTTTGCTACGAGGAAACGACCCGGGAACAGTTTTTAAAGCTAGACAAGAAAGGGAGTAGGTTTTTTCATAAGACTGGAGTTTCTATTTGAGTATTTCATAGAACTCTTCATACGGCATTTTTGCTGAGTAGCGGGGCACCTGGTCGTAAATCTGTTTGAAAAATGCCAGGTGATGTGATTTGTTATGCGCGTCTTTATCTCTCCAGAACGTGATGATGATGTATTTATCTGGTGTAAACGTCGTTTCAGAGATATCATCAGGCAGGAAACTGCCTATTCCAGAGACACCTGAAATATGCAAGAGCTTTGATCCAAGGAACCCATCTATTTCGTTGGTTTTCTGACAAAGGGTTTTCATTTGTTCTTGGAATTCTTTTTCATTTCCAGGTTTTATTTCAAGGAAATCAATCGCACTGATGAGTCCTCTTTTTTCCCGCAGGTAATCGTTCTCCCAGTTTCCTTTAAGGACATCGGCATTGATGTGTGCTGCTCTGAGCCATTGTTGAGCGAGTCGTGCACGAACACCAGAGTTGCAGTACACCGATACTGTTTTGTCCTTGAGGAACTCATGGTAAAACTCAAGGTCATGCAGTGCGATGTTCAATGCTCCTTTGATATGGTCTTTTGCGTATTCTTCTCGGGTCCGGACGTCAATGATGAGATGTTCAGCCAGGTTAAAAACCACCTTTCTGTTGGTATTTCTCGTATATTGTATCGTTATTAAATAGTTCTGTCTGACTGCCGTTAGATGAGACGGTGACTCTATGTTTTTATTCGCAGAAACTGTCTGTTTTTATTCTGGTATGAAGCAGTAGTACCAGACCGACATCTCTACAGAAGCGGTGTTTCCAGTTGTGTCTTGAGCTGAGATGTTCATGGTAAAGACACCAAGGTCAGGGCCGATCCACTGCCGTTCATGAAGTTGTCGGTCGCTGTTCCAGGTCATGTTGCCTTGCTCGTTTTCATAGACGTACATGTAGACAAGGATGTCTTCAGGGGCATCGACATTGTCAGTGACGCTGACTTGGACAGGACGGACACGGAACCCGCCAAATCCCATGGTGTCTGCGACGATATTAAAGATGGTCGGGAACAGTTTTATCCCGGAGAAATGAAAATAGCCTTCCGTGGGATTTACGATTTCAATCATAGGTGGTTCATCATCTATGCCCAGGAGTTGTTCAACGGGCGTTATCTGATTTCTTGTCGTCGCAGGAATGGAACCTATTCCCAGCGATAACAGCAGTAGGACACAGCAGCTTATTCCAAAGATGTTCTTCTTCATTTTGTTGGCCTCCCTTTTTATCTTATTTCATACGACAGATGTATATATATAGTTTATTATAAAAGTGTGGTAGATATAGGAGCCTTGTTTTTTAAGGGTTCCAGTGCAATAAAAAATAAAAAAAAACGGACCTGGCGGGATTCGAACCCGCGATCTGCAGCTTAGGAGACTGCCGCCCAATCCAGGCTAGGCTACAGGCCCAATTGGTCGACATTATCAATTGGATTCATAAGAGTCTTTCTCTCACAATGATAAAAGAAGAGGTTCTAGACCTGGATGAGAAATCTATTGGCCTAGACGATCGTTGCCCTTGACAGGAATAATTTAAATTGCTGTACTGCAGTTGCATTGGACTGTTCAGCGCAGGTGATGTTGACTGAAATTTGTGGCATATCTTTGAAGAACCCAAGTCCGATGCCGAAGAGCGGGACATTGACGGTTGCTGTTTCTCCAGCAGGGATCGTCTCAGGGAATGCATATACCCCTTGGTGGATGAACAAACCTCCGGTGATGACGATCTCCCCAGAAACCTCGGTTGCATTCGCATCTCCGGAGTTCTCGATTTCGATGGTCAATCCTTTCCCACCAGAAAAATTCGTAATGAGAAGAGACGGTTCATGTTCAGTGACTTGACCATAGCAATAAATCCCACCCCATGATGACGATGAATCACCTTCTGCGGAGCCTATCACCAGTAAGCCATCTGCCATGGATGGCGTCCCATAGACATAGTTCATCGTCTCTGGATTCACATAATGGCTGGTGAGGAGCGCGCCCGTAGACAGGTCATGACAGCAGAGACGTGCGTTCCGGTCCAGTCCGACGCCGATATCCTCGACGATGTACAACCGGTTCTGCGTAATCGTAGGCTTCGTATTGTACTCCCCGTTGTTCTCAGAAGAATAGTTCCAGTATTCAGCCCCCGTCTGTATATTAATACAATGGATCATCCCAGGAATAGATGCGTACGGATTCAGAGCACCAACGATTAACCTCCCAGAGCCAACTGCTAGAGAGGATGCGACCAAGAAACCTTCTTTCAGGGGAAACTCCCATTGGGTGGTGCCATCCAGGATACAATAAACAGTGTTCTCGTTTGTGCCATAGATGTTGTTGTCTACAAAAACTGGATGTCCTGTCGTTATCTGTTCGTTGGACTGCCAGACCACCTCGCCGGTGAGTGCATCAAAACAGGTCAGGATGTTCCCGATACCAGCAGCATACACCTTGCCGTCGACGACAGCTGGAGAAATATCTCGTGCGTTTTTCGTAGTATTGGACCAGGCTACCGATCCATTTTCAGCATACAAGCAAAACAGTTTGCTTCGATTGGTAGCCGGATATTCATTGGTACAACTGATGTAGATTTTCTCATTGTCAATCACGGGGGAGCCCTGTATCATAATATCAGTATCTAATAGAACGTTCCATATCTGTTGTCCTGTTGAGGCGTTGATGCAGACGAATCGTCCGTTCAACGACGCAACATAGACCCGCCCATTGGACACTGCTGGAGAGGAAAACAATTGATCGTTGATGGTGAAGTTCCAGAGGTATGAGCCGTTATAGAGGTCTAAACAATGAACATGACCTCTCCACCAGTTGCAGGTGGTGATGTATGCTTTTCCATCGAGAATTGACGGGGAGGATTCGATAAAATCTTCGACCGAATGGCTCCATCTCGTCTGAGTGATGTCCGGCGGAGGTGAACTTGTGTTGGCAGTACGTGCCTCATCATGACAGAACATCGGCCACCAGTCAACCGTTGATGCGGTGTGAATTGTCTTTACATTATCCAGCCTCTGAGAAGGACTGTTCAGAGCCAATGCTGGAGTTGTTACCAGGATTTGAATTATGAGTAGGACAAGTATTTTTTTCATAGAATCCCCCATCGGATATAATTTGCTCAGGTGATACTATCATTGGTACTGTATATAAAATTACTCAGTTATCTATATTAGAAAGATGAACAAATAGGGTTCATAAAAATTTTTTAGAGCGGGTTGTAGTTGATAGAGAAATGTGCAGACGACCCATCGGTCTGTGGGTGCTTCCAGTTCTGCAGTTCCTGCAACCGGATTGTCTCAAAGGGGATCTGTTTTTGTTCTAACAGTTTTGAGATTCCGGGTACGTGCCCATCACCGATACATACGACGATCTTTTGGTGTTTTCCGTGCAGTTCGATGAGTCGTTGTGTCATATGTTCGTTTCTATCATCGATCAATGTCTTTTTGATCGTCGGGAATTTTTTGCCGATCTCTTCAAGGTAGGTATCAAAGTGAGCTTGGTAGTTTTTCAGTTCCTCTTCGACGCGTTTCTTGCTGACGAACAGGCCGGCGACACCAGAGAACATGAGCCGGAGTTTTTCAAAAAACGGCATGGTCTTCCACATGTGGGTGAAGAGCTGTTGGGCGTTGGTGTCTATGAAGGCAACCGGGAGCTGATGTGATTGTGCGTAGTGTATCGCGGAGAGCATCTCGTCTCCGGCGTTCACGCCGTACTGCTCTGCCATGCTTTCTTGGAATTGTGCCAGCATCCGATAGATGAACGGAAGGTTTCGTTTTGCGGCGTGATAGGCGGCAGGGTCGGTGTTTCGTATGAGAATTGCTTGGTATCTCTGGGGGTCGAGTTCGACGCCGACGATCTCTGGTCCTTTTTCATCAAAGATGGAGAGGAGTGCTGCGGAGAGATCGAAGATATGTCCGGTTCCGATGAGTGTAATCATAGTTGTGTGCGGCACATACGCTGGGATTTCATTAAGGTATGCGTCTGAACCATCCCTTTATTCGTCAATCGTCGATAATCAAATCGACAATATTAAATAGTATGAAAGATATAATAATATGTATGTGTAACGTCATCGACGATTATCGGGAAGATGAATTATCCGACGCATGGATAAAAATTGAAAGAAGGAAAATGCTGTTCTGCTAATCCTTTCCCCTCCTTTCCTCCTTTCACCTATTATTTTTTTTTTTAGTAACTCCCCTCAGAGAAAAAAAGACAGCTAGTACCGATAATGCTCCGACTTAAACGGACCATTCACCTTCACACCGATATAATCAGCCTGCTCCGGACTCAGTTTAGTCAACCGCACCCCCAGCTTCCCCAGATGCAACCGCGCGACCTCCTCATCAAGGATCTTCGGCAACATATACACTCCCACAACATGACGTTTCTTCCACAACGCTATCTGCGCCAACACCTGGTTCGTAAACGAATTGCTCATCACAAAACTCGGATGCCCATGCGCACAACCAAGGTTCACAAGCCTGCCTTCCGCAAGAATAAAGATCTCATGTCCATCGGGGAACACATACTTATCGACCTGCGGCTTGATACATACTTTCTTCACACCCTTCAGCACATCCAATTTACCGACCTGGATCTCATGATCAAAATGACCGATGTTACAGACGATCGCCTGATCCAACATCCGTTTCATATGCTCAACCGTAATGACATCCTTACAGCCGGTCGCAGTCACATAGATGTTACCCTCAGACAGACAATCCTCCACGGTCTTAACCTCGTAGCCCTCCATGACCGCCTGCAACGCACAAATCGGGTCGATCTCCGTGACAATCACCCGGGCACCAAACCCACGCATCGACTGACAACATCCTTTACCGACATCACCATACCCGCAGACCACCACGGTCTTGCCTGCGATCATCACATCAGTCGCCCGCTTGATCCCATCAGCCAGGCTCTCCCGACACCCGTAATGATTATCGAATTTCGACTTCGTCACCGAATCATTGACATTAAATGCTGGGAACAACAACGTCTTTGCCGCAAGCATCTGATACAACCGATGCACCCCGGTCGTCGTCTCCTCAGACACCCCTCGGATATCCTTGACCATCTTGGTCCAGTATGTCGGATGCTTCGAATGGATCTTTTTCAACAGCAGCATCAGTTCTTCGAAATCCTTGCCTTCCCCTGAATAATCTTTCTTGAGAACCGACGGGTTCTTCTCCACCGCAACACCCTGATGCACCATCAGGGTGGCATCCCCGCCATCATCCACGATCAAATTCGGACCTTTCCCATTCCCGAAATCAAGGGCTTTTTGCGTACACCACCAGTACTCCGCAAGACTCTCACCTTTCCAGGCAAACACCGGCACACCAGCCTTGGCGATCGCCGCGGCAGCATGATCCTGTGTTGAGAAGATGTTGCAGCTCGCCCAGCGGACCTGCGCACCAAGCACTTGTAATGTCTCAATGAGCACCGCAGTCTGAACCGTCATATGAAGACTCCCGGAGATCCGCGCGCCTTTCAGCGGTTTGCTTTCACCATATTTCCCCCGCACCGCCATCAACCCAGGCATTTCTTTTTCTGCAATCTCAATTTCCCTACGTCCAAGACCCGCAAGGCCGATATCCTTGACGACATAGTCATTCTTCTGCGATGTTTTCATGACTTCATACTCCAAAGCTTTTTTTTATTTCAGGATGAGTTTTGCATCCACGACACAGATGCGCTTCTCATACACAAACACCGGATTTAAATCCATCTGATCGACATGATCAATGAGCTCCTCACCCAGTTTCGAAACATGCAATAATAACTCAATGACGAGCTTTTTATCTGCTTTCATCCCACGGAACCCTTCCAGGAGTTTCTTGCCTGCAAGCTCCTCGATCATCTGAACAGCATCATACTCATCAATTGGGACGACACGGAACGACACATCCTTATACAGCTCGGTGAAAATCCCACCGATCCCGCACATAATAGACAGACCGAACGTCGGGTCCTGCACCAGACCAACAATGATCTCAACGCCTTTCTCCTCCATCTGGTCGACGAGGAGAGCTTCTGTTGGGAATTTCTTATGGAACTCCTTGAATGCATTTTTTAGTTCATCGCTGTTCTGAATGTGTAATTGAACTCCACCTACATCGGTCTTATGCAGGATCTTCGATGAACAGACCTTCAAGGCAACTGGGAACTTCAAAGAGATTTTCTCAAGGTCCTTTTCGGTGCGAACCACCTGATACCGGGTCGTCGGAATCCCGTATGCCACAAGCATGTCTTTTACTTCGTTTTCCGCAAGCGCACCGGTCCTGTCTGTAAGCAGTTTCTTCACAACAGCGTTCATAGCTAGTCCTTCTTCCGGTTATCGATAACCCGTTTTGCCTTTAAACCTGTTTCGAGAATCGCATTCGGCGGCAACACATCAACTTTTGGTGTGAACACAATCACTGATTGGATGTCGACTTTCAGCTTCTGCGCCAGCTGTTCCATATCAGCGATACTCAGCCGCTGCTTCGTCTCCACCTCGACTGTGAGGTTATCAACATCATGTTCTGTGGTCAGCACCATCCGCCAGTTCCCACCGACCAACGGGTTGTTCATCACCACTGATTCGACCTGACCAGGGTAGATGTTGGTCCCACGGATGATCACCATGTCATCAGACCTGCCTTTGATCATCGAATGACGCACATGGGTCCGACCACAGGAGCACACCGCTTGATCGTAGAGTTTGGCGATATCCCGTGTCCGGTATCGTAGCAGTGGCATCCCTTCTTTTGATAAGGTTGTGAGAACGATCTCGCCTTCCTCCTCTACCCCCACAGGCTCCAGCGTCAGCGGGTCGACACATTCAACTAGGAAATGATCCTCCCAGAGATGCAACCCATCATGCTGGTCACAGTCCGTAGACACACCAGGACCACACATCTCGGTCAGACCATAGATATCATGCACATCCATCTCCCAGGTCTCCATAATCCGTTTCTTCAGACCAGGAGTGAACATCTCCGCGCCGAACAACCCGCTGCGCACCTTCAACCGTTTCGGATCTATCCCCATCTCCAAGGCGACCTGACCAAGACGCATCGCATAGGACGCGACCCCGGAGAGAAACGTCGTCCCATAGTACTCCATAAGCTTGATCTGACGCTCCGACTGACCCTTCCCAGAGGGGATCACCAGCGCACCAATCTTCTGCGCACCATAATGAAACCCAAACGCACCAGTGAACGTCCCATACGGAATCGGGTTCTGAAAAACATCTTTTTTTGTCAGACCAGACATAGACAGACAACGGGCCATCACCTCAGACCAGACCTCCAGATCACCCCTGGTGTAACACGCGGTCACCGGGATACCGGTCGTCCCTGAGGATGCATGCAGCTCGATGCAGTTATCCAACGAAGTCGTCATCATCCCAAAGGGAGCGTTCTTCCGAAGATCATCCTTGGTGGTGAACGGTAGTTTCCTGATGTCATCAAGGGTTTTGATATCCGCTGGTTTGATGCCAAGTTCCTTGAATTTCTTCTGATAATGCGGCACCGTCTCATACACCAGATGGACGGTTTTTTGCAGTCGCTCCAGCTGTAGCTCCTGAATTTTCTTCCGTGATAAGGTCTCCATTTTCGAATTGAAAAGATGATCCATAACACTCCCAGGACCCTTATCTCCTGATTCTTTATTAAGGTTGATGACCTTGAGAGTATATAAAAAAAAGGGAAAACAAAGGTTTTTAAGGGAGAACCACGTTATAAAAAATAGATAATGGGGGAAAGAGATGGAAAAATATTATCCCATACGGGTAGGTGTCATTGTTGGTATCATCCTTTTGTTTGTTGGACTTGCTGTCGCCTCAACTGTCAATTCAAATATGGCGACAGGCGATGATATGATAAATCCAAGGTATTTACCTAATGTTTCATCAGAACCTGGAACATTATCTGGTTATGTTACCGATACTGCGATGAATCCAATAGAAGGCGCGAAAGTACGAGTGTACTTTCATGAGATGTTTCGAGAGAATTATAGTGATATGACTGGGTATTACCATGTTGTTGATATTCCCCTTTGTTATTGTTTAAAGAATGCGACCTGCATTAAAGAGGGATATAACCCTTCATGGGTCTACCTTTCCATCGGGGAGAATTCCACGTACGATTTTGTTTTATCACCAGAAGGTTATTGGTTGTATGTCGGCGGGAGCGGGCCAGGAAATTATTCCAAGATACAAGATGCAATCGATAATACAAGTAATGGAGACACCGTCTATGTCTACCCGGGTATCTACAAAGAACGAATTGAAATCAACAACAGCATTCACCTCCAAGGCACAGATCCCCTCACCACAATCATTGACGGCCAAAGCACGAATGACGATATCGTCACCTGCATCGGAACAGATGCAATCATCGCTGGTTTTACGATATACAACTGTTCCATGAACCATTCATGTGTCCTTATCAATCACACCGCATCCTGCACCCTGCATGGAACTATCATCCATACCGCAGGATACGGAGTCACATTACGAAATGCGCAGAACACCAGCATCATCAATAACACGTTTTTTCAAAACCCGGATACGAAGGCTGGATATATTGGCATCACTGTGGATAATTGCATCTACATTACTCTTTTAACGAATAGAATATCATCAGGGGATGCTGGTATTCTCCTCCATGGAACACACATCATGATTTCCCAAAACACCATCACGGACACACAGCGCGGCATCACTGATGCATTCAATACTCTCCCTTGGACAAACAGGCATCTGACGATTCAACTTAATCATTTGAAGTATAACAAGGTAGGCATCTATCTTCATGGATCAAGAGATTATTCAATAACGCAGAACGAAATTACAAATTCAACAGTCGTCGGAATCTACCTAGCAGAGGATGTCTATACAAGCATCCATCCAGAAAATATCACCATCAAAGAAAACATCATATCAAACTCGGCGCAGGGAATCGTCTCTGAAAATTCAATCAATATGACCATTGAGGAAAACCACATCCAACACAACACCCTTGGTCTTTCGTTTCTCTATGACGCATATACTTCAGTGAAGAAAAACACATTTCAAGATAACAACAAAACAGTCATCTATCAATGGGCGTTCTTTCCATTCTCACGACTGACAAATAAAGTACCACAATTTGACCAGAATTTCTGGGATCAACCTCAGAAATCACCCTATCCGGTTGTCGGGCGATGGAGTATCTTCAAACCATGCGTTTTCTTCGAACCTCTTAATATATTACCTTGGGTGACCTTTGATTGGCATCCAGCACAGGAACCAAGTCAAGGAGGATAAAAAAAACATGAAAAGTAACCACACTCGGAAAGCAGTGACTCTTGGACTTCTGCTTCTCTTGCTCGGAGGAAGTGTGATTCCAAGTACTGCACAAGATGCTGATATAACAATCGTGCCAACAACAAGAGGTGATTGGTTGTTCGTTGGTGGGAGCGGACCCGAAAATTATAGTACGATCCAGGATGCCATCAACAACTCCTCCAATGGGGATACCATTTACGTCTTTGCGGGTATCTATCATGAGGCGATTACCGTCGATGTCGGTCTTCTGACAATCATTGGAGAAGGAAGAGACGATACAATCATCGATGCGAACTGGACTGATGTAGCGGTGCTCATCGAAAAGGACTTTGTCACCATCCGCGGATTTTCTATCATTGGGAATGATAGCGGTATTTATGTCCAGGGGGAATTACTTTCTATTACGATTTCTGATAACAATCTGACACAAAATCACCGGGGGATCGAGTTCGAATACGATAGGGATAACTATGACAATGTCATTGAAAACAATATATTTTATTCAAACCATTGTGGGGTGTATCTCCTAAGCGATCGCTGGTTCAATACCATCCAAAATAACACCTTCATCGATAATTTCCACGGGATGGAAATCAGTGGAAACAACATCAGAATACGGAATAACACCTTTGTAAATTCCCGGGGCAGTGGTCTGTTTCTCTATGGCGGACCATCACTGGTTGAAAACAATATGTTTACTAACAATAACAGGGGACTCTATTGTGGTGGTTCGGAGCAAACAATCACGGGAAACCTCTTCTTCGGAAATAGGCTCGGACTGAGCACTGATGGTTCAGACCAGATAATCACCGGGAATCTGTTTCAGAACAACCTACATGGTGTACGAATAGATAGTTCCACTACAAAGGTGAGTCAGAATAATTTCATACAGAATGACAAACATGCATCGTTCGCTGAAAATAACCGTTCACATGGAAACATCTGGGATCACAACTATTGGAGTAATTCCTCGCGTCTTTTTGGTTGGGTGTTCATTTTTGGTATGATGCAAACCACGATAAAAAAACTGGTTCAATTTGACCCATATAGCACTAATTATTATTGGATCCCATGGATCAATCTGGACAGAGACCCAGTCCAAGAACCCCATGATATCGGATGATGAAGAATGGACAATAAACGGATGAAGAACATAATAGCGATTGGGATTATTCTCTCCTTTTTTCTAGCAAATATACCGGTGATTGCACAAGATACAGAGAAACCATCTCAACCAACAACGAGAGGGGAATGGTTGTATGTCGGTGGGAACGGACCGGGAAACTACACAAAAATCCAGGATGCGATTAACGCCTCATCTGATGGGGATACTGTGTTCGTGTACGATGACTCATCACCCTATCATGAGAGTCTCATCATCAATCATACGATAACCCTCAAAGGAGAAAACAAGAATACGACGCTCATCGAGGGAACTGGAGCATCATCAGAACAAATAATCTTGATTACTGCTTCTGAAGTCACCATCACTGGGTTCTACATCCAGCAGTGCCCACTTACTAATATTTCCTACGCAGTCTTTATCGATCATGCTGATAGAGTCAGGATTACTCAAAACACGTTCCAGAATAATTCGAAAAATTGTCATTCAGTCGTGTATCTTTTGAACACAACCTATTCCCAGATATCCAATAATACCTTCATGAACAATTCAGTGGGTGTGAGTGTAAATCAGGGTGGAGACCATAGAATCCAAGGCAACACCTTCATCAAAAACAGTCTGGGTATTAGTATTGTTTTAAGCAATGGGAACACCATCTACAGGAACATAATATTATCTTCTGATCATTTTGGAATAATCTGTGAACTTGCTGATAACAATGCATTTGCTGAAAATATTATCAAGGATAATGACTATGGATTTGCCACCGAGGTATCCTGTCGAAACATGTTCTACCATAATACACTAATAAACAATACTGTTGGAATGTCTCTTATTGAGTCAAAGCAGAATACCATTAAAGAAAATAATTTCATTAATAACTCGAACCAATCAGACATAAAATACATTGGTTTCGTTGGACTTGCTCTTTCATTATTCTATAAGATACGCTTTTTAAAAGGTTCAGGGTTGCTCTCAGTCTTCGGCAGGAATCACTGGAAAGCGAACTACTGGAGTGATTGGGAATCTTCCGCACCAAAACCAATAGACTGCGTGTTCTTTCTGCTTGGCCTTCAAATCGTATTAGGAAAAATAACTGACAAGCAATATATTTTCCATATTGCTCAATATGACTGGCATCCCGCACAAGAACCCTACTCTTTTGAAGGATTAAGGAAAAATCTATGACACGCTATTGTAAAATCTGCGGCTCAGAACTCCCTGATGATTTCCCAACAGACGTCTGTTACGACTGTCAAAGTCTCATGAGCAGGGATAACTTCTTCAAGCAATAATATTATTATAGGCGGGAGCATTTATAAATATAGAATGGAGCGGAATGACGTGAAAAACTATCCAACATTAAGCAAGGTTATTGCGTCTTGCATCATTCTTTTATTCACCGGATTGACAATTAACCCAGCCCTCCCTGCTTCCCACTCAAGAAACACTCCGATCGACGAATACGTCGACCTTATCATCAACGATGACGGCAGCGGAGATCCCACTGATAAAGAAGTGGATATCCCGCCTTATACCCCAGACTCAGGGATCACGCCAACACTTTGTATTAATTTCACAATCCTGGGGGTAAATGATTCAGAACTCACGAGGTTTTATGGTGATGACCCCGGGGAGGACTGGACAAGCATAACAGTCTATGGAGACCTCCTTTATCCTATCAATGAAACCACACTTTATCATGTTGGATCACAAGGAGATTGGAATTATATCATGACACCGACAAAACAATCAGGAGAAATCATGTTGTGGATAGAATGGCCCGAATGGGGAGCAGATTGGGAGACCATCCACATTATCAATGGGTCGTTTGTCAATCCAAGCGTGGACTCCTTTGCCTGGGGCT
>Ga0105093_10000268_pt1 | contig 19937 bp, 18 predicted proteins | sample PPLLak3March2015_2_FD_79111 | JGI IMG/M metagenome (GOLD analysis project Ga0105093, IMG submission 79111) | Freshwater sediment microbial communities from Prairie Pothole Lake near Jamestown, North Dakota, USA - PPLs Lake P8 Core (3) Depth... | ecosystem: Environmental > Aquatic > Freshwater >... | reverse complement strand
TTATGGTAACCCTCGAATCCCAAGAGCCGCGAGGGTCCCATCACGGAATCGCCATCTGCTGCCACAAGAACTTGAAAACCATCAATGATAGGAGCAATTGCATGATGCCGCCCTTGACCGCAGAAACGATTAAAAAGAACTTCGCCGATTCCGCCGTGATCTATGAGCGCGGGCTCGGCATCTATCAAAACGGCGCCTTCGTCCTCAAAGAATCGGACTCGAACCAGGGCACTTTCATCTATGCCGTGGACGGCAGCTACGGCGATTACACCACCCGGGTCCGGCTCGCCGAAGACCGCATCGATGTCTCCTGCAGTTGCCCGTACCCCGGCAACGGCTGCAAGCATGCGGTGGCGGCCCTGCTGGACGTGCGGGACATCGTCCGGAGCTGGAAGCCGGCCGTCGAAAGCCAGCCGACGGATGCCGACGGGAAGGAGGCCTGCCTGAGCGAAGACGAGATCCGGAGCCAGGCGCTGGAAGACCGCCAGAAACGCGCCCAAAACGAGAAGTTCAAGGTGATTGAAGGTGAGATGTACAAGGGCCGGCACTTGCTGCAAACCGATATCGGCCGGCAATACGTGGTCACCTTGCACGATCCGGCGGAAGGCCGGGGACATTGCAGCTGCCCGGACTATGCCGGAAACCGGCTGGGAACCTGCAAGCATATCATCTATTTGGCGGCGTACCTGCGGCGGAAGCGCGACTTCAGAAAAAGGTTATCCAAAGAAAGGTTCCCGTTTTTCGACATCTACTGGGATTCGATGCACGACCGGCCCAGGCTTTTCTGCGAGCGCCGCACGGCAGGCAGTAACGGGCTCGGCGAGCTGCTGGCGAAGCATTTCGATGAACAGGGCTTGTTCAAAAAGGCCACTCTCGCAGCCTTCGTTCCGCTCCTGGACGAGCTGAAGGCTTTCAAATCCGTGCGCGTCAGCTCGACGGTCATGGGCCGTCTGGAGCTGCTGCTGCAGGACAAGCAGCTGGAGGATCTGGCCCGCGAAATCCCGCTGCCGCCGGTTAAATTGAAAGCGCGGCTATATCCCTATCAAGCAGAAGGCGTCCAATTCGCGCTTTTCAAACGCGCCGCGCTGATCGGGGACGAAATGGGGCTTGGCAAGACGCTTCAGGCCATTGCCTTGGCCATTTCGAAGAAAGAGGCGTTCGGCTTCGAGAAGGTCCTGGTGATCACCCCGGCGTCCTTGAAGGAGCAGTGGAAGCGCGAGATCGAGCGCTTCTCGGATGAGACGGCTGAAATCGTCGAAGGCGGGCCGATGCAGCGCCGGGCCATATACAACGGAAATGGCAGCTATTTCAAAATCACCAATTACGAGGCCGTGCTGCGCGACGTCATGCTGCTGGGCCGTTTCAAGCCGGACCTGGTGATTCTGGACGAAGCCCAGCGCATCAAGAATTTTTCCACCAAAACCGCCGAGGCGGTCAAATCCATTCCGCGGCGGCACTCCGTCGTGCTGACCGGCACTCCGCTTGAAAACCGGCTGGAGGACGTCTATTCGATCGCCCAGTTCCTGGATCCGCACCTGCTGTCGCCGCTATGGCGCTTCGCGGCCGAGCATTTCATGCTCAGCCGCCTCAAGAAGGGCAAGATCCTCGGCTATCGCAACCTCGACCGACTGCATGCGCAGCTCAAACCCCTCGTGATCCGCCGCCGCAAGGAAGAGGTGCTGCGCGAGCTGCCGCGGGAGCTGATCAACAACTACTACTTGGACCTGCACCACCAGCAGCAGAAGATCCATACCGGCTACCTGCAGGCCCTGATCCCGATCCTGAACAAGAAGTACCTGACGCCCATCGACCTGCGACGCATCCAGGAGTTGCTCGTGCGCATGCGCATGGTCTGCGATTCCATCTACCTGGTCGATCGCAAGACCCATATCTCCCCCAAGCTCCAGGAGCTCGAGGGGATCATCGACGAAATGGTGGTGCAGAGCGGCCGCAAGATGGTGATCTTCAGCGAGTGGACGACCATGACCTACCTGATCGGGCGCTACCTGTCCGAGGCCGGGATCGGGTTCGTGGAGCTGTCCGGAAAGATCGAAGTCAAAAAGCGGCAGGCGCTGATCGACGAATTCAGCACCAACCCCAAATGCCGGGTGTTCCTGTCGACCGATGCCGGCGGCACCGGCCTGAACTTGCAGGCGGCGGACTGCGTGGTCAACTTCGAGCTGCCCTGGAACCCGGCCAAGGTGAGGCAGCGCATCGGCCGCGTGAACCGTATCGGCCAGAAGAGCCGCTGCATCAATGTCGTCAACCTGATCACCAAGAACAGCATCGAGGAGAAGATCCTGGCCGGATTGCAGCTAAAGACCGATCTGTTCACGGGGGTTTTCGACGGCGGCATCAACACGGTCGAATTCACGCGCGAAAAGCGCACGGAGCTGCTCAACCAACTGCGCGGCATGCTCGCCATGGAACCCCTGCCGCCGCCTCCCTCCGCGGTGCCGTCCGAGGAGCTTTCCGAGGACACCCCCCATTTTATGAATCCCGAGGCGCTGAAATCGGCGGATGAACGGGTCATCGACATTACCGCCGAGGAAGCCGCGGCAGCGGCTCAGCCGGAGCCGGCGGAAACCGCCCTGGTCAGCGCGGCTCAGCCGGCGGTCGGTCCCGAGAAGATGGAAGAGGTTCTGAATTCAGGGATGGCCTTCATCGGGGGGCTGTTGGAGATGGCCACCGGCCGGAAGCTGGAGGCCTCCGCTACGGACGGCCGAATGCTGCACGTCGACCCGGCCTCCGGTGAGGTGACGCTGAAGTTCAAGCTGCCGGGGTTCGGGAGCAGGCCCTCGATTTGAGGCCGCCAACATCCTGCCGCGAGAGACGGTGAGTGTCAAGATAGTTGTCACCTGAACCATGGGTCAAGCGCCGATTGAGCATTGCCATCCCATACGTCGGTTGGGCTGTCTCAATTCAATGCCCCTTCGATGCTCCAGCCGGCAGAAGCAACAGCCTATAGATTATCTTTGATTGATTTGATCAGCTTCTGGATATCCTCCGTATTGAGCTTGCCGTCTTTTCGGAAGATCAGCTTGCCCTGCTTGTCGAAGGCGAGGATATCGCTGCTGTCATCGGCGATTTTCCATGCATCCACGAGCAGCTTCTTGTAATCCCTCACATAGATGGTCCGGGGATAACGCTTCTGTTTGTCCTCGATGGACATGGAAATGGCAAAATTGGGCAACCATGTGGCGGCCATGTTGATGATCGCCACGGACTGGAATTTTTCGGCCGGAAATTTCTCTTTGTCCAACGCCTCGCTGGCGTCATTGTTGGTGTCTTTTTCATCAGGGTCGACATAGAACAGCACATGGACCTTGCCCTTGAGTTCGTCGCTGCGCCAGGTGGTTCCGTCCAGGCGGCCCCCCAGATTTTCCTGCAGCTCCACCTTCGGCGGAACCTGTCCCAGTTCAACGCCCTGGACCATCTGGGGCGCCCCAAAAAGGGCAAACAACGCAACGCACAGCTTTTGAAGATGCTTCATGATCACCCCCCCTTTGCTTTTGAGTTCATAGCCCTCACTACCGCCAAGCTTAAATCTCTGGGCGACCCGCTGAGTTGCAACATATAGCCGTTTCCTTACCGGGGTGTTCAGATTGGTTTCCGTCGTGCCCACCCGGGTATTCGCGTCCGCTTGACACTCACTTTCCTTCGAGGAATCGCGCATCAGGATTGGAAGAGCTCCGTTGAGATGTAGCGCTCGCCCGTGCTGGCGAGAATGACCACGATCATCTTGCCCGCGGACTCGGGGCGCTTGGCGATTTGCAACGCCGCCCACGTAGCGGCGCCCGAGGAGATGCCGCACAGAATGCCTTCCATCTTGGCCAAGTCCCGGGCGGTCTCGAAAGCGGCCTCGTTGGTGACGAGGATGATCTCATCCAGCAACGAGCGGTCCAGCACTGCGGGGACGAAGCCGGCGCCGATGCCCTGAATCTTGTGCGGCCCCTTCTGGCCGCCGGAGAGCACGGGCGAGCCGGCCGGCTCCACGGCGATCGTCCGGAACGACGGCCGGCGCGCCTTGATCACCTGGGAGATGCCGGTAATGGTGCCGCCGGTGCCCACCCCCGCCACGAGCATGTCCGCCCGGCCTTCCGTATCGCTCCAGATCTCCTCGGCGGTCGTCTCACGATGTACGCGCGGATTGGCCGGATTGGCAAACTGGTCGGGCAAGTAGGCGTTTTTTTCGGCAGCCAGGATTTCGCGCGCTTTGTCGATGGCCCCCTGCATGCCTTGCGGCCCCGGCGTCAGGACGAGCTGCGCGCCCAGATGGGCTAACAGCTTGCGGCGCTCGACACTCATGGTTTCGGGCATGGTCAGACACAGGCGATACCCCTTCGCTGCGCAGATGAAGGCGAGTGCGATACCGGTGTTGCCGCTGGTCGGTTCGACGATGAGGGTTTCGGGCGTGATTCTGCCCTCAAGCTCCGCCGCCGCGATCATGGAAGCCGCGATGCGGTCCTTGACGCTGCCCAGCGGGTTGAAAAATTCGAGCTTGGCAAGAATCTGCGCGGACAGGCCGCCGGCGATGCGATTCAATTCCACCAGGGGAGTCGCCCCGATGGTGCTGCCGATGGATGCGAAGTATCTCATGGTTTCAACTCTCCTTGGCCCGGCGCCGCGCCGTTGCGGGCCTTGTAGATCAAGCGGGGGGCTTCCATAACGACCCGGGTATCCGGCGGAACGGATTCGGTGATCCAGACATTGCCGCCGATCACCGAGCGTGCACCGATGACGGTGTCCCCGCCCAGGATGGTGGCGCCGGAGTAAATGATGACATCGTCCTCGATGGTGGGATGCCGCTTCTTGCCGCGGTACTGATTTCCGGCGTCCTTGGGAAGCGAGAGCGCCCCCAGGGTCACTCCCTGATAGATCCTCACGTTGCGGCCGATCCGGGTGGTTTCGCCGATGACCACCCCGGTTCCGTGGTCGATGACGAAACTGCCGCCGATTTCCGCCCCGGGGTGGATGTCGATGCCGGTGACGCTGTGGGCATGCTCGGTCATGATCCGCGGCAGCAGCGGCACACCCGCTTCGAAGAGGCGGTGCGCCACGCGGTAGACCGCCTTCGCGTAGACCCCGGGGTAGCTGAATATGATCTCGTCGTGGCTGCGGGCGGCGGGGTCTCCGTCAAAGGTGGCCCGAACGTCGGTCGCCAGAACCCGCCGGATGCCGGGGATGTCCTCCAGCAGCTTCAACGCCAGGTCATGCCCGCGGTTTTCGCAGTCCGTGCAGGCCAGGTCGTAGCGCAGGCAGTCGTGACGGATGCTGCGGCAGATCTGCTCGGAGAGAAGGTCGAACGTCCCCGTGGTGGCCTGCCCCAGGCTGTAGCGCAGGGTGACCGGGTCGATCTTCTCCCGGCTGAAGTATCCCGGAAAGAGCAACTCCCGCAACCGATCGATGATCTCCACCACCACCTGCCGGGAAGGGATCGGATCGTAGTCGATGTGCGTGGGGCACTCGTGCTCGGCGCAGCTGGCGATGATGGCCTCGGCCACCTCCGGAAGCCGGGTGCGGTAGTTCGATGCCGCCTCGACCTCGATTCTGCAAGTTTTTTCTTTGACCGTGTCTGCACCCATGGCGCGCCTCTTTTTTTATCCTGCATGAAACCGGAGATGGCACCGCCAGATCGAAAGAGCGCGAATAGACCTGCTAATCTGCGGTGCGCTCAGCCGTTAATGGTCACTTGCGACTTTCGCAGAAAGTCGCAAGGATTATACGAAAGCTTGGCCTTGCGCAGGCCCTCGTTGTCTAGATCTTGTTCACGGTTGACGAACTGGAAGCCGTCGGCCGCATGGGCGAGGAACATCTGGTTGATGGCCTGATAGGCGCCTTTGTAAGCCGGGCATCCTTTTTCAAAGTGGATGACCAGGGTGTCGGCGGTCAACGGCTCGGCCAGGGTGTAGGCCACGATGAGGTTCTCGACGAAAAGCGCCCCGCCCAGGATGGATTCGAATCGATTCCAGTGGTCGAGCACGCGCAGAATGGCATGGTTTTCGGCGGCCAGGAGGTCGGAGGACTCGCAGTCGCGCCAGGTGCACCAGTCCTCCTGCATCGCCATAGCCTGTTCGATCACTTTGGGCCCGAAGTCGACGTAGGTGTGCTCGTAGGATTTCACGAACTGGTTGAGGAGATTTTTCTTGTTGTGGAAGCGGTTGCCCGGCAGTTCGATCAGGTCTCGGGCGGCATAGAGGTAGTCCCATTGGCCTCGTTCCGGCACCACGCGGATGCGTTGCTCAAAATGGGACTGCCAGATCCCCGCCAGCTTCTCGGGCACCCGGGTGAACACTCTGCCGCCGAAACCGGCTGAAATCGAATGCGTGCCCCATTCAACATTTTCCCAGGGACCGATCGGGGCCCAGAAGGCCTCGCGGGGCCGGGTCTGCTTGAGCCATACCAGCGGCCCGTCCCATGCCCAGAGCAGTCCGTATTCCTCGGCCCACGCCCAGAGGTTGAGAAAACTGTAGTCCGAAGCGACCTGGGGGCAGCGGGCGAGCCGTTCCAGATAGTCTTTCTGTCGATCGAGCGAAATCGGTTCGAAGTTGAGCGGCATATCTTCCTTCATGGGTATTGGCCGGCAGCGGATGCGCGCATCATCGCCCGGAGGGCTTCGGCAAGGTTGCGGCCGGCCTGGTAGGTTTCGTTCAAATAGTCGGGCTGCGCCTGCGCCTCGCCCTGATGTTCCAGCCCGCGGTAGAGCAGCGCTTGCCAGAGGTCCGTATCGAGGGTGTCGAAGAAATACCGCACGCTGAGCAGCGTGCCGTCGAACAGCCGCTTGCCGCGGGTGGCCCCGGCCGAAATGAAAAGCCCCTTGCGCCGGACGGCCGGCGCCGGATGCTGACCCCTGTCCACCCAGCGTTTTTTGACCCAAAGCGAATGGAACCGGTCCATAAGGATCTTGGTGTGCGCACTCACCGCGTAGTAGAAGATCGGCGAGGCCAGCATCAACCCGTCACAGGCCAGCACCTGGTCGCGAACCCCCTGGAAATCGTCCCGGATGCGGCACTCGCCGTCCTGCTTGCAGCTGTAGATCTCCAGGCAGGCGGACAGTTTCAGGTCCCGCAGCACGATCTCTTCCACCTGGGCCCCGGCGTCGCGCGCGCCGGCCACGGCCTGCTTGAGCAGGGTGGCCGTATTGCCGCGCCGCCGGGGGCTCCCGTACAGCGCCACGATCCGCGGATGCTCCATCTATCGTTCCACCACCAGCCCGATGGGGCAGTGGTCCGACCCATGGACGTCGTTGTCGATGAAAGCCTCCTTGACCCGGCCGGCTTCGATCAGGTCTTTGGTCACGAAGAAATAGTCGATGCGCCAGCCGATGTTCCGCGCCCGCGCCTTGAAGCGGTAGGTCCACCATGAATACTTCACGGCCCCGGGGTGGAAATGGCGGAAGGTGTCGACATAGTCTCGGGAAACGATGCGATCCAACCAGTCCCGCTCGACTCTCAGGAAGCCGGAAGTGTTCTCGTTGGCCTTGGGATTGGCCAGATCGATCTCGTTGTGGGCCGTGTTGTAATCGCCGCAGATGACGAGGCTCTTGCCGCGTCTCCGGCAGTCGTCGGCGTAATCGAAAAAAGCTTCGTAAAAATCGAGCTTGTACTTCAGCCGCTCCGCACTCATTTGGCCGTTGGGGAAATAAACATTGAAAAACAGGAAGCTGCCGAAATCCATCTCGATGATGCGACCCTCGGCGTCGAAGCACTTTGCGCCGATGCCGGCGCGCACCCCGGCCGGCGCGACCCGGCTGTAGGTTCCCACCCCGCTGTATCCCTTCTTGGCCTCGCAGTGAGACCAGTAGGACTCATAGGCCGGGACGCGGCGCATGTCGTCCTCCAGTTGAGAATCCTGGAGCTTGGTCTCCTGGATGGCCACCACGTCGGCGTCCATGTTTTTGAACGATGCAAGGAAGTTCTTCTTCATCGCCGCCCGCAGGCCGTTGACATTCCAGGATATGAACTTGAGCTGTTTTTCCGGTTTGGGCATGCCTTCTCCCCAGGGACAGCAATTTTATTCTTCGATCAGGGCACGGATGTCGGCCAGGTGCGGGTTCCCCGCAAATTGCTTCAAGGTGCTCTCGATCGAACGCAGGACTTCACGCACGACGGCGGTCTTTGGTTTGGGAGAACCCAACTGGTCGGCAACGGTCTTGAGATCGGCCACCAACTCGGCGAGGCTGTCGAAATCCAGGCCGAAGCTTCCGACCTGGGCTTTGAGGCCGTCGCAAAGTTGCGCGACGGTCTTACAGGCGGCCGGATCCAGAATGCGGCCGGATCCCAGTCGGGGCAGGACGGGTGCCGAGCCTGCAGGATGGAGAACCGCTCGCACCGCCTCGGCCCCTGCGGGGCTCAGGCCGATTGCGCCCGAAAGGGTTCGAATTTCCACCAGGCCGTCGGCCATCAGGTCCTGAGCGGTCTGCGAGGCGGCCTCCCGCTCCCAGCCCAACTCCAGACCGATATCATACATGGATATCTGCTGGGAGGTTTGTCCGCCGGCCTGCTCGAACAAACGTGTGAGAAATTGCCGGGCCGATTCATTAACTTCGTCCAAAGGGGTCATTCCAAATTCCTGCTCAGCTGATGCCGCGGCCGAGTTACACCGCGGAAGGGTGAATGACCGCCTGCACGGCGGCTTGGATGTCCGGGTAGCGAAAGGAAAATTTATGCTGCCGCAGCTTTTGCGGAACCGCCCGCTGACTGCCGAGCAGCACCTGAGCGAACTCCCCGAGAGCCAGACGAATCACGAAGGCCGGGGCGGGCATGAAAGCCGGGCGGCTCAGCGCCTTGCCGAGCGCTGCGGCAAGATCGCGGTTTTGAACCGGATTCGGCGCGCAGAGATTGACCGGTCCGCTAATGCCCGGACGTGCAAGCAGGAAATGCACCGCGGCCGTAAGATCCTCAAGCTGGATCCAGGGAAACCACTGGCGGCCGTTTCCGATCGGCCCGCCCACGAAGGATTTAAAGGCCGGGATCATCTGGGCCATCGCCCCGCCCCCCTCGCCCAGGACAACCCCCAAACGCATCAACACCACTCGGGCACTCTTTTCGGCGGCGATGAGAGCTTCCCCCTCCCAATCCACCGAAAGCCGGGCCAGAAAGTCCTGGCCGGCCGGGTCGTCTTCCGTGAGCACGTCGTCGCCGCGGCTGCCGTAGAAACCCACGCCGGAGGCGCTGATGAACGTCGTCCCTTGGCCGGGCGCCAGTCCCTGGGCCACATGGCGGGTGGTCAGAATGCGGCTTTCACGAATCTCGTTTTTGACGGCCTCCGTCCAGCGCCCGAAAATCGATTTCCCGGCCAAGTTGATCACGGCGTCGAGCTCGCTCAGATCCTGCTGCCACGGACCCGGGCGCGTGGTGTCGGCCGCGACGAATCGATACCGCGGGTGGACGATCCTGCTTTTCGCTGCCGAGCGGCCCAAGCCGATCACTTGATGATTGCGGCTCAGTAAAGAAGCGCACAGGTGCGCGCCGATGAACCCGGACGCGCCGGTAACCAGGATTTTCATGGATGTCTACCTTCTGGACGGATTAAGCGTCAGACTAGGTCGCAGGCGGGGGTTTGTCAACGGCAGGCCGGAACGGCGCGCCCGGAAAAACGCTAGAGGATCAGTCTCGCGGGAGCTCCCCGACACCGTTCAGGACGTCTTCCGAGCAGCGCCGGCAATCCGGGCAGACGCCCACAAACTCCAGCTTGTGCCCGACAACCGCAAAGTCGGATTCAGCACAGCCTTTTGCCTTTTGGGTTTAGAGAGCAGCTCCTGGATGAGCGCTTCAGGCGGGGCGGCCTGGCTATCCCTTCCTGCGCTTTTCGAGCGGCACGAATTCGCACACCTCCGGACCGCAGTAATCCCCGACGTATTCGGATTCCGGCCGGTAAAGCACGGGCTTGGAGGCTGCGCCGCCGAACTGCTCTTCGATGACATGCGCGGCCCAGCCGGCCACGCGCGCAATGGCGAACACCGGGGTGAACAAGTCCACCGGAATGCCCAGGTAGTAGTACAGTGAGGCACTGTAAAAATCAACGTTGACGGGAATATCGGCATTCTTGCGCTGGCGGAAAATCTCCTTGGCGGTCTTCTCGATGAGGGTGGACATTTCGTACCAGCGCGGGTTGCCCGTTCGTTCGCCCAAGGCCTTGGACATGGGCGCCAGGATGTGGGCGCGGGGATCGTCCACGTTGTAGACCGCATGGCCGAGTCCGAAAATCTTTCGGCCCGCATCGAGCTCGGCATGGACGAAATCCGCCACGTGGTCGGGGCTGCCGAGCTTGAGCAACATCTGCATGACCTTGGCATTCGCCCCGCCGTGCAGGGCTCCGGACAGCGAACCCACGCCGGCGGCTACCGCCGCATACATGTGCGCCTGGGTGGAGGCCACCTCGCGGGCGGCGAACGTGGAGGCATTGAAGGCATGCTCGGCGTGCAGGACGAGTGCGGTGTCGATGGCCCGGACCGCAGTCTCTTCCGGAGCCCGGCCATTCAACATATAAAGAAAATTGGCGGCGTGACCGAGCTCGGGCGACGGCGCCACCGGATCCAAACCGCCGCGGATGCGGTGCCACGCGGCGATAATGGTGGGAAACTTGGCGACCAGCCGGTGGGCCACCCGCAGGGCGGCTTCCCTCGAAGAATCCGCGATGTCTGGGTCGAAATTGGCGAGCATGGGTACGGCCGCCTGCAGGATGTCCATCGGCAGCGCTTTGGGGGGGCAGGTCCGGAGGGCCGCAATCACCGGGGTGGGCATCTCACGCTCGGCGGCCAGCCTCAGGCGGTACGGCTGGAGTTCTTCCGCCATCGGCAGATACTCGTGCAGCAGCAGGTGCACGACTTCTTCATAGCTCGCCTGGGCCAAGTCCTGGATCATGTACCCGCGGTAGATCAGACGGCCGTTTTTCCCGTCGACCTCGCAGATCCGTGTATTGGCGATGGTGACCCCGCGCAGCCCGGTGTTCAGAACGATTTTGCAGTCGTTTTCCATGCGGCTCCCCTTGTTTCGTTGGTAATTTCTATCATGCAATTGCCCTTGCGAGTTAACCCTAAGTCGCCGAGTCGTATATATTAGAAAATGGTATGCTGGCCAGTAAAAGTCAAGAACGAAATGGGCTGACAACCGCTCCGGCATTCGATTGAAAACCGAGCCTTAAGATGGTATTAGCTGGTCGCGGCGCACGGTGCCGTTCGGCTCGGCAACGAAATCGATTGGTGCTAATTTCAGATCTTCCTATTTTCCGGGGGGTCAGTGGGAGGCTTTTGCAACCGACCTCCTTATATTCCCCAGCAACCCAGCATGCACATCGTTCACCTCAAGAAGGGCTATGATCTCCGTCTGGCCGGACGGCCGGACGGAGCGCTGGAGGAGCTGCCGCGACCCAAGCAGGTGGCTGCAGTGGCGGAACGGCTGCGCTTCGTGAAGCCGCGGCTGGCGGTCAAGGTCGGTGACCGGGTTAAAGTCGGCTCGCTTCTGTTTTCGGACAAGCGCCGTCCGGAGCTGCAATTCCGGTCGCCCGGCGGCGGAACGGTCTGCGCGGTGAATTTCGGGCCCCGGCGACGGTTGCAGGAGATCCGGATCGAGCTGGATGCCGAGGAACCCTACGAGGAGTTCGAGCGCATTTCGGGCGCCGAATTGGAATCGACCGACCGGCGGCGGTTGGTTGAACTCATCATCGGCGGCGGCCTTTGGCCGCTCATTCGCGAACTCCCGTTTCGCGATACCGCGCGTCCGGAAATCGTTCCGCCGGCCCTTTATGTCAACCTCGACAACCTCGAACCGTTTCATCCGCTGCCCGAGGTCTACCTGCGGGATCGCCGAGAACGAATGGCCTTCGGCCTGCAGGCGCTCAAACGGATCGCCGGAGCACCCGCCGTGGTCACCGTTTGCCGCCCCCGCAGCGCGGATAGCGAGTGGGTGAACGGCCTGGCATCTCAAGGGATCAGCGGAAACTACCCCGCCCACGATCCCGGCGTGCTGCTGTATCGAACCAAAACGAGCCTGGACCAGCAGCATGCTTGGTTCATCGACGGCCAGGACGTGCTCCTGATCGCTGAACTTTTGCAGACCGGTCGCTACCCGACCGAACGCATGGTGAGCCTGGGTGGGCCTGCAGCCGCGGACAGCCGGCATTTACGGACCCGCATCGGAGCACCGCTGGCGGCACTCACTCAGGGCCGGATCGCCGGCGGCGAGGTCCGGCGCGTGGTGGGCGGCGTTCTGACGGGCTCCGCCGCTTCGCCGGAATCCTTTCTCGGGCTTTTTGAGAAGTCCTTAGTGCTCTTGCCCGAAGGGCGGAGGTCCGGAACCTTCCTGGGATGGACCCTGCCCGGCGCCGAGACGCCCAGCTACTCCCGGACGTTCCTGTCCGCTTTCCGCCGCCCGGCCGAACACCCGATGGACTGCAACCGCCACGGCGGGCTGCGGGCCTGCATCCAGTGCAACTTCTGCCCTCAGGTCTGCCCCGTGGATATCCTGCCCCAGCTGGCCTACAAGGCCATTCTGGCCGGCGAGGTGGAAGAGGCGCTCGACCACGGTCTTCTGGATTGCGTGGAGTGCGGATTGTGCGCGTTCGTGTGCCCCTCCAAGATCGATCTGCTCCAGGCGTTGCGCGAAGCCCGGGCGAAATTCTACGACGAGTTGGCGTGAATCGATGAACCCTGTCAAGCGCTTCTTCGACTCCCAGCGCCGGCATTTCGAAAACGGCGGCCGGTGGGCGCGGTACTTCTTTCTGTACGAGAACCTCGAATCGGTTTTTTTTGCGCCGGCGACCGTCACGGCGGCCAGCCCGCATGTTCGCGACAGCCTGGACGTCAAGCGCTTCATGTTCCTGGTGATAGTCGCCCTGCTGCCGCACTACGCCTTCGGCGCCTACAACGTCGGCTACCAGTCGCACCTTGCCTCCGGCCTGCCGTTGGAAATCGGGGCTGTCTTCCTCAGCGGATTAGGGGTGGTGCTGCCGATGGTGGCGGTGACCTATGCCGTTGGCTATTTTTGGGAAGCGCTGTTCGCCAGCGTAAGGAAACACGAGATCAGCGAGGGGCTGTTCGTGACCTGCGCCCTGTTTCCGCTGACCCTGCCTCCCACTCAGCCGCTGTGGCAGGTCGCTCTCGGCATCTCCTTCGGTGTCGTCATCGGCAAGGAGATTTTCGGCGGCACCGGACGCAACTTTCTCAACCCGGCCCTGACCGGCCGTGCGTTTCTTTACTTTGCCTACCCCGCGCAGACCTCAGGCGATGCGGTCTGGACCGTTCTCCTCGCCGGCCGCACGGCCTCCGTGGACGCCTTCACCGGAGCCACCCCCCTGGCCATCGCTCAGGCAACTGAAGCGGCCGCCATTCCCCAAGCCTGGTCGGATGCCGGCTACAGTTTCGGCACCCTTTTCCTTGGCCTCTACCCGGATTCCATCGGAGCCTCGGCGACCCTTCTGTGCATCATCGGGGCCTTGTTCCTGATCACCGTCGGCGTGGCCGACTACCGCATCATCTGCGGGGACATCCTGGGTTTTATGGTAACGGGCACTCTGCTGAACCTGATTGCCTCGCCTTCGACCTCACCTTATCTTGCCTTGAACCCGTTTTACCACCTGTTGGTCGGCGGAGCGGCTTTCGGGATTGCGTACATGACCACCGACCCGGTGTCCGCGCCGGCCATGCCGAACGCGCGGTGGATATACGGATTTTTAATCGGTATGCTCACCGTGCTGATCCGGGTGTTTAATCCGGCGTTTCCGGAAGGAATTGGCATCGCCATCCTTTTCATGAACTGCTTTGCGCCCCTGCTGGATGAAATCCAGATCAGGATCCGCTTGAAAAAACGGATGCCCAATGTCCGGTAGCCTGAAATCGCTGGCCTATGCCGCCGCCTTGTGCACGGTCTGCGGTCTTTTGCTGACCGCGGCTTCCAGCGGCTTGAAGCCCTTGCAGGAGCGCAACATCCTGATCGACCGCCACCGCAACATCCTCTCGGCAGCGGGGCTGCTGCTGGCGGCCAGCACGCCGTCGCCCCGGGACATTGAAGGGTTGTATTCCAGTCACATCCGGCCGCTGCGGGTGGATGCGGTCGGGCGCATCCTGCCGCCGTCCGAACCGGCGAACGCGGCGTTGCCGATCTATCTGTTCGTCGACGGGCAGGACATCGGCGGCTACATCGTCCCCATCGACACCCGCGGGCTTTGGGGGCCGATCCAAGCCTACCTGGCATTCGACAAGGACGGGGCCACCGTCAAAGGCTTTACGGTCTATCAGCATGCCGAAACCCCCGGCCTGGGCGGGGAGATCGAAAAAAAATGGTTCCGCGATAACTGGGTCGGAAAGAAGATCGTCACCCGGCAGGGGAAATTCGTGTCGATCGGCGTCGCCAAGGGCCGCGTCGAGGACATCCTCCCAAAGGAGAAACACTCGCATTACGTGGACGGCATCAGCGGCGCCACGCTTACCGGCAAATATCTTGCGGCCGGTCTTGCGGAAACTCTCCGACTTTACGAACCGGTCGCCGTCAAGTTTCGCAAAAACCTGCTGCATGAACTGGGGGCTGCCACGACGCCCCGATGATCGGATGGATGTGAAAAAGTGAACGGACCCTCCGCCAAACCCTGGCCGGCGCTTAAACGCAGCCTGCCTTACAAGGAGATCGTCAAGGCGCTCTGGAAGGCCAACCCCATCTCCAAGCAGATCCTTGGAATCTGCTCGGCGCTGGCCGTCACCGTTCAGCTGGAAACGGCCATGGTCATGGGTGCGGCGCTGACCCTGGTGGTCGCGTTTTCAAGCCTCATCGTCTCGGTGATGCGGGCCGGCATACCGCGCAACATCCGTATCATCGTGCAGGTTGCCGTGATCGCCACCCTGGTGATCATCGCCGATGAATTCCTCAGAGCGTTCATGTACGACGTGAGCAAGCAGCTCTCGGTCTTCGTGGGTTTGATTATCACCAACTGCATCGTTCTGGGTCGGACCGAGGCATATGCCATGAACAACCCGCCCTTCCGCGCCTTCATCGACGGGCTGGCCAACGGTCTGGGGTACGCTTCGTTGCTGGTCGGGGTCGCCTTTTTCAGGGAGCTTCTGGGCTCCGGCAAGCTTCTGGGCTATCCGGTGGTGCCGGACTTCTTTTATCAGGCGGGGTATGTCAACAACGGCCTTCTGGTGTTGGCGCCGGGGGCATTTATCATGATTGGGCTCTTCGTGTGGCTGGAGCATACGCTCCTGGAGAAAAAATAGCGGTGGAAAATCTCATTAGCATCGGCCTGAATTCGGTCTTCGTCGGCAACATCCTGTTGTCGTACTTCCTGGGAATGTGCTCGTTTCTGGCGGTCTCGCGCAACCTGCAAACCGCAGCCGGTCTGGGGGTGGCCGTCACCTTCGTGATGGCGCTGACCGCCTCCGTGAACTGGCTGATCTACCGCCTGTTGCTCGCTCCCGGAGCGCTCGCTTGGGCCGGGTTTCCGAACCTCAATCTCAGTTTTCTCAAGCTGATCCTCTTCATCGCCCAGATCGCGGCCATCGTGCAGATCATCGAGATAATCATCGACCGCTACTCACCCGCTCTTTATACGGCGCTCGGGGTCTATCTGCCGCTGATCACCGTCAACTGCGCCATCCTGGGAGCATCGCTTTTCATGGTGGAGCGCAATTACTCGTTCGCCGAAACGGTGGTCTATGGGGCGGGTTCCGGTACGGGGTGGTGCCTGGCCATTATCGCCATGGCCGCCATTCAGAAAAAGCTGCGCTATGCGAAGGTGCCGACAGGGCTGCAGGGCTTCGGCATCAGCATGATCGTAACCGGGCTGGTCGCCATAGGGTTCATGCTGTTTGCAGGGGTTTCCATGTGAGAAAATGAGCGAGTATCTGGTCAGCATTGCCGTCTTTGGCGGGGTGGTGGTCTTTCTGGTAGGCGTCCTGCTGCTGGTGGAGGCCCGGGTGGTCCAGAAGGGTGAGTGCACCATTATCATCAACGACGACCCCGGCAAGAGCATCCAGGTGCCCACCGGGCGGACCCTGTTGTCCGCTCTGGCGGAAAACGGGATTTACCTCCCCTCGGGCTGCGGCGGCGGCGGGTCCTGCGGGCTGTGCAAGTGCAAGGTCGAGGCGGGCGGCCGGGACATCCTGCCGACCGAGCTCGCCCACCTCACCCGCAAGCAGCGGCTGGAGGGGATCCGGGTGTCCTGCCAACTGAAGGTCAAGGAGGATATGCACATCCGCATTCCCGACGAGATCTTCAATATCAAGAAATACAAGGCCACGGTGGTTTCGAATGAAAACGTGGCGACCTTCATCAAAGAGCTGGTCTTGAAGCTCGACCCCGGGCTGAAGCTGGATTTCAAATCCGGCGCCTATGTTCAGATCGACATCCCCCCGTACCAGACCTCGTTCACCGAGTTCAGAATTCCGGAGACCTACAAGGCCATGTGGGATCGGTATAAACTTTGGAGCCTGGTCGCCAAAGCCGAGGAGCCGGTCTACCGCGCCTACTCCATGGCCAACACGCCGGCGGAGGAGCTCTTGCGGTTTACGATCCGCATCGCCACGCCGCCGCCGGGCGTCGGCGAGGAGGTGCTTCCCGGCGTGGGGTCTTCCTACGTGTTTCGCCTCAAGCCGGGCGACCCGGTGGAGCTGAGCGGGCCCTTCGGCGAGTTCTTCATCAAGGAAACCCAGCGCGAAATGTGTTTTCTCGGCGGCGGCGCAGGCATGGCGCCCATGCGCAGCCACATTTTCGACCAGCTGCTGAGCGTGCAGACCGGCCGGCGGATCACCTTCTGGTACGGTGCCCGCTCGAAGAAAGAGATGATCTACGACGAGGAGTTCCGGGAGCTGGCCCGGCGATTCCCCAATTTCACTTATACCGTGGCACTTTCCGAGACTCAACCGGAAGACCGGTGGGAGGGACCGGTGGGCTTCATCCACCAAGTGGCGCACGATGCATACCTGAGCCGGCACGAGGACCCGACGGAAATCGAATATTACCTGTGCGGCCCGCCCATGATGCTGCGGGCGGTGGAGAAGATGCTGGACAGCCTGGGAGTGGACCCCGAAATGGTCGCCTACGATGAATTCGGTTGATGGCGTCTTGCGACGCCATCATTCAGAACGGCATTTTTTCGGGCGGGCGTCGTTCGGGCACGTAGTCGCGGGGGATCTTGCCCTCGTTCCAGTCCTTGGAGACATAGAGGTTGCAGTAGCAGCTGCCAAACTCGGCAATGTCGGGAACACTGTAGACGCAGGGGCAGATGATGTCCCGGTCCTTTTCGCGATCGCCGACGAGCAGGCGACAGGGACAGCCCATGTACCCGTAACGCTGCTTGTTGACGAGCAGCGATTCGAGCAGTTCGAATACGCGCTCGCGATCCTGGTTGAAAAAATAGCCCTTGGGCTCCTGAACCTTTTTCATCATTTCGTAAAGCTGCTGTGCATTCATTCCAGCCCCAGGGCCTCCTTGATTTCTTTTTCCTTGTAGCCCACGATCACCTTGTCCCCGATGATGACCGTGGGAAACGAGCAGCGCGGGTTGAACTTCTTGACGTCTTCGATGATGGCCCTGCGCTCGTCGCCTTCCAGCATATCGACATCGACGAACTCGTATTTTATCGTGCATTCTCCCAAGAATTTCTTGGCGGCCTTGCAGTGGCTGCAGGTACTCAGTGAGTATATCTTGACATCCGGCTGAGTTGTCCCTTCTTCAGATCCGTTGCTGCTTTTATCCGTCATTCCTGTTTCCTTTCCTGGTGCGAGGCCCGCCGGCGGCGTAATCGGCTCGCCGGGGGATGAAGATGGAGGATTCGATTTGGATTATCGACTGTCTATTAACAAATCGAGTTTCTCAATTATTACAAAACAAAAACGGTTTCAATAGTAAAATATCACGCGGCCATTGAGTACCTTTCGATCCGACAGGCCGGGCGGTGACAGGCTCCCAAAGAACGCGTCTTGTCTCTGACCCTTGACAAACAGCTTTTTTTCCCGTAGGCAAAACAGGAATAATTCCCAAGTTGAGACCCTACCCCCATCTTTTGAACGGTTCGCCGGTTCAAAAACGGATTTATTATTTTTTGAAACCTTTCCACGAAGGGAGGACTATTTAGATGGAAGAAAAAAAGGAAATTCTCAAGAAAAAAGAAAAAGACATGCCCGATCCCAAAGATTTCACCACGTGCGACGCCACCATTCAAATGCTCAACAAGGCCCGGCGCGACGGGGTGGAAACCGCGTTTGAACGCGCGCATACGATGAAGGCCTGCCCCATCGGCTCCGAATCGGCCTGCTGCAAGCACTGCTTCATGGGCCCCTGCCGCCTGAACGCGCGCGACCCCTACTCCAAGGTGGGCGTGTGCGGGGCCACCATCGACACCATCCAGGCGCGCAACTTCGCCCGCTTCGTGGCCTCCGGCTGCGCCGCGCACACCGACCACGGCATGAGCATGCTGGATGTCTTCCGCGAGGTCGTCAACGGCCGCATCAAGGACTACCGTATCAAGGACACCCAGAAGCTCGAGGCGGTCGCCCAGTCCATCGGTATCGAGACCGAGGGCCGCGATACGATGGACATCGCCAAGGACCTCTACAGCGAGCTCGAACGCACCTACACCCAGGTCGAAGGCGAAATTCCTTTTATGAGCCGCGTTCCCGCCAAAACTCTCGAAACCTGGCGCAAGCAGGGGATCGTGCCCCGTGGGGCCATGCGGGAGATCATGGAAATGATGCACCGCACCCACATGGGCGTGGATCAAGACTACGTCAACATCACCAAGCAGTTCAGCCGCACGGCGCTGGCCGACGGCTGGGGCGGCTCCATGGTGGCGACCGAAATTTCCGACATCCTCTTCGGCACCCCGGCACCGGTCGCGATCGAGGTTAACATGGGGGTTCTCAAGGAGGACCATGTCAACGTCATCGTCCACGGCCACGAGCCCAACCTCTTCGAGTCCATGATCGAGTCGGTGACCGAACCCAGCCTGGTCCAGGCCGCCAAGGCAGCCGGCGCCAAGGGCATCAATCTATGCGGCATGTGCTGCTCCGGGGCCGAGGTGCTGGTGCGCCACGGCATCCCGCACGCCGGCAACTTCATGTCCACCGAGGCCATCCTCGTCACCGGCGCGGTGGACGCCATGTGCGTGGACGTGCAGTGCATCAAGCAGGGTCTGGCCAAAGTGGCCGACTGCTACGGCACGAAGCTCTTCACCACCAATCCGCGCTGCCACATCGAGGGGGTGACCCACATCGAGTTCCACGAACACACCCCCAAGGAGTGCACCGACGAGGTGGTCATCCAGGCCATCGGCCGCTTCAAGAACCGCACGGCCAAAATCGAGATCCCGAAGATCAAGAACGCCGGCGTGCACGGGTTCTCGCATGAGTATATCAACTACATGCTGGGCGGCAGCTTCCGCGCCTCTTACACTCCGCTGAACGACAACATCATCAACGGCCGCATCCGCGGGGTCGCCGGGGTGGTCGGCTGCACTAACCCGCGCGTCAAACAGGATTGGCTCCATGTCGAACTGGTGAAGGAGCTGATCAAGAACGACGTGCTGGTCCTTCAGACCGGCTGCTCCCAGATCGCGCTGGCTAAGGCCGGGCTGACTACACCGGAAGCGGCGCATCTCGCCGGTCCGGGCCTCAAGGAAGTCTGCGAAACCGTCGGCATGCCGCCGGTGCTAGGCATCGGCTCCTGCGTCGACAACAGCCGCATCCTGATCGCGGCCTCCGAGATGGTTAAAACCGGCGGCCTCGGCAACAGCATCGCCGACCTGCCGGTGGCGGGCGCCGCGCCGGAGTACATGAGCGAGAAGGCCATTTCCATCGGCCATTACTTTGTCGCCTCCGGGGTCTACACGGTCTTCGGCGTCACCTTCCCCACCGTGGAAGGCACCAAGTTCCACAAGCACCTATTCGAAGAACTCGAAAAGTTGGGCATGGGCAAGTGGGGCTTTGCCAACGACCCCTACGAGATGGC
>Ga0105093_10000265_pt1 | contig 20129 bp, 19 predicted proteins | sample PPLLak3March2015_2_FD_79111 | JGI IMG/M metagenome (GOLD analysis project Ga0105093, IMG submission 79111) | Freshwater sediment microbial communities from Prairie Pothole Lake near Jamestown, North Dakota, USA - PPLs Lake P8 Core (3) Depth... | ecosystem: Environmental > Aquatic > Freshwater >... | reverse complement strand
GTGGGCCTTGAGGGCCGTGTTGATGGCGTGGACGTACTCCATGTTGGCCAGGTCGTAGAGGTTGGGGACGCCGAGGACCCGCTCGGCCTCGGCGACGCCCGGCTCCTGGACGGAGACGGTCCGGCTCTTCTCGTCGAGGGTGAAGTGCTTGTCCTTCTGGAGGCGGCGGACCAGGGCGTCGACCCGGGTGTAGAGCTGGGTCGACTCGTTCGTCGGGCCGGAGATGATGAGCGGCGTCCGGGCCTCGTCGATGAGGATGCTGTCGACCTCGTCGACGATGGCGTAATTGAACTCGCGCTGGGCCAGGTCGGCCAGGCGGAACTTCATGTTGTCGCGGAGGTAGTCGAAGCCGAACTCGTTGTTGGTGCCGTAGGTGATGTCGGCCCGGTAGGCCGTGTAGCGGTCGGCATCGCCGAGGTCGTGCTGGATCGTCCCCACGGTCAATCCGAGGAAGCGGTAGATGGCGCCCATCCACTCGGTGTCGCGCTTGGCCAGGTAATCGTTGACCGTGACGATGTGGACGCCCTTCCCGGTCAGGGCGTTGAGGTAGGCGGGCAGGGTGGCCACGAGCGTTTTTCCCTCGCCCGTCTTCATCTCGGCGATCCTGCCCTGGTGGAGGACGGCGCCGCCGATGAGCTGGACGTCGAAGTGGCGCATCTTCGTCGTCCGCCGGGAGGCTTCGCGGACGACGGCGAAAGCCTCGGGCAGGATATCGTCGAGGGAGGCGCCCTGGGAGAGCTTCTCCTTGAATTCGGCCGTCTTGGCCCGGAGCTGGTCGTCGGTCAGCGGTTGGATGCGGGGCTCGAGCTCGTTGACGGCGCGGACGACCGGGGCGATCTTCTTGAGGGTCCGTTCGTTATCGGTCCCGAACAGCTTGCGGGAAATGAACTTATACATTTATCATTTATTATCAAAATCGCCCCCTAAAGTCAATTTGAAGGCCTGTTGACAGGGACCGTTTTCGGGCTTAAACTCCCGTCCGGAAGGGATTTTGGTTCTCGGGGAGGGCAAAGTGATGAAAAAGGCTGTATTCGTCTTATTGGCGATCTCTGTCCTGGGGACCGGCAACTGGCTCCGGGCTCAGCTGACGGCGGCCGAGCAGGGTGAATACGACAAGTGGGAGGAATTCCTCAAAACGGCCGAGGTCGTGGGCCAAGAGCAGCTCACGGGAGCCAGGGCCGTGACCAATCCCTGGATCCTGACGCTCGAGAAGGACGGGATCAAGCACCGGGCCCTCTGGAAGGACGTTCTCGGGGACCGGGTGGGGGGGTTCAAGGAGACTTGGAAAGGGGAGATCGCCGCCTACCGTCTGAGCCGCGCCCTGGGTCTCCACATGGTCCCGGCCACGGTCGAGCGGGAATACCGCGGCAACAAGGGATCATGCCAGATCTGGTTCGAGGCCTGGAACGACATGGAATCGATCATCAAGAAGAAGATCAACCCGCCGGGGATCAAGGCCTTCCATAACGCCCGCAACCTGTGCCTGCAACGGGCCTTCGACAACCTCATCTACAACGTCGATCGGCACCAGAGGAACTACCTGATCATGGAGGATTGGCGGATGATCCTCATCGACCACTCCAGGTCGTTCGGGTCGACGAAGAGGGCGAGGGCGGACCTGATCTACGACGAGAAGAACAAAGAGAACCCCAAGTTCATCATGGAAGTGCTGCCCCGGACCTTCGTCGACGCCCTCAAAGCCTTGACCGCCGAGACGGCCCGGACCTTCGTCGGCGATTACCTGAGCGACGACGAGATCTCGGCCATGTTGGCCCGGCGCGACCTGATCATCGCCTGGCTCGACCGTCGCGTCAAGGACCTCGGCGAGGACAAGGTCCTGTACTGAACCGTTCCGGGGGACGGTGGGGACGGCGGCGGATGGGGCGCCGAGGGATTGTCCCCGAAGGGGACTGTCTCTCTTGAGGCTCGCCCCGCATTTGGCATCCGTCGGGCAGATAGAGTAAACTGGTCTGCCGGTGATGCCATGAACCTGACCAACGCCCCTCACGGAAGGCCCCTGCGGATCGTCGACCTCGCCGGGGGAGAGAACGTCCGGCGCCGTCTGATGGCCCTGGGCTTCCATACGGGCGATGTCGTCGAGCTCGACGGCCGGGCCATCCTCCGGGGGCCGCTCCTCGTCCGCAACTGCACCTCGGACACGACCGTCGCCCTGGGCCGCGGCGTCGCCCAGAAGGTCCACGTCGAGCCCGTTCATGAGCCGTCCTGAGGTCCCCACCGTCATCTTCATCGGGCAGCCGAACGGCGGCAAGAGCACCCTGTTCAACTCCATCGCCGGGCCCAAGGCCGAGACCTCCAACTTCCCCGGCACCTCCGTCAAGCACACGCACAGCCGGGTCAGTATCGGGGGCCGGCTCCTCGACATCATCGACCTACCCGGGACCTACTCGCTCTGCTCGACCGATCCGGCCGAGCAGGTCGTCCTGACCCACCTGTTCGCCGAGAGACCGGACCTCATCGTCAACATCGTCGACGCCTCGACCCTGAGCCGAGGGCTCGAGCTCACGCTCGAACTGATCGAGCTGGGCTATCCGATGGTCGTCGCCCTCAACATGATCGACGTGGCCGAACGCAAGGGGATCGAGCTCGACGCGGCCAAGACGGAGGCCCTCCTCGGCGTCCCCGTCGTCCCGACCGTCGCCGCCCACGGCCGCGGCGTCCGCGAGCTCCTGGACCGGGTCTTCGACGTCGTCGACAAAGGCCAGGCGCTCAAGCCCCTGCGCTTCTCGGGGGACGTCGAGGATATGGTCGCCGAGGTCGAGCGCTCCATCCCGCCGGAGTTCCCCCGGGTTTCGAACACCCGTTTCACGGCCATCAAGCTCATCGAGACGGCCGGTCACGCCTGCGGTGATTTCCTGGGCCAGGTCGAGCCCGAACTGGGCGCCGCCGTCGACCGGGCCCGCAAGACGATCGAAGCCCGTCGCGGCACGCCCGCCTATGAGGTCGTCTCGGCCGAGCGGCATCATCAGGCCATGAAGCTGGCCGAGGAGTCCAGCCGTTTCCTCCACGGCCGGCGCATGACCTGGGACATGAGGGTCGATGCCGTCCTCATGCATCCTTTCTTGGGCTATGTCATCCTGGCCGCGGTCTTTGCCGCCTTCTTCTTCATCATCTTCGAGGCCGGAAGCCCGCTCGAGGCGCTCCTCCTCGGGCCGCTGGACAAGCTCAAGGCCGCGCTGGCGGCCCGGCTCGGCCAAGGCCTCTTGTTCCATCTGGCCGAAGGGCTCATCCAGGGCGTCGGAGGCGGAGTGGCCATCGTCCTGCCGTATTTCCTGCCGCTCCTCTTCCTGATGTCGGCCCTCGAGGACATCGGCTATCTCGCCCGGGCCGGCTTCCTCCTGGACGCCTTCATGCACCGGATCGGGCTCCACGGCAAATCGGTCTCGCCGTTCATCCTCGGCTTCGGCTGCAACGTGCCGGCCATCGTGGCCACCCGGACGCTCGAGTCCCACCGCGACCGGGTCCTGACCTCGATCCTCATCCCGTTCATCCCGTGCTCGGCCCGGACGACCATCATCCTGGCCCTCGTGGCCTTCTATCTGGGGCCGCTCTGGGCCATGGGCTTCTACGTCATGAACCTTGTCATCGTCGCCCTGCTGGGGTGGATCATCAGCCGTTTCCTCAAAGAGCCGTCCCCGGGCTTGATCCTGGAGATCCCCTCGCTGAAGGCGCCGCGCCTGGGCTCCATCCTGCGCAAGACCTGGCTCCAGATCTATTCGTTCGTCAAGTTCGCCTGGCCGCTCCTCATCGGCGGCAGCCTCGTCCTGAGCCTGTTGAGCTATTTCCGGGCCGATGGCTGGATCAACGGCGTCCTGGCCCCCCTTGTCGTCAAAGGCCTCGGCCTGCCCCACGAGCTCGGCGTGACCCTCGTCTTCGGCTTCCTGCGCAAAGAGCTGTCGCTCATCATGATGCTCCAGGCGCTTGGCGTCGACTACCAGAGCCTCATGACCGTCATCAGCCGCGAACAGATCGTCGTCTTCACGGTCTTCATCAGCTTCTTCATCCCGTGCTTGTCGACCTGCGCCATCCTATGGAAGGAGATCGGGAAGAAGTGGGCCTTCGTCTCGACGGGCCTGAGCATCGCTGTCGCCCTGGTCCTGAGCTGGCTCGTCCGGCTCGTCCTTTGACGCCGCGAACGGGCTGCTAACCTTGTCCGCCGGCCGTGGTATAATCCCCCCATGAAAAAAACACTGATCTGGCTATTGGCCGTCGCCCTTTATGCCCCGAGCATCCATGCCCAGGAACAGTCTATTCAGACGATCGATCCGGTCCGGAGCTATGACGGAACCCTCGAATATCAGAAGATCCGTCTGGCCGCCAAGATCTTCGAGTTCCGGCACCCCGCCAAGGACCTTTCGGCCGCCGTCGGCAGCTACCTCCAGGAGCGGGGGGGAAAGCTGCGCAAGTCCAAGGGGTTACTCTCGGTCCCGGGGGTCCGCCTTCACGACTCCGACGATAGGACCTACGACGTCTATTACCAGGTCAAAGGCAAGGGCTCGGGGAGGAACGCCCTCTCGACTCTGTCCGTGATCCTGGCGGAACCCGGCGAGGACATCCTGTTGCGGGGGCAGTCCGGAGAAGAGCAGGCCGCGGCCGGGGCTGCGTTTCCGGCCCTGTTCGAAAGCCGCGGGGCCGAAGCGTTTTTCCGGGACCTGGGGATCCTTATAGGGGACTACGAACACAATCAGCGGACCGCTTCCAACGAGAAAGCCCTCCGGAAGGCCGAAAGCCGCTACAAGAGCCTGGTCAATAAGGGTAGGAGCCTCGAAAGGAAGAGGCAAGCGATTGACCGGCAAATCTCTGACAACCGCGAGCAGCAGAGGGCTCAGGCCCGCGAGGTGGACCGGTTAAGGCTCCTTCTTGACCAGATCAGGGCCGGGCGGGGAGATTGACCAGCCGCTCAAGAACCCGGGCCGCGGCGGCGACGCCGACGAGCTCATTGAGTTCCGCGCGTGGGGCGTTCCGGATGGCCTCGAGGCTGCCGTAGCGGGCGAGGAGCGCCGATTTCTTCTTCGGCCCGACGCCGGGGATGCCGTCGAGCAGCGAGGCGAAGCTCTTCTTCTCGCGGCGGCCGCGGTGGAAGGCGATGGCGAACCGGTGCGTCTCGTCGCGGACGGCCTGGACGAGCTTGAGCGCGCCGGATGTCCGTTCGAGGCGGATGCCCTCGCGCGATGCCGGGGTATAAAGGACCTCTTCTTTCTTGGCGATGGCCACGAGCGGGAGCTGGGACAAGCCGAGGGCGCCCAGCGCCTTCTCGGCCGCGCCGAGCTGGGGCTTGCCGCCGTCGACCATGACGAGGTCGGGGAGGGCCGCCCCCTCGTCAAGGACCTTGCGGTATCTCCGGGTGATGACCTCGCCGAGGCTGGCCACGTCGTTCGAGCCCTCGACCGTCCGGATGAGGAACTTGCGGTAGGAATCCTTGTCGGGCCGGCTGTCGCGGAAGACAACGAGCGAGCCGACCGATTCCTCGCCGCCGGTGTTGGAGATGTCGAAGCCCTCGATCACGCGGGGCAGGGCGGCGAGCCCGAGGGCCGTTCTCAGCTCCTCGAGAGGCATGGCCTCGCCGGCCTGCCTGCGGAGGTGGGCCTCGGCGTTGCGCCCGGCCATCTCGACGAGCTTGCGGTCCTTGCCGCCGCGGGGGACGAGGACGCGGACCTTGGCCCAACCGAGGAGCGATTGCAGCCCCAGCGTCCCGGCCGGGCGGGCGGGGAGGAGCAGCCGGGGCGGCAGCTCGCGGCTCGCATAGAAGCCGGCCAGGAATTCCCCCAGGACCTCGGCGGTCGCGGCCCCCTCCGGAGCGTCGATGATGTGCGCGGCCGAGTTCCGGATCTTGCCCTTGCGCATGAAGAAGATATAGACCGCGGTGAGGCCGTCCCCGCGGGCGAGACCGACGACATCCTGGTCCTCGAGGGCCGTCGAGATCGAGCCCGGCCGGTCGCGGTAGTCCTCGATCGTGCGCAGGAGGTCGCGCCAGCGGACCGCCTCCTCGAACTTCTCTTCCGCGGCCGCCCGCTCCATGCGCGCCTTGACGGACCGGGCCAGCTCGGGCAGGCGCCCCTCGAGGAAGAGGCAGGCGTTCTCCACGTTCTCGCGGTAATCGGCCTCGGAAACGCAGCCGACGCAGGGCGCCGAGCAGAGCTTGAGCTCGTACTCGAGGCAGGGGCGCTTCCGGCCCCGGAACACGGCATCTTCGCAGCCGCGGACGAGGAAGTGCTTGTTGACGAGGCGGATGGACGAGCGGGCCCGCCCGGCCGGGCTGAAGGGGCCGAAGTAGCGGGAGCCGTCCGGCTCGACCTTGCGGCTGAAGTAGATGCCGGGCCAGGCCTCGCCGGTCGTGATCTTGAGGTAGGGGAAGCTCTTGTCGTCCTTGAGGCGGAGATTGAAGCGGGGCTGGTGCTGCTGGACGTAGTTGTTCTCGAGAAAGGCGGCTTCCTTCTCGGAGCCGGTCAGGATGTAGTCGATGTCCGCCGTCCCGCGGAGGATGTTGCGGACCTTGAAGTCGGGATTGGCCAGGAAATAGGAACGGACGCGGTCCCGGAGTGACCTGGCCTTGCCGATATAGACGACCTCGCCCGCGGCGTTCTTGAAGAAATAGATGCCGGGCTTGGCCGGCAAGGCCGCCGCCTTCTTCTTGAGATCGCCGAACTCGGCCATGAGAGCGTATTGTCCCCCTTCCTCGCGGCGGTTTCAAGCGAGGGCGGACGACGCCGGGGCCCTCGGGCCTCCGGGTCAGAGCCCTAGCTCGAGTTCGCGCTTCTTGAGCTTGGCCAGCTCGTCGCGGTAGGCGGCCGCCTTCTCGAACTCGAGGGCGGCCGACGCCTCCTTCATCAGCTTGGCCAGCTCGTCCATGCGCTTCATGCGCCTCTGGGGCGAGAGATAGATGTCCTTGTCCTCGGAGATGCGGGTGTAGTCGAGGTAGTCGCGCTCGTAGACCGAGGTCAGGACCTCGTCGATGCCCTTGACGATCGATTGCGGGGTGATGCCGTGGGAGGAGTTATACTCCTGCTGGAGCCGGCGGCGCCTGGAGGTCTCCTCCATGGCCAGCTTCATGGAATCCGTCATGGTGTCGGCGTAGAGGATGGCCTTCCCGGCGACGTTGCGGGCGGCCCGGCCGAAGGTCTGGATGAGCGCCGTCGAGGAACGCAGGAAGCCTTCCTTGTCGGCGTCGAGGATGGCCACGAGCGAGACCTCGGGCAGGTCCAGGCCCTCGCGGAGCAGATTGATGCCGATCAGGGCGTCGAACTTGCCCTTGCGCAGGTCGCGGAGGACGTTGACCCGGTCGAGCGTCTCGATCTCGGAGTGGAGATAGCGGACGCGCAGGCCGAGCTCGTGGTAGTGGCGGGCCAGGTCCTCGGCCATCTTCTTAGTCAGGGTCGTGACGAGGACGCGCTCGCCGCGGGCGGCCCGGGCCCGGATCTCGACCATGAGGTCGTCGACCTGGCCGCGGATGGGCCGGATCTCGAGCTCCGGGTCGGTCAGGCCGGTCGGGCGGATGACCTGCTCGACGACGCGGCCGGGCGACTTCTTGATCTCGAAGAGGCTCGGCGTCGCCGAGACGTAGAGCGTCTGGCCGACGCGGCCTTCGAACTCGTCGAAGTTGAGGGGCCGGTTGTCGAGGGCCGAGGGCAGGCGGAAGCCGTGCTCGACCAGGGTCAGCTTGCGGGAGCGGTCGCCGGCGTACATGCCCCCGATCTGCGGGACCGTGACGTGGGACTCGTCGATGATGGTCAGGAAGTCCGCGGGGAAATAATCGAGCAGCGTGAAGGGCGGCTCGCCGGCGGCGCGGCCGGTCAGGTGGCGGGAGTAATTCTCGATGCCGGGGCAGTAGCCGAACTCGCGGAGCATCTCGAGGTCGTAGAGGGTCCGCTCCTCGATCCGGGCGGCCTCGACGGCCTTGCCGCGGGCCTGGAAGCTGGCGACCCGCTCCCGGAGCTCGGCCTCGATGCCGGCGACGGCCGAGCGGAGCGTCTCGGCCGGCGTCGAAAAGAAGGTCCGGGGATGGATCATGACCGCGTCGAGCGTCTCCCGGACCCTGCCGAGGAGGGGGTCGACGGCCGAGATGGCCTTGATGCGGCCGTCCTCGATCTCGATGCGGTAGGCCGAATCCTCATAGCTCGGGAAGACCTCGACGATGTCCCCCCGGACGCGGAACGTGCCCCTCTTGAAATCGGCCTCTTCGCGCGCGTACTGGACCGAGACGAGCTTCTCGAGCAGGGCTTTGCGGCCCAGGGACTCGCCCACGGTGACGGAGAAGCTCATCGAGTAATAGTTCTCGGGGGCGCCGATGCCGTAGATACAGGAGACCGAGGCGACGATGATGACGTCGCGGCGGGCGAAGAGGGAGTTCGTCGCGCAGAGCCGGAGGCGGTCGATCTCGTCGTTGATCGTCGCTTCCTTGGCGATGTAGGTGTTGGAGGAGGGGATGAAGGCCTCGGGCTGATAGTAATCGTAGTAGCTGACGAAGTACTCGACGGCGTTGCGGGGGAAGAAGCGGCGGAACTCCTGGTAGAGCTGGGCCGCCAGGGTCTTGTTGTGGGAGATGACCAGGACCGGGCGATCGACCCGGGCGATGATGTTGGCCATCGTGAAGGTCTTGCCCGAGCCGGTGACGCCCTTGAGGACCTGGTGGCGGGCGCCGGACGTCAGCCCTTCGGTCAGCCGGTCGATGGCCTCGACCTGGTCGCCCTTGGGCACGAACTCCGAGGTCAAACAGAACGGACCGGGTTTTCGCAACATCATGATTTCAAGAAGGGGTCAAACCTACACGTTTCAAGTTCGGACATCCCCACATGTGGAGAGGAGGGCGTTAGAACTTGAAACGTGTAGGTTTGACCCCTTCTTATTCTTTTTCTTTCATCCGGATGCCGCCGGAGAAGCGGGCGCCGCTGGCGATGGTGATCTTGGGCGTGATCACGTCGCCGTTCATCTCGGCCGTCTCGGAGATGACGGCTCGTTCGCCGGCCCTGACCGTGCCTTTGAGCTCGCCGTGGAGGACGAAGGATCGGGTTTTGATCTCGGCCTCGACCTTGGCCCCTTTGGCGATGGTCAGGGTCCCGGACGGAACGGTGATCTTCCCTTGGACACGCCCCTCGATGAGCATGTCCTCGTGAGCCTCGATATCACCCGTGAGGACCGTCGTCGTGCCCAACCGGGTGACGCCCGGGGCCTGAGGCCTTTCGGGGTTGTAGGACTGGTCGTCTGACATCGGCGTTTCTCCCTGATCGGGGCGTTCCATACGGATTATAGGGGCGGGTTCGGGGCCTGTCAACGCATCCCGGCTCTTGAACATACCGAAACCCTTTGATTTGGGCACGCCCTTTTAGTCGCCCGCGGCCCGGAAAGTTATGAAGTTCCGGCCCCTTCTTGACCTGTCCTGCGATTGTGCTAGAATCCAAAGGCCTGTGAGCGGGCATAGCTCAATGGTAGAGTACCGGCTTCCCAAGCCGGGTGTTGTGGGTTCGAGTCCCATTGCCCGCTCCATTTTTTTTCTCAAGATCGGGGTTCCCATGAGCTGGCAGCTGATCGTCGAACCGGAGCCGCTTCCGGGGTCCTGGAACATGGCCGTCGACGAGCACCTCTTCCGTCTGGCCGAGGGCTCCTCCCGGACCTTCCTCCGCTTCTACCGCTGGGAGCGGCCGACCGCCTCCCTGGGCTACTCCCAGGAGGCCTCCCGCGTCGTCGACGTCGATTTCTGCCGGGCCCACGGCATCGACATCGTCCGGCGGATGACCGGCGGCAAGCTGGTCCTGCACGACCGCGAGGTGACCTACTCCGTGGCCTCGGCCGACGCCTCGATCTTCACCGAGACCCTGCGCGATTCCTACCGCCTCATCTCGCGGGCCCTGCTCGCGGGCCTCGAACGGCTGGGCCTCTCGGCCCGACTGGCCGAGACCTCGCCGCCGGCCTACGTTAGGGGGACCATGCCCTGCTTCGCCTTCCCGGCCCGCGATGAGATCGAGATCGGCGGCCGGAAGATCGTCGGCAGCGCCCAGAAGCGGACCGGACCGCTCTTCCTCCAGCACGGCTCGATCCCGCTCGAGAAGGACGAGCCCCTTCTCGCCGCCGTCTCCCGGCCGGGCGAATCGGCCGAGAGCCTGGGGATGACCTCCCTCTCCGAGGCCCTCGGCCGGTCCGTCGACTTCGACGCCGCCGTCGGCCCGCTCGTCCAGGGCTTCGCCGATTCCTTCGGGACCGGCTTAGAGCGCTTCGCCCTGGGTCCGGCCGACCTCGAGGCCGTCCGGCTCCTGCAGGCCTCCAAATACGCCTCCGACGAGTGGACTTTCCGCCGCCGCCCCGCCGCGGCCCGTTGACTTTTCCCGGGGCCGGGTCTACACTCGGCACGAAAAGAGGTCGAAGTCATGAACGAAGTGGAAGAGCTCTCCAAGCTGGACCCGGCGGGCCTGCCGCCGCTCAAGTCCATCCTCCTCGACGACCTTTACCAAAGCGTCCTCAAGAACCTTCACCTCGAGCTCGGCCAGGGCCCGGTCCTCTACCTCCTCTCGCCAAGCTATTCGGTCCTCAATCCGACGCCGGACGCGGCCATCTCCGAGTTCATCACCCGCAATGAGCGCCTGCTCGACTATCTCAGGGAAGCCATCGTCCAGAACCTGGCCGAGTACTCCGTGCTCGTCGACATCAGCAGCTACTTCATCGAGCAGAACGGCGGGCTGGTCCTGGCCCGCCTCCGGGAGCGGGATTCCGAAGGCCGGCGCTTCGAGATCAAGTTCTACACCCACGAGCCCAAGGAGCTCCTGTCGCGCTACGAGGACAAGATCTACATCGGCCGCGATTTCCTGGACCTCTACAGCCCCGTCCGCAAGTACTTCGGGCTCAAGGACGCCGTCGTCTCGCTCAAGGCCCAGTTCGAGCGCCTGTCCGAGCGGGCCGGGGCCAAGCTGAGGAAGGCCCAGGACTTCGGCTCTTATTTCCAGGAGATCGCCGACTCGGTCAATGAGCTGCACAACGAGAGCCTGCTCATCCTCCAGAGCCTTCCGCCGCACCTCGATTTCGCCAAGCTCTCCGGCCACGACCTCATCGAGATCAACGCCCAGTACCGGACGATCAATCATTTCGTCATCGAGCTCCATGACACGGTCGCCGAGTTCGAGACGCTGCTGCGCTACAAGGAGCGCTCCGATTTCGTCCGCTACGTCACGAAGTACAAAAAAGACGTGACCAATCTGATCTCGTACTTCAACATCAAGGTCAACGGGGTCATCGCCCAGCGCATCCACGCCTGCAAGACTAAGCACGGGTAAAGGTCGCCTCGGCAGGGACGTCTCCAAAAAACGGGGACGTTTCTGTTTTTCCGATCTGAAAAATAGAAACGTCCCCATTTTCCCCGTTCCGGCTTCGATCCGTGCCCGCTCCGCCCTCCCACGGCTTCCTCCAGGAACACCCCTGCGCGGCGGTCATCCCGGCCGGCCCTGCCCCTCTCAACGTGCGTTCGTCTCTGGCCTGGATCTGCGGGGATCAAAAAAAAAGGCCGGGCCTCGTGGCCCGGCCGCGTGGAGAGCGCTCGGATCGATCTAGAAGCGCTGGCCCGCTTCGTCGATGCGGATGTCGTCGTATTCCGTCGAGAGGTAGATCAGGGGGGCCGCCGTGTTCCTCGAAAAAGCCTTGACCACGGCGACGCCGTTTGTTTCGTTGACGTCGGGATCGTCCGCCAGGCCCCAGATGATGGACCCGCCCCTGGAGCGGGCCTCGACCCGGGCCGTCCCGCCGGCGGGCCAGAGGAGGTCGATCCGGCCGTGCTCGCTGCGGACGTTCAGGCCGCCCTTGAGGTCGCGCGGCTCGAGATCGACGTTGCCGTTCCGGCAGACGACGCTGACGTCCCCGGAGAAATCGGCGAGGACGACGTTCTCGTACGATGTCTCGACCGAGATCGCCGGCCCGTCGATGTCCCTCGCCGTGACCGCCGTATTATGGGCGTCGACGAGAAGATCGCCGCGGACGCCCGCCGCGCGGACGGGCTCGTAGCTCGTCCGGACCTCCAGGCCGCCCCGCACGTTCTGTGCGGTGACCGCCATGTTGTGGCCGGTCACCTTGGCCGGCCCGACGTCGTCGAGGACCACCTTTTCATAGGACGTCTCGACCGTGACCGCCCCGGTGATGCGCCGGGCCTCGACGTCCGTGTTCGTCGCGCGCAGGTCGGCCCGGCCGCTGGCGTCCTCGACCCGGATGCGGCCGTAGCTCGTCTCGACGGAGAGATCGCCCGCGACCAGGAAGGCCCGGACGTCGGCGTGGCTGTTGGCGATCCGGCAGGATCCCATGATCTCCCGGGCCTCGACGTCCTCGTAGCTCGTCTCCAGCACGCAGGGGCCGTCGATGTTCGCGACATGGACCTCGCCGTGACGGTTGATCACGGTGGCCTCCTTGACCGCCTCGATCTGGACGGGGCCGTACCCGTTGGTGACGCGCACGACCATCGACCGGGGGACGGTCAGGACAAAGGTCGTCTCGAAATTCTTCCGCCTGAACTCATCCCGGTTGGTGGAGAGGGTCAGCTTGTCCCCCGCCGCGGTCACCGTGTACTTGATCTGGCCGGCGATGGTCTTGGCTTCCTCGACGTCCCTCCGCCAGACGACCTTCTTGAACGTCAGCTGGGCGAAGTCCTGGTCCCCGCCCCGCACCTCGACGCGGCCGTGGCCGTTGGCGATCTCGATCGCCGGCGGCAGGGGGGCCTCGATCGTCTGGGTTTCCTCGGCGACGACTTCGTGGCCGCCGAAGTCCCAATCGTCGAACCAGCCCCAGTCGCCGTCGACCTGCCACTGGCCCGTCTTGAACTGGAAGAAGACGAACCCGGCCAGGATCAGGACGACGACGAGGACAACGTCCCTAAATCTCATGGCCCTTGTCCGGGCCCGGCGCCTGGCGCTCGTTGCGCTCCTTCAGCCCGAGCCAAAGCTTGTTGGCGCCCCAGACGATCAGGATGACGGGCCAGAAGCGCCAGACCTGGTCGAAGATGTCGACGTCGAGCTGCTGGAGCAGGAAGAGGACGCCGACGACGATGAGGATGATGCCCCAAACGAGGGAATCGCTGCGCGTTTTGCTTGCCATCGGAAACCTCCGTTATTCGGTCTTCTTCGACTTGTTGGCGGCCACGGAATCGAGCACGAACTTGAATCCGATGAGGATGACCGCGACCGGCCAGAAGTCGAAGAGCCTGTCGTACGAGATGATCTCGAAGTTGGCCATGATGAGCAGGACGCCCAGGACGATGAGGACGATGCCCCAGAAGATCGACCCGGACGACGTGACGTCGGGCAGCGCCGCGACACCGGCCGCGGCCGGGGCCTCGCCGGCGCCGGCGGCGTTGATCGCCCTGGCCGAGGCGATGTTGTCGAAGAACTGATAGACGATGAAGCCGGCCAGGAGCAGGCCGAGGAACGGCTGCCCCCCGCCGCGGCCCTGCATGCTGACGAGACCGGCGAAGATGACGAAGTGGAGCAGGGCCTTCGTGTACTGCCCGTTGTAGAGCGCGCCGGCGCCGAACGGGAAGATGCCCAGGATGCCGGCGAACCCCGGCGACTTGAGCGGCCTCTGCGGGATGACGGTTCTTTCTTCCATGTGGTTTCCTCCGTTGTCGGACCTATTGGTTGTTCTCGTTCCCCCCGAGCAAGCCCAGGGTGTCGAACGACTTGATCACGTTGCTGGCGAACGCGCCGACCTCGCCCTTGATCGTCCCGGCGCCGGCCCAGAGCCGCTCGACCGTGGCGGCGCCGCGGTGGAGCCCGATGTCGATCTTCTTCCGGATACCCCGTCCCTCCGGGTGGAAGAGGACGAAGGACAGGACGATGAAGACGCCGGTGAGCGCGGCATAGACGGGCTGGAGCGCGGGCCGGGTCAGCCACTCGAAGACCGGGCGGACGATCCGCTTCTTCTCCCGCTTCGCGCCGGGGATCTCGGGGATCTCGTAGAGCCGGGCCAGGAGCGCCGGCGAGGGCTCGACCTCCGGGAAACCGGCCGTGGCCGCCATCGTCTCCCCGATCAGCCCGGCGAGCTCGGCGCAATCCGGGCAGGCGGCGAGATGGGCCTCCACGTCGGCCCGTTCCCCCGGCGCGAGCGCGCCTTCGAGATAGGCGGACAGGAGCTCTTCGATGCGCTTGCAGGTCATCAGTGGCCTCCCCGTCGCTCCTTCAGGACCTTGGCCAGCTGGATCCGCGCCCGGTTGACGCGCGACTTGACCGTGCCCAGGGGCAGGCCCTGGGACTCGGCGATCTCCTCATAGCTCTGGCCTTGAATGTCCCTCAGGATGAGGATCATCCGCATCTCCGCCGGCAGGCGATTGAGCCCTTCCCAGACGAAGGCCCGGGTTTCCTGGTTGACGTAGGCGTCCTCCGGGCCGCCGCCGGCCGCCTGGGACAGGACGCGCTCGTCGAAATCGTCGCGCTGCGTCTTCTCCCACTTGGTCCGGCGGTACTCGTCGATGAGGTGGTTCTTGGCCAGGGTCAGGAACCAGGCCGTGAAGTTCTTGCCGGAATCGTACTTCGGCAGGGCGCCGTGGAGCTTGAGGAAGACCTCTTGGGTCCTGTCCTCCGCCTCCTCGCGGCTGCCGCAGAACTGATAGGCCATGTTAAAGATCCTCCTGGCGAACGCGTCCACAAGGGATTTCCAGGCGCCCTGGCTGCCTCCCAGGCAGTCCCTGATGATCGCGTCCAAGTCCACTCAATTCACCCTGGTTGACGGATTCGGATGGGTCAAAGTTCCGTTCCGGGCCCATTTTCCTTCAAATCCGGCCAAAATAGAAGGGACGGGGTCTTCGCAAGGGGACATGTACTCTTTGTACGTGTCCCCTTGTCAATCAGGCGGGACACGTACCGAAACGGTACATGTCCCGTCCCTTTGCGAAGACGCGTTCCCTTCTTTTTTCCTGATATAATAGATGGACGAAAATGAAACAGGATAAGTCCCCCCGGAGTTAAAGACAGAGAATGGACGAACAAGAGCTGATCCGGCGCGTCCAGGAGGGAGACGAAGGGGCGTTCGGCCAGATCATGGCTCTTTACAAGGACAGGATCGTGAATTATCTCTATCAGTTCACGGGCGATTATCAGAAGGCCGTGGAGATCGCCCAGGAGACCTTCATCCGGGTCTTCTTCAAGGCCAAGAAGTACCGGCCCATCGCCCCTCTGTCCTCGTGGATCTATACGATCGCGTCCAACCTGGCCAAGACCGAGTGCCGCCGGGCGCGGAAGATGGCCACCGTCCCTCTGGAGGACATCACGAACAGCTACTCGAGCGGCGCCTACTACGAGGACCCGGCCGACCCCGGGCTCGTCCGCAATCTCCGGGAGGCCTTGGAGAGTCTCCACCCCCGGTACCGCGTCCCGGTCGTCCTCAAGGACATGGAGGGATTCTCCCAGGAGGAGATCGCCAAGATCATCAAGCGGCCGGTGGGTACGGTCAAAGCCCGGATCAGCCGGGGCCGGGAGCAGCTCCGGCGCAAGCTCGAAAAGGCCCGGGAAGGCGGATCCTACCCGGCCGACAAAGAGGTGAGTGAACATGGAAGGGCATGATCTCGTCGGCAAGATGAACACGGTCAAGGCCCCCGACGGATTCGAGGACCGGGTGCTGGGCCGGCTTCCGGCGGCCCGGCAGGAGCGGGCCCGGGCCCGGCGGGCGCACACCCGCTACGCCTTCGCCGGTTCGGCGGTCGTCCTGATCGCCGCGGTCCTCATCTTCAATCCGGGCCTGCCCGAGAAAGAAACCGTGCTGACCTACGCGGAGCGCGAGGCCCTGGCCGCGGACCCCGACAGGCTACCGGGCGGCCCCAATCGCAGCCGCATTCTCCCCGTCTTCGAGGCCATGGATTACGCCTCCGAGTTCCGCAACGCCCAAGCGCAACCGCGGACGGTTTACATACTGGAGCAGGTTTCCGAGATCCCGTCTTCGGAAATCATTTATTAGGAGAGTGTGAAGGGATGAATACTATGATCAAACCGGCCCTCGTCATCATGGCCTCGCTGGCCCTGCTGGCTCCGTCGCTCGGGGCCGAAGAGGCCGCGGCCAAGTCGGGCGGGCCCGATGCCGACGTCGCCGCCATCGCCAAGAAGGTCTATCCGTCGGTCGTCCGGGTCGAGGTGCGGAACGGCATGCGCCGGGTGGCCACCGGGGTCGTCGTCGAGAAGGGCGGCTACGTGGTCACGACGGCTCTCATCTCGCCGCGGGAGGAGAAGATCTCCGTCACGACCTCGGAGGGAAAGACGTTCGAGGCCGAGTTCCTCGGCTTAGACACCGAGACCCAGCTGGCCCTGCTCAAGGCCAAGGACGCGGGCCTGCCCGCGCTCGGCCTGGGCAAGGCGTCCGACCTGGCCCCCGGCTCGCCGATCTTCGTCGTCGGCGTCTCGCCCGAGCGCACGGCGGCCGTGACCCAGGGCATCGTCAGCTCCGTCGCCGGGGACAAGATCCGGCTGAATGTCTGGGTCACGCCCGGTGCGAGCGGCGGGCCGGTCGTCGACGCCGAGGGGCGCATGGTCGGCCTGCTCCGCGGCATCTATATGGACGAGCGCCCCGTCGTCTTCCAGTTCCGCGACCGGGAGCAGTCCGGCTCCGGCTATGTCGTGAGCAATCGGGCCGAGGCCCCTTCGTCGGGCATGGCCCTGGCCGTCCCGGTCGACGTGGTCATGGATGTCGTCGCCCAGATCAAGGCGAAGGGCCGCGTCGAGCGCGGCTGGCTGGGCGTCAGCATCGGCCAGGACGAGGACGGGCGGACCGTCATCGGCTCGATCGACGAAGAGAGCCCGGCCGAGCTGGCCAAGCTCCGGGCGGGCGACATCGTCCTCAAGATCGGGGACCGGGACGTCGCCGGGCCCGACGTGCTCGCGTCCGAGATCCGGAAGAGGAAACCGGGCCAGGAGGTCGTCCTGAAGATCGAGCGGGGCGGCACGCCCATGGACGTCGACGTCAAGCTGGGGGAGCTGGCCGAGGATGCGGCGATGATGGAGATGACCCAGCGCTTCCCGGGGCTCTTTGAACGGGTTACGCCGGTTCCGGCGGCCCCGCGGAAGCCCGGCGCCCCGGAAGCCGCTCCGGACCGGGCCGTGCCGAGGCGGGCCGTGCCCAGGACCCCCCAATGGGCGTTCGAATCGAGAAGATTCATCGGCGTCTACTGCAGCGAGCTCAACCTGGAGCTGGCCGAGCACTTCGGGGTCAAGGAAGGCGCGGCCCTGATCGTCAATCGGCTGACCGAGGGCGGTCCCGCGGAGAAAGCCAAGCTCCGGGTCGGCGACATCATCGTCCGCGTCGACGGAAAGCGCGTGGAGACGGTGAACGAGCTCATCGACATGGTCCAGGACAAGCCCAAGGGGGAAAAGGTCAAGCTCGAGGTCCTGAGGGACAAGAAGGCCATGACCTTCGAGGTCGAGGTGGCCGACGAGGAGAGCGGAGGGCTGTTCGAATCGGACGGCCTGAGGAGCTTCCTCGAATCCTGGCAGGGCTATACCGACGCCCTCCAGAAGGAGCTGCGGACCTGGGACTCCGAAAGATCTCCGCTGGTGCGTCAGCTCACGAAGGGCTTTGCCCTGAAGGGGAAAGCCAGAAGGATCTAAGAGGCCTGCTCCGGTCTCTTTCTTGGGGACATGTACCTCGGGTACATGTCCCCCTCTTTTTTCTCTTGCTCCTAACTTTCTTCCCCGAGACTCAGCCATTCCTTCCTGAGCCGCTCGAACTCCGCCGCCGACAGCCGCGACCTCTCGGAATAGCCCTTGGCCGCCCGCTGCCTCAGGGCCTCGTAGAGGATGACCGCGACCGAGACCGAGAGGTTCAGGCTCTGGACCATCCCGAACATGGGGATGCGGACGACCTTGTCGGCGAAGGCGAGACATTCGTCCGTGATGCCCTCCCCCTCGCTGCCGAAGACGAGGGCGACGGGCCTGCCGAAGTCGATCTCCGTGTAGGGGACCGTGTCCTTCTGGAGGTGGGTGGCGACGATCTCGAAGCCCGCTTTCTTCAAAGGCCCCAGGCAGGCCGCCGGAGCCGGGTGGACGCCGATCTCCAGCCACTTGTCGGCCCGGGTCGAGATGGCCTCGTTGAAGCGCAAGAGCTCCGGGTTGGGGGCGACGAGATCGAGATAGAGGACGCCGGCCGCGTCGCAGGTCCGGATGACGGCGCTGGCGTTATGGGCGATGGTCACGCCTTCGAGGACCACGCGCAGGTCGGCCTGGCGATGGGCGAGGACGCGCTCGACTTTGGCGATGCGTTCCGGCGTGGGCATGCCGTAACTATATCAAACGGATAGAGACGAGGCAAAGAGCGGGCCGGAGACTGGGGAGATTGGCGGGGGGAAACCGGGGACATGTACCACAGGTACGTGTCCCCGGTTTCTTAGGGGCAGGCATATGCCTAACGATAGCGCCGGCGAAGGTCTTCGAGGGATGTCCCCGCCGTGATCAGCTCGGCGGCCCTGGTCGTGAACACCCAGTCCTCGAAGATCCGCCCGAGCGCGGCCCCGCCTCGCCCCTGGAAGTACTCGACGAACTGGCGGGCCGTAGCGCCCGTCGCGCGATGATCCCGAAAGAACCCGGCGTTCGTGTCCAGAAAGGCCTCTTCGCCCAGGGCGTCATAGAGCAGGTAGAAGAGGATCTGGCCCATGCGGTACGACAGGTCCGTCAGGTCCGCCCGGCCGTAGTCGATCATCGGCGTCTTGGCCCAATCCGCATGCTCGTCGAAATTCTTGGCCAGCCGGGGGAGTGAGGCCGCCACGGCCGCTTCGACGGCGCCGGCCTTGTTCTCGAGCTTCTCCTGCACCAGGTGCTGGAGGAACATGGCCAGGCCCTCGCTTTCGAAGCGGGGCGGGAGCGGGTCGTTCGCCGTCACGTTCCACAGATGCGACAGCTCGTGGTAGAACGTATAGCGGCCGTCCGCGTCCTTGAAGGCGGCCGCCTCCTGGATGATGGCGGCGGCATCGGCCTGCGAGCCGTATCCGGCCGGGATCTCGATCACCGTCAGCCCCCGGAACACGGGGAGGGGCCCGAACCAGCGGGAAAAGAGCGCCAATGATGCTTCCAGGCTCTTAAGCAGCTCCCGGGCCCCGTCGGTGTCCGCGGGGAAGGCGAATATCCTGAACCGGCCGTCCTCGCTCTCGAGCGTCGCATACTCCGCCGCCACCAGGTCGATGCGCCAGGACGGGACCCTGCTCTCATAGACGAAGGTCGTCCGTCCGTCCTTTTCCGTCCTGGAAACGAGGTTCCCGGCGTTGGCGACAACGAACGGCGAGGGGACCGTGAGGGAAACTCGATAGTCGAAGTTCTTCAGCCCCGCGGCCCGGTTCGTCTTCCAGGACGGGACGCCGATCCCGGGGAAGGCAAAGCTGTCCGAGCGGATCAAGGTCAAGTCCCGGCCGACGTGGTCCTTGACGTATCGCATCGCCTCGGCGTATCCCAGAAGCGGCCCGGCATACTTGACGCGGAGGGCCGTCTCTTTCCCGGGAGGCAGGGGAGGTTCGAGCGCCACCCGGATGTGATTGACCTGGAACTCTTTCCAGTCTTCGAAGATGCGGACGTTCTGGGTGAACTCCAGGGCTTTCCCGGCGGCGTCGCTGACCGAGGCGACTTCCATGAGACGATAGAGGTTCAGGGGGACGACCGCGATCGGCGTATCGGTCGCATTCCTGACCGTCAGGGAGCAATCCCCGGCGAGCGTCCCTTGTTCATAGTCGGTATCGATCTCGAGGTCATATCGCACCGGTTCGGGGAAGACCGCGGACGGATCGGCGGGGGAGGGGCCGGCGGCCTGAGAGGGCTTGCGGCAATCCGCCGCCAGAGCGGCGGCCGCGAGGAGAAGGACGGCGAGCAGCTTCTGCCGCGAGGATTTCATATGACCGGCTTTCATCTATCCTTTACTCCCCGCGAGCGGAAAAGGTTGCCCGGCCACTCTCCCGGGTTCTTGAATTGACCCGCTTTTTCCCCTATAGTTATCGCTCCGTGCCGGTGTGGCGGAACTGGCAGACGCGCGGGACTCAAAATCCCGTCTTGGGCAACCAGGGTGTGGGTTCGATTCCCTCCACCGGCACCAGATCCCCCAGCGGCCATCCGTCAGTCCGAGCCGTCCGGCGGGGGATCGCGGAGAACGGCCACCTCGACCTCGGCCAGCCCCAGTTCGAGGAAGCCCAG
>Ga0105093_10000263_pt1 | contig 20198 bp, 20 predicted proteins | sample PPLLak3March2015_2_FD_79111 | JGI IMG/M metagenome (GOLD analysis project Ga0105093, IMG submission 79111) | Freshwater sediment microbial communities from Prairie Pothole Lake near Jamestown, North Dakota, USA - PPLs Lake P8 Core (3) Depth... | ecosystem: Environmental > Aquatic > Freshwater >... | reverse complement strand
CCTGAAGCATTTCAAGCGGCAGCTGCTGATCGACATTACCAGTGAAGGTCTGCGAATTCAAATTGTCGACGAGCAGAACCGGCCCATGTTCAATCTGGCGAGCGCCGAGCTGCAACCCTATACAAAAGTCATTCTGCAAGAGATTGGCAAGCTTCTGAATGACGTACAGAACCGCGTCAGCCTGTCAGGCCATACCGATGCCACGCCATACGCAAACGGAAGCCGTGGTTACAGCAACTGGGAGTTGTCGGCTGACCGCGCCAACGCGTCTCGCCGGGAGTTGATTACCGGCGGCATGGATGAAGCGAAAATGTTGCGGGTGGTTGGGCTGGCCTCATCGGTGCCCCTCAACAATGCTGCACCCAACGATCCGGTCAATCGCCGTATCAGCATCATCGTGATGAACAAGCGTACCGAAGATGCCGTCACCAAGGAAGCCAGCGGCGTGAACGTGGCCGATGAAAATGATGTACGTGACGAAGTGAGCAAGGCCAACGCCCAGAACTGAGTGCCTGCGATTCAACTGTGGTACGCAGGGCGTGTGTTCCCGCAGGGTTCGTTTATGGCTTGTATAACTGCGTTTCCGAGTTGGTTCCGGGATGCTCGCGATGCGTTCCCGACAAGCTCTGATCCACCGTCCGCGCTGCATGGCGTAAAGTTAAATAGCAGGCAAAACCCACCCTTATTCCCCTGATTGTCCGCATTGGGCATGAACAATAATTCAACCTGAAGAAAGTTCGTCTCTGACAGATGCAAGAGGCGAGTCCCACTCAAACAGGTGAAATCAGGGATGGCTGAAGAAAACGATCAGGAAAAGACAGAACCAGCCTCGCCACAGAGGCTGGAGAAAGCCCGCGAGGACGGCCAGGTCGTTCAGTCACGCGAGCTCGCCACGTTCGTCGTCCTGATGGCCAGCGGTACTGTCCTGTGGATGATGGCCAGCGGTCTCGGCCAGACCATGTCGCACATCGTCCACGACGGACTGCAGTTCGAACCCGCCGTCGCGCGCGATAGCACGCATGTCATGGTGCAGCTGTCTGAGCAGTTTTCCGCGGCTGCGCTGGCGCTGCTGCCCTTTCTGGGGGTGGTCGTGATTGCCACCCTGGCGTCGCCGCTGCTACTTCGCGGCTGGCTGTTCAGCACCAAGGCACTGGCACCCAAGTTCGAACGCCTGAATCCGCTGACAGGCATCAAGCGCATATTTTCCAGCCAGGGGCTGATCGAGTTGGTCAAGGCATTGGCCAAAGTCGGATTGCTGGGCGGCGTTGCCGTCTGGCTGATCTGGTCCAACGTCGGTGCGATTTTTTCGCTCAGCCTGGAAGAGCCGTCGCTCGCCATCCAGCACATGGGCGACATCGTCGGCAAAGTCTTCCTGCTGGTCTCAGGCGCGATGATCTTCATCGTCGTGATCGATCTGCCATTTCAGCTCTGGAGCTTCTACAAGAAAATGCGTATGAGCAAGGAAGAGCTGCGTCGCGAGGCCAAGGAGTCCGAAGGCGACCCATATCTGAAGGCGCGCATTCGGGCCCAGCAGCGCGAGGTGGCGCGTCGTCGCATGATGTCCGACATTCCGACCGCCGATGTGGTGGTGACCAACCCGACCCACTACGCCGTCGCGCTCAAGTACAGCGAAGGTAAGATGCGCGCGCCGCGCGTGGTGGCCAAGGGGGCCGATGCTGTCGCCGCAAAGATCCGCGAACTGGCCGCCGAGCACAAGGTACCACTGCTGGAAGCGCCGCCTCTGGCGCGCGCGTTGTTCCGCCACACTGACATCGGCGACGAGATTCCGGCCACCCTTTACGCAGCGGTGGCCGAAGTGCTGGCCTACGTATTTCAACTGCGTCATTTTCAGCAGGTGGGCGGGGCGTACCCTAATGTGCCGGCCGACCTGCCGGTTCCGCCCGAACTAGATCCCCTACAGGCTGAGGGGAGAGTACAGGCATGAACGGCACCCTGAGCCTCTCCAGCCTCTTCAACGGCAGCAACGCACGGGCGATGGCCGCGCCGGTCTTCATCGTCCTCATCCTGGCGATGCTGGTGCTGCCGCTGCCGCCGTTCGCGCTGGACATGCTGTTCACTTTCAACATTGCGCTCTCCATCATGGTGCTGCTGGTGAGCCTGTCGACCAAGAAAGCGCTCGAGTTTGCCGCCTTCCCCACGGTGCTGCTGCTGTCCACGCTGCTGCGCCTGTCGCTCAACGTGGCATCCACCCGCGTCGTGCTGCTAGAAGGCCATACCGGTCCGGATGCCGCCGGCAAGGTGATCGAGGCTTTCGGCAACTTCCTGGTCGGTGGCGATTACACGGTGGGTATCATCGTGTTCGTCATCCTGGTGGTGATCAATTTCATCGTCATCACCAAGGGTGCCGGCCGTATCGCCGAGGTCAGCGCGCGTTTCACCCTGGATGCGATGCCGGGCAAGCAGATGGCGATCGACGCCGACCTCAATGCCGGCCTAATCGACGAAAACGAGGCACGCCGCCGCCGCGCCGAGATTTCCCAGGAATCCGATTTCTATGGCTCGATGGACGGTGCCTCCAAATTCGTACGCGGTGACGCCATCGCCGGCATCCTGATCCTGCTGATCAACATCATCGGCGGCCTGCTGGTGGGGATGATGCAGCACGAATTGTCGTTGTCCGACGCCGCCCGAAACTACACACTGCTGGCAATCGGTGACGGCTTGGTGGCGCAGATTCCGGCCCTGGTCATCTCGATCGCTGCCGGCATCATCGTCAGCCGCGTCAGCACCGAGGAGGACATTACCGGCCAGATGATGTCCAACGTCTTCAGCAAGACACACGCGCTCTACATCACTGCAGCCATCCTGGGCCTGATGGGCCTGATCCCTGGCATGCCGAACTTTGCCTTCCTGTTGCTGGCGGGAGGCATGGTATGGCTGGCCTGGAAGGGCAGCAAAATTCAGAAGGCCGCCGCAGACGCGCCGGCGGAACAAGCCGCACCGCTTGCCACGGTCGAATCCCAGGAAGCCAGCTGGGAGGATGTCGCGCCCATCGATACGCTCGGCCTGGAAGTCGGCTACCGTCTGATCCCGCTGGTCGACAACACCGCAGATGGCGAACTGGTGCGCCGCATCAAGGGCATTCGCAAGAAATTCGCGCGTGAAATCGGCTTCCTGCCGCCCGCCGTGCATATTCGCGACAACCTCGAGATCAACCCGAACAGCTACCGCATCACCCTCAAGGGCGTGGAAATCGGAAGCGGCGAAGTACGTACCGGCATGTTCCTCGCCATCGACCCGGGCAACATCACCGCCATCCTGCCGGGCGTGAGCACGACGGATCCCGCGTTCGGCCTGCCGGCAGTGTGGATCGAATCCGGGCTGCGCGAACAGGCCCAGGCGATGGGCTACACGGTGGTCGATCCTGGTACCGTGGTCGCCACCCACCTGAATCATCTGGTGACGCAGCACGCTGCCGAACTGCTGGGCCGGCAGGAAGCGCAGGCCTTGCTCGATCACCTGGGCAAGAGCGCGCCCAAGCTGGTGGAAGATCTGGTGCCGAAAATGCTGTCGCTTTCCACCGTGCAGAAAGTACTGCAAAACCTCCTCACCGAAGGTGTGGCCATTCGAGATATGCGGACCATCATTGATACGCTGCTGGAGAACGCAGCGCGCGTGCAGGATCCCTACGAACTCACTTCCCTGGTTCGGGTGGCGCTAGGTCGCTCGATCGTTCAGCAGATATATGGATCGGTCAGTGAACTGCCGGTAATTGCGCTGGATCAGGGATTGGAGCGCCTGCTGCTGCAAACCCTGCAGGCGGGCAACGATACATCCGGTATGGAGCCGGGGCTCGCCGACTCCCTTCTGGAGCGGACTCAGACATCGACACTGCGGCAAGAAGCGCTGGGTCATCCCCCTGTATTGCTGACGCCAGCCGTGCTGCGTCCTTTACTTGCACGTTTTCTGCGGCGCACGGTGCCGCAACTCAAGGTGCTTTCGCACGCTGAAGTGCCCGAAGGCAAACAGATCAAAGTGACTTCCCTGGTAGGAGGAGCAGCATGAACGTCAAACGAATCGTCGCCAAAACATCCCGAGAAGCTATGCGCCAGTTGCGCGACACCCTTGGATCCGATGCGGTCATCCTATCCAATCGCGCAGTAGAGGGCGGTGTCGAAGTGCTGGCCTTGCCGGCGGAAGACATCGCCGCGATGGCTCCGCCTGTAGTGGAGGCGCCCGTTCCTGCCACCGCCAGAGCTTCGGCACAGGATCCACAAGCAGAACCTGACTTCGAGCCGGCAGTTACTATCAAACGTCGCCTGATCGAGCGCGTGGCTGTGCCAAGCGAAGACAGCGCCCAGTTGGCAAAAACCGTCATCAGCGAAATTAAGGCGATGCAGACCCGTCTGGAAAGCCAAATTTCCGATATGGCCTGGCGCGATCTGCCGGGGCGTGATCCGGCCGCCGCTGCCGTTATGCGCGATATGCTGGCAGCAGGATTCAGCGCGACCCTGGCCCGGGAGTTACTGCAAACCCTGCCGAAAGGTGGGGAGGAACAGGCGCGGGCATGGATGAGGAACACGATAATGCAGCGGCTGCAGGTGATGCAGTCCGAAACCGATATGCTCGACGCTGGTGGCGTGTTCGCGCTGATGGGACCGACCGGGACGGGCAAGACAACGACGACTGCCAAACTGGCCGCACGCTTCGTGGTTCGGCATGGCGCTGACAAGTTGGCGTTGCTGACCACCGACAGCTACCGGATTGGCGGCCACGAGCAGCTTCGTATTTATGGCAAGATACTGGGGGTAACGGTACATGCGGTGCGCGATGCGGCTGACCTGCGGCTGGCACTATCCGAACTGCGCAACAAGCACACAGTGTTGATCGATACCGTGGGGATGAGCCAGCGTGACCAGGCAGTCGCCGAACAGGTCGAAATGCTTTGCCAGGCTGGCAAACAAATCAAACGATTGCTGTTGCTGAACGCCACCAGTCACGGCGACACGCTTGACGAAGTCGTGCATGCATACCAGACACGCGGCCTCGATGGCTGCATCCTGACCAAAGTCGACGAAGCCGCGAGCCTGGGACCGGCCCTCGATTGCGCGATTCGCCACCAGTTGAACGTACATTATCTGGCGACCGGTCAGCGTGTGCCGGAAGACCTGCACCTCGCCAATCGTCAGTACCTTATTCACCGCGCCTTCAAGACCCGTATGCAAGCCTCGCCTTGGCAGCTGGACGATAGCGAACTGGCATTTGCCCTGAACGGCGTTCGCGCCATGCATCCAGAAAGCACGGTGGCTCATGGATAAATTCGTTAGCGATCAGGCTGCCGGCCTACGCCGTTTGCTGGGGCAGGCCGGGTTTCAGGTTATTACCGTAATGTCTGGACAGCAGGGCGCCGGCAAGACCGCTGCGACGGCCAATCTGGCTGTGGCACTGGCACGTTCGGGGCGCGATGTGCTCATCATCGATCAGGATCAACATGGCCGAGGCGCTGCTGCTGCGCTTGGGCTGGTCCCGCGCTTTGATTTGTCGGACGTAATTGAAGGGCGCTGCGCGCTGGAAGCGCTGATTCTAAATGGCCCTGACAATGTGCAGGTGATGCCGATTGGTGGCAGCTTCAACCGTCTGGGACGCTTGTCCGAACGCGATCAGGAATGGCTGGCGAGAAGCTTCAGCCAGTTGCAATGCGGAGTCGATGTGGTGCTGGTCGACATGGAAGAGGCCACCGATCCCGACGCCTTGCCATTGGGCCTCGCTGCCTCAGAAATCATGGTGGTGCTGCCGCCCGGGAACGCAGCCATTACCGAGGGCTACACCCTCGTAAAACGCCTGGCGCACAATTTCGGCAAGCGCCAGTTCCGCCTGCTACTCAATCGCATGGAATCTCCGGAACAGGCGCGGGCTGTCGGGCACAACTTTGCCTACACTGCCGAGCGCTATTTGGGCGTGTCGGTCGACTATCTTGGCTTCATCGCTCTGGACGAGCGTCTGACGCGTGCGGGCCATTTGCGTACCTCTGTGGTGGATGCGTTTCCAGTTGCGCAGTCAACCTCACAGTTCCGCAAACTGGCTGACGGCCTGCTGCGCTGGCCACAGCCCCCCAGTATTGGGAGCGTAGGGGGATTTATGCAGCGCGTGATCGAGGGCAGCCGCTTGGTGGATGCCCGCAGAAGAGGGTAATTCTAGAATCCGAAGTTGACCGTTCTCAACCTCATGGAATTCCTTATGGATACTGATTATTGTGTTTTCGAAAGCGTTCACCTGCAGGGTGAGCCTGCTTCGCACCCCCTCGCGCGTCTGGTCGCGCGCCGCCCTTTGTCGATCGTTATTGCAGGCCCAGGCCTGGCGTCGCCTCGTTTCGCCGCAGCCCCGGACGCACCATCGGGCGCTTGCCGACACGGTTTCTAGAATCATGTATACCGCAACCGGCAAAAGCGAAAAAAACGATCTGCTGACGCAATACATGCCTATGGTCAAACGCCTGGCCCATCACATGATGGGACGGCTTCCGCCCAGCGTGGAGGAAGACGACCTGGTGCAGGCCGGCATGATCGGCCTGCTTGACGCGATCAGACGCTATGATGAAGCACAGAGCGCGCAATTCGAAGGCTATGCCATCCAGCGTATCCGTGGTTCGATGATCGACGAATTGCGCCAGTCCGACTGGATGCCTCGCAGCGCGCGGCAGTCGATGCGCAAGATCGAACAGGCCATCGGGGCCCTGCAACACAAGCTCGGACGCCAGCCCAGCGAAACCGAAATTGCAGAGTCGATGAAAATCCCACTAGACGAATATCAGGCCTTGCTGGGCGACGCGCGCGGCCATCAACTGTTGTATTTCGAGGATTTCGGCGAATCGGACGAGGATGATTCCTTCCTCGACAAGCTGTCGGCGGACGAGGCCAATATGCCGCTGCCGCAATTGCTCGATGCCAATCTGCGCGCCTGCATTATCGCAGGCATTGAGAATTTGCCTGAGCGCGAACAATTGCTGATGTCGTTGTATTACGAGCAGGAACTCAACCTGCGTGAAATCAGCGAAGTGTTCGGCGTCACCGAGTCGCGCATCTGTCAGCTGCATGGCCAGGCGATCGCGCGGCTGCGTACTAAGCTGAAGGAGGACGCATGGATCGTGGCAGCCTGATCGGGGTCGTGCTTGCGGTGGCCGCCATCCTCGGCGGCCAGGCGATGGAAGGCGGCCATGTCGGTCTTTTCCTGCAGCCGGCCGCGTTCGTCATCGTGGTCATCGGCACCCTCGCCGCGGTATTGCTTCATTACCCGCTGCCGGTGTTCATGCAGGGGGTGCGCATGGCGAAGTGGGCATTTCGCCCGCCCGAATCCGAGGGCGCTGCGCACATCCGCCGCGTCGTCCAGTGGTCGCATGCCGCGCGGAATGGGGGCATTTTAGCTTTGGAAAAGCATATCGGCATGACGCGCGACCCGTTCTTGAAGTCAGGGCTTCAACTGCTGGTCGACGGTGCTGATGCGGCCAAGCTACGCGACACGCTCGATGTGCAGATTGTCAACTTCGAAACAGCCGAACGGCAGGCCGCCCGCGTGTGGGAAGCGGCGGGAGGCTATTCCCCCACGCTCGGCATTCTGGGCGCGGTGATCGGCCTGATCCATGTGATGGAAAACCTGTCCGATCCGAGCAAGCTGGGCGCCGGTATTGCGGTCGCTTTTGTCGCCACCATATACGGGGTCGGCCTCGCCAACCTCGTGTTTCTTCCGATCGCCAACAAGATTAAGTTCACCATTGCGCGCCGCGTCAGTGAACGTGAAATCGTTTGCGATGGCCTTATGGGAATTGCCCAAGGCGACAACCCACGTATCATCGAAGCGCGCCTCAAAGGTTACCTCTAATGCGCCGTCGCCGTCGCATTGCCTACGACCACGAGAATCACGAGCGTTGGCTGATTTCGTATGCTGATTTCATCACGCTGCTGTTTGCCTTTTTTGTGGTGATGTATGCCGTTTCAGCCATCAACGAGAATAAATACCGAGCAGTCGCCAGTTCGCTCGGTGATGCCTTCGGTAAGGCGCCGACAAGCGAGGCGCCGGTGCCGCAGCTGCCTGCGGTCAAGCTTCCGCCGGAAGTCACCAAACGCACTCTGAAACAGCAGCAGGCACTCGAGGAGCAGGCGCACATGACTGAAGTGGCAAGCAGCCTGCTTGGGGTTTTGGGACCATTGCTGAAGGAGGGCAAGGTGCGGGTGACACAGAGCCGGCGCGGCGTCAGCATTGAAATGAATGCCAACCTGCTGTTTGAACCGGGGCGTGCCGAACTGCAGCCACAGTCGCTTAAAGTGCTGCGTACCGTGGCAGAAACCTTGAGGTATGAGCCGTTCAATCTGGAAATCACCGGCCATACCGACAATATTCCCATCAGAAATTCCGTGTTTGTTTCCAATTGGGAACTGTCGGCGGTGCGCGCTACCAGTGTGGTGCGTCTGCTGGCCGAAAATGGCATTGCTCCCGAACGTCTGCTTGCTATCGGGCGCGAGGCCAGCAAGCCGATTACCTCTAACGACACGGCGGAAGGACGTGCGCGCAACCGCCGGGTCGAATTGATGATCCTGTCCGGTCTGCCAGACTCGGTTGAGGAAATTCCGGTGAATCCCAATCCGCCAAGGCCTTGAAGATGGGCAGGCATTCGCGATAAAGCTTAATTGTGACGATGTGAAGCGGGCGGATCTTAGCGGTGTCAGGACGGCTGTACGCATTCATCGGCCGGTGCATACCGACGGATAGATGCGGTTCATTGCCGAAGGCGTGGGGCGCCTCCGCATCGTCGACTGGCTGTTGAATCCGGCCCTACAAGGTCACGGTGAAATATCCGGGCGCGACCGGCAAGCCGAATCCCGAGTAACTCAAGTTCTTCCTCACTCGCTTCGGGCCGAACAAATTTTCACAGCCGACCGACTTCACCGCCAGCCTCACTAATGAATTAATGCAGGAGTTGCAGGAGGTGCAAGGAATCAGACGAGAATGCCTGAAGTCATGTTGCCCGGCACCTCAAAACCTATGGCACGGACAGCACTTCATTCGACAAGAGCTTCGCCCGCCTGCACGTGCAGGTGGTCAATTTCAAGGTTAGCGCCAGCGCAGGCATGGACATGTGAGGGTACTGCTTTCGCTGGGGAACAACGCGAAAACCAGTCACCCCCTGGCGATGGCGGTGGAACTGACGCACGCCGGTCAGGTACTGCCGGAAGGCGGGATCAGCGAATTGGACTTAAATAGATGTCAGGCGGCAGTGAGCGGTTTGCCGTTGCGCGAAGCTACCGAAAAACCGGACTCGTCGTACAGGCCGCCCTGACTCGTGGCAGCATGGATCAGCACATTGAGCGCCTGCCGGGTGGATGACAGGCGTAAATCGATCAGTGCGCCGATGCGCTGATTCATTGCCTGGGTCTGATGTTCCATTTCGCGCAATTGCTGCCACAGGATGAACTGTTCGGGCTGTCCATGCTGAATCAGCCAGGCATCCATCCCAGCGTGATCGGGTGTGTAACCGCTGGCCAGCAGTTCGTCATGGCGCGCGTGCGCAAGGTTGCTCAGGGTTTGCAGTTGTTCCAGCTTGGAACTATTCAATCTCCCCAGACGATCGGCTTCGCCGTCTACCAATGCGTGCTCTTCATCACTCAACAGATTCAATAGTGCCTGCCAGGCTGCGCATTCCACCTTCAGTTTGGCAACCAGGGCCGGACTGTCATGCGACTGCTTACTTGGAGACATGGATCATTTCCTTCACCGAGTCGATCAGGCTTTGGGCGATTTTTTCGGAATTGATGGTGTATTGTCCGGCTGCGATGGCTTGCTTGATGCTATCCACCCGCGCCCGATCGACCACCGGAATCGCCGCAAGTTGCGTTTCCAGTTGCTTTAGCTGAGCAGCGCGTGGACTCAGGGTCACGTCGGTCTGCCGCTCGGTGCCTGCGGGCTTGTTCTCCTGAGGCTGGGCCGGGCGGTTTTCTGCGGGGGTGGGCAGCGTAACCACTTTCGGGCCTGACTCTATTTTCATGGCGACCTCCTGTGTCTGGTAAGACAGAACAGCGATGACTTGCTCATACTATATAAGTAACGTCAATTTACAAGTTTTCTGAATCCAACCCGACTCAGAAGGCTACCACCACCTGCTGGCCATCTTGGGCCACGCCGCTGACCACCTGGCCGGAAAGGGTTTTCACTCGCACGCGGTCGCCTCGGCTGGCGTTGGCCAGCGCTTGGCCTTCGCTCTGAATGGAAAATCCCGGGCCGTTCAACACCAGTCGCGTGGTATGTCCCTGCTGCACGACGAGCGGCGGCCTCAACAAGGCGTTTCGCAATGGCGCGCCGGCGGCCAGGCCGGAAACCGTTCGGTAGCCCAGCATGTCATTGGTGCGGGTGACGACGTCGGGGGGCAGGCTGCCCAAGTCGCCCTCGCGAAGGGTGAGATCGGCGTCAGTCAGGACGTGATTGGCAGGCAGCGGTCGGCGGGTGACGGCGTAGTGTCCTATTACCCGCACCTGCGCGGCGAGGTAGACCGTCCACGGGGACGGCGCCAGGCAGCGCACACCGACGGTGGTCTTGCCGATGCTGCGACTGCCGGCAGGCTGGAATGCCTCTAGAGCCGCACAGGCCGGCAGCGCGTTGCGTGGCCGCTTGACCTCGATGGTGATCTTGCCGGGCAGACCGGCGTTCTGCGTTTTCAGGAAGCGTTCGACCTCGGCTTGCAGCGCGGCCGGGTCTTGCAGCCCCCCGGCCTGGACGACTGCTGAAACACACAGACAGGCGGCAGCCATCCACTTCCATCGGGCTCGTTCGCTGGCGTGGTTCGATCCTGACATCATCGGCTAATCCTCAGCTCAAGTTTCTCTCACAGCGTCATTGTAGGGAGCTGCGCTCAATTTTAAACGGTGAAATGGGTAGGCTTTCTGCCGCTTATCGTGCGATTGAATGGACCGGCGCATGTCTAGGATGCAGTCATCGCAAAAAGGCTTTGCGGCAGATTAAAGGGGTGACGACCATGCTGAACCGGCTTGATGACATGCTGAACTTCCACACTGAGGCGCTACGCGTGCGCGACCAGCGCCAGCAGGTGCTGGCATCCAATATCGCCAACGCCGACACGCCCACCTACAAGGCGCGTGACCTTGATTTCAGGACCGCCCTGCAGGGCGCGCTCAAAGGCGCGTCCGTCACCGGTTCGGCAGGGCTGGCCACCACGGCACCGGGCCACCTGCCCGGCAAGCCCGGCCTGGCAGCCGAAGCGGGACTGCTGTATCGCACCCCGGCGCAGGGCAGTGTCGATGGCAACACGGTGGACATGGATGCCGAGCGGGCCGCCTTTGCCGACAACACCGTTCATTATGAATTCAACCTGACCCGGTTGGGCCAGCAGATCAAAGGCATGTTGGCCGCCATTCAGGGATAAGGAGTCGTCATGTCTCTATTCAATATCTTCAACGTGGCCGGCTCGGCCATGAACGCCCAGTCGCAGCGCCTCAACACGGTCGCCAGCAATCTTGCCAACGCCGACAGTGCGACCAGCGCCAACGGCGAAGCCTACCGGGCCAAGCAAGTGGTGTTTGCCGCCACTCCTGTGGGAGAAAACGGTGCGACCGGGGTCAACGTGGCCGCGGTGGTCGACGATCCGTCACCGATGAAACAGGTATACGACCCGAAGAACCCGCTCGCCGACGACAAGGGCTACGTGACCATGCCCAACGTCAATGTCGTGGAGGAAATGGTCAACATGATCTCCGCATCCCGTTCCTACCAGTCCAACGTGGAAATGATGAACACCACCAAAACCCTGCTGCTCAAGACCCTGAGCCTAGGCCAGTGATCAGTTTGATCGGCAACTAAGGAGACGCAATGAGTACCGTTCAAGATACAAGCAGTGTCAGCAGCCTGGTTGGCGCGAGCACGGCCGCCGCATCCAAGAGCAGCACGGAAGAAACGGGGGATCGCTTTCTGAGCCTGCTGGTGGCACAGATGAAAAACCAGGATCCGCTGAACCCCCTCGACAATGCCCAGGTGACCAGTCAGATGGCCCAGCTCTCCACCGTGCAGGGGATCGAGAACATGAACAGCACCCTGGAGGCGCTCGCCGCCAGCATGGGGGCCAACCAGATGGCGCAGGCTGCGAACCTGATTGGCCATGGCGTGCTGGTCCCGGGAGACAGCATCCGTCCGGCCCAGCTTGAGGACATCATCGGCATCGAGCTATCCCGTCCGGCCGACTCGGTGAAAGTCAACATTTTCGATGCGGGTGGCAGCCTGGTACGCAGTCTCGACCTCGGCCCGCGCGAAGATGGAGTCAATGTGCTGGCCTGGGATGGGCTCACCAGCAGCGGAGCCGCTGCGCCCGACGGGCAATACCGCTTCAGTATCGATGCCGTCCAGGGTGGTCAGCCGGTCAGCAGCACCGCCCTGCATCTGGGTCTGGTCAACAGCGTCTCGCAGGGCAGCCAGGGCGTGCAGCTCAACCTGGCGGGTACCGAACGCGTGAGTTATTCCGACATTCGGCAGATTTTCTGAGAGTTTTCTGGGCAGGCGTGACCCAGACGGGTCAACTGGCAGCAATCATCACAAGGAGCAGAACATGAGTTTTCAGCAAGGTTTGAGCGGCCTCAACGCCGCAGCAAAGAATCTGGACGTCATTGGCAACAACGTGTCCAACTCGGGAACGGTCGGTTTCAAGCAGTCGCAGGCGCAGTTTGCCGATGTCTATGCCAATTCCCTCACGGGATCGGGCGGGTCCAATGTCGGCATCGGCGTCAAGGTCGCAACCGTTGCCCAGCAGTTCACCCAAGGCAACATCACTGCGACAAACAATCCCCTGGATATCGCGATCAACGGCGGCGGCTTTTTCCGAATGGACAACAATGGTGAAGTCACCTATCAGCGCAACGGCCAGTTCCAGCTCGATCGCCTGGGTTTCATTGTCAGTGCCAGCGGCGCCAAGCTCACGGGTTACACCGCCAATGCCAGCGGCGTTCTGTCGACAGGGTCGCCTTCGCCGATTTCCATCAGCACCACCGATATCGTGCCGAATGTGACGACTGAGGTGAACGCAGTACTCAACCTCGATTCAAGCGTGTCCGACCTCACGGCGGCCGGCTTCAACATGAACGATCCGACCACCTTCCATAACTCCACCTCGGTGTCGGTATACGACAGCCTTGGCAACGCCCACACTCTCCAGACCTATTACGTGAAAACCGCGGCGGGCACCTGGAGCACCTTCGCATCCACCGATGGCGGTGCCGCCATCCCCGTTGGCACGCTGAACTTTGGCACCGATGGCGCGCTAACCACCGCGATGCCACTGTCAACGCCTGTCACCGTCACGACTGGTGCAGCGACGCCGTTCAACGTCGATATCGACTTCACCGGGACCACCCAGTTCGGCTCCGCCTTCAGCGTGAACGCGCTGAGTCAGGATGGCTACACTTCAGGCCGCCTAGCTGGCTACAACATCGGCGCCGATGGCATCATCCTCGGCCGCTATACCAATGGGCAATCAGCAATTCTTGGCCAGGTCGTCCTGGCGAGCTTTGCCAATCCCAACGGCCTGCAGCCCATGGGCAACAACATGTGGGCAGAAACCTCGACTTCGGGTGAGCCGCTGGTCGGCATACCCGACACCGGCAGCCTCGGCGTGCTGCAATCGTCGGCTGTGGAGGACTCCAACGTCGACCTGACGGCCGAGCTGGTCAACATGATCACCGCACAACGCGTGTACCAGGCCAACGCCCAGACCATCAAGGCCCAGGATGCAGTGCTGCAGACCCTGGTCAACCTGCGCTAACCGGCTGGATCACTGAGGAGCCCGCATGGACCGTCTCATCTACACCGCCATGACCGGTGCGAAACATATCCTGGAACAGCAGGCGACGACATCGCACAACATGGCGAACGCAACCACAACTGGATTCCGTGCGCAGGTCGATCAGTTTCGCGCAGTGCCGGTCCAGGGTGCAATCCTGTCCACCCGCGCGTTCGTGGTCAATTCCACCACCGGCAGCGATTTTCGCGCGGGCGCCATCCAGCACACCGGGCGCGAGCTTGACGTTGCGGTGCAGGGTGGTGGCTGGATTGCAGTGCAGGCGGAAGATGGCACCGAAGCCTACACCCGCAATGGCAGCCTGAAAGTCGACGAGAACGGAGTGTTGCTGACGCGTGACGGACTCACCGTGATGGGTGATGGCGGGCCGCTGGCGATTCCGCCCAGCCGCAACATCGCGGTCGCCAAGGACGGCACGATCTCGCTGGTGCCGGATGGCTCGGAAGCAACCGGCCTCACTGCCGTTGGGCGCCTGAAGCTGGTCAACCCGCCGGAAGACACTCTGGTACGCGGCGACGACGGCCTGTTTCGTCTCAAGGACGGCGATGCTGCCGAGGTGGATCCCAACGTGAACCTGATCAGCGGCGCGCTGGAGTCGAGCAACGTCAACGTCGTCGACGAGATGGTCAACATGATTTCCCTGGCCCGCCAGTTCGAGATGCAGATGAAACTGCTGCAGCACGCCGAAAACAACGATGGCAAGGCAGCGCAGCTGCTGAGCATGAGCTGACCCGCACTTTTTAAAGGAGCCGACATGATTCGCTCGCTATGGATTTCGAAAACCGGTCTGGAAGCCCAGCAGACCCAGATGGATGTGATATCCAACAACCTTGCCAACGTCTCCACGACCGGCTTCAAGCGGGCCCGCGCGGTGTTCGAGGATCTGCTGTACCAGACGATCCGCCAGCCCGGCGCACAGTCGTCGGAGCAGACGCAACTGCCTTCCGGCTTGCAGCTTGGCACTGGGGTAAAGCCGGTGGCCACCGAGCGCATCTTTACCCAGGGCAACCTGCAGCAAACCGGCAACGCCAAGGATGTGGCGATCCAGGGCAACGGCTTTTTCCAGGTGCTGATGCCGGATGGCACGACCAACTACACCCGGGACGGCTCGTTTCAGGTTGACAGCAACGGTCAGCTGGTTACCGCCAGCGGGTATCCGATTCAGCCGGCGATCACCATTCCGCCCGATACGCAGACCCTGACCATCGCCCGTGATGGCACGGTGTCGGTGCAGCAGGCCGGCTCGCCCACCCCAGTGACGATCGGCACCCTGCAACTGGCAACTTTCCTCAACCCGGCCGGCCTGCAAAGCCTGGGCGAAAATCTCTATGGCGAATCGGCCGCATCGGGCACGCCCAACACCAATACACCGGGCAGCAACGGTGCCGGCACGCTGAACCAGGCCTATATCGAGACCTCGAACGTCAACGTGGTGGAAGAACTGGTCAACATGATCCAGACCCAGCGTGCGTACGAAATCAACAGCAAGGCGATCACGACATCCGACCAGATGCTGGCGCGCCTGACCCAGATGTGATCGTTGCCATGAAAATCCCTTACCTCATCGCTATCGCAGGTGTGTTGCTGGGTCTGGCAGGCTGCGGCACCACCCCGACATCCATCGTGCAACAGCCGACCACAGCTCGCCCGGCGCCCCCGCCTGTACTGGGCCCCAACAACGGAGCGATCATTCAGCCGACCGCCTTCCGTCCGCTGTTCGAGGACCGCAGGGCGAGGATGGTCGGCGACACTCTGACGATCGTGATCACCGAGAAAACCCAGGCCGGCAAGCAGGCCTCGTCCAACGCGTCGAAAACCGGCGAGGTTGATTCGTCGATCAGCTACATTTCAGGCGTGCCGCTGAAGACGTTGCAGGGCCTGGGCATCAATGCTGCATCGTCGGCCCAGTACGACGACGAGTCGAAGCTCAATTCCAGCAACACCTTTAGCGGCAGCATCACCGTCACCGTGATCGAGGTCCTGCCGAATGGCAACCTGGTGGTCGCCGGCGAAAAGCAGATCGGCCTCGACAAGGGCACCGAATACATCCGCCTCTCGGGCGTGGTGCAGCCTGACACCATCTTGGCGGGCAACAACGTGTCGTCGGCCCAGGTGGCTGATGCGCGCATCGAATATCGCACGAGTGCCAAGTTCGACTCGGCCGAAGTCATGGGCTGGCTGGCGCGCTTTTTCCTCAGCTTCATTCCCCTGTAAAGGTGGGCACCATGAAAATCACGCACCAGATCAAACTGATCGCTTTGCTGTCCCTGCTCGCGATGAGCAGCCTCGCGCACGCCGAGCGCATCAAGGATATCGCCTCGATCCAGGGGGTGCGCATCAACCAGCTGGCTGGGTATGGCCTGGTGGTGGGGCTGGACGGCACGGGTGACCAGACCACGCAGACGCCGTTCACCGTCCAGAGCACGTACAACATGCTGGTTCAACTCGGCGTCAACCTGCCGATCGACACCCTATCCAAGATGCAACTCAAGAACGTCGCAGCGGTGATGGTGACGGCCGACTTGCCGCCGTTTGCGCAGCCCGGACAAACGATCGACATTACGGTGTCATCGATCGGCAACGCAAAGAGCCTGCGCGGCGGCACGCTGGTGTTGACACCGCTGAAAGGCGCCGACGGAAAGGTCTATGCGATGGCGCAGGGCAACCTGGCGGTCAGTGGGGCAGGCGCCTCGGCCAGCGGCAGCAAGGCACAGATCAATCATCTATCGGTTGGACGCATTCCCGCAGGCGCAACGGTGGAGCGCAGCGTGACGACCGCGCTCGGCGAATCCGGCAGCATCAATCTCGAACTACGACAGAGTGATTTCACCACCGCCAGCCGTGTGCTCGATGCCGTCAACGCCCGTTTCGGTAAGGACACGGCGCGTGCACTCAATGGACGCGTGATCCAGGTGCGGACGCCTGTTGGCGAGAGCGAACGCGTCGCTTTCCTTGGCGCGATCGAAAGCCTCGACGTCAGCCCGGCGCAGGCGATGGCCAAGGTCATCATCAACGCCCGCACCGGCTCGGTGGTGATGAATCAGGCTGTCATGCTCGATCCGAGCGCGGTGTCGCACGGCAACCTGTCGGTGATCATCAGTACCGAGCCGGTGATCAGCCAGCCGGGGCCGTTCTCCAGAGGCGAGACGGTTGTGACCACACAGTCGCAGATCGAGATCAGCCAGCAACCCGGAGAAGTCATGTTGCTGAAGGGCAGCACCTCGCTGGCCGACGTGGTCAAGGCACTGAACTCCATCGGCGCCACACCGCAGGACATGCTGGCGATCCTTCAGGCCCTCAAGGCTTCGGGCGCATTGCGTGCCGAACTGGAGGTCATTTAAATGATAGGCGGCGCCGATCTCACCTCGAAATTCGCCCTCGACGTACAGAGCGTCAACCAGCTCAAGCTTGACGCCCGGCAGTCCTCGCCGGAGGCGCTGAAGCAGGCGGCCCAGCAGTTCGAGGCAGTGTTCATGAACATGCTGATGAAAAGCATGCGTGAGGCTACGCCGCAGGACGGCCTGTTCGAGAGCGAGCAGACCCGCATGTTCACCTCGATGCTCGACCAGCAGTTGAGCCAGCGCATGGCAAGCCGGGGCGTTGGCCTTGCCGAGGTGATGGTGCGCCAGCTGACCACTGCGATGAATGTTCCGCCCGCCGGCGAAACCGTCACACCAGTCAACGATCACGCAGCACAGGATTTCTCCCTGAAGGCCCTGCAGGAAGGCCTCAGTTCACTCCGTGGCAAACCTGTAAAGGAACCTTCCATCCTGGGCAGTGCGACGTCCCAGCCGCTTCCGGCCACGCCAGTTCGCAGCGGTGAGGCTCCCGCTCATGTCGAGGGATTTGTGCAGCGCCTGCTGCCGCATGCCCAGTCGGCGAGCGCGGTGACCGGGATTCCCGCCCGCTTCATGCTGGGGCAGGCCGCACTGGAGACCGGCTGGGGCAAGGTCGAGATCCGTGGCGCCGACGGCCAGAACAGCCATAACCTGTTTGGCATCAAGGCTGGAGCGGGCTGGAAAGGCAAAACGGTCGACATTGTCACGACCGAATACGTCAGCGGCAATCCACAGAAGCAGGTGGAGACCTTCCGTGCGTATGACTCCTATGCCGATTCATTCCGTGACTATGCCAGGCTTCTGCGCAGCAATGCGCGCTACCAGAACGTGATCGCGCAGGGGCAGGATGCCGTCGGGTTTGCCCAGAGTCTGCAGCAGGCTGGCTATGCCACCGACCCCAAGTACGCGCAGAAACTGATGGGTGTGATTCGACTGGTGGAAACATCCTGATTTAAGAAACCGGCGAATCTGCCGATTTCTCTCCCACTAGCACTGATCCCCAAACCTGACCTGCGTGCATCGATAACATGGCTACCAACATTCTCAGTATCGGCCAGAGCGCCCTCGCTGCCGCACAGGTCGGAATCAGCACGACTGGCCACAATATCGCGAACGCGGCAACACCCGGCTACAGCCGCCAGGTCGTGGTGCAGGGCGCATCCCTGCCACAGAATTTCGGCTTCGGGTTCCTTGGCCAGGGTACCGAAATTTCCACAGTCAAGCGCATCTACAACGAGTATTTGGGCAACCAGGTGCAGTCGGCCCAGACATCGAAAAGTGGACTTGACAGCTACTACGCGCAAATCAGGCAGATTGACAACCTGCTGGCCAATTCCGAATCAGGGTTGTCCCCGGCACTGCAGGAGTTTTTCAGCGGCGTCCAGGATATGGCCACGAATCCGGCATATTTGCCCGCACGTCAGGCAGCCCTGTCGTCGGCCGAATCGCTGGCTTCCCGTTTCCAGAGTCTGGCGGGCCGTTTCGACGAGATCGAGCAGGGGGTAAACAGCCAGGTCCTCTCGAGCGTGAGCATCATCAATACCTACGCAGCGCAGATTGCGGGCCTGAATGACGCGATCGGCAAGGCCCAGCGCGCTACCGGTCAGCCGCCCAATGATCTGCTGGACATGCGCGATCAGCTGGTCCTCGATCTGAACAAGGAAATCAAGGCGACGGTCGTGAAGCAGGGGGACGACGGCTACAACGTGTTCATAGGCAATGGCCAGCCGCTGGTTGTGGGTGTCTCGACATTCAAGCTCGGCAACATGGTTTCCCCCACCGATCCGTCGAAACTGGACGTCACCTACCAGAACAGCAGCGGAGGAGTGGTCGTCATCGGTGACTCGGCACTTGCAGGCGGCAAACTGGGCGGACTGATCGAGTTCCGGAACAACACGCTGGAGCCTGCACAAAATGCCTTGGGGCGCGTCGCCATCGGCCTCGCCAGCACCTTCAACGAACAGCACAAAGCTGGATTTGACCTCAATGGCAATCCCGGTGTGGACTTCTTTACGGTCGCGATTCCGGGGGTGTTCGCAAACAGCGGTAATACCGGTAATGCCATGCTTGCCGCCACCATAAGCGATCCCAGTGCCTTGACCACCAGCGACTACCGCCTACAGTTCGACGGCACCAATTACACGGTGACCCGGCTGTCCGACAACGTCTCGTTTGCCGCCGGCCCACTTCCGCAAACCGTGGACGGCGTCGACTTTGCCCTTGATTCAGGCGCGCCTGCCTCAGGTGACAGCTTTCTGGTTCGCCCCACGGCCAACGGCGCATCCAGCTTTGGCGTGGCCATCACCGATCCCAGACTGATCGCCGCCGCTGCCAATCCTGGAGCCGTGGGCGACAACGGGAATGCCCTGCTGCTTGGCGCACTGCAAACCACCAATACCCTGAATGGCGGGACCACCACCTATCAGGGCGCCTATTCGCAGATCGTCAGCCAGATCGGTAACAAGACCCGTGAACTCGAAGTAACCAGCATCGCTGCGGGCAAGTTGCTCAACGAGGCGACTATGAGCTTGCAGAACGAATCGGGCGTCAATCTCGACGAAGAGGCGACCAACCTGCTGCGCTACCAGCAAGCCTATCAGGCGGCCGGCAAGGTCATGCAGATCGCCAGCGAGATGTTCGACGTGCTGCTTTCTCTCGGTCGATAAAAGGACAGGAATCTCATGCGCATCAGCACTCAAATGTTCTTTGAATCGGGCGCTGCCAGCCTAGGCCAGGTGCAGACCAGCTTGCTCAAGACTCAGCTGCAGATTGCCTCCGGACGTCGCATTCTCACTGCAGCTGACGATCCGGTCGGCGCTGCGCGTGCGCTTGAGGTGACGCAGTCGCAGTCGCTCAACACTCAGCTCGGCGTCAACCGTCAGCATGCCAAAAGCGCATTGAGCGAAGTGGAAGTTGTCCTGTCGAGTGTGACCGAGCTGCTGCAGGACGTGAGAACTACCGTCATTGCCGCCGGAAACGGCACCTTGAGCGATACGGAGCGCGGGTTCATGGCAACTGATCTGAGTGGACGCCTGGATCAATTGCTGGGGCTG
>Ga0105093_10000260_pt1 | contig 20272 bp, 19 predicted proteins | sample PPLLak3March2015_2_FD_79111 | JGI IMG/M metagenome (GOLD analysis project Ga0105093, IMG submission 79111) | Freshwater sediment microbial communities from Prairie Pothole Lake near Jamestown, North Dakota, USA - PPLs Lake P8 Core (3) Depth... | ecosystem: Environmental > Aquatic > Freshwater >... | reverse complement strand
TACCCAAGGAGCAGCTTATTCAGTACTTCATGATAGCGTACATTGTTCTTCTGCTTTGCTGGTGGGGATTTGCGCTGTACATTCACATGAGGCGGCAATATTTCAAAGAAAAGCTACCAACCTAATCACCGATAGCCGATGATGCCATCACGTCTTCTGGATGCCTCACTTATTTTTGCCGGACTTTTGATTCTGGCCTCCTGTTCAACCATTTCAGAAACCCTTGCAAGAAAAACAGCAAAGCCTGCTCGTAACGCTAACGGCGTTCAACTCACTTCCGAAACAAGGCCAGGGAAACCCAAATATTGGAGCATGGGGAGACAGGATTACGCCCGGTGTCAATGCAGTAGCGGTGTCCGATGATTTGGTACCGCTTGGACTGACGCGTGGAACCAGGGTCCGAATCGAGAGAATGAAAAACGAGTAAGTTGTGCTGGACAGGATGCCGGCAAAGTGGAAAAAGCGCATCGACATTTATATGGGGAACGACGTTAAGGCAGCGCGATCCTGGGGTAAACGCGAGGTGAAAATATATTGGACGGTTCCTGACTGACGATCCAAGCACTGATAGCGTGAGAGGTAATTGAGAAAAAAAGAGGTGGCCAGCAAAAGGAGGGAAAACTGACCACCCCGGATATAAGGACAGTCGAGATGCCGAAAGCGTATAGTGGTGGACTCTCGGCAGCTGAAACCATCCATACAATCCAACTGAAAAGTGGGTCCTGCCGGGATGAGTGTCAACTGTCCCGGCATTGCGGTTCCATGCACTCCCAAAACCCGATGTAACCCCTCCCACCTCCTGTCCCGTCTAACCCGTCAAAGTTAACGCGAATAGGAGGACACAATGAAAATCAACGCTTTGAAAATATTATCAATTGCAGCTTTTTTGATTTTCCTGGGTGCTGGTGTTTCTCTGGCAGGCGGTTGGAAAGGCGATTGTGGCCCACGTGGGAACGCCTATGGCCATTACAAACAAGGAGGGTATCATCACCACCACTATGCGCCGCTCAGACCGGTTTATGTGGAGCGTCATTATCGGCCGGTAGTCGTCGAGCGGCACTATTACCCTGCGCCGGTGTATTATGCTGCTCCAGCGCCTCCTCCTCCGAGCGGGTTCTTCTTCGGAATGTCAGTTGCAGATACTGGTTCTGCCTTCAGTTTAGGTGTGAGCGGCCGGTAGAGTAACTATATGCGAACCTGGACTGTCTTCGGAATCTTGATGGTGTTCTGTATCGGAACCGCCGCGCCCGTGCTCTCCGATGATTGGAGGGAACAGAGCGGGAGGGGCAGATGGTGGCATGGGGACTACAAGGAAGAGTACTGGGACGGTCCCTGCCAGGTGAAAACCGAGTCCAAACGAGGGGAGTTCAAGCGAGAGGTCAAGTGCAAGGACGGCGTTGGGGCTCGGTGGCGTGGGGAGTGGAAAAAGGAATACTGGGACGGCCCCTGCAAAGTGAAGCTGGAGGCCAAGCGCGACGAATTCAAGGAAGAGGTCAAGTGCGAATAAAGCTTGGGTGAAATATAAGCCGGTTGTCTACCACATCCCAACCGCTATCACGAAAAATCATCCAAGACGGGCGATCTCACGGATTTATTCCAGGTCGCCCTTTTTTGTTGGAAAGCTCCATCCAAGCCAGTGCCAGTTGAAAAGACTGGTAGTCCAGTGACACACCATTCCATCCCAACAGCTAAAGTTTCGAGCTTGCCGCCGCCGGGTCAATTCCAGGGTTTGACTCCAGGATTTTGGACAGGTCACGAAGCAGGGCGGAAGCTTCTTCGGTGTTGATCCCCTGGTGCTTGAGTCGTTCGAAAAGGATTTGGTGGATGTCAGGTCCCATGGCCGGAGAATATGCCATTCAGGCTCAATTTCAATCTTCACAGAATGCGGATTACCCTGTAGGATGCCGACTATGCCCGAACGATTCATCAGCGAAGCCATCAAGCCCATAACCGAAGCTGCTGACACCTCCCGCATGGCGATCGGTGAGCCTGGGCTGCCTCGTCAGCTTGTCTGGCGGGATCGAACCATCACTGTGAAGGCGATTCTGCGATCTTGGCGGGAAACTGGGAAGTGTCACCACGGCAGCCCCGAGATGTACGTTCGTAAGCATTGGTACGAGGTGGCAACGGTTTCTGATGGGATCATGAAGATTTATTTTGATAGGCAGGGTAAGCGCAGGAAAAAAGCGCCGAGATGGTGGTTGTTCAGTATTCGTGATCCAGAGGAAAGCCCATCGCCAAACAGCTGAAAGGCTTCCCTACCCTACTACCTGAGCCATTTGCAGTTCATTTTAATGACGGTACATCAGATATGGATTGGTAAACGGGCACGAAAGTCTAAATCAGAGTTGTTGAAAAATCTTCCGGAGTTCCATATGTAAGGTGTGGTCACGTCCAAAGTTATACGGGATTTTGCGAGAAGGTTGGGGGAAAACAGTGCTGCCATGATCAAAAAGATCATCAACTTGTATTCTTTTTTCATCTCGAATTCTCACCGGGAGGAACCCAGCACTCCTTTTCGAATATTCAAGACTTTTGTTTTCCACATCCGCCCCCGCCTAGTTGCGGAGAAGACTCTTCGGTTCACGCTGACTTTCGGTCTGGGCGGCATAGCCGTGGTGCTGGTGACCCTACAACTTTTCACCGGTATCCTCTTGAAGTTCGCCTACGAGCCGTTTCCAGCTCAGGCTTACGATTCGCTGATCCGCTTGCAGACCCAGTTTCCCTTCGGCCAGTTCATTCGCAACATCCATTATTGGAGCGCCAACTTTCTCGTCGGCGTACTTTTCCTGCACGGTTTGCGTGTATTCTTCACGGGCGCTTTTCGACCGCCGCGGCGGGTGAACTGGATCGTCGGGCTGAGCCTCTTTGCCCTGATGCTGGCGGCCAATCTCACGGGCTATCTCCTGCCCTGGGACCAACTCGCTTACTGGGCCACCACCATCTGCCTGGGCATGCTGGAGTACATCCCCGGGTTCGGAAGCCTTCTCCAGCAGTGGGTGATGGGCGGGGCCCAGATCGGGGCCGCCACCCTGCGCAACTTTTTTGCCCTGCACACGGCGGTCCTACCCTTGATCATCGTCTCGCTGATGGCTTACCATTTCTGGCGGGTCCGCAAGGCCGGCGGCCTCGTGGTCCCCCGGTCGCCTGGGCAGCTATCGGAAGAGAAGCCCGCCATGGTCCCCAGCAATCCCAATCTCCTGATACGCGAGGCGGCGGTTGCGCTGAGCGCCGCCGCCTTCGTGTTGACAGTGGCGCTGCTCTTCGACGCCCCGCTGGGCGCGCCGGCCAACCCCGGCCTCAGCCCCAACCCCACCAAGGCTCCCTGGTACTTTGCAGGGGTGCAGGAAATGCTGGTACACTTCCACCCGACCTTCGCCTTGCTGATGGTCCTGGCCGTGGCGCTGGGAGCTTTCTTCATTCTGCCTTATCTGGGTGGCGGAGATGAATCCGCCGGGGTCTGGTTTGCATCGGCGGTCGGCAGGCGCACGGCCGTCTTTGCAGCTGCAGCGGCCGGCCTGATCACTCCGCTGGCGGTGATCCTCGACGAATATGTGATCGATCTCGCCGCTTGGCTGGCCGGCTGGCCCCAAATTATCAGCAACGGCCTGATCCCAATGGTTCTGTTCCTGTTCCTGCTTGCCGGGGTGTACGTCGCCGTTAAAAAGGCCTATCGAGCTCCTCGCCCAGAGGCTGTCCAAGCCGTTTTTGTTTTTCTGGCCGCCGGGTTTGTCGAGCTGACAATCATCTGCATTTTTTTCCGAGTTGAAGGGATGAAGCTGGGCTGGGTCCTGCAATGAAACCGAAATTCAAGCAACACCACAAGCAAATGAAGACCGAGAAACCCCAACCCATTCCAGTCAACACTGAGAGGTCGACGCCGCCAAGCGCCGGCCTTTCACGGCGCAGCCTTCTCAACATCCTCTGGAGCGCGATAGGGCTTGCGGTTCTCGCCGAACTCGTCTGGATCGCTATTTCCTTTCTGCGTCCATCCAGGCAGCCGGCCGATGACTCAAAAGGGGGTACAGTGGTTCAGGCCGGAGCGGTCGATTCGTTTGCTCCCGGTTCGGTCACGGCGTTCCAGCGCGGGCAGTTTTACCTCGTGCGGATGGACAACGGAGGGTTGCTGGCGCTTTCATGCAAGTGCACCCACCTGGGATGCACGGTGCCCTGGGTTGAGAAAGAGAAGAAGTTTTTGTGCCCCTGCCACGCCTCGGCCTTCGACGTCACCGGCAACGTGATCTCCGCACCGGCTCCGCGGGCGCTCGATATGTTTTCGGTCACCATCGAGAACCATATCGTTCAGGTGGATACCTCCATGAGAATCAAGCGCAGCGGGTTCAACGCCCAACAGCTGGTGTATCCGGAGAAGACATAGATCCGAAATTCGAATAACATACCATTTCAGAAATAAATGTACCGCTGGAAACTCATCGGCTTTGCCGCCACCCTATTGATTGTCATCACGATCCCGCTCTCCGTGGTCAGGTACGGTTATCGCCAATCCGCGCCGGAGAAGCGGGCGGCCGACATCACGGCTGAATTTGTCGGCAGCGAGAAGTGCAAGTCCTGCCACCAGCCGGAATACAATCTCTGGAAGGGCTCACATCACGACCACGCCATGGCGGCAGCGTCCGAGAAAAGCGTGCTCGGCGATTTCAACGACGCCGTCTTCAAGCACCACGGAATCGCATCGAGATTCTACCGCAGGGACGGTAAATTTTTGGTTCACACCCAGGGGCCGGAAGGCAGGATGGGGGATTTCGAGATCACTCATACCTTCGGTTGGTTTCCGCTGCAGCAGTATCTCGTGCGGTTCCCGGGCGGACGGCTGCAGTGCCTGCCCATCGCCTGGGATTCCCGCGACCAGCGCTGGTATCACCTCTACCCCGACGCCCCGATAGACCCCAGGGATTGGATGTACTGGACCAACGCCGCCCAGAACTGGAACGGCATGTGCGCCGAATGCCACTCCACCAACCTGAAGAAGAACTACGATCTGCAGACCGACAGCTACAAGACCACCTGGACCGACATCAACGTGGGCTGCGAGGCCTGCCACGGGCCGGGCTCGCGGCACATGAAGTGGGCCGAGCTGCCGGACATGGCCCGACCGCCGGTGACGAATTACGACCTGGCGGTGAAAACCTCAGGGCTTGGCTCACGGGCGCTGGTCGAGCTCTGTGCACCGTGCCACTCGCGGCGCGCCATTCTGGGCGACTACGCCCACGCCGAGCCCGACCTGCTCGACAGCATGCTGCCGAGCCTGCTCACCGATGGGTTGTATTTCGCCGACGGCCAGATCCTGGAGGAAGTCTACGTCTACGGGTCCTTCACCCAAAGCAAGATGTACCACCGCGACGTGCGCTGCAGTGATTGCCATAACGTCCACAGCATCAAGATCCACAAGGAGGGCGACGCCCTGTGCCTTCAGTGCCACCGCGCCGCCGAGTACGATACCAAGGCGCACCACTTTCACAAGAAAAAGGGCGAGAAAGGGGATCCCATCAAGTCGTCGGATGGCAAGGTGCTCTTCGAGGTGGGCAGCGGCGCGGAGTGCATCCAGTGCCACATGCCCGGCCGCTATTACATGGGGGTCGACTACCGCCTGGATCACAGCTTCCGCATCCCGCGGCCGGACCTGAGCGTTGCCGTCGGCAGCCCCAACGCCTGCAACCGCTGCCACATCGACAAGACCGCCAAGTGGTCCGACGAGGCCGTCACCAAATGGTACGGACCCGGGCGGCGCTCCCACTACGGCACGGTCCTGGCCGCAGGCCGCCGGCAGGAAGCCGCGGCTCGCAAAGACCTCATCCAGTTAGCCGAAGACCCCCTCTATCCCGTGATCGTTCGTTCGACCGCGCTGGCGCTGCTCGGATCCTATCCTCCAGGCGAAGACATAGACCGGCTGTTGGCTCAGCTCGTTTCAGACCCCGAAACCCTTGTCCGGCGCACGGCCCTGGACCATCTGAACCTCACCGACCCGCGGCGCCGGGTGGACCTGGCCGGGCCCCTCCTGTACGATCCGGTCAAGGCCGTGCGTGTCCAGGCGGCAGCCATGCTGGCCGGTGGCCCCTCCCGCCGCCTGTCGCCGGACCGGCAGACCGTGTTTGATACGGCTTTGAAGGAATACATCGCCGCCATGGAATATTCGGGAGACTTCGTCTTCGGTCGCTTCAATCTGGGAAACCTCGACGTCGAGCTGAACCGACCCCAGGCGGCGATCGAAAACTACCGGGCGGCGATCAAAATCGACGACCAATCCTACCCGGCGAAGGTGAATCTCGCCATGCTCTACGACCGCCTGGGGCAGAAGGGCGAAGCCGAAACCCTCTTGAAAGAAGTCGTGGCCGCCCACCCGCAGGTATACGACGCGGCCTACTCGCTAGGCCTTTTGCTGGCCGAGCAGCAGAAGTATGCGGAGGCCGCGGTGCAACTTGAAAAGTCGGCGGCCGGGATGCCGGACCGGGCCCGGGTTCAATACAATTACGGGCTTCTGCTCCAAGTTCTCAAACGGGACCGTGAAGCGGAAGACGCTTTGAAGAAGGCGCTCTCGCTCGAGCCACAAGATCTTGATTTTTTATACGCCTTAGCGGATTTTTACATCAAACGTGCAAGCTTCTCCCTGGCCGAACAGGTGGCCGAGAAAATGATAGCTGCGCACCCGTCCCAGCGCATCGGGCATGAACTGCTGGAGGCGGCTCGAAGCCAATCAAAAGGTACTAAATGAAACCTGCCAAAGGCAAACGAGTGCGTCCGCAACAGAAGGTTAGCCGAGCGAGATCCAGGCGAAAGCCGATACTTCTTGTAACCATCGCGGCATTGGCGGTGCTGGCGGCGGCATACATTTTTGGAACGGGGCGTTCGCCCTCATCGTCCGTACCGGGAGTCGCAGACAGTCCTTCGGCCGCTGCCGCGCAGGTTGATCTGCAGCGGCTGATCGGGGACTGGGTGCGGCCGGACGGCGGGTATGTGATTTCGATTCGCCGGATCGCGTCCGACGGGCGTGCGGAGGCGGCCTACCTGAATCCCCGGCCGATCAACGTGGCCAAGGCAGAGGCGTCCGTTGCCGGAGACACGGCCAAGCTCTTCATCGAGCTGCGCGACGCCGGCTACCCGGGATCGACCTACGAGATGCTCTACGATCCCCGCAGCGATCGGCTCGCCGGGGTTTATTTCCAGGCGGCCATGGGGCAGCGGTTCGATGTTGTCTTCGTAAGAAAGAAGTAATAGTCTCGACTACTGTCCAGGTTTAGATTCGACGAAGCCTCTACCGCCTGCTCCCATATCCCGCGTGACATCGCCGCAGAACCGGCCGTGGCTTCTGGAATTGAAAGGCCCGATGGCGCTCGGATGTCGGTCAAGCGTAATGGGCCACCGTGGCCCTGGGAGCAGCAGGCTTCGCCCGTCCGGGCCGGCTTCACACGCCGCAGCGTACTTAAACCCGCAGCATTCTCATCTTCGACCCCTCCGTCTCCTTGAACCTGGGTGTCCATTTCTGATATGCAAGAGTCCATCGGGGCGAATCCCACCGGTCCGGCTACACATTCTGCCACATTTAAGCAGTCGGTAACAGCCGACCGATGTAATGGAGGGGGGTCGCATGACGACAGAGAGCTATCCGCACCTTTTCAAGCCGCTGACCTTGAAGGGCCTGCGCCTTAAAAACCGAATCACCATGGCGCCCCTCTACCTGGGATATGCCTCCCAAGGAGGGAGGGTCTCGCCGCTGATGCTGCACCACTACCGGCTTATGGCGCGGAGCGGTGCCGCGCTCATCGTTGTGGAAAACGCGGCCGTCGCCGCAGGCGGCATGGGGTCGCCGCGCACCCTGCGCTGCGACCACGGCCGTTTTCTTCCCGGCCTGCGCGAGCTGGCGGGAGTCATCCGCAAGGAAAAAGCCCTGGCGGCGTTGCAGATCAACCACGCCGGGCGCTTTGCCCACGGGACTGATCCTGTGGCCCCGTCCGCGGTACCCGCCTTCGGCCGCACTCCGCGGGAGCTCAGCCGCTGGGAAATCACCGCTGTTCAAAAGCGTTTCGCAGCTGCCGCGCGGCGCGTCAAGGAGGCGGGCTTCGACCTGGTGGAGCTTCACGGCGGGACCGGCTACCTTCTTGCCCAGTTCGTTTCGCCGCGCACAAACAAGCGCACCGACGGTTACGGCGGAGCGATAGAAAACCGCATGCGTTTTCCTCTGGAGACCCTCAAGCGCGTGCAGGATGCCGTCGGCGGTTTTCCCATAGGATACCGTTTCCTGGCCGACGAGTGGCTTCCCGACGGGTTGGGCCTGGAAGAATCAGCAGCCTTTGCAGGGGCTCTCTCGGATAACGGTGTCGCCTACATTTCCGTGATGGGTGGAACCTACGAGTCCTTCTTCCTGCCCGAGGTTGTGCGCCGCTCGAAGAAGCCCGGGTACATGGTGCCCCTGGCACAGACGGTCAAGAAGCATGTGAGCGTGCCGGTAATAGCGGCCGGCCGGATCTCCACGCCGAAGCTGGCCGAAACCATCCTGGACAAGGGCCGCGCGGACCTGATCGGCCTTGCGCGCATGCTCTGGGCCGATCCCCTCTGGGTGAAAAAGGTGCGGCAGGGCGGCGCGGGCGACATCGTGAAATGCAGCCCCCGGTGCAACGCCTGCATGGAGCTCGTCATGAAAGGCCGGCCTGCCTTTTGCACGCGATGGGACCGGAAGATGCGCGGCGATCACCATTCGCTGTTCGCGTAATCGATGCTGGCATGAATGCTTCCGGGCTTTCGCTGCCCCGCGGTGGACCGCTGTCCGGTGCCCTCGTCAAGGGCATTTACTGCATCTTGATTTGACTTGCCAATTAGCAGGCGTACGGGTTAAAAGCGGATCCAAATACAGGTATGCGGCATGAAAAAGCAAGGCTACCCATGTTTTCGAGTCTCGATTCACTTGGTAATCCTGATTCTATTGCTTTTCTCAGGCCGGGATGTTTCGGCGTCATTACCACTGAAGAGGGTTCTGGTGCTTTACCCCATGGACAAATAGCATCCGGCCCACGAACTGACGGACCGAGGTATCCGCGCAGCCTTTGGGGCCAACCAGAATTTCGACATCCAGCTCTTCGCCGAGCACATGGACCTTCTCCGGTTCGGATTTCCCGAGTACAGGGAAGCGCTGGCCCGGTTCCTCGCTGACAAGTATCTGCATGCTAAGCCTGATATTATCATCACGGTGTATCCATCAGCTCTGAGATTCATTCTAAGGCACGCCGACAGCGCCTTCTCAGGCATTCCTGTGGTCGCCTGTTCCGTTTATGAGAGCGATCTCATGGCCATGAAAAATGAAGGCCAGATGCTGCCGATCACGGGTACGTTTCTCAAAGGTGACATCGGCGACATCATCCCGGTTATACGCAGCCTTAGACCCCAAACCCGGCGAATCGCTCTCGTGACGGGCAGTTCCGAATTTGACAAGAACACTCATAGTCTCATCGGCGCAGCGCTAAGAGTTTATGAGCCCGAATTGGAAATCATGGAGGTTGCCGGACTCCCAATGTCGGACCTATTGGGACGGTTGGGGAGTCTGCCCTCGGACAGCGTTGTCCTGTACTCCTCGGTTTTTGCTGACGGTGCCGGCGAGGTTTTCGTTCCCCGAGAAGCACTCCGGATGGTTTCGCAGGCTGCTAATGTCCCTGTTTTCGGTCTGTTGGACAGTTATTTTGGTTACGGGATTGTCGGTGGTGGCCTGCTTAGCTTTGAGGCCCATGGCCAAAAGGCTGCAAAGCAGGCGCTTCGAATCCTCACCGGTGAATCCCCGACTGACATCCCGTTCACCGCGGAAGGCATGCGCGCCTACATGTTCGACTGGCGTGAGCTCAACCGCTGGGGCCTCAACGAGGAGGCGCTTCCCCAGGGCAGTAGTGTCAACCGTTGCCGATTACACATATGACTGGGAATACTGGTCGGCCCCGAACGGGACGCTCAATTATGTTCTCCTTCCCGCGAACGCATCACTGGCTACTCGGCCCGGGAATTTATGGACGACTCTTCGCTCTTTGTTAACGTCATTGTTCCGGAAGACAGCGAAATCTGGGAGAAACACGATCACGAGGCCTGCACGAATTTAAAGGGGCGAGAGATTCAGTTCCGCATCCGCACGAAGGATGGTAGGAGTCGATGGATCGATCATGCCTGCCTGCCGGTGTCCCAGAGCATCGCCCAGCAGGAGCAGCATGTCGCTGTTTACCGCCTGGCCATTACCGGGCCGAAGAGGGTGTTCGCGGCGGTAGCGAACACTCCCAAACCGCATTGGTTTTGATTTTTGATATTCGCGTTTCAGATTTCGATTCCGACCTCGATAGAGTTGGAGGGTTCATGGATGCATGGAAACCGATGGGATGGACGGTGACGCATGCCGTCGCAAGTATTTTGCTGGCGGCCATTGTTTTAACCGGGTGCGTTACGCCGGTCGGAGTGCGCCGCAAGGATTCACAGGAGGCCCACCGGAAGTTGACCGAAAGCGTCCTGGCCGGCGAGAACTTGAGCGCCCCGACCATGCAGGTTCTCAACCGGTCCGGCTTGGCTGAAAACTTTAACGACACACCAGCGGATGTGATCTCAGCCATCCACAAGGGCATGCCGACCGCGAGCGAACCGGACCGGCTCTTTGCCCTGGCGGAGCTGTCATTTCTGCATGCGACCCGCAGCGGGGACCGGTCCCATTATCTGTCTGCTGCCGTTTATGCGTATGCCTTTCTTTTCCCGCCCAAATCGAAAGACACACCGGACCCTTTCGACCCGCGCCTGCGGACCGCCGTCGATCTTTACAATCAAGGCCTCGCTCAGGGGTTCACCGAAAAAGAAAGCCGACGGGTAGTTCTAAAGGCCGGCACCTACCGGCTGCCTTTCGGAGAGCTGTTCGTCAAGATCGAACCGGGCGAGTTCCGCTGGGGTCCGTTCCGCCTGGAGGATTTTGTGGCCGCCTCCGAGCTGGATGTGCGCGGTCTTCGAAACGACTACCGGTGGCCTGGAGTGGGGACAGCGCTCGTCGGGTCCCTCAAGCATGTGAAAGGAGAATACGAACGTGAGTTCGCCCGGGTTCCGTCGTCGTTGAAGGTGCCGGCCACCGCCTTTCTGCATCTGGAGAACGTCGAAGAGGGACTCCGGAAGGGGCGCATCGAGGGGAAGCTGGCGCTCTACACTACCCAGGAAAGCACATCGGTCGATGTCGGCGGCCGCACGGCCCCCCTGGAGTACCGGCCGACGGCCGCCTTGGCCTATACGCTCGAGGGCTCCCAGGTTTACGACCTGGAGCTGAAAGGGCTGCTGTCCGGGGACCTGGCGCTTTTCAAGCAAAGCGCGCGGTTCAAGGACAATGTTTTTCTAATGGCCCCCTACCGCCCCGGACGAATTCCGGTGGTGTTCGTCCACGGGACGGCCTCCAGCCCGGCTCGCTGGGCGCAGATGCTCAATGAAATCCTCAACGACCAGGAACTGCGAAACCGCTACCAGGTCTGGCTCTTCACTTACAACACCGGCAACCCCATCCTTTACTCCGGAGGCATTCTCACGCAGGGTTTGCGCAACGTTGTCAAAGAACTGGACCCTCAGGGGAAAGATGATGCCCTGCGGAAGATGGTGGTTATTGGCCACAGCCAGGGAGGCATGCTGACCAAGCTCACCGCCGTCGACAGCGGCAGCCGTTTCTGGGATCAATCCTTTAAGGTCCCCATCGATCAGCTCGACGTCTCGCACGAGACGCGGGAACTGCTGCAGCAAAGCATCTTTTACGAACCGGTTCCGACCGTCCGGCGGGTTGTCTTCATTGCAACCCCCCATCGCGGAAGCTTTCTGATCGGGGGTCGAATCAGCGAGCTGCTTCGCAAGTTGATTTCGCTGCCTCTGGTGATGCTCAGCCCGCTGCAGGAGGTTTTTCAGCGCAGCCCTGAGGCGGTTGCCAATCGTTCCCTGGAAGAAGACATTCCGCGCAGCACCGACAACATGGACCCGGACAGCCTGTTTATCAAGACTTATGCGTCGATCCCTATTGCATCGGAGGTCATCGTCCATTCCATCATCGCCGTGGACAACCCCGACGACCCGCAAGAGGAATGGAACGATGGAGTGGTGGCTTACAGCAGCGCGCATTTAGAAGGCGTGGCCTCCGAGCTCATCGTCCATTCCGGCCACTCCACGCAGGAGACGCCCCAGACCATCGAGGAGGTGCGCAGAATCCTTTTGGAGAATCTAAGACAGCCTTGACTATGACAAACCGGAAAAAAAAGAAATCCGAAGAACGAGACTCGAAACGAATTCAGATTTGCATAGAATCGTAGGATAACGCCATGCGCAGAATTCTCAAACTGCTCGGCATACTGTTTGCCATACCCATCGTCATCCTTATGACCGGCTGGGGCGCGCTGGCGATCTGCTATTCGGATCTTCAAGGAGAGTCGCTGCGGACCGGTTTGGCGGTAGGCTTCACGCTGGCAACGGTGCTTGCATTTGTTTTCTTGCCGGACCGCAAAAGAACCTTGATCGGTTTCATAATAAAGACTTCGTGGCCTTCTCCATCGAAACCCGGAAGGAGCAGGGCAAAGGGTACTCGACGCTCAAAGGCTTCTTTAAGCAGTTCGAGCTCACTTACGTCGTTGGGGACGAACGCGATCTGATCCGCGTGCGCACGGATTACCGCAACCCGCCGGAGGACGTCTATCTCTACCGTCTGAAGATGCCCCAAGAAAACGCCCGGAAATTCTTCATGGAATACATCCGGCAGATCAACTCCATGAAGGAGACCCCGGAGTGGTACAACACCCTGACCACCAACTGCACCACGAACATCGTGCGACATGTGCGCGCTTTCGGGGGCCAGGCGAAATACACCTGGAAGGTGCTGCTGTCCGGTTATGCGCCCCGGTACGCCTACGAACTCGGGGCGCTCGACACCACCATACCCTTATCGAAGCACACCGATCTTTCGTTCAGACATCACATAAGCGCTGGGACTACAACGCTGTCGACAGCGGGAACGAGACCGCCAAGGGCCTCGGTGTAAGGGTGGAGCGCGTGCGCATGCACGGTATGCTCGTCTCCTCACTCGTCACCGCCGTTACGGTCGCTTTCCTGGGTGTCATCGGTTTTGTGGGCCTGGTCTGTCCTCACATCGTTCGGCGTGTGATCGGTGGGGACCACCGGTTCCGCCATCTTTAGACCCCTTTTCAAGCAGCACTGAATTCAGGAATATAAAGTTTCTTTCGGTTATTTTCGGTTTGAATTTAAGATACCACGAATCCGATTGACTGGCCCGATTCCTCTGCCATAGTTGGTCCTTCCGAACAGCTCGGCTGCGAAGAAGGGAGAGGAGAAAATGGGAAAATCGCACCTTTTGAGAACCGATTTACCTGCTGTTTGTCAACAGAGTAGAAGGGGGGCATTATGAAAATCAATCGAAACTACCTTGTCTTGTTTGTGCTGATGGTTCTTTGGATGCCTTTGTCCGCATCCGCCGATTCCTTGAAACTCTATGCTGCAGGAAGCTTGAAGGAAGCCCTCGGCGAAGTGGCAGCCGCATACGAAAAAACCTATAAGACGAAATTGACCATGAAATTTGGCCCCAGCGGCCTTTTGAGAAAGGCCATTGAAGGCGGTGAAAGTCCCGATATTTTCGCCTCTGCTGATATGACTCACCCTGAAAAACTCGCTTCCAGCGGGTGGGGCGGCCCGGTTGTTTTGTTTGTCCGCAACCAGCTTTGTGCATTGGCTCAGCCCGAAGTAACAGTCACCGCAGACAATTTCTTAAATACCCTTGTGGACAAGAACGTCAGAGTTGGGACTTCGACACCAAAAGCAGATCCAAGCGGAGACTATGCCTGGGAACTTTTTAAAAGAGCTGATGCGATAAAGAAGGGAAGCTTTACGACGCTTTCGGAGAAGGCCCTCCAACTCACCGGCGGGCCGGACAGTCAAAAGGCGCCCGAAGGCCGCAACCCATACGGTTGGGTCATGGGTGAGAAGAAGGCTGACGTCTTCCTTACGTACTGCACCAATGCTGTATTGGCTCGCAATGAAGTGCAAACCCTTAAGATAATCAGGATACCAGATGCGCTTTCAGTAGGAGCCGATTACGGCCTATTGGTCAGGAATGGAGCTTCGAATGAGGCATGGAAGCTGGCCATGTATATTTTGTCGCCGGAAGGCCAAAGGATACTGAGAGAATATGGATTTGAAGCCGCAGCGATCCCGAAGTAGGTATAAAAGCCACCGAATGCAAGGGGTCAACCAGAAGGCGAGAACGTCCTGCACCTGACGGGCCAGTTTAATTGGCGGCGCTGGTTGCTCTAATGTTTAGGAGTCCAAAATCAAAATCCGGATTGATCCTTGTCTTCGGGTCTTTGGCAACATGCGCAACCCTCCGAAAATATCCTATCAAATGTGCTCAATCCGGATGGCCTAATCACCATTCTCATTCACCGGTTCCATGCATTCCTTCGAATTGTTTCCCACTCGATTGACCCGCTTGGATACGGGATAGCGTTTCAGTTCCTTCACGTACGCGGTTTTCAGCATCTCCTCAATTATGGCAGGCTCCTTGTTTCCTGGATCAAGCCATTCATCATAAGCCTCCGGTTTCAGGATCAACGGCATCCGGTTGTGGATATCCTTGACCGAATCGCTGGCGTCCGTTGTGATGATCGTGCAGGACTTGTAGGGGCCGGCCTCCGGGGGCGTTTCTTTATCCTCCCAAGTTTCGTACAGGCCCGCAAATGCCAAGGGCTCGCCGGAAGGTAGGCATAAAAAGTAAGGCTGCTTGTTGCCTGCCTTGCCCTTCCACTCATAGTACCCATTCGCGGGTACCAGGCACCGACGATGCTTCAAAGCGGCCCTGAAGGCGGGTTTGGATGCCAAGGTTTCCACACGTGCATTGATCATTCTATAGCCGATGGAGATATCCTTGGCCCAGAAGGGCACCAAGCCCCAGTGGCGCTTCTTGATGCGCCTCTCGTCCTGGTGGATAACAATGACCGGTATTTCCTGAGAGGGAGCCACGTTGTAGTCGGGCAAGATCTCGAAAGCAGGCGGATGGGCGTTAAAGTAGCGTTCAAGCTCCCGTGATAGACTGTACCGTGCAAACCGGCCGCACATTAACAAGCCCTCTGCCCGGGGATGGTAGAAAAAGAGGTGGCCAGCTAAAAGGCGGGGAAACTGACCACCCCGGATCACGAGAGGGTCGTGATGTCGAAAGCGGATAGTGGGTGACTCTCGGCAGTTGCAACCATCTCTTCAATCCTTTCAAAAGGTGGGTCTTGCAGGGATCGGTGTCAACGGTCCTGGCCTTTCCGGTTCCATGCACTCGCTGAACCCCATGTAAACCCTCCTGCCCATTGCCCCGTCTAACCGGATTAAATTCAACTAGGCGCCTCCCAGACCGGTTTACGTTGAACGTCATTATCGGCCGGTTGTAGTGGAGCGGCACTATTATCCGGCGCCGACGTATTATGCAACTCCGGCGCCGAGAGGGTTCTTCTTCGGGATGTCGGTTGCAGATGCTGGGTCGGCGTTTAGTTTCGGTATGAGTGGACGGTAAAAACTTCTCAGGCACTTGACAGGCTTGGTGCCAGATACTAGAGTTTCAGCCGGGGAACGGGAAAATCCGTGATCCCGGGAAAAGGGTGGGAGCGGTTGCCAGGAGGTTGAGCGGTTGTCCCGGCTGCCTTCATCCAATTCGAACCCCATCCACTTCTGAACATTTTGCCGCAATTCCCGGGCGATCTCTCATGATTTGGGGGACGCCCGTTTCGTTTACTGTAATTTCGTACTTGGCGGAGTTTTTAATATGTCATCAGGGAAGCGAAACGCGTCCAGAAAGCATGAAGAGCCCATAGAGAACCCCGACGATGATTTCGAGATGGATGTCGACTGCGACAAATCGAAGGTGGAGTGCATATGCCCAAAATGTGACAAAAAGCACTTTTTGAACTTTCATTGGATCGGTAGGGGTATGCCCAGGAAATACTGTCAAAACTGCCGCGATAACATTTAGGAGAGGACCCTCGATCAATCGGGAATGGGACATCCTGTTCATTCCAGATGGTTTCCAACTCATACCTTAACGTGAAGAAAGGGGAAATTCATGAACAAGACGGATCTGGTCAACGAAGTGGCAAACGTCGTCAGCAGCAAGACCGAAGCGCAGGCCGCGGTGGATTGCGTTTTTGAGTCGATCGTCAACACGCTGAAAAAAGGGGATGCGGTCAACCTGGTGGGATTCGGGAACTTCAAGGTGGTCAAGCGTCAAGCCCGCACAGGCCGCAACCCGCAGACTGGAGCAGAAATCCAGATCAGCGCCTCCAACGCCCCCAAGTTTGTGCCAGGCAAGGCTTTCAAGGATGCCGTGAATTAGCTTGAGTAGGTCCTTATTTTTGTATGAATTGCCCTTTAGAATTCCGCCCATGGCCGAAGCCTGGAAGCGCAAAGGAAGGATTGAGATGGTGGCTGTTCAGCATTCGTGAGCCAGAGGAGAGCCCAGCAACGAACACCTGAAAGTGCGATCTAATTTTTACGACCTAACTCAGTTCATCTGATATTCCAACTCCTTGATTCTTAATAAAATATGGTTATGTTCCTTTTGGATTTCGAGTGGTGGGGTTTCCATATGGCAAGGCCTAAGACGGATACTTTCCCGAAGCATAAAAAGGAACCTTTAGAGGACGCTGACCACGAATTTGATGAATTGTCCGAAGTCGAAGGTTTCGGCAAATCGAAAGTGGAGTGCCTCTGTCCTGGCTGCGGCAAAATGCACGCCATGAAGATGCGCTGGATAGGCAGAGGCATTCCACGAAAATTTTGCCAGAGCTGCCGTGATCGCGAAACCCCTGTCGGTGATCGGGAGTAAGCGGCAAGCGTAGAATTTCTTTGTCGACCACCCGTACGACCTTCCTCTCAACCCAATTCTCACCCCACGCCTCATACGACGGCTTTCTCGTTTTTAGGGCCGGGTCCGGCGCAGGACGATCCCGAGGCGGGCCGTGCGCGGTTGCATTTTATCGGGGCTATGGTTATAGTTTGCAACCATGAACACACGAAACGAAAAAATTCCGGACCCCAAAGAACTTGAGAAGGAAATCGGCGAATTTCTGTCCAAAAAGTTCGGTGGGCAGGTGAAACTGTTGTCACCCATGGTTTTGACCCAGGAGGCCGCCACCGGCAAGCCCAAGGAGAAGGCCCGGGAGAAAAAGAAGATCAAATTCAATTTGAAACCGGAGGACTTGATCGCCTACCTGGACCAGTACGTCGTAAAACAGGACCAAGCCAAGGCAATTCTATCCACCAAGATCTGCACCCATTTCAACCGCATCCGCCGCGTTCAGGAAGACCCGGTCCGACTCGATGAAGTGGCGGGTGGGATCAAGAACAACGTTCTGATGATCGGGCCGACCGGCGTCGGCAAGACCTATATCATCAAGCTCATCGCCGCCAAGCTGGGAGTGCCCTTCGTCAAGGGCGATGCCACCAAATTCAGCGAAACCGGTTATGTAGGCGGCGACGTGGAGGATCTGGTGCGGGACCTGGTGCGGGAGGCCAATGACGACATCGAACTGGCCCAGCACGGGATCATCTACATCGACGAAATCGACAAAATCGCTTCCGCGAGGAACCTGATCGGCGCCGATGTCTCGCGCACGGGTGTCCAACGTGCGCTGCTCAAACCCATGGAGGAAACCGACGTCGACCTGAAGGTGCCCCACGATCCGATCTCGATGATGCAGGAAATCGAACGGTTTCGAAAAACCGGAAAACGCGAAAGAGTGGCGGTGAACACCAAAAACGTACTGTTCATCATGAGCGGTGCCTTCACCGACCTGGTCCCGATCATTCAACGCCGCCTGAGCCGGCAGGGGATCGGGTTCGGAGCGCACATCGCCAGCGCCCGGGAAGAGATCGATACCCTGCAGCACGTCAAGGCCGAGGACCTGATCGAATTCGGGTTCGAAAGCGAGTTCGTGGGCCGGATCCCGGTCAAGGCAGTCTTCGATCCCCTCGGGCAGGAGGATCTTTATCAGATTCTCAAAAATCCGAACAACCCGATCGTTCTCGGCAAGAAGCTCGATTTCAGCGCCTACGGCATCCGGATCAAGTTCGAAGATGCGTTTCTGCGTCGCATGGCCGAACTGGCCTTTGCCGAAAACACCGGCGCCCGCGGGCTCGTCAGCGTGATCGAGAAATCCTTGCTGCATTTCGAACGTACGCTGCCCTCCACTGACGTGAAACAGTTCGGCGTCACGATGGAGGCCCTGGCCGATCCCATCGGGGTGCTGCAACGCATGCGGTCGGCTCCTGAAGATCCATACTGGCGCAAGGTCTTTGAGCGCCTGGCGGATGAGGAAAAGGCATCCATCAAGACCTATCTTCAGGCCAACCGCAGGGGGATTTCCGAAAAATTCAACCTCACCATGACCCCCGCCCGCATCGACATCGTGGCGAGCTACTACGTCAAGCATGTGCTGGATACCGGCAGCGCCCTCCGGCAAATCAAGAGCTGCTGCGACGAGATCAAGAACGTCGAGTTGTACTTTTTCAAGAACCACGACATCAACATCGTGCTCGAGGAGGACGCCATCGACTTCCTCATGGAAATGATCGTGGAATCGACCCTAGAGCTCAAGGACGTCTACCCGCGGCTGAACGCCCACTTCGAACACGGCCTGAAGCTCGTTCGTGAAAAGACGGGACGCAACCGCTTTTTCATCAGCCGCAACGCCCTTATCAATCCCGAGGAATACATCCGCTCAATGATCACCGCGACACCCGCTCCGCTCAAGGATGAGCCATGATCGGAATATCCAAGCTTTACTGCGGCACCGTCGAACCGTCCGATGCCCTTCGCTACGGGCGCCACTCGTCCCAGCTGCCGTCCCATCTTTTGCAATTTTCGGCCGATAAGAAACCGGTGGTCGTCTGGAACGTGACCCGCCGCTGCAACCTGCGCTGCGTGCACTGCTACGCTCATGCCAGGGAGGAGGCGGGTGCCGATGAGCTCACAACCGAACAGGGCAAAGTCCTGATAGATGACCTCGCCGCATTCGGCGTTCCGGTGGTGCTGTTTTCCGGAGGGGAGCCGCTGGCGCGCAAGGATCTGCCGGAGCTCGCTGCGTATGCCGTCGGCAAGGGGATGCGGGCGGTCATATCCACCAACGGCACGCTGATCACGGCTTCCATGGCCCGAACCCTTAAAGAGATCGGACTGTCCTACGTCGGCATCAGTTTGGACGGCATGCAGGAGGTCAACGACCGTTTCCGCGCCGTGCCTGGGGCCTTTCGCGGGGCCCTGGACGGGATCCGCAACTGCCAGGCGGCCGGCATCAAGGTCGGGCTGCGCTTTACCATCAACCGCTTCAACGTCCTGGAAATCCCCAGCATCTTCAAATTGATCGAAGAGATGGACATCCCGCGGGTGTGTTTCTACCACCTGGTATACGCCGGCCGGGGCTCGGAGCTGGTCAAGGAAGACTTGAGCCTCGAGGACAGCCGCAAGACACTGGACCTCATCATCGCTAACACCCGACGGCTGCACGAGATGGGCAAACCCAAAGAGGTGCTGACGGTCGACAACCATGCCGACGGCCCGTACATCTACCTGCGGATGCTGAAAGAAGACCCCGAACGCGCCAAAGAGATCATGGAGCTGCTGAAGTGGAACGAGGGCAACAACTCCGGCCGCGGCATCGGATGCGTGAGCTGGGACGGAGCGGTTCACGCCGATCAGTTCTGGCGCCATTACAGCTTCGGCAACGTAAGGGAACGGCCCTTCTCCGAGATCTGGACGGACACCTCCAACCCGCTCATGGCCAAGCTCAAGGACAAGAAAAAGCATGTTACGGGACGCTGCGCCGAATGCCGTTGGCTGGACATCTGCGGAGGCAACTTCCGCGTGCGGGCCGAAGCCGTCTCCGGCGATGTCTGGGCGCCGGATCCCGCCTGTTACCTCACCGACGAGGAGATTGCACTGACACAACCGCCGCCCAGCTGTGGACAGCTGGAGTTTTAAGTTTCAAGTCTTAAGTGTTAGAAAAACCATTTAGATTAATTTTAATATATTTTCAAATAGTTAAAACCTAACACGTAAAACTTAATACTGTTTTTTCGGAGAAAAAACATGTTATTCCCCGACTACCGCCCGCGGCGCATGCGCCAGAGTGAGGCCTTTCGGCGCATGATTCGTGAAACCGTCCTGACGGTGGACGATCTGATTCTGCCGCTGTTCGCCATCGGCGGAAAAAATGTCCGAAACCCGATCGCCTCCATG
>Ga0105093_10000259_pt1 | contig 20404 bp, 19 predicted proteins | sample PPLLak3March2015_2_FD_79111 | JGI IMG/M metagenome (GOLD analysis project Ga0105093, IMG submission 79111) | Freshwater sediment microbial communities from Prairie Pothole Lake near Jamestown, North Dakota, USA - PPLs Lake P8 Core (3) Depth... | ecosystem: Environmental > Aquatic > Freshwater >... | reverse complement strand
GCTGCTGCTCAAGGGCAGCATCGTGGTCAAGAAGGCCTACTGCGACTGGGAACGCTACAAGGAGTTCAAGGCCGCCATGCACGAAGCCGCTTTCGAGCTCATCGAAATCCCGCACGTGCGCCAGTCCGGAAAGAACTCGGCCGACATCCGCATGGTCGTGGACGCGCTGGACCTCTGCTATACCAAGTCTCACGTGGACACGTTCGTGATCGTCAGCGGGGACTCCGACTTCTCGCCGCTGGTCAGCAAGCTGCGGGAGAACAACAAGATCGTGATCGGCGTGGGGGTGAAGAGCTCCAGTTCGGACCTCCTGATCGCCAACTGCGACGAATTCATCTACTACGACGATCTCGTACGCAAAAAGCAGCCGCGCAAGCGCCCCGCACGCAAGACCCCGGCCGCGCGCGGGGCCGCATCCCCCGCCAAGGAGCCCAAGGAAGACAAGGACACCGAAGAGCGCACCCAGGCGGCGCTCGATCTGATCATGGAGACGCTGGAGGCCCTGGCCGAGGAGCGCGGGTCGGAGGAGAAGGTCTGGGGCTCGCTCGTCAAGCAGACGCTCAAACGCCGCCGCCCCGGCTTCAACGAATCCTACTACGGCTTCCGCTCCTTCAACCGCCTCCTGGAAGAAGCGGCCGCACGCGGCCTGCTGGAGCTCGACCCCGATGAAAAGTCCGGCGGTTACATCATCCGGCTCTCCCATCAGGAAGAATAACCTGTCGTCCGTCACGATGCCGAGAAGCCCGGCATTCAATCAACACATCAGGTCAACATTACCGGGATCTTATATTTTCGGAAAATGGCATCGTGAGTGACCAACGTGAATCCTTCAATGCCGGCTTGCGCGACGAGCATCCGGTCGAAAGGATCCCGGTGATGGGCGGGCAGATTTTCCAACGCGTGGGCATGCTCGACCGTTATGGAAAGCCAGTTGAAGGACTGTTGATCCAAGATCTCGAGGAAAGCGGAAGGGACCTTGAGTTTTCCCAATGCCTGCTTAATGCGGATCTCCCAAATTACGGCTGCACTGACAAAAACAAGATTATTGCCGTCGGCTATCTCAGACCGACACGGTTTGGATAGCGAGGGATGGTCGTCCAGCCACCACAATAACACATGTGTGTCGAGCAATAAGTTCACTCTTTCGAGACTCCAAATGCTTTGGCGATGTCTTTCGGCAACACATCGAAATCCTTGGCGATTTTGATTTTGCCCTTCAGCGCGCCGGGGATTCGCTTCTTATCTCCTCGTTCGTATCGGACCAACTTTGCCACCGGTTTTCCGGCTTTCCCGATGAGCACTTCCTCGCCGGCAAGCACTTTTTCGATCAGGGAGGACAATTGAGCTTTTGCCTCTGAAATGTTGGTGATATGCATGGATGCGTACCTCCTGATCCATAGTCTGACCAGACCAGACCAGTTTGTCAAGGTTTTTCGCTGCGCACACCCGCCAATTCGAGCTTAACCCGCGGGCCGGTCTTAGACCGGATCGATGGCGAGTCCGGCTTTCCGGCAATTGTCAAGATGATGATTCGCCATGCCATAGACTCCCACCGCGCGAGGAAGAGTTATCGTCTTAGCGACGGCGGCATCGTTGGCCTCGGCGCAGCGCGCAATGGCGTCGAGATAGCGCAGGTCTTCGCGGCCGATGCGGCAGGCCTCCTCGGTTGAGAGTATTGGGCCATGGCCCGGGATAACGTGTTCCACGCCGGAGTTGATAATTGTCAGCAGGCGTTGCAGGGTGCGGCGGTAATCCAGCAAATTGTCCACAAAGGGAATTTCGCAGGGGGAAAGGTAGTCTCCCACCAAAAGGTAGTTCTCGACGCGAATGGCCATGCCGTCCGGTGCATGCCCGGGGATAAGAAACCCTTCGATGTCGAGGTCGCCGATGTTGAACCACCCTCCATCGTCGATTCCACGGATATCCGCCGGCCAGCCATAACCCCACGGACGCTCGACATACCACTGGGAGTCGTGTTCCTTGGCTTTCTGCATGGCTTCGATTGCCAGATCACCCTGCGTTGCGACCGACCGGGCCAGCACCTTGCTCGTGTAGACCGGCACGCCAGGGAAGGTCCCGTGACCGACCACGTGATCCCAGTGGCTGTGGGTCAAGAAAACAGCCTCCACCTTCGCCTCCCTGGGAACCAGGCCGGCCAGCTCGGCGAGTTCGCGCGGGAAATAGCCTGGGTCCACCACCAGGCAGCTGCCTCCGTTGCGGACGACCGTGCTCGTCATCTGCCAGATCCCGCTCAGCCGGACATCGACATGAACATCAGCCATGGCATTCTTCCTCCACAAGTCTTTTCATATATTCGATGGATACGCTATCTTGGATCCGAGATAAAGACAAAACCGAACTTAGCTAGCGCCGATAAAATACGTGATTCTACGCAAGCTCGAATATTACCGAGAGGGGCGGTCCGAAAAGCACTTGAAAGACATTGCCGGCATGCTTGAAGTGTCAGACGGTCAGGTCAACATGGCTTGGTTGGAGGAGCAGATCGCTGAACGGCAGCTTCAAGAAGAGTGGTGGGCGGCAAGGCGTCTTGGGAAATGAGCACTTCATTTTGATGAGGGCGGCCCGACCGCTTTAACGAGCGCGGCATAGATTTCGGAGCGGCGGTCCGAAAGATATGGGTTTGCCTGCCGGCCCTTTGAAATGGCGGAAGGGTCGATATCGGCAACCAGCAGGATCGGGTCGACGCCCGCCCGAGCGATGTCCCTCCCGTCCGGACCGACGATGCAGGAACGTCCGCAGTAGCCCAGAGCCCCCTCGCGGCCGCAAAGGCCCGCATAGGCGACGTAGACCTGGTTTTCAAACGCCCGGGCCGGAACCAGCGTGCGGGCGACGATGTCGAACGGCTGAATCAGCGCCGTGGGCACGGCGATCAGCTCCGCGCCGGCCAGCGCCAGCGCCCGCACCGCCTCGGGGAACTCCACGTCGTAGCAGATCAGGATGCCGACCTTCAAGCCATCCAGGTCGGCCGTCACCAGATCGTCTCCCCGCTCGAACAGGCGTTTTTCCTCGGCACCGTAAAGATGGGTCTTGCGGTAGTTGGCGATCGCGCCCCGGGCGGGATGGATGAGTCGGGCGGAATTGAAGACCCGCTCGCCGAAACGTTCAGGATAGCCGTAGAGGATGGAAACCCCGAATTGTCTGGCGATGGCCTCCACGGCGGTCGCCGAAGGGCCGTCCGCCGGCTCGGCCAGGCTGAAAACGGCCTCGCCGATGTTGTAGCCGGTCAGGAACATCTCGGGAAAAATCACCAGCCCGGCCTTGGCAGCGGCCGCCGCCGAGGCTTGCCGCCGGATGCTCGCGATGGCACCCGCAACGTCTTCAGATGGACTTGATTCCTGACAAACGGCGATTTTCACTTTTCCCTGCTACTCACCGCCGCATGAATTTTTTCGAGGAGCTCCTCGAATTCATAGGGCTTGAACAGGTAGTCGTAGGCGCCGTATTCCATCCCTTCGCCGGCCGATTTTTCAGAACCGTGCCCGGTCAGCATGATGACCGGCATACCCGGATCCATCTTTTTGAATATCTTGAGGACCTCGATGCCGTCCATATCCTCCATCTTGAGATCCAGCACGGCCACGTCGAATTCGGCTTTGCGCAAGGCCTGGATCGCTTCCGAGCCGCTGAAGGCGCTCGTCACATCGAGGCCCCGGCGGTTCAGCCGTTTGGCCATGACTGTCGTGAAGCCGACTTCGTCGTCAATGAGGATCAGGCGAATCCGCTTGGGCGGGTCCTGATTATCCATACTCATGTCGTCAACGTCTCATGCGCGCCGGGTGGTGATGGCCTTTAAACGCGCCTGCATGATCTTCTCCTCGTGCTGGCGCTTTTTGGCGGCCGCCTCCGTGACCTTCGCCACCAGCGTTTCGATTTCCGAGGGCTTCATCAGGTAGTCGAATGCGCCGATCTTCATGCCCTCGATGGCGGACTCCACCGTGGCATGGCCGGTCAGCATGACCACCTCGACCAGCGGAAACTGGCGCTTGATCTCCCGCAGGGTTTCGATGCCGTCCATTCCCGGCATTTTGACGTCAAGGATGACGACCTCTACGCCGGCGTGCTCCTTCAGCTTTTTCAAGGCTTCGTCCCCGCTGTGGGCCGGGATGATCTCGAGGTCCCGCCGAGTCAGGCGCTTGGTCATGGTTTCCACAAAGGGAACCTCGTCATCCACGAACAATACATTGGCTAAGCTCATCGCAGCACTCCTTTAGGCCTTGGTATCTTTGTTTTTCTCGTTTGAGTCGTTTTCGGATGGCTCGCTTCCGACGAATGGGATATACACCGAAATCGCAGTTCCGACGCCCACCGTGCTCTGCACCTCGATCCGTCCGCCCATGTTTTCGATGATGCCGTAGCAGATCGACAGCCCGAGCCCCGTGCCCTTGCCGACCGCCTTGGTGGTGAAAAACGGGTCGAAGATGCGGTGCAGATTGGCCGCGGGAATGCCGACGCCGGTGTCGGCAACCTCCATTGCCACAAAGCCGTCCTCCTGGCGGGTGGACAGCGTCAACTTGCCGCCCTTCTTTTCCATAGCGTCAAGCGCGTTGTTGATCAAGTTCAAGATCACCTGTTGCAGTTCGGACATCGACACCCGGACGGGCGGCAGGCCTTCCTGAAGCCGGGTCGCTATCTCCACCATGCCGTATTTCGCCCGCTGAGCGGATATCCCCACGATCTCCTCGATCAGCTCATTGACATTGATGTCCTGTACCGCAAGCGATGTTTTGCGGGCGAAACTCAGCAGTTTGCGGGTGATCTCTTTGCAGCGCTTCCCCTGGGTTTTGATCTGGGTGAGGGCACGGCGCAGCTCCTCGACATTCTTGCTGCCCTGGAACTCTTCCTCCTCCAGCAGGTCCCCGATCCAGCCGGCCTCTTCGACCATGATGGCCACGGGGTTGTTGATCTCATGCGCCACACCGGAGGCCAGCTCACCGATGGAAGCCAGCTTGCCGGTTTCGATCACTTTTTCATCCATGAGGTGCTTTTCTTCATCCGCCGTGACGATGCGCATCACCATCCGGCGCGACAGCGCCAGGGCCATGATGATCACGGCGGCGGCACCCAGGGCCATGATCAGTGTCGTGATCGCGAAAGACCAGTTTAGGTCGGCAAAGGCATCCGACGCTCGCTGTTGATAAACCAGAAGCCATTCGCCGTTTTTTAGGGGGGCCGCCGCATAGATGTAATCCTGACCGGTTCTGTCCTTCCGTAGGAATACCTTGACATCGTTGCTTTCGGAAGGCATCCGCTCCCAGAGTTCCTGCAGGTCACCGGTGTCGATCACGGCGGGGGGAAACAGTTGCGTAGAAGGGGTGGTTTGAAGCTTCCCCTGGCGGTTTAAAATATAAGCAAAGCCGGTCTCACCGATCCGAATATTCTGGACCAGGGCGTTGAAAGCGACGAAATCGATGGTAGCCCGTAAAATCCATTGACGACCGTCCACCTCGGAACGAACGGCGACGATGAAATGCGGCAGGCCGCGCAGCCCTAAAAAGACATCGCTGATGACGTAATCCTTCTGGCTGACGTCCTTGAACCACTCGGCATCCCCATAAAAGGCGTCGGCCAGCTTGAAAGGCCCGGCGTAGGCCTTCTGGCTTCCCTGCGAATCGACCACTCCCAAATCGACGAACGCCTTCTCGTATTCCTCCTTCAGCAGGTCAAGATTCCGCTGCAGCAGAACCTCTTCTTTCAACTGCTCATATCCGTAACGGGCGGTCATCAGACGGATGTCGGTCAGGCGTTCCAGAAGATAATTATCGATGTTCTGCTTATGCTTTTGGACCAGTTCCCGGAGGTGATCGCTGACTTTTCCTTGGTAGGACTGACGGAATTGGAGGTAAAGGGTGCTGCTGACAAGGACCATCGGAACCATCGATACGATGATGATGGTCAGAACCATGTTCCGGATCAGAGCCCGGTAATGCTTGTCCCGGGCGAGTTTTTCGGGGAAGAGCCGGGTTATGATCATGTCCCAGGACATCAGCCGCATACTCGATCAAAGGATAGGTGGTTTTGGATAATGGATTTATGTGATAATAGGAACTTTGAAGCAGAGATCATGGGCCTTGAGAGATTCGCCGGCTTAATTTGGTTCGATACCGCCCGATCCGATGCATCGACCGTCAGCGGCAAAAGCTTTGGAATAATCCATAACACCAATGTGGTTAAAAGACAATTGACCTTATCGTTCGAATGATAGTACATGATGCGTCTGCAATCGACGAAACGGGAGGGCTGCTGTGACCTATTACCGTGTAAAGGAGCTTATGGTTCCCCTGGCGGAATATGCCACGGTACCGGCTGGATCGACCCTGTTGGAGGCGATGCTGGCTCTGGAAAAAGCCCAGGAGGAATTCGACCACACCAAATACCGCCATCGCGGCGTGCTGATTCTGGATAAAAACAAAGGAGTCATCGGAAAGCTGGGCCAATTGGATGTTCTGCGAGCCCTCGAACCCAAAGAGGACTACGCGGACGACATCCGCAACCTCCATCAATTCGGGTTCACTTCCAAATTTATCCAGAATGTACGCAAACAGAGGCGGCTTAAGGGTGCTCCGCTGAAGGATCTATGTCGCAAAGCCGCAACTTTAAAGGTCGAAGATTTCATGCAAGCCCCCTCCGAGGGCGAATTTATTGACGAGGAGGCATCACTAGAACTCGCTATTCTGCAGCTGGTCATGGGCGACCATCATCTGTCCCTGCTGGTAACCCGGGGCCAGGCGATTGTCGGCGTCCTGCGTATGACGGACGTTTTTGCAGCGGTGTTCCATGCCGCCAAAGAATGTGAATATACGACACAGTGAGGACGGGTCATGAAAGAACTCAAAGCGCTCTTCGACCGGATCGCTCAGAGAACCAACATCAATCTCCGTGAGCTTCATTTCGATGTAGTCCCATTTATCAAAAATCTCATCCCCCTGCAGCAAATGGTGAAATTTTATGCCTTCTACGGCATCACGCCCCACCATCCACTCGATTTCCAATTCAGGCACTCCAGCCTGGCGGGCAGCTATTTTCTGGGAAAATGCCGTGCGCTTAATTCAATTCTTTACAAAAGCGATATCCGCGGCGACGAACTCAAACAACAGGGCGATGTATTTTCGTATCGACAGTTTGAGATCCCGGTGTCCCAGAATGAGGGCTTCGACATCGAAGACAGCTACTTGGTCAAAACGCTGGTACACAACTTTTCGCACGACCCGGAGACGCTCGAAACATTTTTTATAAAGGATACCATATCCACCCACTACGCCAACATTCATGGTTCCCCGTGCGATGGCTCATTTCTGGGACCGTTTGCGACCGTTGACTTGACGACCATGCGGGATAGCGTGATCGGGACGTTTTCCTACGTACAAACCGGAGAGATCGCTCATGTGAATGTCGGGCCTGGCACCGTATGGATCCGCAACCCCGGCGAGTTCAATTTTCTTTACCGCCACCCCCTCCACAAGTTGAGCGATTACATCAACTTTGCGGCAGGCCGACCGCCCCAGGGGTTCATCATCGATTTTGTGGACGACCGCAAAGGGTCCTTCCAGCGGGTTTTCGAGGTGGTCAATCTTGAACCCATTCCGGTTCCCCGCAGCGCTTCGCTGGATCGTTACGCCGTCGTCAAACCCAAAACCCAGATCGGTGAAAACGTCCTGGTCGCACAGCGCGCCTTCCTCCAAAACGCATCGCTCGGCAAGGGGGCCAACGCCCAGGAAAACTGCTATATCGTCAACTCCCGACTGACTGGCAACAATGTGACCGCCCACGGGGCCAAGATCATCGAAGCCGAACTGGGGCAAAACGTATTTGTCGGTTTCAACAGCTTTCTGCGGGGTCGACCCGATTGCCGCCTGACCATCGGTAAGGACAGCATCGTCCTGCCTCACACGATTATCGATATCAAACAACCGCTGGCCGTTCCTGCGGAGCATTTTGTCTGGGGCCTGATCACCAATCAGGCCGACCTTGAATCCAACAGCTTGGCCTTGAGCGATTTTTCTAAAATCGACGGAGGGCTGGTGCAGGGCAATATGTCTTTCGAGGGCCGGGGGGCACGCTTTGTTGCCGCCTTCCGCGAGCGAATCCATCACATCCTGGAAGCCAACGGCGCCTTCTTCGACGGCACCTCCAACAAGGGGCACGCCCAGCGCAACCAGAACATCTCCTTCAATACGATTCAGCCCTACCCGAACGGCGACCTGGGCTGCATGTACCCGACCATTATCATCAAAACCTGATGCTATTTGAAGAAGTTGAGCAGGGCATGCAGGTTGGTCAGGGGATGCGGCGGGCAGCCGGGGATGAACAAATCCACCGGCAGCAGGCTGTCCAGGCCATTGGCGACTTCGGCGCTGCCTCTAAAAGGCCCGCCGGACAGCGCGCAGCTTCCTACGGCGATGACGACCTTCGGGTCCGGCACGGCCTCATAGGTTGAAAACAGGGCGGCTTTCATGTTGCGGGATATGGGCCCGGTCACGACGATAGCGTCCGCGTGCCGCGGGGAGGCCACGAAATTGATCCCGAACCGGGCCAAATCGAAAAAAGGGGTTGCCAGCACATTCAGATCCGCTTCACAGGCGTTGCAGCCGGCGGCCGATACCTGCCTCAGCTGAAGGGAGCGGCCGAAAAGCTGCTTGAAGTGAGTTTTGGCATGCCCGGCCAGAGAGGGCAGGTCGCCGTTGGTCAGGAGGTGGTCCTTGGCGGCCACCGCCAGTTCAAAATCCCGGCTGAAAGAGACGAAACGGCCCTGCGATAGGCGCTCACAGGTGCCGCAGAATACGCAGCGCCCCAGGTCGATCAACCGGCGCCGAGCATCGATGGCCTCCTGGGGACAGGCGGCGGCACAAAGAGCAGCCAAATCCGGGGAGACCTCCGCATGGACCTGGGGCCGCCCGCGGTAGCGCGCCGGCAATTCGATCTTGACCTTCGGATAAGCACTCGTCCGACAGCCTTGTTCAAATCTGTTTTTCAGCGTTTTGAGCATGATGGGCTAACTTCGCTGTTGTTAGGGTTGATAAACTCGTAAAAAACCACCCCAAGCGATGACTTTGTAATAAGCCCGAGTTCAAGGCGCGCGCTTCCCGCCGAGTGAGGCGTACTTATACTACGCCGCAGCGAGCGCGGGATGAAGCGCAACGCCGAAATCGGGCTTAATACGAAGTCATCAAAGATCGAACCCGCAGTAAGACAGGTTGAAGCTTTTGTTGTTGAGCGGAAAGTCGGAAATCCCGGTATTCCTGAGCGCCATGGCCAGCCCGTTCCAGTTGTGAAACGATGGATCTTTGACCTTGTAGCGCAGGATCCGGCCGGCGGCATCGGTCAGCACGCAGTGCGACAGTTCTCCGCGCCAAGCCTCATTGACGGTTACGACCAGCGAAGACGGCGGCAGGGCGCAATCCGCGTTCTCGACGCAGCGGGTTTCAACCGGTTCGGCCAGCAAGGACTGGATGATTCCGATGGATTGCAGCACTTCGTCGGCCCGCATCTTGGCCCGTGCGTAAACGTCGCCGGTCGGCTCGGCATGCTCGGGGATCTCCAGGTAGCGATAGTGTTCGGCGGGAAACACGCGCCGGGCGTCGTAGGCGATTCCGCTGGCCCGGCCGGCCGGGCCCACCAGGCCGAGATTTTCCGCATCCGCTTGGCCGACCACCCCGCAGCCTTCGAAACGCGCGCGGACGCTGGAGGTTGAAAACAGAAGATCCACCACGTGCTCGACCTGGGTCTTCAGCTCGGAAATTCGGCCGCTTAAGGTGTCGCGGTCCTCGCCGGTCATCGGGAAGCGCACCCCACCGGGGCGAATCAGCCCTTTGCCGAAGCGGTTGCCGCACATCCACAGCGTCATATTGAGAAAGTCGCCGCGCATGCGCCCGCAGTAGTTGGCCGGCGGCAGGAAGGCCACGTCGCCGCTCAGGGCACCGAGGTCGCCCACGTGGTTGGCGATGCGCTCCAGCTCCAGGGCGATGGTCCGGATCACGCGGGCGCCCGGGTCGGTTACGATGCCGGCCAGCGCCTCGATGGCCTGGGCCAGGCACAGGCTATGGCCAATCGCGGTATCGCCGGCGATGCCCTCGGCCAGGATCGGCAGCCGTTTGGCATCAGCCTGGACCAAGAGCGTTTCAACCCCCCGGTGCTGGTAGCCCAATTGGATTTCCAGGTGCAACACGCGCTCGCCGATGCAGTTGAAGCGGAAATGGCCGGGCTCGATCACGCCGGCGTGCACCGGTCCTACGGCCACTTCGTGAATTTCCTCGCCCTCCACGGCGTAGTAAGGGTATCTGCCCGGGATGTCTTCGACGTAGTCGTTTCCGAACACATCGGGTAGGCCGCACTGGTTCGGGTGGTAACGGACCATCTTCAGCCAGGGGTGGCCTTCGGGCCGGATGCCGAACTGCTCGGCGATCTCCCGCTCGAACAGGTGAAACGGCTCGCATTGAGCCGTCAGCGCCGGATAGGCTGCCGGCGCATCGCAGCCGGCTGCCAGCAGGCGGTCGGTCCTGAGGACGGCCATCAGCTTGGCCCGGCCGCCGTCGGCGTAAGCGAAATACTGCACCACCTTGGCGCCGTCGCCGACCAGCTCCAGCGCCCGGCGACGGAATTCGTCAAAGGCCAGGTGCGGAATACGCTCTCTGGGTAATGCTTCCCCGTTTTCGATCGGCGCGAAATCCGCCATGATCAAAGCCCCCCACCCAACGCATTCACGGCATGCACAATGGTTTCGTACAACGACTCCGGAATCCAGAAACAAAGCACCAGCGAAGTCGACAACAGGACATACTGGGGCCACACCATGGCGGGCTTTTCTTCGAGCCGGCCGGCGGCCCCCGCGCCGCTGAAGGACATCTTCATGACATGGTTGGCAAAGCCGGCGAATATGACGCACAGGCTCAGGATGAACACCCCGGCCCCCACGTAATGCCCGCTGCGGAAGGCGCCGATGATGATGAACACCTCGCCGAGAAAAATCCCGAACGGCGGAAATCCGGAAATACCGACAAACCCGCTGAAAAAAGCCACAAAGGTTCGGGGCATGCGCTTGGCCAGGGCTCCGGCGGTGTCGATCAGACGGCTTCCATAACCCTGGAGGATGGTGCCGGATGATAAGAAGAGGGAGGACTTGATCAGGCTGTGATGAATCAGGCACAACATGGCGCCATAAGCGGCCAGCCCGCCGACCCCGGTGCCGAAGGCGATGATCCCCATGTTCTCGATGCTCGAATAGGCCAGAAGCCGTTTATATTCGGTCTGCTTGAGGATAAAGGTCGCCGCCACCAGAATGGACGCCAGCCCAAAGGCGATTAGGATCGTGCCGGAAAAATGTTCCAGCCCGGCGGCGTGCATGATCTTGTTGGTCTTGAATATGCCCAGGTAGGCGCAGTTGAGCAGCACACCGGACAAAAGCGCGGACGCGGGGCTCGGTGCTTCGCTGTGCGCATCCGGCAGCCAGGTGTGCATCGGCGCCAAGCCCATCTTGGTCCCATAGCCCACTAGAATGAAGACAAACCCGGCCTTGAGCCACAGCGGGTCCAGACGTTTGGCCACGACGGCCAGCGTGGAAAAGGCCACCGGCACATTCACTCCGCCGGCATCCATGGAAAGCGCTATCAGCACCGACCCCAATAACGCCAGGGCGATGCCCACCGAGCAGATCAACACATATTTCAGGGTGGCCTCGAGGGTTGCTGCGGACCGGTGCGTGTAAATCAACGGTGCACTGGCGAGCGTGGTCGCCTCGATCGCGATCCACATGACCATGATGTGGTCGGAAAGGGTTACCATGGTCATGGTGGATAGAAACAGCAGCATCGATCCGGTGAAAACGCGCTCGGAGCGAATGTTGGCCGCTTTGAGGTAGCCCGTGGTGTAAATGGAAATCAGGAAGAACAGCAGCGATATGACCAAAAGCGACAGGAGGCCTTCGGGGGTCAGGGCGAAATATTCTTCGAACAGCGCCTCCGGCTGCCGGACCCAAAGCAGGACCGAGAGCAGCAGGTGCACGGCCCCGGTCAGCGTCAACAAGATCCGCCCGGTTGTTCGCGGCAGAAAGAATGCTATGCCGCCGGTTGCCAGCGGGATCAGAAAAACGATTTCCACCATGGTGCAACCCTATTCCTTTAAGGATCGGAGCAGCGCCGTATCCACGTCATCAAAGGCCTGATTGATGTTCTGCAGGATGACGGCCATGATCATGACGCCGGCCAGCACATCGAGCAGGATGCCGAACTCGACGATATGGTGGGTACGCACCGAAAAACCGGTCCCCACCAGATAGATCCCGTTTTCCATCACGATATAGCCGAGAACCATGGCGATCGCATTGCGCCTGGCCATCAGCAGAAACATGCCCGCGGCTAGAAGCGTAATGGCGGTCGGCAGCAGCAGCGCGTTGCCGGCGGTCTGCGGCAGGTTGAATTTGGGGCTGACGAAGGTGGCGGCGACCATCAGGACGAGGCCGGCCATGAGCGAGGCGTGGTAACCGATGATGGGTTCGACCTCCCGGTGGATGGCCACTTTCTTGATCGCCAGATAGATGAACATCGGGATGGCGATCCCCCGGATCAGCAGGGTCGCGATGGTGAAGGCGACGCCCCCGATCGTCAACCCGTGGCCGATGAAAAACGGCACGATCGAAACCACCACTCCCTGAAACGCCACTACCTTGATCAGCGCCGGCAGTCGGCTGGAGCCGAAGGATACCAATACCGACAGCAGCACCAGCGCTAAAATCGTATCAACCGGATGGATCATCTCAGAAACTCCAAAGTTATGACGGTTGCAAAGAAGGCCAGCGCAAAGGAGGTCAGGACGAACTGGGGGACCTTGTCCATGCGGTAGCGGGCCATGACCGATTCCGTGACCCCGACGGCGACATACACCAGCCCGAGCACGCCCAGGAACAAAACGGCGGCGGCGGCCGGGTGAGTGAGCGTAACCGGGCAGATCAGGCGGGCCACGAGGGTGGAAAAGAAGAAAAGCTTGAAGAAAGCGCCCAGCTCGATGAAAGCGAAATCCGGCCCGCTGTGATCGAGAACCATGACCTCGTGAATCATGGTCAGCTCCAGGTGGGTGGTCGGGTCATCCACCGGCACCCGCGAATTTTCCGTCAGCAGAACAATGAAAAAGGCGATGACCACGAACAGCAGCGGGGCTCCGGCAGTCTGCCAGAGCGCCAGGGGGCGGTCTCCGGAAAAGTAGGCCGCCAGGTTCAGCTCACCGCTGAGGGTGTAGAAAAGGATCAAAATCATGAAGAGCGTGGCTTCACAGATGATCGGAAAATAGGCTTCGCGGGCGGCGCCCATGCCTTCGAAGGGCGAGGCCGTGTCCATGGCGGCGGCGATGGTGAAAAACCGGCCCAGGCCGAAAAGGTAGAGCACCAGGATCACATCCCCCGTAAACGAAAAAAGCGGCGGCTGACCGGCTATGGGCAGGAACATGAGGGCCGTGGCCGCGGTGCAGAGCGAAACCATGGGCCCTAGTTTGAAAATAACGGTGGTGCTGGTGCTGTAGACCGAGCCCTTTTTCAGCAGCTTGGCGAGCGTGTAGTAGTGGATCAGGAGCGGTGAACCTTTTCTGCCCCCGAAAAACGCTTTGACCTTGATGATCAGACCCGCATAAAGCGGCGCCAGAAGCATAGCCAGGGTCAGGAAAATAATGGAGTTCATCTGATTCCCTACTTTCAAACAAAAAAGAGCAGCACGACGATCGCCAGCAGGATGTAGCCTATGTATAAGTGAATGTCCCCGTGCTGCAGCCATCGCAGCCGGTCGAAAAACGCCAGCACCGGGCGCACGAAGACGGCCCCTTGATACCGCTCGGCGATATCCTCGATGTGGCTGTGGTAGTGCGTTTTCTGCGGAAAACGCCCCCGGACCCCGGGATGATCCTCAGTCAGCGGCGCCGCCGGCCTGAAGAACTCGAGGATCGAGGCGGCATAGGAAGACCCCGTGTATTGCATTTTGACCGTGGGCCGGGTGAATCCGCAGCCCCAAGTGCCGGTGCGGGTAACCGTTTTGCCGCGGTACAAAAAATATCGCAGCGCCAGGATCAGCAGGAACACCACAAAGATCAGCGCCGCCGCCTGGGTGATGTTGCCGGTCAGCTGCAGGAAAGGCGCCAGCGGAATGGGGTCATAGCCCAATCCAAGAGCTGAAACCGCCTTGAGCGCCATGGGCAGGAAAAACCCGGGGAAGACGCCGATCGCGATGCAGCCGGCTGCCAGGACGATCATCGGCGCGAACATCGCCGGGCCTTTTTCATGTGCTTTCCGAGCGGCCTGGCTGCGGGGCTCGCCTTGAAAGACCACCCCCACCACCTTGGTGAAACAGGCCAGGGCCAGGCCCCCGATGATCGCCAGGCCGACGATGGCGACCACGCACAACCCAAAATCAATCCTGCCCAGCGCCAGGCCGTGAAACCCGGCCAGGTAGATCAGAAACTCGCTCACAAAACCATTGAGCGGCGGAAGCCCGGAAATCGCCAGCGATCCGATGAGGAAGGCTGTGCCGGTGATTTTCATCCGCTTGAGCAGTCCCCCCAGGGAGTCGATGGCGCGGGTCCCGGTGGCGTGGAGCACCATGCCCGCGCCCATGAAGAGCAAAGATTTGAAGATGGCATGGTTGAGCACATGCAGCAGGCCGCCGGCAAACCCGAGGACCGCCATGATCGGCTGGTCTGCGGCGGCCCCGATCATGCCGATGCCGACCCCGATCAGGATGATTCCGATATTTTCGACGCTGTGGTAGGCGAGCAGCCGTTTGAGATCATGCTGTCCGAGCGCATAGACGACACCCAGTATGCCGGAAACCACGCCGGCGATCAGAACGATTTCCCCGAAGACCGGCGTGTGCCAGTCGAGCAGGGAATACATGCGGACTATTCCGTAGATGCCGGTCTTGATCATCACCCCGGACATTACGGCCGAAACAGGGCTGGGAGCGGCCGGGTGGGCGTGGGGCAGCCAGGCATGAAACGGGAAGACGCCGGCCTTGGAGCCGAACCCGATGAAGGCCAGGACAAATACCAGGATTTTAGCGGCCTCGGGCAGCCCCGCAGCGTCGGAAAACTCGAAACTGCCGGAATGGGCGAACATCACCCCGAACGCCGCCAGGATGAACATGGCCCCCGTCTGAGAAAAGACAAGGTAGAGGTACCCGGCCCGCCGGTTTTCGGCGTTCTCAAACTGGGTGATCACCAGAAAAAACGACGACAGGGACATGATCTCCCACGAAAGCATGAAGGTGATCAGGTTGTCGGCGGTAACCACCAGCGCCATAGCGCCGATCAGAAGACTGAAAAACAGGTAATGAACGGCGATGCGCAGGGCATCCGGCGCATGGTCCACGTAATGGTAACTGTAGAGGACAGCTAGCAGGCAGATGGCGAAAATGGATATAAGGAAAAAAGCGGACAGGGCATCGATCCGAAAAGATAGATAGAAAGGATTCAGGTATCCGAAGGCGGCGCTATAGGACCCTCCGTGGATCAGTTTGACTGCGGCGTCGGTCAGCCCCAGCAAGCATCCCGCCCCGATGGTCAGCACGGCCATCGTTTTCATCAGGACGAATCGGCGCCAAAAAAAGAGGGGCAATAGCCCCCCTCCCGCAATTAGTGCTAATGACAGAAAAAACAAGGACACAGCCTCTCCTATGGCCTTTCAATCGGTTGAGTTGATTATTGGCCAGCACCTGCGGAGCAGGTCGAAGAACTACTTTGCAATGGTCACCGGCATCCCCATGAGCGGCCAGATCACCATGACGAAGATTCCGAGCACCACGAGCAAAATGGCGCTGGCGATGGACCCGTAGGTGAAAAACTCCCCGGCGGTGAACTGGCGCGAGTCGTAGGCGATGGCGTTGGGTGCGGCTCCGACCAGCAGGACAAAGGGCATCCCGGCGGTCACCAGGGCCGCGTATAAGATGACTTCTGCGGCAACCCCGAGATAAGGAGCGATGACGAGCGCCACGGGCAGGGAGATGGCGATGGCCGCCACGTTCATGATGAAGTTGGTCATGATCAGAACGAAGAAGCCGATGCCCATGACGAAGACGAACCAGTTGGCCTTCTTGAAAAGCACCAGCCAATTGACGGCGAGCCACTTGGCGGCCTCGGTCTGCCAGAGACAGAAACCGATGCTCATGGCTCCGCCGAAAAGCAGGATGATGTTCCAGGGAATTTCCTCGAGATCATCGATGTCCAAGATGTTAAGAATAAAAAAGAGCAGAGTGGAGATCAGAATGATGGCGGTCTTGTCGATGGCATTCAAGGCCGGAATGAAGGAGCGCAGCGAAAGCGCGGTGACACAGGAAAGGACGATCACCGCGGCCAGGATTTCGTTGCGGGTTATTCGGCCGAGCTCGGCGTTGAGCTGCTTGGCCTTGGCCCGCAGACCCGGAATCGATTTTTTCTCGGGCCGCAGGAACACCATGAAGAAGCCCCACAGGATGAAGGTCATCAGCCAGCCGAGGGGCGCCATATAATACGTCAACTCGAAGAAACTGACGCCCTTTCCGGCGATGTCTTTAAAGAATCCGACCGCCACCGCCCCGCGGGCGGCGCCCAGAAGCGTGATGATGCTGCCAGCGCCGGCGACATAGGCCATGCCGATGAAAAGGGCTTTGCCGAATTTGGTTTTCTTGTCGCCCTCGCCGTAGAGTGCGTAGATGGACATCAAGAGCGGGAACATGGTGGCGGCCACCGCCGTGTGAGCCATGATATGGGTCAGAGCGGTGGTGACAACGAAGCACCCGAGCAGGATCATGCTGGTGTTTTCCCCGACCACCGCCAGCATGGTGTAGGCCAGGCGCTTGGTGAGGCCGGTTTTGGTGAAGACCAGCCCGATCATGACCGAGGCGAAGATAAACAACACGGAGGGATCCATGAAGTCCTTGAACGCCTGCTCGGGGGTGCGGATTAGAAAGAGAGCCTGCAATACTCCGATGGCGATGCTCGTGACGCCAATGGGCAGCACCTCGAAGACCCACCACGTGCCGGCCAGCATGAAAACCGCGAGAGCGCCTTTTGCCTCCCGGGACAGGGGAAAGTGCTTGCCCATGGGATCAACGGCATCGGGCCAAGGCGGGGAATAATAGATGATTACGAAGAGAAAGATTCCCAGGAAGAGAAAAATGATGCGCTTCCAATTGACGGGTGTTCCTTCGGCGATCGCCTCGGCGTGATCGGACATGGATTATCCCCCTCCTTTTGCAACCCCCTTATAGTCGGCACACAATCATGATGTCATCAACAGAAAGACTTATTTCAACTTGCACTCCTTCATCATATGAAAAACGGCCGCAAATACGTCCGTCATCCGAATGATGCCGATGACGTCCTCGCCGCGAGTGACCAGAAGCGACTGGTGGTGCCCGATGACGAATTGATGAATCGCTTCGTCAAGGCTGGCCGTATCGGCGATGATTTCACCTTCGGTGGGCGTTTCCATGAACTTGGTTACTGGCTGCTCGGACGCCTTGCGGCAGATGTCGTGCAGCGGGCTGTCGAAGAGAACGTAATCCTTTAACATGGTTTTCAGGAATTTCTTGCTGAAACCGACCCCCCTGAACCCTCTGCCCTCCAGGATCTCCTTGTACTTGGGCTCCAGCCCTCTGAGCACATCAACATGGCTGATTTTTCCGACGACCTTGCCGGTTTTATCGAGCACCAGGATGGCCCGATGGCGGTATTCGGAGTGTTTGTAAGTGTATTTTTCCTGGGCTTTTTCCAATGCCATCACGGCATCGTAAAGGGTGGCGTCGTCGCTGACCGTGGCATATTCCGAGAGCGGAACAATAAGTTGTGTAATTTTAAATTCTTTCATAGGAATCCTCCGTTTCTGCGGTAAGGCGAAATGGTGTTGCGTAACATACCACTGCAGGGTTTTCAAGTCGATATTCGTGTCTATTAAGACTAAAAACTCTCCTGGTAATAAAATACTTGACAGGTACTTAGAAGTTTTTTAAAATCCTGACTGAGTACTCAGTCAGGATTTAAATATGTCCAAAAAGCCCGACATTTTAATCGCTGCAACCCACCTATTTGCCTCTAAGGGGTTCAAGGAAACTTCAACTGCCGAGTTGGCGTCTATCATCGGGGCGGCAGAAAGCACCATTTTTTACCACTACAAAACCAAAGAAGAAATTCTGCTGGCCGTTCTGAAAAGCATCAGAGAGGATCTATTGCTCGAATTCGAACGTCACTATGCAGAAGAAAAGTTCTCCAGCGGACTTGCCCTGCTGGAGGATACCATCTCCTATTATTTCTACCTGGCCGGGTCCAAGCCTGAAACCTTCCAGCTGCTTCACCACCGGTTTCCCTACGAACTTGCCGCCGTAAATCCTGTCTGTCGAGACCATCTGGAAGCCATTTACACCTGTTTCATCGATCTTTTTGAAAGCGCCATCCGCATCGGGCAGAAGGACGGCTCCATCGTTCAGAATTCCACCCGCAAATCCGCGATGATCGTTTTTGCCATGATCGACGGTTTGGTGCGGTTCAACAGTCATCAGTTGTACGACGCCGGCGCATTATATGACGAGCTGCTTGCGTCCTGCCGCCGCATGCTCGGATCCATCGCTAACCCCTCATAGGAGTGAATGGTGCTGAAGAAAATCTTTCCTTTCATTACATGGCTGGAGGGCTACACGTTGAGCCGGCTGCAAGCCGACGTGATTGCCGGACTCACGGTAGCGCTGGTATTGATTCCGCAATCCATGGCCTATGCCCAGCTGGCCGGACTTCCTCCGTACTACGGACTCTACGCCGCATTCCTGCCGCCCATGATCGCCGCGCTCTTCGGATCCAGCCGGCAGCTGGCCACCGGTCCGGTGGCGGTCGTTTCGCTCATGACCTTCGCATCCCTGGCGCCCCTGGCGACCACCGGCAGCGAACGATTCATCGGCTACGCCATCGTGCTGGCTCTGATGGTGGGTGTGGTCCAGCTCGGTCTGGGATTGCTGCGGCTGGGGCTGGTGGTCAATTTTCTCTCACACCCCGTGGTAAACGGCTTCACGAACGCCGCCGCCATCATCATTGCCACCTCCCAGCTCTCCAAGCTCTTCGGCGTGCACGTGGACACGGCGGAGCACCATTATGAAACCATCATCTGGGTCATTCAGGCGGCAATCCGCTTCACCCACTGGCCGACGTTTATTTTGGGTGCGCTGGCATTCGCGATCATGTACACGCTGAAGCGCATGGCTCCGCGCGTGCCGAACGTCCTCGTGGCGGTGACCATTACGACGCTTATCTCCTGGGCTGTCGGCTATCAGCACAACGCCGAAGCCAAGGCGAGCGCCATTCAGAGCCCGAAAGCCCTGGCGTTGGTGGATACCTTCAACGTGACGCTTGCCGAAATCTCCCGGCTGGGAGAGGAGCGCACGGAGGTGACGCGGCGCCTTGAAGAAGCCAAGGCATCCGGGAACCCCATCGCCATCCTGAATGCTAAGCATGATGCGGACATCATTTCTTTGAAAATCGAAGATTTGAAGGAGAAGGCTCACGTCTACCGGGAAGAGCTGCGCAGGTTTACCCTGAAAGGCGTTCCGCAGGCCGATGGCACGATGCTGTTTTACCCGCCCGGCAACACCCCGACCGGAGTTGCCGATGACGGATATACCTGGCGTATCCGGGTCGGCAACAACCCGGTAAAAGCCGAGAGCCTCCGGCTGACCGGCGGGGGTGATGTTGTGGGAGTGGTTCCCAAGGGGCTGCCGGCCTTCTCGTTTCCCAAGATGGATGTGTCGATGATATTGAATCTTCTGCCCTATGCCGCAATCATCTCTTTCCTTGGGTTCATGGAGGCCATCTCCATCGCCAAGGCCATGGCCGCCAAGACCGGCCAGCGGCTGGATCCCAACCAGGAGCTGATCGGCCAGGGCCTGGCGAATCTGCTGGGATCATTAGGCAAGAGCTATCCGACCTCCGGTTCCTTCTCGCGCTCGGCCGTCAACCTGCAGGCCGGCGCCGTAACGGGATTCTCCAGCGCCTTCACCAGCCTGACGGTAGTCATCATGCTGCTCTTCCTGACCCCGCTGCTCTATCATCTGCCCCAGTCGGTCCTGGCGGCCGTGATCATGATGGCCGTAATCGGGCTGTTGAACGTTTCCGGGTTTATCCACGCCTGGAAAGCGCAACGAACAGACGGGATCATATCCATCATCGCCTTCGCCTGCACCTTGGTGTTCGCGCCCCACCTGGACAAGGGCATCATGGTCGGGGTGGTGCTTTCGCTGCTGGTCTTCCTCTACAAGGTCATGCGGCCGAAGGTCACCACCCTGGCGCGGCATGCGGATCAAGCCCTGCGGTGCACGGTGACCCATGGGTTGAAGGAATGCGAACGCATCGCGCTCGTCCGCTTCGACGCCCCGCTCTTTTTTGCCAACGCCAGCTT
>Ga0105093_10000258_pt1 | contig 20420 bp, 24 predicted proteins | sample PPLLak3March2015_2_FD_79111 | JGI IMG/M metagenome (GOLD analysis project Ga0105093, IMG submission 79111) | Freshwater sediment microbial communities from Prairie Pothole Lake near Jamestown, North Dakota, USA - PPLs Lake P8 Core (3) Depth... | ecosystem: Environmental > Aquatic > Freshwater >... | reverse complement strand
GCGGCGCTCAAGAAACGCGTCGAAGAGGTGCTGGAGATCATCGGGCTGACCGACCGGGCAAGGGACCGCGTCGGCAAGTATTCGGGCGGGATGAAACGCCGGGCCAACATCGGCGTGGCGCTGCTGCACAAGCCCAAGGTCATCTACATGGATGAGCCTACGGTGGGCATCGATCCGCAGTCACGCCGCAACATCCTCGATAGTGTGGTGGCACTCAAGAACCAGGGTATGACCGTGCTCTACACCACTCACTACATGGAAGAAGCCCAGGAACTCTCCGACCATATCGCCATCATGGATACCGGCAAGATCATCGCCTATGGAACGCATGACGAACTGGTCAAGATCGTCGGCCAGATGGACCGCATCACGCTGACGGTCAGCACGGACGGCGGATATGTAGCCGAGGCCTGGAAAGCGGTAGGGGGCGTGAAACAGGTGAAGGCTGAAGATGGGACGATCATCGTCCTGGCCGATGACAGCAACCAGGTGCTGCCGAGCCTGTTCGAGACCGCCAGCGCACAGGGAGCACGCATCACCTCGGTGGATATCCAGGAGCCTAACCTGGAGGCGGTTTTCCTGCATCTGACGGGGAAGGCGCTCAGGGATTAGGTAACAAGGTAGAAGGGAATAAGGTTCCTGATTACCCAATCCCTGATTACCTCTTGCCCGATCACTTTCCTCACGGAGAAACTATGAAAATTCTCGACCTTGCCCTCAAAGATCTGACCCGTTCCTTCCGTAGCGTGTTTGCCGTGGCGTTCATGTTCGGCATCCCGCTGCTGGTGACGGGCATGTTCTACCTCATGTTCGGCGGGATGAAAGGCGATGACACCGGCTTCAACCTGCCGCAAACCAAAGTCGTCATCGCCAACCTGGATGAAGGCGGAACCGGTTTCGAGACCGCCATGAGCCAATTCCCTGCCGATGAGAATATCGACTCGATGGGTGACATGATCGTATCCGTTCTGCAGGATGAAAGTCTCTCGAACCTGATGCACGTTACAGTTGTGGATAGCCCCGAGGCCGCACGCGTCGCCGTGGATGCCCAGGAAGCGGGTGTGGCGGTCATCATTCCCGCCGACTTTTCAGCGCAGTTCTCCAGCCTCGAGGGGCAGGCCGTGATCGAGGTTTACCAGGATCCGACCCTGACTCTCGGCCCGGCCATCGTGCGCTCGGTGCTGAACGGGTTCATGGATGGCCTGTCCGGCGCGAAGATCGCCGTCAACATCGCCATCGAGCAGACTGGTTCCGGAGACCCAGCCTTCATCGGCCAGATCGTGGAGGCTTACCTGGCAGCCACCTCCTCGCTGCGCGATCCGGCAGCGCTGCTCGAGGTACGCACACCCGTTTCGGCCCAAGCGGAAGAGATTCCCCTGGCCTTGCGCATCCTCGGCCCCATCATGGGCGGGATGATGATCTTCTACGCCTTCTACACCGCCACGGCCACCGCCGAAACACTCCTGGCGGAGGATGAAATGGGCACCCTGCCGCGCCTGTTCACCACCCCCACCCCGCAAGCCACCATCCTGGGCGGCAAGCTGCTGGCCGTCCTGCTGACCGTCACCATCCAGGTGGTTGTGCTGCTCGCCCTTGGGGCGCTGATCTTCGGCATCCGCTGGGGCAGCCTGCCATCGGTGCTGCTCTTCGCCGCCGGCACCATCCTGGTGGCTTCGGCTTTCGGGGTATTCGTCAACTCGTTCATGAAGAACACGAAGCAGGGCGGGATTGTTTTTGGCGGTGTGCTGACCTTCAGCGGCATGATCGGGATGCTGCCCATCTTCGCCTTCAGCAATCCCTCCGCCACGCTCGAAACCATTTCGCTGATCGTGCCGCAAGGCTGGGCGGTGCATGGCCTGTTCCAATCCATGCAGGGCGCGGCCGCTGGCGACCTGGCGCTCTCAGCGCTGGTCATGCTTGCCTGGGCGGTTGTGTTCTTTGGGATCGGTGTGTGGAGATTCCAGAAAAGGTATGCATAATTTTGGAGTCCTGCGGCTTGCCGCAGAGATTACCGGAAGTAAGCTTCCTGACCCCAAAAGGAGAAATTATGATCCGTATCCTTGATATCGCTGCAAAAGATTTGCTACAGATCCTGCGGGACCGCAAGACCTTCCTGTTCCTGCTGATCATGCCCATCGCCTTCACCTTCCTGTTCGGCTTTGCCTTCGGCGGATTCAGCAAGGGCGAAACCGACCCCCGCCTGCCGGTGGCAGTCATCGATGAAGATGGCGATGGGTTGTCGCAGAGGCTGGTGGGATTGCTGGAAGAGTCCGAAATCATCGCTGTGACGCAGGATACCGCGAAGACCCTGGCCGACTACGAGAAATTGCTCTCGAAAGGCGACCTGGCCGGGATTTTGGTCATCCCTGCCAGGTACTCCAATTCCCTCCTGGAAGGAAACCTGCCTCGCCTGGCCCTGACCGTCGACCTGGCCCAGTCTGCCGGGACGACCGTCCAGGCCGAGGTGCTGGCCGCAGCTTCCCGGCTGGCGAGTGCCGTCCAGACAGCCCAGATCGTGGGGCAGACAACCTCCGCATTCACCCCGGCCTTCGAGCAGGCCCTGGCCGCCTGGAACAATCCCCCGGTGCGTATTGAGATAAACTCGGCGCTTGTGCAGATCGAAGAAAAGCCCAGTTCACAGATCATGTCGCTGGCGCATACCTCGCCGGGAATGATCCTGCAGTTCGCCATTGCTGGCCTGTTGACCTGCGCGACCGTCATCGTCAGCGAGCGCAAGACACGCTCCCTCCAGCGCCTGCTGACCACCGCCACCCGGCGCTGGCACATCCTGCTTGGGCATTACCTGGCCATCTTCGTGCTGCTCTTCGCCCAGTTCCTGGTATTGATGCTGTTCGGTCAACTTGTCCTGAAAGTAGATTACTTCCGCATCCCCGCCGGGAGCCTGCTGATCGCGGTCACATCCAGCTTATGCATTGCCGCGCTGGGATTGCTGATCGGCGTGCTGGCCAGGAGCGAAGAACAGGCCATCGCCTTTGCGCTCATCCCGATGTTCATCTTCGCCGGGCTGGGCGGGGCATGGACGCCGCTGGAGTACACCAGCGCCGCGTTCCAGGCCATAGGGCACGTCACGCCGATTGCCTGGGCGATGGATGGGTTCAAGAACATCACCGTGCGCCTGCTCGGCTTCGAATCCGCCCTGTTGCCATCCGCGGCGCTGGCAGGGTATGCCTTGTTGTTCTTCCTGCTGTCCGCCTGGCGCTTCCGGCGGGTGAGTGAGTAGAATAACCGATGAAAAATCCCCGGTATTTCGAAAATACCGGGGATTTATGAACCGCTGTTAGCCTGCTTTCGGTGTTTCGGTATCGATCTCCCGCCAAAAATCATCATGCTTCATTCCCTTGCCGTCACGAATTTGCTGTTCGGCAATGTCAAGAATGCCCTGGAATTTGGGGGAATGTGCTAACACCATGCGCTCGATCTCATCTTCATCCTTGATGGATAAGAGGATTGCCACAGGCTTACCATTCTTCGTAACGACAACAGGGCCTTGCTCGCTGGCCTTCAAAAAGCCACTGAATTTTGCTTTCACATCTGCTACAGAAGCGATTCTCATATGTCTAACTCCTTGCCTTCAATCCAGAGACGGCTGCCGATCTTCTCACCAATTGCCAATAAGATGACTTGCTGGTTATCATAATCTATTCGGTAAAACACCCGAAAACGATTGCCTGGTCCAAAACGAATTTCCCATCTGGCTCCGATAACTACAGGCCGCTTGAGCGGTTTGCGATTTCTTGTTTCAACGTCTGGTTGGAACTGTAGCTGTGTTTCGAGCGACTCTCGAATGAGGGAATAGTACTTTGTCTCAATTGACTTGAGATGCTGCTTGATGATCGGGGGATAGATGATTTCAAATCGTTCTACAGGCGCCATCATGACCATGATTATAGTCATTAAAGGCTTATTGTCAATGCTTTTCCGCGAACAACCAATCCTTTACGATAAAGTAATCCTCCAATATTGCCTGCTTCTTGGAGAATTACTTGTGCAACTGCACCTGGTCTTTCGTGAGGCCGAGCAGATGATATCTCTTCTTTGCCAATTCTCCGTAGAAAAGCTGACGCAGTCTCTCCATCAGCTCATACCACTCGTTCAACATTTTTTGCTTTGCAACAAAGAGCTTCCCCACGGCCGCGCGGATTAGTGAACAGGTCGGCCCTGCTACCGTCCGCGGCGCTGGCAGGGTATGCCTTGCTGTTCTTCCTGCTGGCCACCTGGCGCTTTAGGCGGGTGAGTGAATAAGCCAAACTAGGGGATCAACTGGCTGATTGCCACGGCAAGGATAGCATTGAAAACGACTGCCGAATAATAGAACTTCCCGATGCTCCTGGCTTTGATATCATTGTCTTCTTCGACAACCACGAAATCGAGCCAGGAGCGTTTCCACTTGTCCGTTTTGATGCGATAGAGCACATGCACGAGGAAACTGAGGAAGATAAATATGGCGAAGAATAGGAAGGTTTTCCTCAACCCAAAGAGGAACCCGTAGCCCATCAGGAAACCTGCAACGATAAAAACTTTCAGCACCTTATACCATTTTGGCTGCAGGGTATGGGATTTGACGAAATTGACATCCAGTTTGATCTCTTCCAGAAGCTTACGCATCTTGAACCTCATTCCTGGATATTGATCCGAGCACTTCCATCGCCCGCTCCCAGCTCTCCCAGGGAACGAACAGGTGGTCATGATAATACGCCGAAACAGCGTTGACAGGGATGCCTGCCCGGGCGAGCGCAGCCGTAATTGCCGCCAGAAATCCCACCGCCGATAAGGATGAGTGGACAGTCAGTGTGATGCAGGCCCAGGCTGCATCATACGGCAGACCGTTCTCGCTGGTTTGCTGTTCCGTTACGATTACCGTGATACCCTCCTGTTCGCGAAAAGTACCCAATGGCTCAAAAGGCAATTTATCGTAATCATCCTGGCTGATAGAGCAGAAGATAAAAGGCCGCTCATGAAGCACAGGCGTCATAGTCGCCAACAGGGTTCGGAGATCGGATTCGCCTTGCATGCTCACTCCCCCGCCAGGAAACCATTCTCCCCCAGCCACTCCAGGGATTGTCGAATCCCTTCCCCTTCCGCTTCCACGGCCCAGAGTGCATCCGGGGCGTATTCATTCAGGGCTTGGCAAACATCTACAAGGGGGATAGTTCCCTGCCCCAAGCCCAGGTGCTCATCGCTTTGCCCGTGGTTGTCATGCAGGTGGACATAGCCGATCTGGGAGCCGAGGCGCTCGATCCATTTGATCACCGGTGTATTCGTATTGCAATGGGCATGGCCGATGTCGAGGTTGATATCCAGGTTGGGCCGGTCAATGGAGTGAACCACATCGGAGATCAACTCCGGATCCAACTCGAGCATGTTCTCCAGGTGGATGCGAATATTTGGATCCCTGCCAGAGAGGAACTCCTGCCAGAATTCCGTGCTGCGCCTGATCCAGCCAGGGAATGGACTTGTATGGGGGACATAGCCATGGTGCAAAACCAGGTGTTTTGCGCCGAGTGCAACCGCAACATGATAGCTTTGCTCGAAGCGTTGCCTGGCGATATTCCTCACCAGTGCGTCGAAACTGCCGGGGCAAAGATCGCCAAAACAACCGTGCACCGAGACGGGGGCAATGCCGTGAATTGCCTGCCTGTGCTCTTCGAGCGAGGCCGGGTTTTGCTCCAATACCCGTGGATCGTAAAATGCCTGGACTTCGATCCCAACCCCAAGTTTTCTGCACAGGGGAGCGACATCCCTGGCTTTGCTGTCATCACAAATCAATAGTTGTTTCATCCCAATCACCTTTCACGATAAATGCGCAGCCTTCAAATAAGGATCGTTTTCCGGATCATCGGAAATGTATCCGCCGCAGCGCGGCAACCCCCAGAATATGGATCGCACCCGGCGGGCGGGAAGCGTCTTTTCTTTACTCCAAGGTGCCGGCATGCGCATGTGGATGCTGCAACCAACCAGGGCGAGGGTCTGCAGCGCAATGAAAATCGTGTAATTTCCATATAGGGCAAGGAAGACCAGGCACAGGGTCACGTTCGGGATGTGCGTAACCATGGTCTTGAGCTTGATCGACCTGGGGCTGTCATGCTCCGGCGAGATGTAGACATCCCAGTACATATCCATGAGCAGCCACTGCCAGACGCCGATGATCCCATAAGCCAGCAGCCACTGCTGCCAACCCTGCCAATCGTGGCCGATCATCGTTGCCATCCGCCAGATGGATAACAGCATCTGCCCCAAGGCCGTACCCCAAATGAGCCCATAAAGGATTTGCGGGAACAGATCGATCCGGCGCTCGAAGCGGATGGTGTAGCGCGCCCAAATCCCCCAATAGGCGAAGAGGATGAATGCCGTTAACCCGATCACCCAGAACCACCAGCGCTGATCAGCCAATTGTGCGCTGCTCGCAATGGGCGATTCCAGGATCACTTCCAGGGTGCCCGTTGCCCACGAAACCAGGTAGAAGAAACAGAACAACATGCCGGCCCGCAGCCAGGCCGCCAGCGGGATAAATTCGGAGGTTTCCCGCTGGCGGACCCCATGCCTGCGATGATAGACGCGATAATAGACGAACAAGGCGATCAGTAGAGCGAAGATGCAATACGCAAACAGATCGATCGGTCTCATGGCTCACCTTGGCTAATTTTCAACTGGCTTCTGCAATCAGCTTGTCGAGAACAAATCGATTCTCCGAGTCGGAGGGATCCAGGCGTTCGACTTCCTTCAGGTGCTTAATCGCGTTGGCTGTGTCGCCCAATTTTCGCAATACAGCAGCCAGATCCTTATGCGCCTGGATATGATCTGGATTTACTCGTAAATAATCTTCCAACAACATACGGGCGCCCGAGTATTCTCCCAACGCTATGAATTGATATGCCTTGGCATACATCTTCCCCGGATCTTGCTGCATTTCGATGCGTTCCTGGACTATGGTGCGCCTTATCTGCCTGTCTCTATCAGCTTGGGCTGTAGCATTGGCAGGGTTATCGATTGGCCCAAGCACATGAAAAGTCTGAATAATGGCATCCCAATCCTTCTCTCTCTTCGCGAACCACTGCGGATCGTTGCATGTACATGTGAGAGCATATTCGATACCCCCTAAAACAAGCATGTATTTTTTATTCCATCTCGCTCCCAGATTATCATTGATAAAGTAATGTGCACAAACGTGTTCTTTGCCTGCAACATTGATCCTGCCAAAATGGAGGTCGGCGAATCCATGAACTTGGGCATATAACCTGAATTCGATTTCGGTATCTTCCAGCAAGGGTTCGGGGTAAAGAGGCCCGATCTCGAAGTTAATCGCCTCATCATAACAGCCATATTGAAAGCAATCCTTATTTACTCCGGGCGGGATTGGCCCGGCCAAAGCATCCATCAAACCAGTTGGAAGGTCGGGAGTAGGCAACCACGCTTCCGGCAGATCGATTTCGAAACCGTGTTTTTCATTCCGACATGTTCTCATCCCAGCGAGCCTTGGCTTGACTGAAACATATGGTGATTTTTTCGCGCATTCAGGAGCTATCTCTTCTTTTTGATCAGCCGATTCATATCCGGGTTGAACTATATTAATAGCAGGCTTTGGGATGCGAAAAGAGATAAAAACCTCATCCCAATCCTTCTCCATTTGCAAAAGGAATTTTTGATCGAGGCAGGTTGCAATGAATGCATATTCGACTCCTCCAGAAACGATCACGTATTTCTTGGTCCAATGTCCATATCCCTCATAATAGCGTACCCAGAAACACTCTTTCCCTTCGATGGTGAACCTGCCAAAACCCAAATTGGTATAACCCATATTCATGGCTTCTACTCTGAATTCATCTTTCCTTTCATCGACAGAACGCTCAACGCGTGTTGGGATGACCTGGATTTTAAAGCCTTCATTTGCCCCGCATTTAAAGATCAGAACGGATTCTTTGCCGGATGGATGAATGGGTTCATCAATTACCGTGTGAAACGACCAGTTATCCGGTATGTGGATCTCAAAACCGAATAGTTCATCCTGATAGGTTTTCATTCCTCAGTATTCCCTTTTGCTTCAAAGCATTCTCGCGTTGTTTTCGCTCCACCTTCTTTGTTATCTTTTCCAAATCTTCTTTCCAGGTATAGCCAATTGCTCGCAGACTCGAGACTACCATCGGGCCGTAGGTGATTGGATCAGCCATCATTGCATCGGCAAATGCCTCCAGCGCGCGATCGAATTGTTCACTTCCTTCAGAGCTGATTGAGTAATATATCCTGGCAATATTCAGGTGAGCGATCCCATCCTTTGGGTTAAGCGCTGTGGCCTTTTCATATTCTTCCATGGCTGATGGGTCATGCATCATCATCTTGAGCTTTCCAAGATTACAGTGAACCCTCGATTCTCGATTCCGGTATCCAAGTTGTTTGAATTCCAAGATGGCTTTCTCGTACCATTCCGCGGCCTTTCCCCGATCATCCAGGTGTTCGGCGTGAATTCCTAACCAGTAATATATCGATCCTGCTTCGTTTTTGCTGCATCTTTGCTCCAATGCAGAGAGAGAATCATAAGCGTGTTTGTGAAGGGATGGATCCAAATTCATCGCTTCCTGATATAGGATCAGGGCTCTCTGCTCATCCCCATCCTGGTGACAGCGTACTGACTCATAGTATTGATCCAGGGCTCTCCTACTTTCAGCTTTCAGAGTTCCACGTCCGATCAATGGATGCTCGATCGCATATTGAGATTCAGCCGATCGCCCATCAACCGCTCGAGGCTCCTCCTTCATCTTTAGACCAGAAAGAAGCGTGTTCACCAGGATGGCATTGTTTTTCGCCTTCCCATAAGCCATTCTTGCCCCGGCAAGGGCAACCGCGGATAGGATCAGCATACACCAAGGTGAATTAATCGCTATATACCCGCTTAGCAAGGAAGTACTACTGAGAAAGGAAAATAGGGAAAAGAAAAATCCTGCAATTACACTTCCACTATTCTCCAAAAAAGCCGGAAAAAGATTCTGATAGCCCACCCCAAGGCGCGATCTTAAGATGCTCGCATTTCGATCAAGATCATGGATTCGGGGCCCGGGCCATTTGACCGTACCGGTTATCAATGCACCAAGAAGTCGCAAGAGTGTGGGCAAGATCCGTATGGTCAGCGAGCCAAAGTAAATCGTCGCTGATCCAAAAATGATTTGAAACCAGGTGATATCCATCTTTTCTTATCCCATCCAATTCAATCAAGAAGGGATTCATAAATCAAGATAAACAACCAGATCTCTTCTTATACACACCACAAAACTAAAAACACATCCGAAGCCTCATTCGACTTCGGATGTTTACTTTCACATCGTTATATATTCCCGCAGGTTGTGCTCCACGGCGTAGGCGGCGGCTTCCGCCCGGTTGTTGACCCCCAGTTTCGAAAGGATGCTGGATACGTAGTTGCGCACCGTCCCTTCGCCCAGGAAGAGCGCCTTGGCGATCTCCCGGTTGGTTTTCCCTTCCGAGACCAGCAACAAAACATGTTTCTCCTGCTGGCTCAGGTGGGCAAAGGCCGAGGCCTCCTCCTCCTTGACCGCCCGCCGCACCTCCTGGAAGACGCGCTGGGTCACACCGGGGTCGAGCATTGCCTCGCCGCGCCCGACCGCCTCCAGCGCCCGCATCAGGTCCTCGCCACCGATCTGCTTGAGCACGTAGCCCGAAGCCCCAGCCCGGATGGACGAGAACAGCATCTCATCCTCGGCATACGAGGTCAGCATGATGACCTTGGTGTTCGGGAAGCGGCGGGTGATCTCCTCGCAGGCGTCGATGCCCGAGGTGCCCGGCAGGCGGATATCCATCACCACCACGTCCGGCTGCATGTTCGAGACGATTTCGATCGCGTCGCGGGCGTTGGCCGCCTCCCCGACGATATCGAACTGCGGGTGGCGTTCCAGCAAGGCCTTCAACCCCAGCCGGACGACTTCATGGTCATCTACCAGTAAAATGCGTTGTTTTGGCATCAAAATACTCCTGGGCAAGAGTATATTCGAGAGTGGGCAGGATGGCAAGTATAGTAGTAGAAGTGCGCATGGCTGTTGCAAAGTCAGGAATTTCAGGCTTTTGCTTCGCGCAGATTGCAAACAAGTTCCATTTCTGCTAAATCTACTCTGGTCACGCCATGAAAATCAAACCTTGTCAAGCGACTTTGCAACGGCCATATAGAAGTGCGTCGCACCATGTTTAACGGGATATTCTCAAGCGAGAATATACACCGTTCATCGGGATTTCTCCTACGGGTTTGGTGCGACGCACTCCGGTTTAGAGTTGCCCCACTCGACCCGAATGATCAATCATGATAAAGCTTCCCCATCACTCGCGCTTCAGAAGATCAGAAATCCAGCAACAAGAAGCTCATCATTAGGGTGAGCGGGCGCAACGAAAACCGATGTAGTAGTAAGAATTTGCCGGAGGCGTCCATTGACGGTCAGCTGTGCGAGCGTCATATGCGTCAGAGTACCACGAACCGCCTCTCATTACACGATAAGTTTGCCCGTAATAATCAGATGTTTCTGGATCACCACCTGGATACACATCATACCAATCCTCTACCCACTCCCAGACATTTCCAGCCATATCCAAAACATCATAAGGGCTGGCTCCATTGGGATAAGAACCAACTGGTGCAGTATCCTGGTAACCATCATCAAAATTATTATCCGCCACGAAAATTGTACAATTCTTGTCACAAAAATTAACAATAGAACCATCAAATTCATTTCCCCAAGGAAATACGAACGCGTTCTCGCCCCGGGCAGCCTTCTCCCACTCGGCTTCGGTCGGCAGGCGTACATCGTAGGTATTGCTTCCTGCCCATTCGCAATAAGCGTTGGCATCGTACCAGGAAACATTAATCACCGGATAATCGTCAAAATCCGAGTAACCATAATAACTGGAACGGGTATGCGAACTGCTTGAATCAGGTGGATCACATTCCTCAGCAGCAACACACAGTTCATACATCTGGTTGGTCACTTCGGTCTGGTCAATCCAGAAAGCACCCAGGTATACGGTATGGATGGGCTCTTCATCGCTGTATGTGTTACTGCCCATGGTGAACTCACCCTCTGGCACATACATCATCACCATGCCATCCACCGGACGCGTCCAAGTGGAGCCAATGGCAAGTTGCGTGGGTGTATCAGTGGGCTCAACATCCTGGGTTTGTTCCATTGGCGTAGGGCTGTTCGCGGGAGGCCAATTCTTAATGATATAGTTCACTCCATATACCCCGCCCATTACAACCACGATTGCGGCAGCGCCAACAATAAAAGGGATAAAATTCAGCTTTCGGGCAGGTTTCTTGCCAGGTTGGGATTCTGAAGGTTCCTGAATTGGCATACTTGCAAATGAAGTAGCTCTCTTAGGCTGTGGGCTTTCTTCTTTTCCCACCAAATCATCAGCCACCTTTGTCCCTTTGGCTTCCCTTTCCTTCCGGGCCCTGTCTTCGGCTTGTTTGCGCTGCAACTCTTCGGCTTCTTTTCGCTCCCGTACTTCTCGATCTTTCCTGGCTTTTTCCTCGGCCTCCTTGCGGGCGCGTTCCTCCGCTTCCTGCCTGGCCTTCACCTCGGCAGGATTCACCGTTGAAATCCCCAGCCTCCCGGCGCGCAGTTTCAGGCTCTCCAACAATCGCCTAAAGGCCCAATCCCGGTGTCCCTTCGGGAAATAATCCACGTACTGCCACATCTCCAGGCGGCGCGGCATCGGGCAATCATCCAGCCGCAGGGGGATGACAAAGACCATCCCCTCCGGCTTGTAATCGGCGATCCGCAGCACGAAGCGCAGCTCGCGCTGGATATAACCTTCTTTTGTGACAGAATTGTTGGAAATAAAGATCAGCACCGCATCGGATGCTTCGACCGCCTTTTCGATCTCCAGGTCCCAATCCTGGCCTGGCAGCAGCTTCTCTTCATCCAGCCAGGGATCGATCCAGCCCTCGGCGCTTAACTTCTGATAGAGCTCGCGAACCAAGGATTTATCTTGCGAGGCGTGGCAGAGGAAGACTTTCAGTGAACGGTTTTGGGTTTCGGGCATATCTATACCCGCATCATCCTGTTCTTACCAAACCACCTCCACCAATCCCGCACCGGTGATGGCTTTATCGAAAGTGATCAATGCAGCTCTCTGATGCATGGCTTCCGCCACGATCAAACGGTCATGAATATCCGGTAGAGCACTGATGTGTTGAATTGCACTTGCAGTTTCCGCCAATAACGGAACAAACAGGAATCCTCCCATGGAACGAACTTCAGACATGATGCGCTGAAAATCAATGGCGCTACGTTTTTCGGCAAGCATTACGATTTCAGCAACCACAATCGCCGGTACAATAATCTCGGCATCCCCAGCCGCAGCAGCATCAAATACGACTCGCGCCTCCTCACCAAGCCGCGCTGAACCTGCCAGGTACCAGAGCAACGCATGCGTATCTGTGACATACTTTTTCATGCACTATTTTCCCCGCTTCAACATGCGCTCTTGTTTCGCCAAACCTTTCTCCCAATGCTTCTTCACACTCTGCATATCCTCGTTGGTAATGGAAGATAGTTCGGGGAATGCGCCAAAAAGCGTAGGCTTCTCCCCTTTCCTGCTTTTTACTGCTTTGATCTGCACCTCTACCTCTGTATCCTCGGGCAGGTTTAACCGTGTCTTTGGCTTGAGTACACCTTTCTTATATACGGCTTGAACGGTAAACGTCTCCATATCAGCCTCCAATTCAATTATACAACACTGCCAAACAAAAAGCCCCGCGGAAATCCATCCGCGAGGCCAATCTTCAATCGTCAATCACCAATCGAAAATCCTACGTTCCCTCTTCCCACGAATTCAAATACTTCACCTGCTCCTCGGTCAGCACATCGATCTTGATTCCCATCGCTTCCAGCTTGATGCGGGCGATCTCGGCATCGATCTCAGCCGGGACGGAATAAACGCGCTTCTCCAGTTTATCAGCATTGCGCACCATGAACTCGGCCGCCAGGGCCTGGTTGGCAAAGGACATGTCCATCACCGAGGCGGGGTGCCCCTCGGCGGCGGCCAGGTTGATCAGCCGGCCCTCGCCCAGGATATTGATCTTGCGGCCATCTTGCGTTTCGTACTGGTCGACGAACGGGCGCACCAGTTTCGGCTCGCCCTTGGCCATCTTTGCCAGCGCCGGGATATTGATCTCGACGTTGAAGTGCCCGGAGTTGGCCACAATGGCGCCATCCTTCATCGCCTCGAAGTGGTGCTTGTCGATCACGTTGATGTCGCCTGTCACGGTGCAGAAGATATCGCCGATCTTCACTGCATCCATCATCGGCATAACCTCGTAGCCATCCATGACCGCCTCGAGCGCCTTGAGCGGTTCCACCTCGGTGATGATCACATGCGCACCCATGCCGCGCGCCCGCGATGCCAGGCCGCGTCCGCACCAGCCGTAACCGGCCACGATGAAGCGCTTGCCGGCCAGCAGCACGTTGGTGGCCCGGATGATGCCATCCACGGTGGATTGGCCCGTGCCGTAGCGGTTGTCGAAGAAGTGCTTGGTCATCGCATCGTTGACCGCCATGACCGGGAACATCAGCATGCCATCGGCGGCCATGGCGCGCAGGCGGATGACGCCGGTGGTGGTCTCCTCTGTGCCGCCGATGATGCCGGGCAGCAGTTCGCGCCGTTCCTTGTGGATGGTGCTGACCAGGTCAGCGCCATCATCCATCGTCATGTGCGGCTTGTGGTCGAGGGCTGCCCCGATGTGCTTGTAGTAGGTTACGTTGTCCTCACCCTTGATGGCGAAGGTCGGCACCTCGTACTGGTTGACCAGCGCCGCCGCCACATCATCCTGGGTGGAGAGCGGGTTGGAGGCGGTCAGCACCAGGTCTGCGCCGCCGGCAACCAGTGTGCGCGCCAGGTTGGCGGTCTCGGTGGTGACATGCAGGCAGGCCGACAGGCGCACGCCCTTGAGCGGTTTTTCCTTGTCGAAGCGCTCGCGGATCATGCGCAGGACGGGCATCTCGCGCTCGGCCCACTCGATCCTTCTGCGGCCGCCCTCGGCCAGGTTGATGTCTTTGATATCGGAATTGGTCATGTGGTTCTCCTTCGGAGTAGGTAATTAGGGATCAGGTAAAAAGGAACCGGGATGTTCCCTGATTACCTAATCACCCGAGTAACTGGTTTAGTTTACCACCATCATCAAAATGCTCCCGGAACCGGGCAACGAATTCCTGCCGGGTATAGGAATGTTTCTGCGTGCCCTTCTGCTCCAGGCAGTAGACCGCAGCCAGGGAACCGATCTCGCCGCATAACTTCCAGTCGAAGCCGCGCGAGTAACCGGCCAGGAACCCGCCCCGGAAGGCATCGCCCACACCGGTGGGATCAATGATCTCACGCTCGGGCACGGTGGGGATGTGGACGGCATCGCCGCCCGCGTACAGGTCTGCGCCATCCTTGCCGCGCGTGATGATCAGGATTTTGACGTGTTCCAGGATCTGATCCAGGCTCCAGTTCGTTTTCTTGGAGATCAGCCCAAACTCGTAATCGTTGCAGAACAGGAATTGGGCGCCCTCCATGTCTCGGGCCAACTCGCTGCCTTCCAGGCGCAGCACTTGCTGGCTGGGGTCGTAAAGGTAGGGGATATCCAACTCGCGGCACTCGGCCGGGAACTTCATCATCGCATCCGGCGCACTGGGCGAGACAACCACCAGGTCGGGACGCTTATCCAATCCCTTGATGGATTGACGCGCCGAGTGGGCCATCGCTCCGGGATAGAACGAAGCGATCTGGGCGGAAGCCTGGTCCGTCGTGGCAAAAAATGATGCCGTGAACTCACCCGGGATGACTTCCATCAGGCTGGTATCCACGCCCTGACCTTCGAGCCAGGTGCGGTAATCCGAAAAATCTTCGCCCACCGTAGCCATGACGCGCGGCCGCTCGCCGAGCAGGGCCATGGTATAGGCGATGTTCGGGGCGATCCCGCCGCGCTGCTTGGACATGGACTCGACCAGGAATGACAGGCTGATCGAGGCCAGCCGTTCGGGCAGGATCTGCTCCCTGAACAGGCCGGGGAAGGTCATCAGGTAATCGTAGGCGACGGAGCCGGTTAGTAGAATATCCATGAGTCTCCTATGCAGTCAAACGTTCACACGTTAGCACGTTGACGAGTCTGCACGTTGATCGATCTCCACATCGAACGTGCCAACGTTCTAACATCCCAACATGCTACGTATATTCACATCGAATGGCGGAACCACGATCCCATTCTCGGTCACGATGGCCGTGATCAACCGGTTGGGCGTCACATCGAAAGCCGGGTTGCGCGCCCTGGCTCCCTTTGGAGCAACCGGCTCGCCGTGGAATTGTAACCCTAAAACCTCGTCCGGGTCACGCTCTTCGATCGGGATCCGGCTGCCATCCGCCACGGACAGATCGACCGTTGAAGTAGGGGCTACACAATATGCCGGTACATTGTTGTCATGGGCAGCCAGGGCCAGCATGTAGGTGCCGATCTTGTTGGCCACATCGCCGTTGGCAGCGATCCGGTCAGCGCCGAAGAAAACCTTCCGGGCCTGCCCGGTGCGCAGGAAATGACCGGCCATGTTGTCGCTGATGATCTCGTACGGGATGCCGTACTGCTCCAGTTCCCAGGCCGTCAGCCGCGAACCCTGCAAACGCGGGCGGGTCTCATCCACCAGCACATGGAGATGCTTGCCCTGCTCGTACGCCGTGCGGATGGCGCCCAGGGCGGTGCCCCAATCCACCACGGCCAGCGCGCCGGTGTTGCAATGGTGGATGATGGTGTCGCCATCATCGATCAACGCAGCACCGAATTCCGCCATGCGCAGGTTGACTGCCACATCTTCATCGGCAATGCGCCGGGCTTCATCCAGGACAGTCTTGCAAAATTCTTCGCTTGAGAGACCCGGTTTCTCCAAGAAACCGGGTTTCTTGATGGCTTTTATCACTCGCCCCACCGCCCAGGCCAGGTTGACGGCTGTCGGGCGGGAAGATTTCAGGGTAACGGCGGCGGATTCCAGGTCAGTAAGGAAACCGGAAAAATCGCGGGCTGTGGATTCCCTGGCTGCCAGCGCTAATCCAAAAGCGGCCGCGGCACCGATCGCCGGCGCACCGCGCACGGTCATATTGCGGATGGCTTCCGCTACTCCAGCGTGGGAATGCAAGGTGACGATTTCCAGCGAACCGGGCAGGCGACGCTGGTCTATCATCTTGCAGGTGTTGGTATCGGTATCCCAAAAAACGGTTCGCATCCCAGATTCCACTGGCAGGAAAAGGCGCTCTCGCGGGAGAGCGCCAATGAAAGCGGGCGTAGTTTATCACGCGCAGGCTGGAATGTAAAGCATTTGACATTTCTACTTTTTTATCTGCGTTCATCTGTGGTCGAAAACACGTTCCTGAACGCTCTCATTCATGTATAATTGCTTTGCAGGAGGGGGCTGCATCAATCTTTCATTATGGAGGTATGTCTGTGGATTTACCCAAGCACGCTTACTTCCAGGGGAAAATTGTCCCCTACACCGATGCAAAAGTGGGCGTAGCCACCCATGCGTTGAACTATGGCACGGCTGTCTTTGCCGGTATGCGCGGCTACTGGAACGAAGAGCAGGAGAAGCTCTTCGTTTTTCGTCCCTTCGACCATTTCCGGCGCTTCCTGCACTCGACCCGCCTGCTGTGCATGGAGTTCGATCACACCCCCGACAGCCTGACCCAGGTCCTGCTCGCCATGCTGCGGGAGGACGGCTACCGGCAGGATATCTACATCCGTCCGCTGGCCTACAAAGCGGACGAAGTGGTCGGCGTGCGCCTGCATGACCTGAAAGATGATATCACCATGTTCGCCATGCCGTTCGGTCAGTACGTCAAGAACGCCACCAACGCCCATGTGACCATCTCCTCCTGGCGGCGGATCGACGACAACGTCATCCCGGCGCGCGGCAAGATCAGCGGGGCGTATGCCAACTCGGCCCTGATCAAGACGGATGCCAGCCGGGCCGGGTTCGACGAAGCCCTGGTGCTCAACCAGGACGGCCACATCTCGGAAGGCAGCGCCATGAATATCTTCATGGTACGGGATGGCGTGTTGATCACCCCGCCGGTGACCGAGAACATCCTGGAAGGCATCACCCGCCGTTCGGTCATGGAACTGGCGAAGAACGAACTCGGCCTGGCCGTAGTGGAACGCCCGATCGACCGCACCGAGGTGTACATCTGCGACGAGCTGTTCATGACCGGCACCGCCGCCGAGGTGACCATCGTCACCCGCGTGGATTACCGCCCGGTCGGCGAGGGCAGGATGGGCCCGGTGGGTGAGAAACTGCGCAAACTCTTCGATGATGTGGTGCGTGGTAGGGTGGCCAAGTATGCGAAGTGGAATACGGCGGTGTAGGCGATATAGCCTTCAAAAAACATGATGATGGGCGACAGTTCATCTGTTGCCCATCGATCTTAACAGTGGAGATTACAGTCACAGGCTGGAAATCACCCATAATTTGATTACGGAATTATGAATACATCCGTATATGCGGCAACTGGAATTCCCGTTCCTTCTCCATTGGATAGAAACTCGCCAATTACAACAATTCGCAAGGTTACTCGCTTCCCTTCATCGACTATGATTTCTGATAGAAGAGCAGGGCGAACCCAAGTTGCGAGACATCCTGCACCTTGTTCATTATCCGGACGCAGTAGTGACCCTTCACCATAATACTCATTAGTATTTTGAATTTCCACCCACTCATCGCCTATGGTAATGAATAATCTTAGACCATAACCCACTGAAAAAAAAGTTGCTGATCAGATAGATTTCTAAATATGATACTTATATCAGACTCAAATTCCAGGTTTTCCTGACCGGATAATTCTACAAATATCTGCAAAGTATCATTCATATCATCGACTGGAATTAGTTCCTGAAAGGTGTTTTCCAAATCATCCGGGAGGTGGGATTGTGCGGGAACACAACAATAGATTACTGTCGTAAGCGTAAGAGAACAAAGGATCTTTAGAAGAAATTGGCTCATCAATCTTATTCTCCAAGGAATTCTAATCACTTCATGATTTAGCCTTCATCCAACATCGAGTGAATTGTCACCACTTCAGCGTTCAATGAGAAACTGCCGTGGAGCAAGAATGGGAATTCCCCGAAAAGGCGTAAGTACTTGTAAATCCTTGTCTCCGCTGATAATGTGACTTGCTTTTCCGTTCACAGCCAGTTCGAGGAATTTGTCATCTTTTGGGTCGCGGCATTCGGTCACGTGCTCTTTGATCTCCACCAGGACAGATTCCCTGACAAGCAGGGTCAGGAACTTGATGCGGTCTTCTTCGTCGATGTAACGGTCGAATGCAGGGCGGCCGAGAACATCATACGACTCTTCGATGGTATCCAATGACAACAGGATCACTCCTGCCTTGCGTGCCTTCTCCAAAACACGACGCGCCACCGATCTTTTGATCAGTAGCGCGCTGAGGATCACATTGGTATCGAAAACATACCTCCCCTTTTCAGTCATTCAAGATCGCCTCCAGGATTTCCGGCGTGAGTCCGTGCTCCCTGGCTTTCCGGCTGACATCATCCATCAATTTTTCGAGCGTGGTGGATGGTTTCTTGTAATCACGCAGCCAAAGGCTCATGAGGAGTTGCATCTTTTTTTTATCCGCCAGGGGGGCTTTTTCGTAAATCTTGGCAGCCTCATTATCCAGGGGAATATTGACTGTAACCATCTTGTCACCTCGTTCTTATTATACGCCAAACCATATGTGGTTTCAAAAAAACAGCGGCACCGTTTGGAGTGTATAATTATCTTTGGAGTCAAGATGCCCTATCCATATGATTGGAATCCTATCAAAGCGAAAACCAATCTGGCAAAAACATAAGGTTAGTTTCGAAGAAGCCAGCACGGTTTTCGATGATCCCATGTTCATTACGGTGCTGGATGAGGAGCATTCGCAGGATGAGCAGCGCTATATCACGATTGGGCTTTCCAAGAACAATCAGCTCTTGATGGTGGCGCATACGGAGCGAGATAACCGGGTTCGAATTATCAGTGCCAGAAAGGCAACCAGGAATGAAGAAAAATTCTACGCCGAAGCAGGATGATTACGAGTTAAAAGGCGAATATGATCTCTCGAAAATGACCGTATTGCCATGCGGCCGTTTCGCGCCTGAGCGCAGGATGGGGAAAAATGTTGCTGTTCTAGAGCCTGATATTGCCCGGGCATTTCCAAATGATGATGCAGTCAATGAAGCATTGCGTTTGGTGCTCGAGGCAGCGAAAATCCCACAACAGGCTCAAAGGCAAATGGTGGAAGAGAAGCCAGGTTACAAGTAATCCAGACAAGGGTTGGTCGAGAAGACACCATTCCTATTTCATTTGCTTTACAGCCCGCCTGATCCTCTCCATCGCCTCGACCAAGATCGCCCGCGGGCAGGCGATGTTGATGCGCTCGAAGCCCTCCCCCTCCGGGCCAAAGATGTAGCCTTGATCCAGGTACACCCTGGCTTCCTCCAGCATCAGGTGCTCCAATTCATCCTTGTTCAATCCCAACGCACGGAAATCAAGCCAGGCCAGGTAGGTGCCTTCCAATGGCAGAATCGTGACCTGCGACAGGTGGTGGGTGATAAAGTCTTTCATGTATTCGTAGTTGTCCCAGATGTAGTCCAGCACCTGCTCCAGCCAGTCCTCGCCCTCCCGGTAGGCGGCGATCAGAGCCTCCATGCCAAAGGGATTGATGCCGCCCAACCCGGTGGCGCGCAGCGTCTTGCGGAAGGCATCCCGCAATTCCGGGTTGGGGATAATGATATTGGATGTGTGCAGCCCGGCCACGTTGAAGGTCTTGCTGGGGGCGGTGCATGTGACCGAATGCTGTGAAAATTCCTCGCTCAAACTGGCAAAGGGGATGAAGCAGACATCCTTGCGCACCAGGTCGCCGTGGATCTCGTCCGAAGCCACCAGGATGTTACGCTCCAGGCAGATCTCCCCGAAACGGAGCAGTTCATCCTTCGTCCACACCCGCCCAACTGGGTTGTGGGGATGGCACAGGATGGCCATCTTGACCTGCGGGTCGCTGGCTTTGGCTTCCAGGTCATCGAAATCCATCCGGTACCCGCCATCCTTGTAAACCAGCGAATTGGATACCACCACCGCGCCGTTGTTCTCGGCAGAACTGGTGAACGGGTAATAGACCGGGCGCTGGATGAGCACCTTCTCGCCGGGCCTGACGAACGTCCGCACCAGCAGGTTGAGCGCCGGCACCACGCCCGGGCAGGATGTGATCCACTCCCGCTGAACCTGCCAACCATGCCGCTTCTGCATCCAGTGCATGACGGCTTCATAATAATCATTCCAGGCAACCGTGTAACCGTAGATGCCGTGTTGGGCGCGCGCCACCAGGGCATCCACGACTGG
>Ga0105093_10000256_pt1 | contig 20502 bp, 20 predicted proteins | sample PPLLak3March2015_2_FD_79111 | JGI IMG/M metagenome (GOLD analysis project Ga0105093, IMG submission 79111) | Freshwater sediment microbial communities from Prairie Pothole Lake near Jamestown, North Dakota, USA - PPLs Lake P8 Core (3) Depth... | ecosystem: Environmental > Aquatic > Freshwater >... | reverse complement strand
CCCTGCATATGAAGCGTAACCAATGCGCTGTCGGACTTGGTCTCTTCAGGTTCCTGCCAATCGACTATGAAGCTCTCACACATTGAACAGCCCTCCTCTCAAGCCGTTCGCCGGGCCGACCCAAGATCGACTTGGCCCCCACGGGGGGCGTGTCGGTTGGTTTTTCCGACCCGGGGGCACAGCTAACCCATCGTTAATGACCCATCATGAAACCAGCTCGCGGTTTCTCGCTACGTCAAGAACAGTTGAAACCCATCCCGATAACAACTCGGGAGGGCTAGTCTAAGTACGCCAAAGGGGCGTGAAAATCACCGATTCTTTTAGCTCGCTAAAGGAATCTTTACGGTCTTATCTAACACTTGTTTATTGCTCCGGCCCAACGTACACAGGCATCCCGTTCGACCTGAACTCAGCACGAAGGGCTTCACGGACAATTGGCGCCATATCAATAACAACCATACGCCAGCTCAATGCATGTAGTTGTGGCACCAGTGCGCGAATTCCTCAGCGGGCAATGGCCGGCTGACCAGAAACCCTTGCGCCCAGTTGCAGCCTGATTCGCGCAGATGGTGAAACGTCGCCGTGGATTCGATGCCTTCACCGACCACTTCAAGTGAAAGGTGGTGGCCCAGGTCGATAATCGACCGCGCCACCGCCAGGCTGGTTTCGTCGTGTTCGATGTGTTGAACGAACGTCGGGTCGATCTTGAGCAGGTCGATCGGCAGGCGGGTCATCAGGTTGAGGTCCGTGTCACCGCAGCCAAACTCATCCACGGCGACCCTTACGCCCAACTCCTTGAGTCGGGTCAGGGAAGCAATGACTTCATAAGTGCGGGTCTGCAGGGTGTTCTCGGTCAGTTCGAACAGGAAATGGGCAGGGTCGATGCCAGTGTCGGTGATGATGCCAACAATCCTTTCGGCGTAGTCGTGATTCTTGAATTCGACCGGCGAGGCGTTGACCGCGATCGTGATTGGTTGCAAGCCTTGCTTAAGCCATTCTCCATGCTGATGGCAGGCCATGCTCACCACCCAATCGTCGAGCTCGCCGATCAGTCCGAGAGACTCGGCCACGCGGATGAATCGGAGTGGCGCGATGGTTTCGCCTTCATCCCCGATCAAACGCACCAGCGCCTCGGCAGCGATGATCCGCCCGTTTCGGATGTCGATCACGGGTTGGTAGTGAACCACCAGTCCGCCCTGCTTGAGCGCATGCCTGAGACGCTGTTCCAATCCGGTAGCCATGTCGGCGTTGCGCTCCAGGTCTCGGCTGTAGAACACATAATTGGCCTGGTGCGACTGTTTCGCCTGGTTCATGGCCAGATCTGCGGCGTTGATCAGCGATTTGAACTCGATGTCGTGTTCCGAATAGCGGCTGATGCCGATGGAAGGCGTAACCTTGATCTCATGATTGCCGATACGCATAGGCTGGCCGATGTACTCCAGCACATGCTACGCGACGACCGCCGCCCGGTCGGGATCGGCTTCGGGGTTCGACAGCAGGATGACGAACTCATCGCCGCCAAGGCGACCGACCAGGTCTTCCCTGCGCGTGCAGGCGCAAAGCCGTTTGGCCACCTCTTTCAGCACCTCATCTCCGGTTTCATGTCCATATCTGGCGTTGATGCTCTTGAACCGGTTGATCGCCACGCACAGCAATACCAGCCCGCCATGCTTGCGTTGCGCGGCGGCGAGGCGATTGCTGCCGTACTCGTGGATATCCCGCAAGGACATCAGACTCTTCTTGCACACCCAATATGCTCGGTGTGTGGCCGTGTGCGCTGTGGAAGATGACGGCAAGCTTTTTCATTTCACTACTCCGGACAAGATTTGGATTTGTTTCGAGGAATAAGCAGTTCTCATCGAGAAACCCATTCGATGAGAACCGCTGACAGGTAGAGGCCAATGCCAAAAACGCTGTGGTTGATGAGGCTTCTGATGCAACTCTTGAGGGGGGCACCTGTCTTCGATGCCGCGATGCCCAAGCCCATGGCTGGCTGCATGACCAACAAAAGCAACACTACAGTGCTGATGCCGGTCAGGAGTGCAGTCCCAAGGGAGGGCGTTGTCACCCAACTGACTCCAGCGAGGCTGACCAACAACACGGCGAAAACGATGCCGACCGCGTAATGCGTGAGCCATCCCAACAAAAGTTCATTCGGTATTGGTGAAGCCTTGCTGATTGATGCATGAGTTAACTGGCCTCGCAATACATGCCCGGCCCACCGGCCGATCAGCGCGAAGTTGAGGGTTTGCACCCCAATTCGTTTCAGGAAGACCAACCAGATGTCCATGATCAACGTGGCTCCGAACCCGATGAAAACGATCCTCGTAATTTCCTGTAGCGGTGTCATGACGTACTCCTTGAAGTTTGACGAACAGGTCTATGAAGTTCAATGTAGAAGTTGAAGTCGACTTCAAGTCAAGGGGGGTGAGATGGATATTTCAGAAGTCAGCAAACAAACCGGAATACCCTCATCAGCACTGCGCTATTACGAACAAAAAGGACTTATCTCTTCGGCCAGCGAGAAAGGCGAGCGGCGGCGCTATGCAGGGAATGTGCTGGATCAACTGGCCTTGATTTCCTTGGGACAGTCTGCCGGACTTTCTCTAGACGAAATCCGCTCCATGCTCTCGCCCTATGGTCCGCCGAATATTGACAGGCAGTTACTGGCAGCGAAGGCTGACGAAATCGATGCCTTGATCAAGCGCCTGAAGGCGATGAGTAACGGCCTTCGACATGCGGCAGCTTGTCCTGCGCCAAGCCATGCTGAATGTCCAAGCTTTCAGAAGTTGCTGAAAGCGGCTGCCAATGGGGCTCTTGAGAAACGCTGGGGCAAAAGGAAACTTCATGCACCCCAAATATCAAGCGTATGAGCATCTATGTCGTCTGATCCGGAAAAAACGTGATCTTTAAACCTGAACTACCAGTGTCAGGTCAAACATCGATAGCAGACCTGTAGCGGTAACCAAAGGTAACCAACACCGCCACGGTTGAGGATGTGTGGCACGATCAACTGCACCTGGTCGATCACTGCATCTCCACGGTGTCCCTCAATGCCGCGATCAGTAGGCTGAAGTCTTCTTCGATGGCAAATTCGCTAACAGATCAACCCCTTTTCGATCGCATAAGCGGTGATCGTGGCGGCATTGTGCAGATCGAGTTTCTTCATCAGATTGGAACGATGCTTTTCCACTGTCTTGATGCTCAGGCAAAGGTAGTTAGAGATGTATTTGTTTGGATGTCCTTCCGCCACCAACTTGAGCACCTCGCGCTCGCGGTGGGTCAGCGTATCCCAACTGGTGGTCGGGCTTAAGACCTTGCCCGTCCCCAGGAAGACATTGATGACTTTGTCCGAGATATCAGGGCTCAGGTAGGTCTTGCCGTTCAAGACGCTACGGATGGCAACCCTTAGTTCGTCATGGGAGGCATCCTTGAGCATGTATCCGTCCGCGCCGGCGCGGAGACAAGCGTGAACATATTCTTCCGTCTTGTGGATGGTGAGCACCAGAACCCGTATCTCGGGATTGCGGCGCTTGATGTCGATCATGGCCTCGATGCCGTTCATGCCAGGCATGGAGATATCCATCAGGACAAGATTGGGTGCGAGCGTCGAGATGGATCGAATGGCGTCGCGGCCGTTATCCGCCTCGCCGACGATCTCCAGCTCCGGGTCTTGAGACAGCAGAGACCGCAATCCCGCTCTGAGTAAGGTATGGTCTTCGACGATAAAGATTCGCTGTTTCACAGCCAGTATCTCCTGCAATGGTTTCACTTCAACCGGGTCTATTCCGCGGAGTGCATGAATACCCAGTCCGCGTACTTCTTCTTACCTTCAAACGCTTTATCAGCAAGCTTGAAATGACTTTGCTTCAAGGGCTCGTCTTCAGAAAGACTGTGAACACCGTAAATTTCGCCGCTCGGCCCTGAGATCAAACCCCACTTCGTGCTCCGGGTGATCGGGTCCAGGTAGATTTTGCGCAGGTAGCGCCGCTTGGCCGGCTGGCGTGGATCCTCGATCAATTCCTCCAGGCTCAGGGGGTAACGCCTAGCCTTGCCCGGGGTGTTTCGATAGAACTGGTTGAGGGCCATGCGGAACTGGTTGCCGACAAAAAGCAGCTCCTGCTCCTTGTCCCGTCTCTGGACGGTATGCCAGACCTGGCCCGCCGCCGCCAGGACAAGGCCCATGACGGCGACGAGGACCAGCACGCCGATATAAGTGAACCCCCGTCCCCCACGGAACCCGGGCCGTAACCCCGCCGGCGCGGCCATCCAGGCCGGATTCAGCTTGCGGGGGTGTAATTCGTTACGGCAGTTCATGGCCTCGCACCTACCAATCCTGATACGCCGAGCCGTCCCGGGCATTACCCTGGGCACCGCTTTTTACACTGAAAATTCCGCCTTTTTCAGGTTCGTTCGGCGGGATGGATATCCAGGACGCGTTGCTATCGGTGATGGGATCGGTCGGTACGCTGCGCAAGTATTGCCGGCTGACCAGTTCATCCAGCGACTCCGGGTATTTCCCCGTATCGCCGTAATATTTGTCCAGTGTGTCCCGCAGCACGAATAGAGACTGATGCAACACGGCTTCCCGTGATTTTTCCAGGCTACTGAAATAGCGCGGCGCCGCCAGGCTCAGCAGGGTCGCGATCACGGCCAGGACGACCAGCAGCTCGATCAGGGTGAAACCGGCTTTTCGCGTATGGATGGTCGTCATTGCTCGCCCTCGCCTCTACCAATTCCGATAGGGGATGCCGTTCAACCCCGTACCGGTCGCAAACGAATACACATCGAACACGTCTTCGCCCGCTTCCGGAGAATCGGGATTGCTCGCATAGCTTCGCAGCCCCCAGGTCTCCTCATCGGGGCGGGTCGGATCGGCAAACAGGGGATCGCGGGGAATGCGCCGGAGGAAATAAATCCGCATTTTCTGGTCCGGGCTGCTGACATCGGGCACGCCCTCCACCAGCACCTTCAAGCTCTCGGGGTAGCCGGATCGCTGCATCGAGTGTGAAATCCGCCCTTCCTCCACAGCCTGCCTGTATTCGTCCAGAGCCGTGCGAATTTCGCGCAGGGCCAGACGGAGCTCATTTTCCTTATTGCGTTTCGCGACGACTTCCGCCGTCGGTAGCACAACCGTTGCCAGCAACGCGACGATCGCCACCGTCACCACCAGTTCGATCAAGGTGAAACCGGAAGCGGGGACGTGGCCTTCCGCGATCATTGCAGTACCGTGATGGCATGGGGTTCAGGCTGGGTGAATCCCAGTGGATCCCCGGTAGGTCCGGAAGGCGTGATCCGGCCGATGCTGATCTGCGTCTGCGGCTTGGCGGCGATCACCTCGAACACCAGCGTCGCCACGCTCCCAGTGCCGATAACCCCGTCCTCGCTCGTGCCCGACAAATCCAGCAGGATCTGGCCGCTGCTCTGGTCTATGGACTTGGTCAGCGTGGTCAACATGTTGCCCTGCCTGAGGAACCCGCCTTCCTCGATATCGAGGGCCTTCAACACACTGGCGTCGTATCCCACGATCATGCCCATGCTGCCCAGCGCCTGGGCCGAATGGGCATTCAACGTCAGGCTGATCGTATCGCCCAACTTTGCCTGGACAGGGCCTTGCCAGGACAGCGTGACTGGGTTGGCAATCGCGTTATTCGATGGATTGGCGGAAGCGCCGACTGGTGACGCCACCGGGATGCCCTTGCGCGCTTGCGCTGGCGAGCGACCGCGCACTTGTTGCGGCGAAACGCCCGCCGTGCTGAGCGAGACGCTGCCCAATGTCTTGACGTTGAACAGGCTACTGCGCAGGCTGTTTTCCGTGCCGCTCCAGTACTCCAGGTCACCAGCGTCGGGAATACGGGCTCTGCCGACGATGCGCGGGGTGATGGACAGCACGATCTCGGTTTTCCTGGTGTCGTCCTTGTGGCTCGAGAACAGGCGTCCGATGATCGGCATCTGGCCGAGGCCGGGTACCTTGCTCGCGGTCTTGCGATCCTCGTCGCTGATCAGGCCAGCCAGTATCTGGGTTTCTCCGTCCTTCAGGCGCAGCACCGTGCTGGCGTTCCGTGTGCCGACTTCATAGGCCAGCGTCCCGGACTGGGAATTGGGGACTTCCTTGATGATGGAACTGACATCCAGATTGACCTTGATGACCACCTGGTCGTCCTGGTGAATGTCCGGTTCCACTTCCAGTTTCAGACCCACGTCCAGGTACTGCACGCTGCCGGTGATGACCGATCCGGTCCCTCCCGTAACCGGCGTCACCGCGTTGGTGATCACCGGCACACGGCTGCCGATCATGACCTTGGCCTTCTCGCGGTTGCGCACGCGGATGCGCGGGCTGGCGAGCACGTTGGTGATGCCGTCCTCCAGCTTGAGGTTCAGCGTGGCGCTCAGCGAACTGGCCAGCAGGTCATTACTGCCGAGATTCCGCAGCTGGCCCAGGGTGGTCGCGGTGTCTGGCGTGGTCAGGGTGAAAGAGTTCGGCAGCTTGATGCCCAACTCCGTCAGGTAGGTCGTGCTCACCTCCAGAACTTCGACTTCCAGCATCACTTCCGGATCCTCGATGTCCTGGTCGGCGACCATTTTTTCGGCAAGACGGATCGCGTCGGGCGTATCCCGCATGACCACCGAGTTGGTCTTCTCGTGGATGAAGATATCCCGGGTTTTCAGCAAGCCCTTCAGCATGGCCAGAATCTGTTTCGGGTCCGCGTTGGTCAGATGAAAGCTCCGCACCTTCAAATCCTGGTAATCCTTGAGCTTGGCCGGTGTACTGGGGTAGATGAACACCGTGTTGTCGCTGATGATTTTTTTCTCCAGCTGGTTCTGCAACAGGATCAGTTCGATGGCGTCCTCCACCGAGACTTCCTTGACGAAGATCGAGGTTTTCACATCCGACTTGACGTCCCTGTCCAGCAGCACATTGATTCCGCTAGTGCGCGACAGGGCCTCGAACACCATCTTCAGATTGGCGTCGCGAAATTGCAGCGTGACCGGCTTGGTGAACTTCGCGCGCAACCTGAGTTCGTCCATCGTGTCCTTGGCCGCCTGCTCCTCGATCTGACGCGACAACAAGACGGCCTTGTCATTCTTCGGGTTTTCCATCAGCACCGGCTTGACGGCCAATCTGGCCGCCTCCAGGTCACCCTTCTTGAGCAGGCTTTCCGCCTCGGCAAGGGCAAGGCCGTGGCGCTTGTTCATGGCCAGCATCTCCAGGCCAATGCGGGCTCGGCTGTTATCGGGATCGAAACCGAGAATACGTTGGTAGATCGCCTGGGCGTTGGCTTCCCCACCAGTGGCCAGTTCGCCGTTGGCCACCGTGAGCAGTCGGTTCGCGATTTGCTCGCGGGATCGCAGGAGATCCGCCCGATAGGACAGGTTGTCGGGTTCGGCTTCGCTGGCATCCGCCAACTTCTTCATGCCCTCTTCGATCCGCCCTTCCGCCACCAGAGTCAGGCCATCGCGATGTAGCTGCTGGCTGGCACAACTGGCCAGCAGAACCGTGACCCCGACCAGGAGCACGCGTTGCCATCCGATCAACAGATACACCTTCATGATTGACCCCTCCCTGATTCGTCCACATTGATGCGGCCACACCCGGGGTATGCTGGATTGACCAAGACACCTGCCAAGTTGGTTTTCATGCCGGCTATCCCGTGTTGATAGTCTGTTTGATATTCAGGGGCAGATAGGTCAACTCCAGCACCGCGTCGCTCAGACGCTCCACCCGGTAAGTGTTCTCGATCACCTCGCCCTCGCTGACTGTGTAGATCCGTTCCCCCTTGACCAGCAGGATGATGAGAATGTCGTCCTCGATATATCGGCCCAGGAAGCTGAATGGCATCGGTGGCGCGCTCGGTGGCGGCGGAGGTACTGGCTTGGGCGGAGGACGTGGAGGGGGAGGCGGTGGCGGCACATACCAGGATGTGGCGCCGAACAGATTGCCAACTTCGGGCGCGGCCCCGGGGCTGGACTCTTCCCGTGACTGCAAGCGCTCCAGTTCCACGCGGGGCATGACCGGGAGCGGCTTGTCCTGAGCGCGATGCCGCACGGCAACCGCATCGCCAGGCCTTTCCGGACGTTGCTGCGGCCGCTGTCCAGTACCCCCGTCCTCACCTGATGCGGCGGACAGGATCAGCGTCACGGCCAGGACTCCGACCAGAACACGCTGACGCCATTGCGGCCGTTTCATGATGCCTGTCCGAGAAACAGCACCAGTTGAAGCTTGGCATCCAGTAGCGCATCGCCGACCTGCTGGCGTTCGAACTGGAGCTGCTCCGGCGCAACGATGGGAAGCTCCCTGCCAAGTTCGGCGAGGAAGGCGCGGATCTGTGCGTAACTGCCTCTGAGCGGGAGCATCATCCGCAAGCGCGTGAGTTTGCCCTGCTTGTCGGGTGCCACCTTGTATTCACCTTGATCCAGATTGAGTCCATGCCGTTGCGCGATGGTCTCGATCCTGCCGATCACGTCGGTTGCCGCCTGTTCACTCGGGAAAATCCGGTAGAACTCGGCGAGTTGGGCTTCGGGCGATTGGTCTTTGCTTTGCAGCGCCTGGTTCGCCCTGTGCACCCGGCCCTGCAATGAATCAGCCCTGAGGCGCATGTCCTCTAGGCTCAACCGCACGGGTTGCACGAGGGTGAAGAACAGCGCCAGGCACAATGCCCACAGACCCAGGCCGACCAGGCCTGGCCAGCCGAGTCGACGCCCCAGGCGAGACCGCGTGAGCGGGTTCGTCAGGGGCAACATCCTTGATTCCTCTGTTGACCGCTCCTTAGCCTTCGAGAAGCTTCATGAATACAAGCGTTAGCGCCTTCGATCAGGCTCACCAATTGGGTGAGCCCGCTACGCGCCCGATTGCTGGCCTGCCGGGCCGCCTGGCTGCGTTGCTCTTCCTTGCGGGGAGCGGCCACGCGCGTCATCGCGCCTTGCCAGACAACCCGGCAGGCCCGCACTCGGACGCGTCCAACAGAGGAATCAAGGATCATGATCTGTCCACCTTCCATCCCGCCACAAGGGTGAAGCGCACCGGCTTTTGCGGGTCTTGCTGCTGGACCTCGTGGTTTTGCAGGAACACGCTGGCGAAAACCCCGCTCGTCCCCAGTTGCTTGACGAAATGCAGCGCGGCGCCGAGGTTTTTCGCCTCGCCGCGGATCCGCACTGTGCCTTTCTGGGCATCCGGCTCCAGGGACAGCAGCGCCACATTCTGTCCCGCCGAATCCTCCAGGGCCTGGAACAAGGCGTTCCACGGCAAACTGAGCTGGCGCAGCACCTGATTGGCGTATTGGGCCTCCAGGATCTGTGCCCGCGCCGCTTGCTCGCCGAGCAGGCGCGCGGCGATATGTGCGCGAGCGCCGGACAGGCTTTCGAGCCGGTCTATCCGGGCCATCCAGTCGGCATGGCTCGATTCCAGATCCTGGTAGTAACGCCCCAGCAGAACCAGCGTCAGCAATACCGAGGCCAGCAGCATCAGGCCCAGCCATGGCAGTGGCTTGCTGTCTCTCCGGTAGTCGAGTTGCAGGGCACGCATGGACTCAGGCACCTCGGGCGATGGCGAGGTGCCCTTGTCTCTCGGGCTCTATGCCACTCGGCGTGGACAGCACCTGGACGGTCCAGGGCTCGCTCAATGGCAGCTGCACCTCCGCCTGCCCCGAGGCCCACACGAACACATCCCGGGTTGCAGCCGCCAAATCGCTCAGATACGCCTCCCGATCCAGGATCAGCGCCAATTCCTCATTCCAGTTGACGCCGATGCGCAGATTACGCACCAGGTTCCAGCTTCCCGCGTGCAACAGGGCAAGACAGAGGTTGCCCGGCTCGACCAGCGCAAACCAGGCGTTGCGCGCGCGCAGACGCTCCCTGACGCCATTGAACACGGCCATCAGGCTGGGCTGAATGGATGTGATCGCCACCCCGGCCTGGTCGAAGACGCTGTTCAGTCCCTCCAGGAACCCGGCATCCAGGGCGCTGGCCAGGCGCGGCAGGCCGCGCTTTTCCTGGCTCAGTCGCAGCGTCCAATGTTTGGCGGCTTCGCCGTAGACCTTGGCGAAGCGATGTTGCATCAATGCCATTTCCTCATCCGGCTCGGTCAGATCGGCACTCCAAGGCACCAGGACATAACGCATGAAATGATTGGAAATGATCACCGTGGCCGCAGTCTTGTCACCGGCGAAATCGGGCAATACGGTTTCCAGGGCTTTAAGCGCGGCGCGCCAGGGCATGGCGTCGGCATCGGGGTCGCAAGCCACGACACGCTCGGCGCTGGGGGCGCGGCGCGGACCGCGCAGGGTCAGCGTGCGTACCAGCCGTACCACGGCGACATGATCGGGATTCAGTACGACCCGCAAATCATTGGGCGACCAGAGTGACACGATTGATCTCCTGTAATGTGGTTTCGCCTCGGGCCACCATCTCCAGCGCGATTTCCCGCAGGAAGCGGGTACCGTTGCGCGCCGCCGCTTCGCGGATGACGCGGATCGGCTGGCGCGCGATGATGGCTTCGCGGATTTCATCGTTCAGATACAGAATTTCACCAATGGCGCGGCGGCCCTTGAAACCGGTGCCGCGACATTGGCCGCAGCCCTGCCCGGCACGGAATTTCATGGTCCTCGCCTGTTCCGGGCTGATGCCGGAATCCGCCAGCAGGCCCGCGTCGGGGTGATCCTCGACCGCGCAGTGGGGACAACTCACCCGCACCAGACGCTGGGCCATGATGCCGTTCATGGCGGAGACGAAACTGTAGGGATCGACCCCCATGTGGATGAAACGGCCGATCACGTCGAACACATTGTTGGCGTGCACGGTGGTGAATACCAGATGGCCGGTCAGGGCGGACTGCACCGCGATCTGGGCGGTTTCCGGATCGCGGATCTCGCCTACCATGATCTTGTCCGGGTCGTGGCGCAGGATGGAGCGCAGACCACGCGCGAACGTCAGGCCCTTCTTCTCGTTTACCGGAATCTGCAACACCCCGGGGAGCTGGTATTCCACCGGATCCTCGATGGTGATGATCTTGTCCTGTCCGTGGTTGATCTCGCTGATGGCGGCATACAGGGTGGTGGTTTTGCCCGAACCGGTGGGGCCGGTCACCAGCAGCATCCCGTAGGCCTCGCTGGAGAGGCGGCGCAGTTGCACGATGGTGTGTTCGTCGAAGCCCAGGAAACTCAGGCGCAACCCCTTCAACTGGTCGGTGAGGGTCTGCTTGTCGAGGATGCGCAGCACCGCATCCTCGCCAAATATGCTGGGCATGACGGACACCCGGAAGTCCACTTCGTGGCCACGCACCGAGACCTTGAAGCGGCCGTCCTGGGGCACGCGCCGTTCGGCGATGTCGAGTTCCGACATGATCTTGATGCGGGAAATGACCTGCTCGGCGAGTTCCAGACCGGCCAGCGAGCCCACCGGGCTCAACACCCCGTCGATACGGTACTTGATGACCAGGCCACCTGGCGTGGTCTCCAGGTGAATGTCGCTGACCCCTGCCTTGAGCGCGTCATAGACCGTCGAGTGCACCAGCTTGACCACCGGGCTGGTGTCCTCGCTGATGGTCTTGAACGAGAGGTCCTCGGTCGTCGTCGCCATGCTCTCGGCCTTGTCCCCGGCCGGCAGCAGGCTGTCCATGGCGTACATGGTTTCTTCATGACGCGCCAGATAGGCCGCCAGATCGGTGTGATAGGCCAGGCGCCAGGTAAAGCGAACGGCAACGCGCTGCTCCGCCCAGACCTGCAAGTCGACGTCGAAGGGATCGCCCATGATCAGGACCAGCGCGTCATTTTCATCGCGCAGGGCCAGGCATGAGCGCTCAAGGGTCTCGGTATAGGGCAGCACGTCGAAGGCCGGCGTCATCCGGTGCAATTCCGTCATGGTCGCCACCGGATAACGAAAAGTAGCCGCCAGGGCCTGGATAAAGCCACGCGGATCGAGTCCGGACTGTTCTTCCAGAACCGACACGATGTTGCGCCGGGATATTTCGGCCGACATGCGCGCGGCCCTCACTTGCTCCGGAGAGAAGGCAAACGCGTTCCAAGCGATGGGAGATTCCGCCATATTCATTGAATGCTCCCGGCAAGTTCGAAAATCGGGAAATACATCAACACCACGATGAGGCCGATGACCAGGCCGATGAAAACCATCAACAATGGCTCAAACAGCTTGGTGAACCGCTCCACCCAACGCGCCGTTTCATCTTCGTAAAACGAGGCGATGCGCTCCATCATTTCGCCCATGCGGCCGGTACGCTCGCCGACTCGCAGCATGCGCAAGGCCACCGGCGTGGTGAGCCCGAACTGCTCCATGGCGCGCGACATGGCGTGCCCTTCGCGGATGCTTGCCGTGGCCTGAAGCAGCTGGCCGCGCAAGGAGGCTTCCAACAGATCGGAAACCATTTGCAGCGAGGACACCACCGGCATGCCGCCGCGCAGCAGCATGCCGAGGGAACGGTAGAAGCGGGCCAGTTGATAGATATGCAGACGCTCGCCGATGCCGGGCAAGCGCCACAGTTTTTGCGCCAGCCACTGCTTGGTTGCAGGTCGCGCGAACACCATTGCCAGCGCCACCAGGGCCAGGAAGAAGCCGCCCAGTATCTCGGCGCCATGGCTCTCCAGCAGTTGTCCCCAGCGCATCAGCAAGCGCGACATGAGGGGCAGGTCGCCGCCAATATCGGCATAGATCTGACTGAAGCGCGGCACCACGTAGACCATCAGGAACAGGGTCACGAGCCCGCCGACCGCGGCCAGCAAGAGCGGATAGATGGAAGCACTGACCACCTGCCGCTTAACAGCATCCATCTGAGACTGATAGGTGACATAGCGCGACAGCGCCTCCGGCAGCGCGCCGGTCTTTTCGCTGGCACGCACGGTCGACACGTACAACACCGGAAAATCCGCCTCGGAATGCTGCAGCGCGTAGGACAGGGGGTGCCCTTCATAAAGGCTGGTGATGATGCGCGACAGGGTTTTCTTGATATCGGGCCGCTGTTCCTTTTCGGTTAGGGTTTCCAGCGACTCCACCAGGGCGAGACCGGCCTCCAGCAAGGCCATCAATTCTTGGCTGAACAGCACCAGGGGAAACCGGCTTTTGCGGCTCGGGCGCCACGCCATCCAGGCGGACTTGGCCTTGATCGTGATGACCGTGTAACCCAGCCCTTGAGCCTGGCTGGCGGCATCCCCCGCATCGGTGGCATCGAGGGCGAGGGCGGTCAGGTCGTCGTCGCCACGTAGCGCCTTGACTTCATAACGCATGGTGTTCCCCGTTGGACGAAGTGGGATGGGGGTTGAAGGGCGCAGGCATGATCCGGTCTACCAGTTGACGATATCGCCGGCTTCGCCTTCGCCGCCCTGCTTGCTGTCCTTGCCATAGGACAGCAGGTCGAATTCACCATGCTCGCCGGGCATCGCGTAGAGATAGGGATTGCCCCATGGATCGCTGGGGACGGCCTTCTTCAGATACGGGCCAGCCCATTTGGGCTCGTCCGCCGGGTGCATGGTCAAGGCTGCCAGGCCTTGCTCCGAACTGGGGTAGTGCCCGTTATCGAGCCGATACTGATCCAGCGCCTTTTCCAGGGCGTTGAGTTGGGCACGGACCGCCTTGACCTCGGATTTGCCGATCTGGGAAAAATATCTCGGCGCTACAAAGCCGACCAGCAGGCCGATGATCACCAGGACGACAAGCAGTTCGAGCAGCGTGAAGCCGGACTCCTTCCACGCTCCATTCCCGCACCCACCCCGCCCCGACAAGGCCTTCCGGCCGGCAGATTTCTGATTCCCCACGTTCGCCCTCCTCCGCGTCTCACCGCAAATCCAAGTGCGCCTGGACTGTCTGTTGAGATTGAGATTAGCGCGATGTATGCACGCGGCATCTGGGTGAAACCCTGTATTCGTTTGTGCGGGTTTCTCTGTATTTTCGCTACGCATCGAAGCCGGGAAACATGGACGGCCCCAGGGGATTCGGCAGGCGGTCATCGGTATCGCCATGGGCCTTGTGCACGCCTTGGCCGGGGTAAATCACGACCGATGCGCACGACAACACAAGTCAACACAAGTCGTTCGGCCGACTCTGGCGGTATTTCGCAGGAAGCGAGAACCACTTCTAGGGCTTGGGGTTCCCCACCGCGAACTCGGAAAAGAGGTTGTATTACTGGCCGCATGACCACGTAACATGGATGCGCGTCCCTTGCCCATGAATGGATTCAAGCCGATAGCTGCCGCCCGAAGAAACGGCGCGTTCCTTCATGCTGAGCAGTCCGAGTCCCCTGCCCGTGACTTCCGAACACACCACGTTGGCGGAATCGAAACCGCAACCGTTATCGGCGACGAGCAAGCTCAACAGATCGCCGTTTCGCTCCAGGCAGACCCGCACCTGACTGGCTCCGGCATGCTTGACGATGTTGTTGGTGGCTTCCTGAACAATGCGGAACAGCGTGATCTTGAGCGGTGCGGGGACATCCGGCTCACTGAGCTTGAATTGCTTGTCGACGGCGATATGACCGCATGTGGACTCGAATTCTCGCAGGAGCCATGTCAGGGTAGGCAGGATGCCCAGATCGTCCAGCATCGGTGGCCGCAATTCCATGGATACGCGACGGACCTCGACCAAGGCTTCCTTGACCTGCGGAACGATCTGCTGCAAGGCGTCGACCACCGCGTCATTCGTGGCCATGGGTGCGATACGCGCGGTATTTTCGATCGACAGCTTGATCAGATTGAGGATCTGTCCCAAGCCATCGTGTAGATCCAGGGCAATGCGCTTGCGCTCGTCTTCCTGGATCGTGACCAGAAGTCCGCACAGCCGCTGCAGCTCCTGACGGGATTCGTGCAATGCGCGTTCCGCTCGCGTCCGCCTGTCCTTGATGACGACGTTATTGAATGGATTTCCGTCCTCGATCTGGCTGGCGCTCGGATGGGAAACGCCGTTGTGGCTGAAGGAAATCTCGTCGGCCGCCGCCAACGACTCCACCTTGCCATCATGGGTAACGTGTATATCCTCACCGGATTCTGACTCGCGGTACGCTCCGATTACCTGATCCCTGCCGTTCAAGACAGGCGCACATTCCAGACCTGTCGCCCAGTGAATCTGTTGCATGAAGCCCCCTCCTCATGAACATTCCCGCAGGCTGATGCCCACCTGCATTTCTCGTCTAGATCGCGCTCTGCACCAGACCCCTTATCCGCTCGGCGCCGACAAGTCCTAGTGGAAGATTAATAAGCACAAGCCACATGGAAAATCGTGAGGTTATTTAGAGGAATAAAGAATTCTGCATCCCATCCCCGTCTTGCGACGGCCACAACAGGATCATGGAACCCGTGAACTGGCTTGGTGAGGGCCGTCATGGAACCACCCAATCACTGACCGGCTGCGGGGTGGAATCCCCACCGGGGGAGATTCTGACGATATAGCCGCCGCGAGAGGCGAAACGCTGTCCCGGTCCCAGGCTCAAGTGGGGATAGACGGACGAGAACAGGGTGCTTCCCGCCATCTGTTCCAGGCGTTCAATGAAATAGTCACGCGAGAAGTTGTCGCCCATGTGGTAGATCGAGTCGCCGGCGATGGACGCCGCGAAGAAAGCATTGGCCTGTGCCCGCTCGTCCTCGAAAGGAATATCCCTGGCGCGCAGCCAGGCCTTCAGGCGCGCCATTTGCGGCTTTCGGCTTTCCGGCAGGCCAAAGGGGTAGACCAGGCGCGCTTTGTCCAGCCAGCCATCGGGTAGGCTGGCCGCGCGCAGGCCCGACAGGCTGGAGGAGATATAGAGGAATGGCGGAGGCGCGGGCGGCGCGGCATTCTGGCCAGCCGTGCCCTCCCCCCTCTGGCCGGCCCACTGGCCAAGGCTTTCGACACCCGCTGCATCCAGCCAGACGACCAGCGTGTCCGGTCTCCCTTCGCCGAGCAGGTCCGACCAGAACTCGTCGGACACCGGCCCCGATGCCGCCACCGGATGATCGGCGACCGGTCCGATGCCCAGGCGCTCCAGCGCCGCGCGAAAATCTCTGGCCACCCCGCGCCCTGGGGCGTCGTCCCGATACACCTGCGCGATTCTCCCGGTTTGCCGCGGGCCGGCTTGCGCCAGTTGTCTCCCCAGCACCTCCGCTTCCAGGGTGACGCCGCGCGAGAAATACAGCGAGTAGTAGCCGGGTTCCCCAAGCGGAGGATGGTCCACATCGGGAAAGATGCAGGGTAGTTCCATTTGTTCGCAGAACCCATGCACGGGTTGCCACTCACCGCCGCCCAACCCGCCGATCACCGCAAAGACCGGTTGATCCCGGTAATAAGCCTCCAACTGTCCGCGCCAGGTTTCCGGCGCGCCGGTCAAGCGCCACGGATGCAGCGCCCAGGTCCGGTATACGCGGTACATCTCCTCGCTGCCCACCGCGCGGCGCCGGGATTCATTGCGCGTGCCGCCGTTCTTGTCCTTGAAGAATGCCTGCAGGACCGCGAGCATCGCGCTGGCCCTGGCCGGGTCCGCATCGGGCGTGAGGATGGTGGCGAAATGCAGTTCGCTCCGGGTCACCCCGGGCGCCGCCGCCTGCGACAACCCACCCAGGTAGGCATGCAGTCCGGCGACCTCCGCATCGCTGAGGTCGAAGCGCGGCATTAGCGGATCCAGCTTGCGCCCCGCCGGGTCGACGCCTTCCCGCAGCGCCTTGGCCAGGGTGGCCTGGGTATAGATCGGCCGTTCCGGTGGACGCGCACCCGAGGCGCCTTGCCGTGCCCAACGGTTCAGGTCCGGTGCGGTGAACAGATAGCGGCCGCTGATCGGCCGGATGGTGTTCTGTCCTTCGCCGCCGCCCAGCCCGCTGCGCCGGTGACATTTCACGCAGGCCACGTCGGCACCGCTCAACGCCACCCCCTTCTGCACGCGGGCTTGCAGAGCCTGGCCCGACGCCCCCACGCCCTCCCGATAAAGCCGTTGCCCTACCCGGCCTGCCTCATCGAGGCCGGCGGGTGTCGGCGCGGCAAGGGCGGGATGCAGCGCCACCCAGGCCAGCAGCGCCAGTCGGAGCAAGGTGTATCGGCCCGGCGTTCGCATGGCCGAACAGTCACTTCGAGGCGAGCAGACGATATTCGCGCAGCAGATCGTCCGCGTTGGCAAAACCTTCGATGCGCACCCAGGGCTGGTCCGCTTTCCCGCGCATGAAAGTGATCGGAACGTGGTTCATCTTGTCGCCGCGATAGGCATCGAAGGCCCGCTGCACCGCGATGCTGTCCGCCAGGCTGCCGGTCAGCATGCGCCATTGCGGCCCGGCGCCGAACTTGCCGGCATAGTCCTTCAGGACTGCCGGGGTATCCTGCTCGGGGTCGATGGAGATCGACACGAGGCGCATTGCGCCTTGCTCCGGCCCCAGGCTGTTCTGCACCTTGGCGAAGGTCGCGCTCATCACCGGACAGATCGCGCCACAACTGGTGAAGATGAAGTTCAGCATCACCGGCCTGTCGTCATTCAGTTCACTGGCCAGGGGCACCGCGATGCCCTTGCTGTCCACCAGCCTGACATCCGGGATGCGGTAATTCGCCTGGCTGCGCAGATAACCGTCAGCCGCGCTGGGCATGGCGTGATGGCTGTGGTCATGATGCATGTGGTGGGCATGCTCGTTGGCCATGGCCTTGCCGGACATGAGCACGGAGGATATCGCGGCGACCGCAAGGGCCGCGCCGACCTGCCTGGTCAATGCGGAGAGATGCATTGGCCGCAGGCCAAGTGTTTGCTGGTTCTTTTCCATTGTCGTTGCCATGATCACCTCACTCTGACCGTCACTTTTGCCATGTTGGACACCGCGCCTTTCATGTCGCGGACCGTGTACCAGAACACCTCCGTACCACTGAATTTCAGCTTGGGCGTAAAGAGCACCTGGCCGCTGCCATTCACCGTCACCGTGCCTCCCTTGTTCGGCGCAACCGTGATGGTCACGCTGGATGGATCGAGGCTGCCGTCCGGATCGCGATCGTTGCCCAGCACGTTGATGGCAACAGACGTGTAACTGGTCCCGGTGCGCTTGGCGGCAGTTGCACTGTCGTTCTTGGCGATAGGGGCCTTGTTGACGGCGTTGACCGTGAGCGAGACAGTGGCGTTGTTGCTGTACAACGCACCGTCATAGGCCCGGTATACGAAGCTGTCGGAACCGGTATATCCGGCGTTCGGCGTGAAGCTGAATGAGCCGTTGCCATTGAAGCTCAGGTTGCCATGCGCGGCGCCGCTGACCAGGGCTGCACTCAGGGTATCGCCATCCGCATCCGTGTCATTGTCCAGCACCCCGGGCGCGGCTGCGCCAAGCGTGGTTCCGGCGTTCAGGCTGTAGGTATTGTTCGTCGCCACCGGAGCTTCATTCAGATTCGCGACCAGCACGCTGTAGGTTTGCATAGCCGATTGCCCGCTCGTATCGGTGACACGCACGCTTACCGTATTGGCGCCGACCTGGTTGCTGGCGGGGGTCCAGGCGATCACGCCGGTGGACACATCGATCGTCATGCCGACCGGACCTTCGTCGAGGGAAAAGACCAATGCATCCCCATCCGGATCGCTTGCCACGACGGTATAGTCGTAGGGGCTGCCTTCAGTGGCGCTGATCGGCGGCGTTGACGTGATCGTCGGCGGACTCCCCCCCCCCGCCCCGGCGAGCAGCAACTGGTAGGCGGCATGCACATTGGCAAAACCATAGCCATAACTGTTGTCCGCCCCGGCCACGCCCAGGTCCCCCGCGCTCTGGATCAGCGCCGCCTCGATCTGATCCACATTGGCGCCGGGGAAAGCCTGGGCGAGCAGCGCCATGGCGCCCGCCACGTGGGGCGCGGCGAATGACGTGCCGGAAACCACGGCGTAGAACGGCAATCCACCGAAGGACAGGTCGGCGGTATTGATATTGACCCCGGGCGTGACCAATTTCGGAAAAATTCCACCATCACAGGCGGACTGGCCCCGGCTGCTGAAACTGGCGACGACCAGGGAGGCATCCACCGCGCCGGCCGAGAAACCCTGCGGGTTGTTCGCCGGGCTCAGGCTGCTCAGCGGTGCGGGACCATCGTTGCCCGCAGCGAACGCCACGGCGATGCCGGCTGTCTTCAGCGCATCGATATCCGCGTTGAATTCGGTGTTGCATTGCCCGGCGGTGCCCACCAGACCCCAGGACGCATTGACCACATCCGGCGCGTCCAGGGTGTTGGCATCGCCATCAGGATCGAGCAGCCATTGGAAGGAGAGATGGATGTCGCTGTAGCGGGCCAGTCCGGCATCGTTGTACATCTTGACGGCAATCCATTGGGCGCCAGGGGCCATGCCGATGGCGCTGCCGCCAGCATCGCCGCCGACCATGATGGCCATGGTCTGGGTGCCGTGGCCGTCGCTGTCATGCGGTGTCGCGTGCTGGCCATGCGGATCGAACCAGCTGTTGTCGCCACCGCGCCAACGCGTGGCGAGATCCGGATGCAGGCCATCGACCCCGCTATCCATGTTGGCCACCACGACGCCCGAGCCGTCGTAACCCAAAGACCACAATTCCGGCGCATGCACCAGGTTGAGGTTCCATTCGGGCGGCGAAGCGACACCGAAAGTGGTACTGGGCGCCTGCAAGGTGGAGTCCAGGCGGATGTGGCCGATGCCGGGGCGGGAGGCAAGTTTTCGGATGATGCTGGCGCGCGCGGTCACGGCCATGCCGTTGATCACCCAGAGTTCGCGCAGATGTCGTGCACCATTGTTGTTGAGAAATCCCCGGTGCAGCCCCTGGGTCACCGCCGCCTTGGTCTTTAGCGCCTTGACCAGGCGAGTATTGCGCTGGCTTCTGTCCAGGGATTTGTACATGCGGCGATCCACTTGATCGGTCAGGGTGACGATCACCGATAGCTCTTCCTGAGGCCCGCGATTCGCCAATTCCACCGCCAGATCAGGGCTCATCGTCGCGGCGTGGGATTCGGCGCAGCACAACAGATATGCAACCGTGCCAATCACGCTGGCGCTCAGGACACCAATCATGAAGCGGCGACAGCGCGCTTGCAAGGACATATCTTTCATGGTCCACCTCCCACGCTAATCGACGGTGAGATGACTGATCAGGGCGTTGCCGGCAACCAAGGTCACCTTGCTACCGGACTTCAAATAACGGCCCGGATTGGCAAACAGCATGAAATAGGTTCGCCCGGGTATGACATTGCCCCGCGAGGTGGGGCGCAACTGACCGACTTTTGGCGCATCAGGTACGCCCAGCCGGGCGCCGCTGGCCTCATCCAGCAGGTAGGGGCTCAGCTTGCGGTCCAGCAACGGCGCGGCCTTGACCGGGTCGAGCACGCGGTAACGGAAATCCACCATGTAGCCGGCCGAGGACAGATGCAGGCCTTCGACCCGGACGCCGAGATGTTCTTCGATCAGGCTGCGCTGGGTCGCTTGACTGCCCTCTGGCGCAGCGTTCGCCATGGGCGGCTTGTCCCCTGCCCGTTGCTCGTCCGCCAGGCTTGGCCCGACGCATCCCGCCATCGCTAGCGTCAACAAGGCTGCTCTGCGCCAGTTCGCCTGGGCATCACCCCGCTGGT
>Ga0105093_10000255_pt1 | contig 20533 bp, 19 predicted proteins | sample PPLLak3March2015_2_FD_79111 | JGI IMG/M metagenome (GOLD analysis project Ga0105093, IMG submission 79111) | Freshwater sediment microbial communities from Prairie Pothole Lake near Jamestown, North Dakota, USA - PPLs Lake P8 Core (3) Depth... | ecosystem: Environmental > Aquatic > Freshwater >... | reverse complement strand
GCGGGGTTCAAGGCAGGGGGCTCCGTTTTAAGGGTTAACCCGTCCGAGGGCGTTTTGCGGGGTCAAGAAGGCAGCGGCCCCTATTTTCAGGCGGCAGTTCAGGGATCAAAGCCGGGGAACACGGGCGCCGCCGCTTCCTGCCGCAATCCCCGGCGTAACTTTGGCGCGTGCGCTCAGCGACGGCGGCCCCCGCCCCTGCGGCCCATGCCGCGGCCCGAGCGGCGCGGGCCGGTCGCGGACCGGCGGCAGCCCGGGTTCGTGCGCGAACCGCCCGGCTGTTGGTCGCCAGGGTGATTTTCCCGCAGGCCTTGCAGCGCCTTGCCGACGCCGGCGGCGACCCGCTCGCCGATGGCCCGCAATTGCTGCATCAGGGATGTACCGCTGCGGACGGTGGCGGCTGGCCGGGGGCTGTCGGCGGCCGCTGCGCGCCCCGCCGAATGGTCAGGCGATCTTTCGGTTTTCGGTGCCTTGGGTGGTGGGGTTTCCCGAGGGCCTTGGGCCTGGTAGGCCTGCAGGGCGGCGTAAGCCGCATTGACCTCCTTGAGGCGCTCCTCGGCCAGGCGCTGCTGGTCGGGGTCGCCGGTGAAGCGGTCCGGGTGAAAGAACTTGACCTGGGTCTTGTAGGCCTGGTGGACGGCTTCGGGCGAGGCCGGCGCCTGGATGCCCAGTACTTCGTAACAGCGTTGCAGTTCCATCGCTCTCCTCGGCTCATCGTCCGTAAGCGGGCCGTTGGGAAATCCCCCGAAAGGAACTCGTAGTACATTCACGTCCCGATTACAAGCATTTCCCCATAACCCCAGTCCAACCCTGTTTTCCCTTCGGTGCAGCCGTCCCTCCGCCGCTCAGGCGGCCCGCATCCAAAGGCAGTCGATGGCGTCCAACGCCATGTGGATCACCAGCCCCAGGCCCACCAGACGCAGCCGTGGAAACAGGAGCAGCAACAGGTAGGCCCCGATGGCGGGAACGCTGTGCAGGGGATGAAAGCCGAGGCTGCAGCGGTTGGGGTCGTAAATCGGAATCGCGAGGAGATGGTCGAGGTCCACCAGCAGGGTCAGCACCATCACCCACCAGGCGCGCCAGCGGTGGTGCTGGAAACCAAAGCGGGCCACGGCCGCCGGCACCAGGAAGTGCAGCGCGATGTGGATGGCGGCCCGCACCGCTCAGCGCCTTGCAGCCGACGGTATCACCGGGCCTCCAGGGCGTCGAATAGCTGCCGGGCCTGGGCGTTTTCCGGGTCCCGCGCCACGACGGCCTCCAGTTCGGCAAGTGCGCCGGCCTGGTTGCCGTTTTGGATGTAGCTCATCGCCAGCTGCAGGCGGGCGTCGAGATGGTCCGGATCCAAAAGAACGGCCTGGCGCAAGCGGACTTCGGCCGCCGGGCTGTCGCCGGCCGCCTGAAGCGCGAGGGCCAGCCCGAAATGGTTGTCCGCCCCGTCGGGGTTGAGGGCCAGGGCCTGTTGAAAGGCCGCCAGCGCCTGCGGCACCTGGTCGAGCTCCAGGTAGGCCATCCCGGCGTTGAAAAAGAGCCCCTCGTCGTGGGTGTAGCCCAGCGCCTGGGCCCGCTCGTAGCAGGCGATTTCACGGGCGTGGTCCCCGGTTTGGCCGCAGGCGTATCCCAGGTGATACCAGGCAAGGGCGTTGTCGGGCTGGGTTTTGAGAAGCGCCTCGTGCAGCCGGATTCCCAGCCGGTAGGCTTCCCGTTCGACGGCCGCGTCGGCTTCAGAATCGCAGTGCCAGCGGGGGGCGGGTGGCGGCGGCACCTGGGGCTCGACGCCCGCGCAGCCGCTCAGCGCCGCAAAGAGCGCAATCCCGGGCAGGAGCAGACGGCCCGGGCTTGCTTGCCAAAACCGCCGCGCGCCGTAACGTCGAATGTGAAGCAGAAGCTGCATTTCGTCTCACCTTTGGCCGCTTTTTTTGAAAGCTCATTTCTCTCAGATGAAAAAATTACCCACGGGTGCCGCCCCTTAACTTATCCAGGCCTGGATCACGTCCGCCGCCAGGCTGGCCGCCATGGCGATCATCACCATTCCGGAGAGGATGTCGGAGTGGCGCCGGTAGCGGCGGGCCAGGCCGGAGGCGCCGGTTCCCAGCAGCAGCAGCCCGGGCAGGGTGCCGAGGCCGAAGGCCAGGGTCATCAGTGCCCCCGGCAGGAACCCGCCGGCGGGCAGGGCGCGTGCAAACGCGGCAAAGGAAAGGCCGCAGGGCAGAAACCCCAGCACCATCCCGAGCACCAACATACCGCTGCGGCCGCCGCCGGCCGAGTGCAGGATGCGGCCGAACCCGGGGATTTTCTCGGGCGCCGCGAGGGACATCCAGGCCGGCTCGCGGATGATTTCCAGGCGCGAGAGCCCGAAGACCAGCAGGAAGGCCGCGGCCAGCAGGGAAAAGCCGACCTGCAGGCGGGCGATCCAGGCCAGGGGGTCGAGGCCGCTGCGTCCGGCCAGCTGCGAGAGGCCGAGGCCCAGGGCGCCCATGGTGCCGCCCACGGCCGTGTAGGTGCCGATGCGACCCAGGTGGTAGAAGAGGTGGGCGCTCATGCGGCCGCTTCGGGCCGGAAAGGCGAACACCAGCGGCCCGCACATGCCGACGCAGTGCCCGGTCCCGAGGATGCCGAGCAGAAAGAGGGCGTATAGGTCCGCGTGGGGCATGCTGCCGTTTCCTTTGGTCCGGGCGCGGGGCGCGGCCGGTGGTTTTGCGCACGGCGGGTCAGGCGTCTGCCCGTCGCGGCATTCTACGATAGCACTTTCCGGGGCCGCCGGGAAGCGTCCGCGGCCGTCGCACGGGTTGCTATTTGGCGGTTTTTCGCTTAGGAATACCCATGGCCGCGGACAGCGTCCGCGGCAGTCCGATCGATGAAGCCCTAACCCCAGTTCACGGCCCCGGTGGTCTCGTGCACCGCCGCCCGTCATCCGCCCATGCCCACGCCCCCTTTTTCGGCAGACCGGTTGGACCCCGCCCGGCGCCTGTTGTGGCTGGCGCTCCTCTGCTGCCTGGCGCCGCTGGCCCTGATAGCCGTCGATGGACTGATGCGCGCCGGCCGAACCACCACGCCGCTGGCGGTCTGGGTGCGCCCGCTGGGTGGCCCGGCCCTGGCCCTGGTGCCCGCGGGGCAGCCCCTGCGGCGGTTTGGCGCCGACCCGGCGGCACTTCCCGACGATTTTTCGCCCTGGCTGGGGGGCGTTGACCCGGCCCCGGCCCGCCTGACGCTACGCCCCGCCGCGGGGCGCCGGGACCCGTTGAAAGCGCCCAATGAAACCGCCGCACCTTAATCCCCTCCTGCTCTGGGCGGCGCGGGACGTCATCCGGCGCCCCTGGCCGGCCCTGCTGATAGCCTCCGCCCTGGCCCTGCTGCTGACCGTGAGCGGCACCGTGCTGCTCTTCAGCCAGGGTCTCAGCCAGACGGCCCGCCGCCTGCTGGCCCACGGGCCCGACCTGGTGGTGCGCCGCCTCAACGCCGGCGGCTGGGCGCCGCTGCCGGCGGCTGAAGCCGTGGCCGCCGCCCGGCAGGTGCCCGGGGTGACCCACGCCCAGGCGCGCGTCTGGGGCGTGGCGGCCGGCCCGGCGGCGCCGCTGATGGTGATTGCCTGGGCGGATGCGGCGCTCCCGCCCGCTGCGGACGGCAAGCCGCTTGCGGCTCCCCGGCCGGGCGAGGCCCTGCTCGGCCCGGGGGTCGACCCCGGCCCTGATCCCCAGCGCCTCGCGCTTACCGCCGCCGCGGCGCTTGAACTCCGGCCGGTCGGGCGCCTGCCGGCCGAAAGCGCCCTCCTGGGTCAGGATGTGGTCCTGGTGCACTCCGACGATGCCTGCCGCTTGCTGGGCCTGCCACCGGGGGAGGCCGTCGATCTGGCCGTGGATGTCTTTCACGCCGCCGAAGCTGCCGCCATTCAACCCGAGCTTGCCGCGGCCTTCTCCTGGCCGGTCCGCATCACCGCCCGCAGCGAGGCCGTCGGACTCTACAGCGGCGGGCTGGCGCGCCGCGGCGGGCTGATGCTGATCGCCGGCATTCCCGCTGTCCTGGCGCTGGTCCTGGTGGTGGCCGGTGCGGTGCGTGAGGCCGTCGGCCAGCGCCGCGAAGTCGGGCTGCTCAAGGCCCTCGGCTGGACCACGGGCGAGGTGGTGCGGCTGCAGGTCTACCGCGCGCTCCTGATCGCCCTGCCGGCCGCTTGCCTCGGCATGCTGGCGGCCTACACGCTGGTGTTCCGCCCGGGCGTCAGCTGGCCGGGCAGCCTGCTCTTTGGCTGGCGCACGGCCCCCCCGCGGCTCTACCTGGATCCCGCCGGCGCGTTCTTGACCCTGCTGGAGCTGGGCGCCCTGGTGGTGGGGCCCTACCTGGCGGCGGTGCTGCTCTCCAGCCTGCAGGGGGCGGCCGCCGATCCCCAGGATCTCTTGAAAGGCGAGGGCCTGCTGTGATGGACGGCCTGGTCACCCGCCACCTGAGGTTGGTTTTCGGCGCCACCCCGGGCCCCGCCCGGATCGTGCTGCAGGATGTCTCGGCGGTCTTTTCCCGCGGCGCTCTCGCCCTTGTCACCGGCGCCACCGGGGCCGGCAAAAGTTCGCTGCTGCACCTCCTGGCCGGGCTGCTGCGGCCCACCGCCGGGGAAGTGCTGGCCGACGGCGCGCCCGTTTCGCGCTGGGGTGCGGCCCACCGCGACCGCTGGCGGCGGCGGGTGGGGATCGTCTTTCAAAGCGCCAACCTGTTCAGCGAGCTGAGCGTGTTGGAAAATGTGATTCTGCCGCTGGTGCCCCGCAGCCGGTCCCTGGCGGCGCTACGTGCCGCGGGCCGCGAGGTGCTGGCCGAACTGGCGCTGACGGACCTGGCCGGCGCGCAGGCGGGGCAGCTCTCCGGCGGGGAGCGGCAGCGGACAGCTCTGGCCCGGGCCGTGGTGGGGCGGCCCGATTTCCTGATGGCCGACGAGCCGACCGCTCACCAGGACCCCGCCAATGCCGCCCGGGTGCTCCAAGTCTTGGCGGCCTGCCGGGCGCGCGGCGCCGTGGTGGTGGTCGCCGCCCACGACCCCCGGGTGATCGTTGCCGGGGTGGCCGACCGGCACTGGCGCCTGGCCGCGGGCCGATTGGTGGCCGAGTGATCTGGCACCCGCTGGTGCTGGCGGTGGTCGGGCTCGATCTTTTGGGCCTGCTGGCGCTCCTGTTCGCCGCGGCGACCGCGCTGCAAGTGCTGCTGTACTGGGCGCCGGGTTCGGCGGCGGCGGCGCAGATTGCGCTGGAGCGCCGTGCGGAAACCGCCGAGATGGCCGCGCGCTGCGGCTTCTGGGTCCTCCTGGCGGCCAGCCTGGTGCTGGTGGTCGGCATCACGAACGTGCTGCCCGAACTGGTGCCCGGGGCGATGTGTGGCACCGGTGTGCTCCAGGCCACCGCCGGCTCGGGCGCGCGCGCCCTGGGCTTCCGGTTCGGGGCCCTGGTGCTGCTCTGCGGCTGGCGGATGCTTGAAACCGTCAACCGCCGCCAGCCCCAGCGGACCCTGACGGTGCCGGCCGCCCGTCTGCTGCTGCTGGCGGTACCGGTCGCCCTGCTGGCGGCGGGCGACACCCTGCAGGCGCTCGCCGGGCTTGACGTGCACCAGCCGGTGGACTGCTGCGCAGTGGTCTACGACCAGTTTCGCCCGCCGGAGCTTGCCGGGGGCGCGGCGGGGCTGCCGGACCGTTTGTGGGTGGGGCTTTTCGCGCTGGGCGGGGGGCTTTTAATTGCCCTGGCCCTGAAGCTGGCGCGGGCCCCGGACCCCGCCCAAGGGCGATGGCCGGGGATCCTGGCCGCCGCCAGCTTGCTGTGGGTCGGGGTGGCGGCGGTGGCCCTGGTGCGGGTGCTGGCGGCCTATACCTACGAGGTGCTGCACCACTACTGTCCCTGGTGCCTGTTTCTGCCCGAGCACCGCTTTGTGGGGTTTCCCCTCTTCGGCGCCCTGCTGCTGGCGGCCCTGGAGGGCTCCGGGGTCTGGATGCTGGCGCTCGCCGTGCGGCGCTGCGGCCTGCCGGTGCCCGGCGCCGCATCCCGGCTGCGGGCCGGCGGGCGGCGCGTCGCCTGGGCGGTGGCGGTTTTCAGCCTGCTGGCGGTGGTGCCGGCGCTCTGGTGGCGCTGGCGGTTTGGCGTCTGGATCGGGGGCTGAGCCGCCGTCCATCGGGTAACGGTGGCGCGCGGGCGCTTTTGAAGCCGGCGGCCGCCAATACAAGAGGAGTGAGACCATGGGTGACGAGCGGGCGCTGCCGTGCGACAGCCTGCGGGCGCCGTCGGCGGCTTTCTTGGGGGGCGTGACCGGGTGGTGGGTTTGGCTTTTGGCGGGGCTGCTGCTGACCGCCTGCCAGGACGTGCGCTTTTCCTACAAGGGCACCACCGCCCGGCCCGAAAACCGGATTGCCCTGGCAGCCGGCACTTCGCTTGCGGGACGCTGGGTGACGCCGGATCTCGAGATCCAGTATCGCATCAGCACGGGTGCCGACCGCCTGCACATCACCGGGGATGTGGTGCTGGCCGCGCGTCTGCAGACGGGCTATACGGCGGTCGACAGGCTCTTTGTGGGGCTGAACCTGCTGGATGACGACAACCTCGTCCTGGAGAGCCTGACCTTTGCGCTTTCCGGTCACCGCCAGCCGCTTCGGAGCTGGCATTTCGAGCGCGAGCTAGCCATGCCCCCGGGCACCTCCGGGCTGGCCTTCAGCTATGACGGCAAGGTCAGCGAGGGCGGCGGGGGGACCGACTGGGAGTTTTGGCGCGGGCCGTAAAGCACCGCACGGCGGTCACTCCTCGGCTTTTGCGGGGCGCGCGAATTTGCGCGCCAGGTCGTTGTCGATGACGTAGATGCAGACCTCCTTGGCGCCCTGCTGGGTGTAGCCGTAGGTTTTGCCCAGGTTCCGCATCAGGAAGGTGACGTCTTCGCGGATGCGCTTGTCGTAGGTTTTGAACGCCTCCTGGGCGTAGTCCTTGATGGCGCTGCGAAAGTTCTCGTTCTCGAGGAACGGGTCGAGCACCTTGTCCTTGAGGTTGTAAACGTAGCGGGTGTGAAGGTCCTTGAAAAGCTGGGTCTCCAACAGGGTCTTGCCGGCCATCAGGACCTCCTGGGGCAGGGTGCGGGTGGCATATTCGCGCTGGGTCTCCTGGCGGAACACGCGGCGCTTGAGCTTACCGGTCGCGGTTCCCAGCAGGCGGCCCTCGATGCTCTGAAAGAAATCCTCGCTGATCTCCAGCCGGTCCCCGGTGAATTTACAGGTTTCAGTGGCGCCGGGCTCGAAATTGATGGCAAACAGGTAGTTCTGGATGTCGCGCCCGATCTGCTCCTCGTTGTAGTAGTAGAGGCATTCCTTGACCTCTTGCAGGATGGTGTAGTTGTACATCCTGAGCAGCGAATCCATGAATCCCGGGGGGATCACCTCGACCAGGTCCTTGCGGATCTGGGTGAAGAACTTGCAGAGGTCCGACATGTTGATCAGCTTGTCTTCGCGGGCGAAGGCGGAATAAAATTCGTTGAAGATCTTGATGGAATCCCGGCCGGATATCCCGCGGTCGCCTTCCTTTTCGGACTCGGCCAGGATCCTGCGGCGGCGCTGGGCGGTCAGGCGCTTGCGGTCCTCTTCCATCAGCCAGTTGGGGATATAGCCGGTGTAGATCTCCATCTTGAGCAGCTGCAGGTTTTCATCGCAGTACATGCGGTACTTGCCCGGATCGCCGATCCACTCCAGCAGGGCCTCGGAACGGGTGTTGAGGCGGGTGGAGATGATCACCCGGGCGAAATTGTGCAGCACCCGCGGCAGGAAGTTGGCGTCGATCTGGCGGCCGAAAACATTGCGGTAAATCTCCACCTCGGTTTGCAGGCCCATCACGTAGGGTATCCGGATATACTCGATGCGGTCGGAAAAGGACTGAAACTCCTGGATGTTGGCCTTGTCCTCGGGGTTCATCAGGGCCAGGAAGAGCGAGTTGACGTTCTCCTCCACGTCTTCGACCTTGTGGACGCCCTCGCTGATGATGTTGTGCAGCTCGATCATGCGCGCGGTGTTGTGGCTCTTGATGTCCATCAGCGCGTAGATCCCGTTGTTGGTCTTGGCATAGCGCGAGAAGATGTACTTGACCTGATTGCTGTCCTTGAGGATGCCGTTGATCCGGTTCTGGAGGATGCCGTTGGTGAGCACCTCCTGCTTGATGGGTTTGTCGCCGGGGGTGAAGACGCTGATGCCCTCGCCCAGGCGCCGGTTGAAGCGGTAGGGGCGTGCGTAGAGCAGCTCGAAGACCCCCTGGGGGCTCTTGAGGCGGGACTGCAGGGCTTCGTAGAGCGAACTGCAGATGGTGCAGGGGGTGTCCCGGAAAACCCAGTCGTACTCCTTGTCGTTGAGCAGTTTCTCCTTGAGGGGGTCGCCCTGCAGCAGGTTTTCGAAAAACGCCCGGCGGCAGGTCTTGGGGATCATCAGAATGGGGTTGTCGTGGCTGGGGCACAGGATTTCGACGTAGTCTTCGCCCAGTGCCAGCGGGTGGCTGTCCACCAGGATGTCCCCATCGCCCTGAAAATCATGGCTCAGCAGCTTGGCCAGCTTCTCGTAGAGGGGCATGGCCGCCTGGTCGGGCAGGGCGCCGAAGACCCGCCGGTTGAGGCGCCAGACGGCCTCGTAGCGCTTGCCCTCCTCGGTGTTGGTGTACTCCTCGAACTTGCGCAGCAGGTTGTTGAGAAAGGTGCTCTTGCCGGACCCCGGCGGTCCCTCGAAGATGTAGACCTTGTTCTGCTGGGCGCCGCGCTTGAGGGCCTCCACCAGGCTGATCAGGCGGTTTGAGAAGAGCCGGTCGGCGAAAAAGGGCTGGTCGGCGCCCTCCACGAACAGGCGCTTGCAGTCGTAGTAGACGTAGTGGATGGATTCCGGGTCGTTGGGATACTCGTCGATGCCCTCCCCGACATAGGTCTTGATCATGTCGTGAAACACCTGGAAGACGTTGCGGACCACCCGTGCGGGGCGGGCGGTCAGTTCCTGCAGGAAGGCCTGGAAGGAAATGGTGTCCCCCTGGTTGGACTTGCCGATGCTGTGGTTGAGGTATTGCAGCGCGTTCTGAATGTTTTCCATCGGTAAACCTCGAAGGGCCTGAGGGCGGGGCAAGGTCGCAGGTCAGGGCGCGACCGATGGGCTGGCGCTTTGGGCTTCGCCGGCCGCCACCACCTCCCGGGTCAGCTTGCGGTCTTTCATGGTGTAGCGCACTTTCTGCCACTCGGCCCCGGTCTTTCGGGCCTCCTCCTGGTGCGCGCCGGGATAGCCCGACAAAAACGGGTGCACCGAACCGAGGGGCGCGCTGTCGTCGGGTGTCGCGACCAGTTCATGGGTGTCCAGCTGCACCGCCGCCCCCCACAGAAACGCAACGCCCATCAGGGTGCCGGCGATGAAGTCCCGCACCAAGGGCTTGCCTTCAAAGCGGTGCACCAGTTGCAGCACGTTTTCCTGGCCCCCGTCGGCCGCCACCGTGATCCGGGGCGGGTGGTAGAGCCCGTCTTCCAGCATCTGGCGGTAGTCTTCGGCCGAACGGCTCTTGATGTAGTACTCCCACACCCGGCGCTCCTGGTTGAGGCGCTTGCCGGCGACAAAGAGCTTGTGGTGGTCGACGAAATCCTGGTCCACGAAGGTGTGGATGAAGGTAAAGTCGCAGTAGTTTTCGCGGACACGGAAGATGAAGTCCCGCCCGCTGCCCTGGTCGGTGTCGTAGCGCTGCCGCTGCCGGGCGTTCCGCAGGCGCCGGTAGGCAATGGAGTAGTGCCCCTGGTCGGCCATCTTCTCGATGTCGTAGAAAAGGCGCATGCCCAGGGCGTAAGGGTTGAGCCCCACCCGGGGCATGGCCGTGACCGCGGCGTTGACCCGTGCGAATTCCACCTCGTGGCCGCGGATGCGCTCGTCTTCGAAGAAAAGGATTTCATGCCAGTAGCTCGCCCAGCCCTCGTTCATGACCTTGGTCCGGATCTGGGGCTGAAAAAAGAGCGAGGTTTTGCGCACCACTTCCATCACGGTTTGCATCCAGCGGTTTTCCGCGCGGTTGAGAAATTCGGAATGGGTCATCAGAAACTGGATCAGGTCGCCGTTCTCGGGCCGCCGCTGCTGGCGCTGCTTGCGGAAGAGGATCTCGAACTCGGGGTGTTTGCGGTGGACCTCGGCGAAAAAGGTTTGCTCCCCCAGGTCCCCGTAGGTGCGGATGCAGGCGTTGTAGCGCTCGACCTCCTTGATGTAGTCCGTGATGGCGAGCTTTTTGTTGGTCTGCAGGAAGACATCGAAGTAAAAATCAAGGGGCGTATGGGTCTTGCTGGCCTCCGGGCGGTGCAGCTTCGAGAGTTCGCCGTGGAAGGCCACCAGATTGTCGATGCTGCGTGTGAATTCGATCACATAGTCCACCCAGCGGCCCTTTTGCGAACGCAGCTGGGCGATCAGGCGCTTGTCCGAAAGGGCCTGCCCGGCAAAGTCCAGGTCCCAGGTGTGCCGGAAAAACAGGTTGTTTTGGAAAAAGTCGATATGCCCCAGGACGTGGTAGAAGATCATGACATTCAGCCAGTCGGGGTTGTTGTCGTTGTAAAACGATATCGCCGGGCGGGTGTTGATCACGGTTTCGTAGGGGTTGCCGGGGTAAAGCTCGTACTTGCCCTTCTCGCGCAGGACCTCCACGTCGTGGACCCAGTAGTCGTAAAGGGTCGGGATCATCACCTTGGGGGACAATTCGAGCAGGTCGCGGTTGGTGACGATGTACTCCAGGGACTCGTCCTCGAAGCGCAGGCCGGCGTCCCGGGCGCGCGCCTTGCAGCCCTCCATGATCTTCTTGGTATGCTGGTCGATCAGTTCCATGGGGTTTCCCTCGCCGGCTGAAACCGGTCGGCCCCGCCTGGCTCACGCCGCCCGCCGGGGCCGATCGCGGCCGGCTCATTCCTCGGCGGTCAGCAGTTTGATGCCCGCGATCAGGCGCGCCTCGTCGGCATCGGCCTGCATCACGTCCAGCCGCAGACGGCTGCGCTGGGCGGTCAGCAGCCCCGAATCCTGCAGGTACTTTTCCACCTCGCTCTTGCGGCCGGGCGCCCTGCCGTGTTCGGCGATGGTGATGCCCACCCGGTTGGCGTAGGCCAGCATCTTGGCCAGCTCGGGCACGGTGGCCTTGCCGTCGGTGTCCCAGTCGTCGCCGTCGGTCCCGTGGAAAATATAGATGTTGTAATCGGGGACCAGGTTTTCCTTCTGAACGATCTCGTTTACCAGACGGTAGGCCGCGGCCACCTGGGTGCCGCCGGCCACCCTGAGGTTGTAGTAGGTGTAGAAATCGGGCACCTCGGCGGCCTCGGTATCGTGCAGCACAAAGCGCGTCTCCACCTGCCGATCGTACTGGTAGAGCAGCCAGCTGTAGATCAGGACGTGCTGGGTGACCACCAGCTCGGTGGCGCGTCCGGCCATGGAGCCCGAGTAGTCCCGCAGGAAAAAGATCATGGCCTGGGACTCGTAGTCTTTTTCCTTGGAGAGCACCCGGAAGACCTTGTCGTCGGGTGCGATCAGGAACCGTGCGGGATCGATGTCGCTCGGGTCGGGCACGTTGCCCAGGCTGATGTTGGTGCGCAGGATCCTGCGCAGGGTGGCTTTCTTGTCGAGGAGCTGGCCGAACCCGCGATGCGTATCGGTCAGCTCGTAGGTGTAGCGCGCCAGGGCCCGCTTTTTGCCCTTGTCCATGAGGTTCGGCAGCTCGAATTTTTCCGTCAGGATGCGGCCCAGGTCGTAGGCGCTGGATTCCAGCTCGTGGGCGCCGCCTTCACCCTGTCCTGGCCCCGCGCCGCTGCCTCCGCCCGGCTCACGCACCGGCTCCTGACCGATGACCTCGCCTTCCTGGCCGTCGCCGGTGCCGCCGGAGGTGTCTTCAGCCTCGGGGGACTGGGGGGCGCTGTCATGAATCAGCTTTTCCTCCACCGTGGTGGGTACCACCACCACCTTGTCGCGGCCGCCCTTGCCGGGCTTGATCAGCCGGCCCACGTTGATCTTGCGCGGAAAGCCGTCCTTTTCGCGCTGGCGGTCGCGCTCCAGCAGCTCGTCCAGGGAGCCGATGCGGGCGGCGTAGCCCGGCGCCAGGGCCGTGATCGCCTGCAGGCTGATCAGGTCGTGGTGCTCATAGAAGCCCCGCGCCCGGTGCCACGGGACGCCGGGCGCGGCCTGCGGCGCGGGCAGCCGATGCGGGCGGTGGTCGTCCAGCTCCGCCAGCAGCCGTTTTTCCGCCTCCGTAAGGGCCGTTTTGGCGCGCAGGGCGTGCAGGTAGGCGTTGAATTCGGGGTTCATGCGATCTGCTCTCACCTCTGGCGGCAGCGGGTCGCTGCGGCCGGTTGGCTGTCGATCAGGACTCGTCCTCCTGGGTGCAGAAGTACTCGATGGTTTTCTGCGCGCAGGTCCGGCAGTAGCCCAGCTTGTTGAGCATCGTGTCGATCATGCGGTCGTAAAGCTTCTGGTTTTCCTCGTTGGTGCGGTTGGCCAGCGCCCCGATCAGGCTGCCGGCGCCGGCGATGTCGGATTTCAAGCGCACATCGGTGACCGCCTTGACCAGCTCGAGGTTGTCCATGAAGTCGTAATTCGGGTCGATGGAGATCTTCTGACCGTAGATCTTGCGGATCGAGGTGCGGAAGGAGTCGCGCTGCTCCTCGGTCTTGAGCCCCAGGCGCTCTTCGACGCTGTTGATGTAGCGCTCGTCCACCTTGAGGGCCCGCAGCTCGCCGCTCTGGGGGTCCTTGTACTTCCACATGCGGTCGACCCCGAGGTTTTCGGCGTCGATGCCGATGATCATGTTGACGTAGTTCATGACGTCCTTGCGGATCGCCAGCGGTTCATCCATGTAGGCGTTAAACATCTCGGTCATGATCCGTTCGCGGTAGAGGCTCTTGGCGATCTTGAGGTCCTCCAGGAACTTGACTCGGTTGTTGGCGTCGGTGACGTAGTCGAGGATCACGCGCTCCAGCGCCCGGAAGATGTCGTAGGCGAACATGCAGCGCCCCTCGTTGGTCTCGGAGCTTTCCACCATCAGCTGCAGGGCGCGGCCGAGGTTGCGCTGGCCGAGGCCGCCCTGGCCGAAGCGTTTGGTGATGTCCGGCTCCTGGTTGAGGGTATCGATCACCTCGGCCAGGGTCTTGATGCTCTTCTCGCCGGCCACCTCGCCGGCGGACAGCTTCATGGTCTCCACCGGGGTCAGCTTCTCCGAGCGCGCCAGGCGCGTCAGCACGGCGGCCACCGAGGCGGCGTAGTTGAGGTTGGGGTCCTGATGCAGGCTCTCGCGGGTCAGGGTGGTTTTGGCCTCGCTGCCGATGGCATAGGCGGTCAGCTCGGCCTGGAGCTTGTAGTTGGTGTTGTGGGCGACATAGCAGATCCGGCAGCGGTCGACGATGGGGGCCTCCTCCTTTTCGGAGAGGAACTGGTTGAATTCGGAATTGTTGCTGGTGGCGATGATCAGGCTGTCGATCGGCCACTTGTAGCCGTCGATCTCGATCGAGCGGTTCTGGATGACCCCCAGGTAGACCTGCACGAGGTCCTTCTTGTTCTTGTAGATCTCGTCGCTGAAGTGGATCCCGCCGCCGGCGACCCGCGCCAACGCCCCGCGCCGCAGGTCGAAGCGGTAGGGGTTGTTGGTGTCGGCGATGTGCAGCAGGCGCTGGATCGACTCCTCCCCCAGCAGGTCGACGGCCGAGGAGGTGATCTTGTCCTTGGCCGGGTATTTGCCCGTCACGGTGCCGAGGCTCTCGGTCAGGGGCACGGGCACGATCTCCACGAAACCCAGCATCTTCTCCAGGTCGCCGCCGGTATAGTTGCGGATGTCGTTCCAGATATAGCCGCTGCAGGCCCCCAGGGGGCGGTAGTTCTCGTAGAGGGTTTCGATCGCCGCATCGCTGAAGCCGAAGGCGGCCCCGAGGTGCTCGCGGCAGCGGTCCGGGTCCTCGAAGAGATTCATCGCCAGAATCATGGGGTCTTCGTAGGTCTGGGACTCGATGGCGCGGATGCGGCCGTAAGTCTCGAGCCGGTCGATGTGGTTGAAGCGGAAGGTGTACTTGCGGTTGGGCGCCTGGGAGAGGAAGGCGCGGTAGCGGGCGCACACAAAATCCACCATGAAGGTCTTGCCGTTGCCGGGCTCTCCCACCAGCACGAAGGCCATCTCCTTGGAGGAGCCGCCCTCGGCGGCGTCCTTGACGTAGGAGACGAAGCTGTTGAGCTCGTCGTACATGCCGATGATGTGCTTTTTGCCGGTGCGGAAGATCTCGAAATCGTAGGTGGTCTTGCCGTTGACGACGACCTTGCGGATTTCCTTTTCGAGAATCATGCGGGTGACGGCCTGGAAGGCGTTTTCAAAGCTGCGCTGGCCTTCCTTGACGGTCGTCACGTGCTGCTGGAGGCTGCTGTTGCTGGAACTCGTCATTTTTCCTCCCATGTTTAAGCGCGTTGGAAACCTCCGACCCGTAGTGGTTTCGAAATCGGTTGGATCCTGCCGGATGAGGGTCCGGCGGGGCCGGGCGTGCCGGATGTGAAGGGGGGCGCCTGTTTCCCTTTGAGGCGCAGCGCACCCCCGCCGGAGAGGCGGGACGGAATGGGCGTTCTTAAAACACCAATAGTATAACTACGACCGCTGCGGGCGTCAATTTGGCCGGTCGAAAACAACCGGTCGCCGGACTTGTCTCCGGGCGCCCCGCTGCACCGGCGCCACCCATCGCTCAGGCGGCCCGGCGCATCAGCCGCAGGGTGTTGCCGATAACCGTCAGGCTGCTCAGCAGCATGGCGCTGACGGCCACCAGGGGGGTCAGGCGACCCGACATGGCCAGCGGAATGGCGATCAGGTTGTAGACGAAGGCGCAGGCCAGGTTCTGGCGGATCTTGGCGTTGACCCGCCGGCCCAGCGTCAGGAAGTCCATGATCTGGGCGGGGTCGCCGCGCATCAGGGTGATATCGGCGGTTTCCTGGCTCAGGTGGCTGCCGGAGTGCATCGCGATTGCCAGCTGCGCCTGGGCCATGGCCGGGGCATCGTTGACGCCGTCGCCGACCATCGCGACGCACGCGCCGCGCTGCTGCCGGCGCTTGATATAATCGGCCTTGGCATGCGGAAGCAGCCCTCCGGCGGCCTCCGCGATGCCCAGCGTCCGGCCGACCCGGCGGGTGGCGGCGTCCTCATCGCCGGAGACCAGCGCCAGGGCGTAGCCCATGCCTTTGAGGGCCCCCAGGGTGGCCGCGGCGGATGGCCGCAGGGTGTCGCCAAAATCGAAAACCGCCGCGGGCTGGTCGTCAACCGATAGATAGACCCGCGACCGGGGGCTGTCCTCGGCATCTTCCGGGGCGGCCCCCGGCGGCGCGGGGGCGACGCCGCCGCCCGCGAAAAGCGCGGAGCCGATGCGGACGCGGCGGCCTGCCAGCCTGGCGGCTATCCCGTTTTCAGACACCGTGCGATCTTCCATCGGCAGGCGCTGGAGGCCGGCGGCCTCGGCCTTGCGCTGAATGGCGGCCGCGATGGGGTGCGTCTGGCCGTCCTCCAGCGAGAAGGCCAGCTGCAAGGCGTGCGTCGAATCGATCGCCCCCAGTGGCCGCACCGCCAGGAGGGTCCAGCGGCCGTCGGTGAGCGTGCCGGTTTTGTCGAACACCAGGGTATCGACCTGTTGCGCCGCTTCGAAGGCTGAAAATTCACGCACCAGAATCCCGCCCCGGCCCGCCGCGGAAATCCCGGCCACGCGCGCCAGGGGGATGGCCACCCCCAGGGCGCAGGGGCATGAGATCACCAGCACGGTGACCGCGCGGATCACCGCCGCTTCACCCGTCAGCCCGGCCCACAGGCACACCAGGCCGGTCAGCAGGGCCAGCAGTAGGATGGCCGGCACGAACCACTGCAGCAGGCGGTCCGTGCGCCCCTCCAGGCGGGTTTTGGCGTCCAGGGCCTTTTGGATGATGGCGAGCATCTGCCCCAGGGTCGAAGCCGGGCCGACCTGCTCGGCGCGCAGGGTCAGGACTCCGCTGACCACCCGCACGCCGCTGCGCAGGCGCTCGCCGGGTGTTTTCGCAAGCGGTCGCGGCTCCCCGGTCAGGGAGGACTCATCGACTTCGGCGCTGCCGGAGAGGATCGTGCCGTCGGCTGCGACCACCTCACCGGCCGCCACCTGGAAGCGGTCCCCGGGCTGGAGCATCTCGGCGGCCACGTAGCGTCCCCCCGGCGCGGCGGGCGACAGCAGGTGCACCTTGGCCGGCTGGAGGGCGAAAAAGTTTTCGAGCTCCTCCTGCACGGCGTCCTTGGCCCGGCGTTCCAAGGCTTTGCCCAGCAGCACCAGGGTGGTGAGCATCGCGGCGGTGTCGAAATACAGGTGGATGCTGCCGTGCAGCAGGTTGTAGGTGCTGAAGCCGTAGGCGGCCAAGGCGCCCACCGCCACGAGGGTTTCCATGCCGAAATGGGCGGTCCGCGCAGCCGTCAGGGCCTTGCGGTAGATCGGGCCCCCACCGTAGAATAGAACCGCACTGGCCATGAAGAAAATCGGCCAGGAGATCTTGAAGACGCTCTCGGCCGAAAGCGCGCTGAAAAACCCCGTGTAAAGCGCGAAGGAGAGCATCATGACGTTCATCGTGAGAAAGGCCGACACCCCGAAGCGGATGAATTCGCGCCGACTTTCCTTGGCGGTGCCGGTATCGTCGGGAAGGGCGGCGCGGTAACCGAGTTTTTCGATGGTCCGGATGATGTCGGCCGGCGCGCTGCGCACCGGATCGAAGCTGCAGCGCAGGCGGTCGGTGGCGAAGTTGCAGGCGGCGTCCAGGACGCCCTTTTGGTGGCGCAGGGTTTCTTCGATGACCCAGGCGCAGGCCGGGCACCACATGTCCGCGATCTTGAGGGTCAGCTGCAGCTGGGCGCCGTGGCCGGCGGCTTGCGGCGGGGGCGCCGTGGCGCAAAGCGGTTGCTGCCGGCGCCGGGCGAGGTCCGCTGCGCTGCGCGGGATGACGCCCATCTCCTGGCAGCGGTGGAACAGTTCGGTGTTGCGAAAGTCGGCCGGGTCGCCCGGTTCGGCGGCCGCCAGCAGCATGGCGAAAACCTGGCGGCAGCCCATGCAGCAGAAACGGTAGGCGCGGCCGTCCAACTCGTGGGAAATGGCCCCGAAACGCAGGGGAAGCCCGCACAGGTCGCAGGCCGCGGTAGGTTCAGGCATCGCGGAGCGGGGCTTAGTTGCGCAGCCCCAGGGACTTGACATAGGCGACGATGCGCCAGCGGTCCTGGGCTTCGATGGTGGTCGCCAGGGGCGGCTGGCGCCCGCCGGGGACACCGTAGCTGATCTCCTTGAAGATCCGGCCGGGTTCGAATTCCTGGACCTGGGGGCTGCGCAGGTCGGTCGGCAGCGGGCTGAAACTCTGGCCGACGGTGCCGTTGCCGTCGTGATAGCGGCCGTGGCACTGGGCGCAGTAGCTGGCGTAAAGGGTCTGGCCGGACTCTATGGTGGCGGCGTCCTGCGGGCTGAAGGGCGACGCCAGGTCGGCCGGCGCGGCGGTGCGATACAGCGCTTCGCCGCCGTCGAGCGGTACGCTGCCGGCGGGCATCACCAACAGCGGTTCCTCGTGGGGTTTGACCGCCGGGGTCTCCCACATCCGGCCCCACGGAAAATAGTGGTCAAAGAGGTTCAGCGCCTGGATGGCGACAAAGGTCAGCACCGCGACGGCTGCGAACAAAACGGCCACCTTCTTCATCTATTCCCCCTTCGCGCCCCGGATGTGCTGTGGGTAGGGGCCCGGCTGGTAGATGGCATAGGGCGACTCGCCGGGGACGTCCGGCACCGCCCGGTAGTCCCAGGTGGGCTGGCCCCGGTCGGTCACCACGTAAAACGAGAAAAAGCCCTTGCCCAGAACGAGGAGTACCAGCAGAACGACCACCGACCACGCGAACACCGCCGATTCTTTGTGTGCCGCGGTTTCCATTTTAGATTTTCACCTCAAGTAGTCCAGTGAACAGAATATAGAGAAAGGCCCAGGCCACCGTGCCGGCGATGATCAGGACCATGATCAGGGGAAAGGGTGCATCGCGGTCCTCGATGCCGTCGGCGAAGCGATAGGTGATCTGCTTCTTGCGGGCCTCGGCGTCCTTGCCGCGGAAATGCTGGTAGGCCAACCCCACCCCGAAAACCACCATGAACACCAGGGTGGGAAAGATATAGAGCATCAGGTGCTGGAAGTTGAGCAGATGAAAAAATCGCATGGGGTTCCTTGCAGCCGGGGTTGCGGCCCCGGCCCGTCAGCCGTTGATGAGCGCGTAGACCAGGATTGCGGCGCTGGCCAGCAAACCCGCCACCGCCAAGAGCGCCAGCGCCCAGGTCTCCAGGCGGCTGATGCGGGTGGTCGGAGCCGGGGCCCGGTCGGGTTCGTCTTCCAGGGGCAGAAAGCGCGCCCGCTGCTGCTCCCGGAACTGGCCGTTGTTCAGGGCCCAGAGAAAGACCAGCAACGAGAGCACGAACCCGATCAGGATGTAGCTGGCGAAGTAGGGAAAGTACATGGCGTTCGTCTCTACGGTTCGTAAGCCGCGTCGATCCCCCGGGGTTCGGTGTTGGCATCCGATTGGTTGATGAAGTAGACCGCCACGTAGTTGCCGACTTCCCAGATCTTCTCGGATTCCAGCTCTTTTTTGAAATAGGGCATGGCCGTGCCCGTGATGCCGTTCATGATCTGGTAGTAGAGGATGCCGCCGGAAATTTCGCGGTCTTTGAGGATCGTGAAATTCAGCGGCGGCGGGTAGAGATAGGGCTGGGCCGGCCCCATCCCGTCGCCCACCGGGCCGTGGCAGCCCAGACAGAAATCCTGGTAGATCTTGTGCCCGCGCGCCAGCCCGGCCTCGGAGGTCGGGTAGGGGTTGGGCACGTTGCGCCAGCCTTCGGGCACCGTTTCAGCCAGCCACGCCACGTTGGCCTCGGGGCCGGCCTCGTAAGCCCGGATGGCCTCCTGCTTCCAGAAGCGCTGGCGCTGCATGCGGCGGTCGGCCTGTTTGAGCCCCAGCCCCTGGACATAGGCGGTCAGGTCTTCGAGGTTCTCTTGTCCCAGGAAGGCCACGGCCGGCATGATGGACAGCGTCCGGGTGTAGCGCGGGTTGGTGAAATGCGCGAGGTGCCAGTCGTCGGGGTGCTCGCCGCCCTCCTGGGAGAGGTCCGGACCGGTGCGGGCCGAGCCCAGCAGGATCGGCTGGTCCATGATGTAGTCACCGGCCTGGGCGATGCGCTCCGCCCCCAGGCCCCAGTCGATGGTCCGGATGGACTGGCTGTGGCAGTAGACGCAGCCGTTGGCGATGTAGAGCGCCCGGCCCCGGGCCTCCACGGCACTGCGCGGGCGGAAGATCTCCGAGGGCTCCTCGATCCGGGTGGCCCAGGGCATGTAGACCACCATGAAAACGATGGCCGCCAGAAGAAGCAGGCTGCCGATGACAACGGCCATGGGTGTCATCTTCATTGGGCTTCTCCCGGGTTGAAATACAAGGTTCGCAGGATGTTATAAAGTCCCAGGACCGCCGAGGTGAAGATCATCAGCCCGAGCGCCGCTCGGTAGACATAGTAGACGTGGATCTGCGGGATCACCCGGTAGACGGTTTCGCCGTTGAGCCAGGCGTGGCCCTGGACCAGGCCGGCGATGGTCAGCACGGACGTGAACCCCACGACGCCGATCAGGACCATCCAGTACTGGAAATCGGCCAGGAAGCGGCTGTAGAGGGGTTTGCCGGCGATCCGCGGCAAGACGTAGTAAAGCCCGCCGAGCGCGATCATCCCGGCAAAACCGAGAACGCCGACGTGGGCGTGGGCCACCACCCAGTTGTTGAAATGGGTGACGCGCTGGACCTGCGGCAGGGCCATCATCGAGCCCTGGATGCTGACGAAAAAATACATGATCGTGCCGGTGAAGACGAACTTGGCGCCGATATCGGCGTGGATCGCGCCCAGCCGGCCGCGGGCGGTGTACCAGATGTTGATCAGGAAAGCCATCACCGGGATGACCATGGCGACGCTGTCCACGATCGAGATTTCCTTGAGCCAGGTGGGCACCGGCACTTGCAGCAGGTGGTGGGTGCCGATGTGGGTGTAGACCACGATCAGGGACCAGAACCCCAGCAATGACAAGGTGTGGCTGTAGAGCGGCGCCCGCGTGGCCCGGGGGATGACGTAGTAGGCCACCCCGGCCGACAGGGGCGTGAGCAGCAGGCCGAAGACATTGTGGCCGTAAAACCAGAGCAGGATGGCATCGTGAATGCCCACCAGGGCGCCGCTGTCGGGCCGCCAGATCACGTTGCCCAGGGCATAGGTGCAGGCCGTGAGGATGCAGCCCGCCAGCACATACCAGACCGAGATGTACAGGATCTTCTCCCGGCGGCGCGCCACGGTCATGGTGAAGTTGAAAAATGCCAGGGAGAAAACCGCCACCACGGCCACATCGATGGGCCAGATCATCTCGGCGTACTCCCGCCCCTGGGTCAGGCCCATGGCCAGCGTCGCCACCAGGGCCACCAGGGCCGCGTTCCAGGCCACGGCGGTAATCACCCCCAGCCGCTCGCTGTACAAGGGGGTGCCCAGCAAACGCGGG
>Ga0105093_10000254_pt1 | contig 20542 bp, 14 predicted proteins | sample PPLLak3March2015_2_FD_79111 | JGI IMG/M metagenome (GOLD analysis project Ga0105093, IMG submission 79111) | Freshwater sediment microbial communities from Prairie Pothole Lake near Jamestown, North Dakota, USA - PPLs Lake P8 Core (3) Depth... | ecosystem: Environmental > Aquatic > Freshwater >... | reverse complement strand
GGCAAAGATCAGGTGGAAACGGATGCCTTCCTGCGCACGCTGGGCTGGGAACGGATAGCTGAGGAGGAAGTGCGCACATCCAGCCCGGAAGCACTTGAGATCATGAACGCCTATTCCGATGGCGTCAACGCCTACCTGGCAGACCATTCCGGCGCGGCGCTTTCGCTGGAGTATGCCATCCTGGGCTTGCTGACGCCGGATTACGAGATCGAACCCTGGACGCCTGTCCATTCCATGATGTGGGCCAAGGCCATGGCCTGGGACCTGGGCGGCAACATGGGGGCCGAGATCGAACGCGCCATCCTGATCAAGACGCTCTCCCCTGAGATGCTTGCCGAACTCTACCCGGCCTATCCGCAGGACCACCCCGTCATCGTTCCGCAGATCGGCGGAACTGCGGGTGCGGGCGTGGAAAATTCTACCGCGGTCCAGGCGGATATCCCCCTGGCGTTATTGCAGATGCTCCAGGGCCGTGTCGCGGGCATGGAAAGCGTACTTGGCCCGCTCGGGGCGGGCATCGGCTCGAACTCCTGGGCTGTTTCCGGTCAATTAACTTCCACTGGCATGCCCCTGCTTGCCAACGATCCCCACCTGGGGATCCAGATGCCATCCATCTGGTACCAGGTGGATCTGCACTGCCGCCCCAAGACCGAGGCCTGTCCCTATGAGACGGCCGGTTTTTCGTTTGCCGGTGTGCCCGGCGTGGTGATCGGTCATAATGACCGCATTGCCTGGGGATTTACCAATGTTGGCCCGGATGTGCAGGATCTGTATATCGAAAAGGTCAACCCCGATAACCCGGACCAGTATGAAGTCAACGGCGAGTGGGTGGATATGGAGATTCGCACCGAGACCCTTGCGGTAGGCGGCGGGGAGCCGGTCGAACTTACCATCCGCTCTACAAGGCATGGCCCGATCATCTCGGATACGTATGGTTCGCTCAAGCAGACCGTGGAAGAGGGCGGGCAATCTTTCACGGATCTGGCTGGCATCGAACTACCCGAAAATTACGTGGTTGCCTTGCGCTGGACGGCGCTGGAACCCAACCACATCTTCGAAGCCATCTGGGGTTTCAACAAGGCCCAGGGCTGGGATGATTTCCGGGAAGCGGCGCGCAGTTTCACCGTTCCGGCCCAGAACCTGCTCTATGCCGATGTGCAGGGGAATATCGGCTACCAGATGCCGGGCAAGGTTCCCATCCGTGCCAACGGCGATGGTTCCCTGCCCGTTCCCGGCTGGACGGACGATTACGAATGGATTGGTCTCATCCCGTTCGAAGAACTGCCGTATGCCTTCAATCCATCGGAAGGATACATTGTCACCGCCAACAACCAGGTCAACCCGTGGGACTATCCCTACCTGATCACCACCAGTTGGGACTACGGCTTCCGAGCCGACCGGATCGTGGATATGATCGAGAACGCCCCCGGCCCGATCGACATCCCCTACATCCAGAAAATGCAGGCGGATGCGAAGGATCTGAACGCCGAAACCCTGGTGCCCATCCTGACCGGCATCGACTTCCAGTCCGGGATAGCCAACCAGGCGGTTGCCCTCGAAATGCTCGCGGATTGGGATTTCCAGGCCCGCATCGATTCGCGGCCCGCTGCGATCTTCGAGTGGTTCTGGTGGAACCTGGCGATGGATACCTTCAAGGATGATCTCCCCGAGGATCAGTGGCCTGCGGGCGGGGCGCGCTGGTTCGAGGTGATGCGCAACCTCGTCACCCAACCCGAAAGCCCGTGGTGGGATGACAAGGCTACACCGGATACCGTTGAGAACCGGGATGATATCTTCATTACGGCATTCACGGAGACGATCCAGCAGTTGACGGATGAATACGGCAAAAACACGGACAACTGGCCCACCTGGGGCGACCTGCATGCAGCCACCTTCCGCAACCAGACCCTGGGCGAATCGGGGATTGCCCCCATCGAAGAGCTCTTCAACCGCGGTCCCTTTGCAACCGGCGGCGGCGAGAGTCTCGTCAATGCGACTGGCTGGGGATTGGGAATTTCATTCGATGTTGACTGGCTGCCCTCCATGCGCATGATCGTCGACCTGGGCGATATGCGAAATTCATTCACGGTGCATACCACCGGTCAATCCGGTCATGCCTACCATCCTCATTACGATGATATGGCTCCCCTGTGGGCAAGCGGCCAGTATTATTCCATGCTCTGGAACGAACAGGCTGTGCTTAGCAATGCCGAAGCGACCCTGGTGCTGATGCCGAAGTAAGACAATCGATTCCGGCTCTCCGCCCATGACCTTAAGACCCTAAAGGTTTCCCAAACCTTTAGGGTCTGTTTGCACATTCAACTGAACAACACCTTCACATCATCCCTGGTCAGCGATTTGAAGAAACTGCCTTCGGCAGAGATCAACTGATCCACCAATTTCCTCTTACGGGTTTGTAATTCCAGAATCTTCTCTTCCACGGTTTCACGGGCGATGAATTTGTAGATGAAAACCGGTTTCTCCTGGCCGATGCGATGGGTACGGTCGGCGGCCTGCATTTCCACGGCAGGATTCCACCAGGGATCGAGATGGAGCACATAATCGGCAGCCGTCAGGTTCAGGCCCACGCCGCCTGCTTTCAGGCTGATCAGGAAGAACGAGATGGATGGATCGTTCTGGAAGGTATCCACCCGTTCCTGGCGGTTATTGGTTTGACCGTCCAGGTAGGTGTATGACAATCCCATTTTCTTCATCTCTGTTTCGAGCAGCTTCAGGGTCTGGACGAATTGCGAGAAAACCAGCGCCTTGTGGCCCTCCGCTTGCAGCGTTTCCAGCGTTTCGAGCAAAATCTCGAACTTGGCTGCCACCTTGTTATAAGTCGGCTCGACCAGTGCCGGGTGGATGCAGATCTGGCGCAGGCGCAGCAGGCCTTCCAGGATCTTCATGCGCGCATCGTTCATTCCGCCTTCGTTGATCATGCCGAGCAGTTGGGCGCGGTAGTAGTCACGGGTGTGATTATAGATTTTACGCTGGGCAGGTTCCAGGTCTGTAAAGATGATCCGCTCGGTGCGGGGAGGCAGTTCGGGAGCCACCTGTACCTTCGTCCGGCGCATGATGAACGGGTAGATCATTCGCTTCAGCAATTTGGCTGTACTTTCATCCTGTTTGCTTTCGATCGGGCTGGCGAATTCCCGCTTGAAGTAATCCATGCTGCCCAGCAGGCCGGGGTTGGTGAAAGCAAACTGCGACCACAACTCGAAGGTGTTGTTTTCGACCGGTGTGCCGGTCATGCACAGTCGGTGCTCGGCGTTGAGCAGGCGGGCGGCCTTGGCGCTCTGGGCGAGCGGATTCTTGATGGCCTGCGACTCATCCAGGATGGCATAGCTGAAACGGTACTCCCGCAAAATTTCGATGTCGCGCAGCATCGTGCCGTAGGTGGTCAGGATGACATCATGATCTTTGAATTTTGTGACATCCTTATCCCGGAAATTGCCCATATATTCAAGAAAACGGAGATTTGGCGTGAACCGGGCCGATTCCCGCTGCCAGTTGGTGAGCAAGCTCTTGGGGACAACCAGCAGCGCAGCGTTCGAATCCTTGGCCCGCTCCCGCTGCGATTGAAGGAAAGCCAGCACCTGGATCGTTTTCCCCAACCCCATATCATCGGCCAGGATGCCGCCGAAACCGTATTCCTTCAGGAAGTGCAGCCAGTCGAGGCCGGCTTTCTGGTAGGGACGCAGTTCGCCGGTAAAGCCCCGCGGGATGGGTTGGGGCTTGATATCCTTGAAGCCTTTAAGGCGCTCGCGCTTCTCGAAAAACTCAGGCGGGATATTCGACTGCCCGGCATCTTCCAGCAGTTCGTCCACCAGCGAGAGCTGTAAATCGCTGACCCGCATCCCGCCTTCGGTCTCTTCGGCCATTTCGAACAGGTGCTTGTAGCGCTCCAGCCATTGTTCGGGGATCTGGCCGATCGAGCCATCGGCCAGCTTGATGTAGTGGTCGCCCTTCCTGAGTGCCTTGCGGATTTCGCGCAGTTTCACTTCCTGGTCGCCATACATCACGATCGCATCCAGTTCGAACCAGTCGATGCCGCTGGTGATGTTCAGGCGGATGGTGGGTGTGTGCGGATTGACCTTGCCAAGCGACTCTTTATCGCCGTAGATTTCGAATCCCGCTTCGGTCAGGGCCGGGATGCTGTGCACCAGGAAATCGAATGGGTGGGTGCGGGCGCGCAACTCGAAGGTACCGTATGGAAATCCGCTGCCGGCGCGCTTTAGACCGAACTTTGGGTCGGTCAGCAGTTGGTAGAATTCTGCTTCCCGATCTGGCTGGAGGTGGATGCGGGTCAGGGTCCAGGAGCCGGGGTTGTCCACTGTCATCACATGGGCAGGCTGGCGGTCTGGCAGGGATTCGTAGTCGCCATAGCCGAAGCGCAGGTCGGCGCGCAGGGTTTCCTCATCGTTGTGTAAATACAGGCGCGGGATGGCATCTGCGCTCACATCATCCCAGGTAACTACATCGCCCTGCACCGGGACGCGTTCAGCGATCTGGCGGAAGTATTTTTCACGGAAGGCGTCTTCCTGCGCAGTGGGGATGGAGAGCGGGAAAACTTGCAGGATGTCGAGGCTTTCGGGATTGGCGACCGGGACGAGTTTGTCGCCGACCAGCGCCCAGGGCGGGTTCTGTGAGATGATGTGCAGGCTCTCTTTGGCCGAAGTGAAGAGCTGGCCATCCAGTTCGAGACCAGCCTGCAAGGTGAGCTGGTTGCCATCGCGGGCGATGGCGGCTTTGATCTCCAGTGGCTTATTTAGGATCGTGACCCGTTCCTTGATATTGCGGCGGTCTGCGAAGAGGAAGATGGGGATCTCCAGGCGGGCCAGCATGGGCAGGTAATCGGCGAAGTTCGAGAAACCGTAATAACGGGCTTGTTGCAGGATGAAATTGAAGAAAGCAATGCTTTCCGGGGGCAGGTTTATGCAGCCTGCCGGGTTGACTGCCTGGTACGGGTTTTCCAGGTGCGTTGTCCAGCCGCGGTTATTATCCAAGGATTGGTTGACGGCGGCGGGATCATCATCCATGATCTTGAGCATACCCCACTGGGAAGCCTTGACGATGCGCGGAACGAGCGAGAAGTGGGCCTGTTGGTAGTATTCATCCTTCTGCAAGAGGAGGATGGCTGCGTAGCGCTGGATGTTCGCACCACCCTTGCGGCGCGGGGCGTTTTGCAGGGCCAATCCCAGCTTGAATTGCCAATTCTCCTGCACCTTTTCGCTCTTGAGATACTGCGTGAGTGCCAGCATGGAAGCCACCATGTGCTTACAGACATTCCCCATATCCGCATAAGGGCATGTGCAATTCATATGGATTTTGTTCCGCCCGATCAGGGAGATGGTGACTTCGTAATCACCGCTGTCGCCATTCACCTGGCAAACGGCGTAATCATCGTAATATTCGATATGAGAGATGCGCCCCTCGCGGTAGTATTGCTGCCCGCGCTGGATGGTCTTGTAGTCGGTATATTGGTAGTAGGGAAAGGTTTCGAGCAGTTGGGGAGTGAGCATGGATATGACCGATTCTACTTGAAAATTGTGCTACCTTTGCTGAGAAATCATATACAACAAGCGCAGGATTTTCAATTCATCGTAATTCACCGCCTCGTTCATTCGATCAAATACCGGCCTCAGGTAGGTTGGGCTGAGTTCATCGAAGGCGGCAAAGACGGCTTGCTGTTGGTTGGGGGTGATGGATGTCCACCCTTGCAGATCTTCATCGTTTCGCAGGCTGTTACCGGCTGAAAGGTAGCGCGTCAAATGGTCGATGATCGTCCCCGCTGTAACGTGATACCGTTCCATCAGGCTTTGGATGCTCTCCCCGTTGTTAAACAACTCGCCGACGATGGCATAACGCCGTTTCGAATCGCTTTTATCCCGGTGTGAGGCCTCTTTCGGCTTTTCTTCCAGGTTGTGTTGTTTGCAATAGTCCTTGATAACTTCCAGGAATGCATCGCCATACTGGCGCAGTTTTACCTGGCCCACGCCGGAGATTTCAAGCAAGCGTTCGGTTGACTGTGGATAGTAGGCGGCCATTTCGAGCAGGGTCCTGTCCGGAAAAATCACGTATGGTGGAACGCCTGCCTCGTCGGCCATCTCTTTCCGCTTCTGGCGCAGCAGGGCGAACAGCGCATGGTTATACTGGATCTCTTCTTTCTTCCTGCCTGCTTTGACCGTCCGTTCGGCTTCCTGGAGAACGCCCATGATCTTTTCCCGTTTGCCCAACGCATCCAGCGCCCTGGGTGTGAGACTCAGCGTGCGGTATTCGCCATCCTGTTTGAGAAACCCCATTTGTGCCAGTTGGCGTGCCAGGTGCATCCACTGTTTCCTGGATAACTCTGTACCAATGCCGTAAGTGGATAATTTGTCATGCCCCCAGCGCAGGATTTTCTCGTTCTTCGATCCGAGCAAGATATCGGTAATGTGGCCTGCGCCGAATTTCTCGTTGGCGCGCCTGACGCAGGATAGGAATTTCTGGGCTGGGATGGTGATGTCGATCAGTTCGGCTGGGGTGGTGTTGCAGTTGTCGCAGTTGGAGCAGGTTTCGGCATCGTACGCTTCGCCGAAGTAGTTCAGCAGCGGTTTGCGGCGGCAGGTTCGCTCGTCTTCCGCATAACGGACGATCGCATCCAGGTGCTGGATTGCCACGCGCTTTTCTGTGCCTTCTTTTTGGTCTATGAAGTAATTGATCTTGGCAACATCCGAGTAGCTGTAGAACAGGGTGCAGTGGGCGGGCAGGCCGTCGCGCCCGGCGCGGCCGATTTCCTGGTAGTAACTCTCGATGCTCTTGGGGAGGTCGAAATGGATGATAAATCGCACATTGGGTTTGTTGATGCCCATCCCAAAGGCAATGGTGGCAACGATGATCTGGGCATCGTCGCGGATGAAGGCTTCCTGGTTCTGCTTGCGTTCGGCATCTTCCAACCCGGCGTGGTATGGGCGGACGGAGTAGCCTTTGGATGCCAGGTAGGCGGACAGTTCATCCACTTGGCGGCGCGAAAAGCAGTAAATGATGCCCGACTGATCCTTGTGTTTTTCCAGGATCTGGATGGTTTGTTCGATGGGGTCGCGCTTGGGAACCACTTCGATGTAAAGATTCTCCCGGTTGAAACTGGCAACGAATTCGTTACTGGTGGTGAACTTCAGCGTGGTGCGGATATCCTGCCGTACGCGAGTTGTGGCTGTGGCCGTCAGTGCCAGGCAAACTGCGTTCGGTAATTGCTCGCGCACCGTTACAAGCTGGCGGTATTCCGGGCGGAAATCGTGCCCCCATTCTGAAATGCAGTGGGCTTCGTCGATGGTCAGGCAATCCACCCGAACGGAATCTAGCAGCGACAGGATGCGCGGGGTGAGCAGCGTCTCAGGCGCAACATACAATAACTTCACTTCGCCGCGCTTGACGTAATCCATGTTTTCCTGGTATTCCAGCGGTCCAAGCGAACTGTTTAGGAACAAGGCCGGTACGCCGTAAGCGCGTAACTGCTCCACCTGGTCTTTCATCAGGGAGATGAGCGGGGAAACCACCACCGTGAGGCCGCTGAACATCAATGCGGGGATCTGGTAGCAGAGTGACTTCCCACCGCCGGTTGGCATAATGGCCAGCGTGTCGCGCCGCGCCAGTACGTTTTCGATCACTTCCCGCTGCAGAGGGCGGAAGGTTTCGTAGCCGAAGATTTCTTTGAGGATGGATTCGGGGGTCGGCAAGTTATTCTCCCAGTAGTGGCATGCCTGCCATTATACAACCATATACTCCCCGCAGCAAAAAAGGCCCTGCTGATTTATCAACAGGGCGGAATTTTCCAACGTTTCTTGTCGTGCGGCTTGTGGCTGTAGGCCAATCTGGCGTTACGGCGCTACAAACTGTTTCTGGTCAATTACTTCTTTCATCTTGAATAGCTCCATAACCTGACCAGTAAATCCGGGGATCAATTCAGAAATAAACACCCAGCCTTCCCGTAGGTGATAATAGGTTGAATATCCTCTAAAGATGGAGTGATCATGACCTTCCGGGTTCTGGTCATAAAACACGGTCAATGATACGCACCAGATGAACGGCAGCTTGCCATCCGGGTTGCAGGGCTCGGCGTGGTTAATGTCCACTCTCACTACCCTGGCGCCCTGAACCTCACCCGCACTCAGGCTGTAAACTGCATCCTCCAGGGTTGGGAACACGCCCAGTTGTTTCGCCTCGGCGATTTGGATCCTGGCATAAGCGTAGATACAGCCGTAATACAGGGGGATGAGTGCTGCCAGCAGGAGAACCACCCTGGCGGCGCGTTCCAGCCTCCGTTTCAGGAAGATGGTCTGGATCCTACGATAAACCTGGCCTTCCCTTTCCATTCTCACCTCCTTGCGCCCCTGCCGCTCGTGCCAGTGCTCCCTTATGATGGAGACGATGAGTGCCCCAGATTCCCGGAAAATGAAGGCTGGCATTGCTGCACCGCCCAAACCTTTCGCATCCTCCAGCCTCTGCAGGAGAACCTCGAAGATTTCGCCGGCATACTGGCGGCGAAAGCGGGCAGGATATAAACCTGCCAGGCGCCTGAAAAGGCTCATCCCCAGGATGTACAGAGTTCCCTTCTGGCTGCCCATACTTGGCTCGCTGTTTTCCGGCTGGATGCCAGGTTTACCAGTGCTTTCAGTCGCCCGGTTTCCATATCCAGCAATGCCTGACCGAACCCGGTCAGTTGATACAGCTTGCGCTCGCGCCCTTCGCGGTCGCTTGCTGGGCGGCTATCATCTAAACGCTCGATCCATCCGTTCTCCAGCATGCGCCGCAGAGCAGAGTATAGAGTCCCCGCCGCCAGTTTCACCCGTTCCTCGCTCAGTTGCTCTACTTCTTTGATGATCGCGTACCCATGCTTGGGCGTAACCAGGCTGAGCAGGATAAAGAAGGATGTTTCGGTCAGCGGCAATGAGTCTTTCGTCTCCATTTGCTCTCCTTATATATAGTCAGACTATACATCGTACAACTATATAATAATGGATGATCTTCGAGATGTCAATATGGAAGGGATGATATGTCGGGGCGTTCTTATCGTAGTGGCAGCATAAAAAAACGCCCTGCGGTGCGTGTACACCCAGGGCGATTCAGTTTCTCTTTGGGGAATAAACTTACACAAGTCCAGCCGGCCGGAACTTATACCCATACACCAGCACCCCGCGCTCATCGCCATCCTGGCGCAGGCGGCGGGTAACCATCTCGACCGGCATGCCAATCTCGAGCGGGGTCTCGCCCAGGTCGGTGAGCTGGGCGGTCACGATCGGGCCTTCCTGCAACTTGACCAGCGCCACGGTGTAGGGTGCATTCTGGTCATAGCCGGTGGGGGCTTCGTAGATCGTAGTGTAGGAGTAAACTTCGCCCTTGCCGCTGAAGGCATAGGCGGTTTTGGCCTCGCCGCCGCAGGTTGGGCAGACATCGCGGGGCGGGAAGATCTTGGCTTCGCAGTGCGGGCAGACTTCGCCGACCAAACCATACCGTTGTTGTTTCAAGCGCCAGTGGCGGGGGATCTCCATAAAATTCGTAGTCTCCTTGTCTGATTTACAGCCTGAATTATATGACCGGGAACTCTCAAAGACTATCAGCTTTGCAGCCTTTCAAGGATGTGGGTGACAGCCGTCGAGGCCGGCCCTCCCAGGGATTGGATCATGCCAAAGCGGAACTCCCGGACCTGGTTCCTGCCAGCCAAACCCCGCAGTTGGAGCGCCGCCTCGACCGTCTGGTAGACGCCGGTCGCGCCGCCGGGGTTGCCGCGCGCCTTGAGCCCGCCCAGGGTGGCGCATGGCAGGCGTCCGGTCAGGGAAAGTGCGCCGTCGCGAGCCAGTTCCCAGCCTTTGCCGCGCGGCGCAAATCCCGCTGCTTCCAGCGATAGGGCTGCATATATGGAGTACGAATCATGGTATTCGAAGAAATTGACCTGGTCAACGGAAATGCCAGCTTGCTTGAGGGCCTTCCCGGTCGATATTTGGACGGCTTCCAGGAACAGGGGATCAGACCGATCATGCAGGGCTAGGGTATCCGTTGCCTGGGCGGAGGCTGCAATCCGGATGAGAGGATAAGGGTAATCTATCGGCAGCCGGTCACATCGCGTCAGCAAGACCGCCGCTGCGCCATCCGCATGGGGGGCCATATCGAACAGGTTGATGGGGTCGCAGACCATCTCCGCTTTCTGGTAAGCCTCCGCTTTGATGGCTTTCTGGAACATGGCATTCGGATTGCCTGTGCCGTTGGCGTGCGCGAGGAGAGGAAAGCCAGCCAAACCGTCGGCTGGAACATCGAACTCGTGCATATAGCGTCGCATCAGCAGGGCGGCCTGGGCGGTGGGCGTCAGGCCCTGCGTGGCTTCGAAATCGCTGTCGGAGGCGGTAGCAAGAGCAGCCTCCGTGTCGGGACCGATCGTATCAGTGAATTTTTCAACACCGACCACCAGAGCCGCATCGACCATCCCACTTTTGACAGCCAGGTAACCCTGGCGTAAAGCTGCCCCGCCAGAAGCGCCGGCAGCTTCCACCAATGCGGCTTCGATGCCAGTCAATCCGGCGAAATCAGCCAACAGTGCACCCAGGTGAGCCTGGTTGGACAGGTTGGGGGCCAGCATATTGCCGACGAAGAGTGCCTGTGGGCGTATCCCGCCTGCATCCTGCATGGCTGCATCCATGGCGTAGAAACCCAGTTCGCGCAGCGAGATCTCCCAGTGTTCGCCAACGGATGTCTGGCCGATACCGGCGATGATGATTTCGTTTTCCATGGCTATTTCATCGCCAGTTTGCCGCGATAGCGCACGTAGGTAGCGTAGTCGATCTCGGTGCGGCGGGAGATGTATTCCTGGGTCTTGGGTGCGCGTTCCCGGCGTTCCTTCACTGCGTCGGTAACCAGGATATCGAAGGCGTCCGAGCCGGCCCCGGAGCCGAAGGAGACCATCAAGATCCGGTCGCCGGGTTCGGCGATATCCAGGGTGGCGGTCAGGCCGATGATGGCTGCTCCTGCATACGTGTTGCCGATGACTGGAACCAGCAAGCCCGGTTCGATCTGTTCCATGCTGAAACCGAGCATCGAGGCCGCCCGCTGCGGGAACTTGGTGTTGGGCTGGTGGAAGACTGCCCACTTGTAATCTTTGGCGGTCGTGCCGTTGGCTTCCATCATGGCCTTGCCGGCCTCGGTGATGTGCTTGAAATAGGCCGGTTCGCCGGTGAAGCGCATACCGTGTTCGGGATACTTCTGGTATTCCCGCCGCCAGAAGTCGGGGGTATCGGTAACGTACGAATATGTAGATTGGATGACCGCCAGCGACTCTTCTGCCGGGCCGAGCAGGAAGGCCGCGCCGCCTGCGCCCGCCGTGTACTCCAGGGCATCGCCGGGCTTGCCTTGGGCGGTATCCATGCCGATCGCCAGGGCATAATGGGCCATACCCGAACCGACCATGCCGATGGAAGCCACCATGGCCTCCGTCCCAGCTTTGCAGGCGAATTCCCAGTCGGCGGCCTGGGTGTTGGGGACAGCCCCGATGGCCTCGGCCACGATCGTGGAGGTGGGCTTGACCGCATACGGGTGCGACTCGGAGCCGACCCACACGGCGCGGATCTCGGTCGGGTCGATCCGGGCGCGCGCCAGGGCATTGCGGGCCGCCTCGATGGACATGGTGACCACATCCTCATCCAGGCCGGGGACGGCTTTTTCTTTGATCGGCAGGCCGCCCTTGCCGCCGGTCCAGACGCGGGCGACTTCCCGGGCGGGCAGGCGGTAGCGCGGCACATAGGCCCCGTAGCCGATGATGCCGACCGGGCGGGAGGGTTTGAGAAGGGTTTTGTTTTCGGTCATATAAACTCCTCGGTGAGCAATTTCGCAAACAGGTGATCAGGTAAAAGGTAATTAGGGACAAGGGAACGAGGTTCCCTGGTTGCCCGATTCCTGATTACCTGTTTCCCGGCGATTTCAAGATTTCTTCTGCTCGATCTATGCGGATCGTTTTTTCCGCCACCATCTGCGCGGCAACCTTCTCAATCATATCACCAGTTGCTCCGGCTGCAATTGCCACCTGCCGGGCGTGCAGGGACATGTGCCCGCGCTGGATGCCTTCGGTGGCCAATGCCCGCAAGGCTGCCAGGTTCTGCGCCAGCCCAACCGAAACGATGATCTCAGCCAGTTCGGCGGCGGTCTTGACACCCATCAGTTTCAGGGCAGCCTTGGCGCCGGGATGCACCTTGGTTGCCCCGCCAATGGTGCCAACCGCCATCGGCATTTCCAGCGAACCGGCCAGGTTGCCGTATTCATCTTTTCCCCATGTGGAAAGGCTGGTGTAACGCCCGGAGCGCGCCGCATAGGCGTGCGCCCCGGCCTCGATGGCGCGCCAGTCGTTGCCGGTGGCGATGACGACCGCGTCCACGCCATTCATGATGCCCTTGTTGTGGGTGGCGGCCCGGTAGGGGTCCGCGGCGGCGAAGGCCCAGGCCTCGATCACGCCATCCCGTACCTGTTCGCCTGTGTAAGGACGGGTCTCAGACCCGTCCCGAGCGTTGAAAGCCAATTCGTCGACGGGAATGGTACATTCGGCACGTGCCAGCCGACGGTCCGCCAGGTTAGAGAGAATCCTCAAGTGGACGCGTCCGCCGGTGATCTGTTCGATATGGGGAGCCAGCTTTTCGCAGGCGGTGTTGACGGCATTGGCGCCCATTGCATCGCGGACATCGTAAATGAGATGCACCACCAGGAATTCCCCGATCGGGGAGTCCTCGATCAGGCGCACTTCCAGGTCGCGTGCACCGCCGCCGAATTTCTTCAACACCGGGTCGATCTGGTCTGCTTCCGCGATGAGTTCGGCTTTCTTATTGAGAATGGCCGCCTGTGCTTTCTGGAGGTTGGCAATATCCAGAACCTGCATCTGTCCGATCATGAGCGGTTCGGTTGTGGATGCTCTGAAACCGCCGCCGGCGCGGGCCAGTTTGGCCATGAAGGAGGCCCCGGCCACAACCGATGGCTCTTCGATGGTCATCGGCACCAATACATCCCGGCCATTGACCATGAAGTTGAGTCCGATTCCCAGTGGCAGGCCGTGGATGCCCACAACGTTCTCGATCATATGATTGGCGGCGTCCGCGTCGATCCCGCCCTCGAAACGGAAGGCAGACAGATCGTCCGGGGAGAGTCCTGCCGCCTCCGCCAGGCGGGCGAGGCGTTCGTTGATGGATAGGTTGTAAAAACCTGGGAGGCGGGAAGTTGTCATCTGTTATCCATTGTCCATTGTCTTTGTAATTCCGGGCCGAATATATCGGCTGGAGGCTGGCAAAACCTATCAAACTTGGCGAATTCGGATATGTGGGGTAGAATTATCAGGATTAAGGATGAAATATGCTCCTGACGCGTGAACAGTTACAAGAGCGTTTGATTACATTGCATCGTGCCAGCCTTGAACTGGTCAAAGAGGTCTCGCTCGAGAGCCTGCTGGAGCGGATCGCCGCGTTGGCCTGTGAACAGGCTGGGGCGCGTTATGCAGCGTTGGGGGTGTTGGACGATGAAGGAAAGCTCAAGCAATTTATCCATACCGGCTTAACCCCGGATGAAGTGAAAAGGATCCCTCATCCGCCACGCGGACGCGGCCTGATTGGCGCCTTGATGCGCAGTAAGCATACGATCCGATTGCTGGATATCGACCAGGATCCCCGCAGCGTTGGCTTCCCAACCGGACATCCCAGCATGCATTCTTTTTTGGGCGTGCCATTACGGGTGGGGGAGAAGCAGTTGGGGCAGATCTACCTGACCGAAAAAGTGGACCAGACCGAGTTCACAGCCGATGATGAGAAGGTGATCGAAATGTTGGCGGCTTATGCGGCGGCGGCCATCCAGAACGCCCGTCTGTATGCCGATCTGAAAACTCGCGACAGGGCCCTGACGCGCAGCAACGAGGATCTATCCTTGCTGAACCATATTGGGACAACACTGGCTTCTTCCCTTGAATTGGATGATATTCTCAACAAGACCCTGGCACTCCTGATGGCCCATTTCAAGGTGGAGGCTGGTGAGATCTTCCTGCGGGAAGAGGATGGCCAGACCATGCGCCTGGTGCTTCATCGCGGTGAGGCGGCTGAAGCCTTCTGGACCCGCAACCGTTTCAAGGTTGGGGAAGGCATGATCGGGGTTGTGGGCGAAACAATGAAGCCTATGGTCAGCCGCAATTTGAATACGGATTCGCGTTTCCTGCGGGATGCGGTGGTACAGGCCGGTTTCCGGCAAATGGTGTGTATCCCATTGACGACTCGGGCTGAACTGGTGGGTGTGTTGAGCATTGCCACCCGCAGTCCGCAACTTTTTGATGAGAACCAGCTTACATTGCTGTCATCTATCGGGAGTTGGGCCGGCACCGCCATTGAAAATGCCCGCCTGCATTACAACGCCCGCCGGCTGGCTGTTCTCGAAGAACGTGAGCGGATCGGTATGGATTTGCACGATGGCATCATCCAATCCATCTTTGGGGTTGGGTTATCGCTGGAAAATGTCCGCTTGATGGTGACAAATAACCGCGAGGCCGATGAGCGAATCCAGAAAGCTATTGATGATTTGAATCGTACCATCCGTGATCTGCGCTCGTACATTTTGGACCTGAGGCCGCGTCAACTACGAGGGGATAGCCTCTCGGAAGGCCTGCAGCGACTGGTGATGGAGTTCCGCATGAGTGCCAAGGCGGATGTTACCTTGAAAGGCCCAAAATCTGACCATCTGGCCGACCTGCCCCAAACACATGCCATGGCGCTTTTCCATATTTGCCAGGAAGCCCTGGCTAATGTTGCCAAACATGCCATCGCATCGAAAGTGATTATCGATCTCTGGGCTACCAGCGACCGTGTCCTACTGGAGGTTCAGGATGATGGTCAGGGATTTAACACGGAGAATATGAACAAGGCGGTTGGTCACGGCCTGGCGAATATGATGACGCGCGTTCACAATGTGGGCGGTGATCTCGATATTATTTCCGCTCCTGGCGAGGGGACTACCATACTTGCATGGGTGCCGCGCGTCTAAATACCAGATGGTGCCAGACTACATAACGTATCCCAGTTGAACCCCGGAAATTAGTGTTTCACAGTCGCGAAGAATGTTTTTGTCTTTTTATGAACTTTTTAACATCTCGATAACATTACCTACTTGACGGGTCACTAAAGAGGATAACCCCCCATATATGGGGTAGCCATAAAAGGGACACATGGGAAATAGCCTAGAAAATACGTTCTAGATGTGCCCGGATGGTTTGTTTCACGACATTCTTTTTTAAGGTTCTCATTTCCTTAAAATTACGTAAGTTTTTAATATATCGTAGGTTTATCGTCTGGCATTGAAGGGGGTTATTTGCTAGAATATGTGTAGCGAACCGGGGAGCAAGTCCCCATCCCATAGTTTAGAAAAAACGCAATTTTACCGTCCCACTGCACCAGCAGTGGGTTTGCTTCCCTGTTGCTATTTGCAACAGACCACGCTTCTTGGAGGAGAAGTATGAACGCCGAACAAGCCTGGCAGTCTGCGCTTGGCCAGTTGCAGATGGAGATGCCCAAGGCATCCTATGATACCTGGGTGCGCGATACAAGCGTTGTTGCATCTGATAATAATAGTATTACCGTTGGCGTTCGCAATGCCTATGCGCGCGATTGGTTGGAAAGCAGACTGACAGAGAATGTGAAGCATTTGCTGGGGGGCATCACGAATCGCGAAATGGATGTCAAGTTTATCGTCTGGCAGAATGGCGGCGAGGGCACATCGGACCTCGCGACTGAGGTTTCCATCCCAAACCGGGAACCCTCTGAAGACGCCCACCGCCAACCGCCCGTTCCGAGAAGCGCATCCCTTAATCCTCGCTATACATTCGAAACATTCGTTGCCGGATCCAATAGCAGGCTTGCACATGCGGCCGCTCAGGCTGTGGCAGAAAATCCGGCTGTTGCCTATAACCCGCTTTTCCTTTACGGGGGTGTTGGCCTTGGCAAAACCCACCTCCTGCATGCGATCGGGAATACCTGCCAGTCGAATGGCTTGAACGTTTTGTATGTTTCCTCCGAGGAATTCACCAATGACCTGATCAACGCCATTCGTTCCCACACCACCCAGGCTTTCCGCGATAAGTATCGATCCATCGATGTCTTGCTGATCGATGATATACAGTTCATTGCTGGTAAAGAGTCCACTCAAGAGGAATTCTTCCATACGTTCAACACCTTGCATGGCCAGAACAAACAGATCATCATTTCATCCGACCGGCCACCGAAATCGCTTATCACGCTGGAGGAACGATTACGCTCACGTTTCGAGTGGGGGCTGATGGCCGATATCCAACTGCCCGACCTGGAAACCCGCCTGGCCATCCTGCGCTACAAATCCGAACGGAACGGGCGCGATGTGCCGGGGGAAATCATGGAGTTGATCGCCCAGCGCGTGCAGTCCAATATCCGGGAACTGGAAGGCGCCCTCAACCGCATCCTGGCCTTTTCGGATTTGAGCGGCATGCCCTTGAACAGGCAGATGGCGGAAGTTGCTCTGGCTGACTTGCTGCCCCAACCGTCGGATGTGAAGCCCGAGCGGGTTCTGAGCATTGTTGCCCGTGTCTATAACCTGTCCGTGGACAGGCTGCTTAGCCCGGATCGTTCGCGGTCGGTTGCCCTGCCGCGCCAGATCGCCATGTTCCTTTTGCGCGAGAGCAACATATCCCTGCCCCAGATCGGCCAGGCGCTCGGCGGGCGCGACCATACCACAGTCATGTATGCCTGTGACAAGATCGCTGATATGCTCAAAGATAATGATCGCTTGCAGCGTGAAGTAATGCAGATCCGCCAGCAGTTGTACAGCCAGGCAGCAGCAATCTAAACCAACATCAGTGTGGGTGTTGGCTTAACAACCGTCCCGACCTTTAGGCCGGGACGGTGGCTTTATGAACGCCAATTCTATGGTATACTTGCCGCCGCTCCCGACCAAACGGGACATATCTTGCCCGGGCAGGCAATAAATGCCCAATTCACACGCTTCCAGACTTGCCGGTGCGTGCTGCGGACCGAATGGACGCAGCCCCGGTCGGGATGAAGGGAGCGGAGGAAAAACGCGAAAGGAGTTTTTTCCATGGCTGTTATTTCAATGAAAGCCTTGTTGGAAAGTGGTGTCCATTTCGGGCATCGCACCAACAAATGGCATCCCAAGATGAAGCCGTATATCTTCACCGAGAGAAACGGTATTCATATCATCGACCTCCAGCAGACCGTCAAGGCCATCAACACCGCGTATGGCATTGTGCGAGATACGGTTGTCGAAGGAGGCGTAGTCATGTTTGTCGGCACCAAGCGCCAGGCGCAGGAAACCATCCGCGATGAGGCCGTGCGCTGCGGTATGCCTTATGTCACCGAGCGTTGGCTGGGCGGTATGTTAACGAACTGGGTTACGATGCACCAGCGGATCATGGAAATGGAACGCATGGAGAAAGTCCTGGGTGGCGAAGAAAGCAACTTGACGAAAAAAGAGGGTTTGCTGATCCAAAGGGAATTGGGCCGGCTGGAAACCCGCCTCTCCGGTGTTCGGGATATGAAACGACGTCCGGATTTGCTATTCGTGGTGGATGTCAGTCGCGAGTCAGCCGCGGTCCATGAAGCGAACCTGCTGGATATCCCGGTGGTGGCACTGGTGGATACCAATTGCGATCCATCTGACATTGATTATGTCATTCCTTCCAATGATGATGCCATCCGCGCCATCAAACTGCTGGTTGGGAAGATGGCGGATGCTGTCCTCGAAGGGAAAGCCATGCGCAAGGACGAGGAAGTCGAACGCGAGGCAGAAAAGGAGATTGCCGTGGTGGAGACGGACCCCACCAAGCGCACAGCCCGCATCGTGGAAGATGACGATGAATTGGATGATGAGGATCTGCTCGGCGAATCCACCCTGGCCAAACTAAGCCCGGCCCGCGGTGAAAACGATGAAACTGAAAGCGAAGAAGTCGAACAAAAAAGTGAAGAGGAATAACCCTAAAAGGTGCTGACATGGAAATTACTACGGAGATGATCAAAGAGTTACGCGCCGCGACCAACGCCGGTGTGCTGGACTGCCGCAAGGCACTGACCGAATCCGGCGGCGATTTCGACAAGGCTGTCGACTGGCTGCGCGAAAAAGGAATGGCAACCGCCGCCAAACGTGCCGATCGCGCCGCCTTGCAGGGTATGGTTGAGTTGTATTCGCACGGCAACGGCCGGGTGGGTGTGATGGTGGAAGTCAACTGCGAGACCGACTTTGTGGCCCGTTCGGAACAATTCCGCACTTTTGCGCATGAGATCGCTTTACAGATTGCTGCCAGTTCCCCGCGTTACGTAAAAGAAGATGAGATCCCGGCTGAAGTTCTGGATCATGAAATGGAGATTGGTAAGGCTCGCGCTCGCGAGGAAGGCAAGCCGGAAAACATCCTGGAGCGGATTGCTCAGGGACGCGTCGAAAAATTCAAAGATGAAGTGGTCCTGCTCCGGCAGCCGTATATCCGGGATGAAGAAATCACCATCCAGAAGTTGCTTGCGCAAAATATCGGTTCGATCGGTGAAAATATCATCATCCGCCGCTTCCAGCGCTGGGAGCTTGGCGAAATTGCAAATGAAGAGTAGTACCAGAGGCCAACCGTTCGGTTGGCCTCTTTTTTGTGGCTCTCTGGAAGTTGCCGCGATGGATGGAAAGATATGTGGGTATAGGGCGGGCGAAGCCCGCCCTATACCCACAATTTCCTCTCTATTCCGGTGATTCCCAGGGAACCTTATTTGTATAATTCATTCAACGGAGGTTGAGCCATGGGCGATTTGAAATACCGGCGTATTCTTCTCAAGCTGAGCGGTGAGGCGCTTGCTTTGGATGGCGGCGTTGGGATCGATCCATTGCGGGCGGAGGCGATTGCTGCGCGGGTAAAGAATGTGCACGAGATGGGCGTGGAAGTGGCCATCGTGATTGGGGCGGGCAACCTGTGGCGCGGTAAACAGGGGTTGGACCGCGGCATGGACCGGGCTACTGCCGATTACATGGGGATGCTGGCCACCGTTATGAATGCAATGGCCTTGATGGACGCTCTGGAGCGCATCAATGTGTTCACCCGTGTCCAATCTGCGATTGACATGAGGTCGGTGGCTGAGCCCTATATCCGGCGGCGTGCGATCCGCCACCTGGAAAAACGGCGTGTGGTCATCCTGAGCGCAGGGACGGGCAATCCTTACTTTTCCACTGATACAGCAGCAGCTTTGCGTGCGATGGAAATTGGAGCGGATGTATTGATAAAAGCCACAAAGGTGGATGGTGTTTATGATTCTGATCCCAAAAAGAATCCGGCCGCAATCCGTTTCGAGCATCTTACTTACATTGACGTGCTGAACCGCAGGCTCGGAGTGATGGATAGCACAGCCATTTCGCTTTGCATGGAGAACAACCTGCCCATCCTGGTGCTCAGCCTGTGGGATCCCGATGGGTTGGAACGTGCCCTGCGTGGCGAAGAGGTTGGTACGTTGGTAACATCCTGAAGATCAACCTGATAGTTTCATGTGAGTATCTGACAGGGTTTGCCGGGCATGATCCTGGCAACCCTGTTGGTATTATTGGCGTTTTTCAGTTTTTAGGGTATCCTTGTGCTATACATATTGCGGCTTTCAGGAGGTTGATGTGATAAAGGACATTCTTAAAGATGCAGAGATTCGTATGCAGGCTGCCATCCAGAGCTTGTCTGATGATCTGGCAGGTATCCGCACGGGGCGTGCCAGCCCGGCACTGGTGGAAAAATTGCCGATCGATTATTATGGCGTGCCAACACATTTGCTGCAACTGGCAACGATCAGTGTTCCGGAACCACGCAGCCTGCTCATCAGGCCCTTCGATCAATCCTCCCTCAAGGCGATCGAGCGCTCTATCCTGGCCTCAGATTTGGGCTTGACTCCCAACAATGATGGCCGGCAGATCCGCCTCAACCTGCCCCCGCTTACCGAGGAACGCCGGCGCGAATTGGTCAAGGTGGTTCACAATCGTCTTGAGGAGGCGCGTGTCTCCATCCGCAATATCCGAAGAGATGCAAAAAAAGACATGGAAGAATTCGAAAAAGAGAAATTGATTTCCGAAGATGACCTGGAGCGTGGCGGGGAAGATTTGCAGAAGGTTACCGATCGGTTTGTGGAAGAAGTGGAGAAGGTTGGCAAGCACAAAGAACAGGAAATCTTGGAAGTGTAATCCGCAATCGGGTTTGCAGATCCAGCCTTCACGAAATCTATGCCAAAGAAGAAAATCTCTCCTGAATTGAAAGTACCGGTTCATGTGGCCATCATCATGGACGGGAATGGGCGCTGGGCGCTGCGGCGCGGCTTGCCGCGGCTGGCTGGTCACCGTGCCGGGACTGAGAACCTGCGCCGGATCATCACCGCCTGTGTGGAGTTCGGCGTCAAATACCTGACCATCTATGCCTTTTCAACCGAGAACTGGGGCCGCCCGCAGGAGGAGGTTCAGGGGCTGATGCGAATCCTGGAGGATGTCATCGACCGCGAGTTGGATGAACTCT
>Ga0105093_10000250_pt1 | contig 20653 bp, 19 predicted proteins | sample PPLLak3March2015_2_FD_79111 | JGI IMG/M metagenome (GOLD analysis project Ga0105093, IMG submission 79111) | Freshwater sediment microbial communities from Prairie Pothole Lake near Jamestown, North Dakota, USA - PPLs Lake P8 Core (3) Depth... | ecosystem: Environmental > Aquatic > Freshwater >... | reverse complement strand
GGCGGTTCCACACTTCGGGCATTTGCGCTCGACGCAGGGCACGCCGCGTTGGTGTGGTTCCTTCTCTCCGCATTTCGGACACAAGCAGGTTCCGATATCGCCAGCCGCAAGGGGTCCGCCCATGCGACCTCGACCCTGTCCACCACCCTGGCCTTGTCCGCCGCCTTTTCCCGTTCCACCGCGTCCTCTTTCTTTCATTTCGTATTCCTCCTTAGTTTATGCCGTTCATTTTCTGGCCACGCCGCCGGCCGCGACCGCAACAGTCCGGCATGGCAAATCCGTCGTATTCCAAGTTGCCACTGAGCCAAGCCCGAATAACCTCATCCAGATCGCCAGCTGCAAAATGACCATATGGGTTCCATAAGCGGCGACCCGCCCGTGCATTGGTCTGGAAATCCCGCCGGAAACCATAGGCTCTATTATGCTATTTGGAAATTCCCAGTTCCGGCGGGATAGCCGCCAGCGGTTTGGCACGCAATAGCGAGACACTACTCCCTTATTGCGGGTCATGCTATATCGCCGCCGGCCCACACCGGAACGTTGACCTTCTGCTTGTCCTTCACCGGCAGCTCGAGCGGCCCTATCTTGGCCTCATGGGTCTCCTTGGTAAAGCTGAAACTGCCTTACGCCAACCCCAAAACCCCGGCCGCTATCAGCACGATTGCCGCAATCTTGAGTGCATTCATTTTGCCCCCTCCTACGTCAGCCCTGACTTCCCAAAACCGGCGCGCATTCCGTGCCGGCTATTGCTCTAATGATCGCTCCGACATTTGAATCACAGTCCCGCCGCCCTGTGTGCCAGGGCTCTTCATGCGCGGAGTAGTCGGGAGGGATGCCGTTGAACCGGAATTAATTTGAGCATCGAGGAACTCCACACCGACTCCGTATCGAAACGTGGCGGTGCCTTCCAGCTTCTTGCACCACACGACTCTATCCGAGACATGATTCTGGCTCGACATGTAGTCGTTGATCACGATACGGTTCTGAGCTCCCGAATACAGCTCGAAGAGCGACTTGAAATACATGCCTGTTTCGCTCAGGTTGCGTGATACCGCATAGTAGGGAGAAAGCGTTAGGTCCTCTCCAAGCTGGATGATGTATTCATGGGGAAAACGTTCGCTTCTTCTAAATTCCGGTTTCCTCTGCATGCGGCACCTCACGGCTGGTGTCAGGGTCGACAGGTTTTCCCACGAATAATGGACCTAAAAAGAAAGATTCTACGAAGCTTCCGACGCCACGTCTCTCTGAATGGTGCTAAACAGCCACGCGGCACGGGCGAATCGGAAGGAAGCAAGAACGAAATCATTGGAATGTAGCGATAATACGTATGTTACTATCGTGAAGGAATAATACAAGATGGGATAATTATGGGGTCTTTATGGGGTTTAACCAAATACCTATTGGGGAATGGACGCTATGTGATGAACTACCATTTTTGAAACCTGCTTTTCCCGAAGCCAGCCAGTCCGATCAAACCCAGTCCCAACAAAATCATCCTTGCAGGTTCAGAAACCAATCCACTTATTTGAATTTTTGAACCTGATTCTCTGTTGCCCCTATCACCTCCGCCGCTGTAGGAGAAATGCGCATACCCCGTGACAAACGAATTCTTCAAACTCAAAATCATGGCCCTTCATCAGGCAAAGTACGTTTTAACCGGATGAACCTAAAATAACCACCATTTTGGACCCTCTCGCTTCCCGCAAGGCTGCCGGTCGAAATAGAGCTTCATCTTGCCGTCAGAGGCTGTGGCCACCTCATACCAGTGCTTGCGGATATACATCTCGGGACTGCCGTGATGACACCTGCCGGTTTCACGCCAGGTTCGAAGCACTCCCGTAATGGCGATGGTTCGGCCGCGACACACGAATTCACTCGGTAGCCCCGTCTCTCCGATTGCCAGCGCGCCGTATCTGCAGTTCCGGTTACCGGGCGGATGGCTTCGCTAACGAATCGTTCAAGTATTAGAGTTCACTGATTTCTTCCGGCCATGACACCGCCGTCCACGTCCCAGATGGCACCCGTCACCCAGCTTGCCTCGTCCGAGAGCAAAAAGACGATTGCAGAGGCTACGTCCTGGGGAGTTCCGATACGTCCGATTGGGTGAAAGGCGTTAAAACCCTGAAGGGTCTCATGCACCTTATCCGGGGCAATGAAGGCTTCGTAGATATTGGTTTCCACCACAGCGGGGGCCACGGCGTTTACGCGAATGCCGTGATCGGCCAGTTCCATGGCAAGATGCTGGGTGAAAGCATGCAACCCGGCCTTAGCCATGGAGTATGCCGAGGAGGGTGTCGCCTTGATCGCCTGTCGAGCCCACATCGATCCCACATTGACAATGGCCCCGCCCCCGCTTGCAACCATATTTTTCGCGGCCTGCTGTGTCACGAAGAAGGTAGCCCGGTTGAGTCGCATATACGCATCGTAGTCATCGCCGGTATGCTCCAGAAAGGATTTTGGCGAGAAAACTCCTGCGGCGTTGACCAGGCACTTCACGTCCTCCATTTTTTCAGCCACGTGCCGGATTAATCGCTCAACGTCGTCATCCCGCCTCAAGTCGCATTGAAAAGCGTGCGCCTTGTCGGTAGCACCCAGCGTCTGGAGCGCGCGATCAAGTTTGTCCTTCCGGCTGCCGACGAGTGTCGCCGATGCTCCCGCCTTGAGCAGCAGATGGCCTGCCTGCAGCCCCATTCCGCTGCTTCCGCCCACAATCAGTGCGTGTTTTCCTAAAAAGCTCATAATGCCCCCTTTCCGAGGTCGCCATCAATTGTTTTATCGCGTCCAACTCCAGATCGGATAGACTCATGCAACCAGCGACCAGATGAGAAAGACGCTCATCAAGACAGCCGCCGCTGACCATGTTCTTAAGAACACATGCGACTGCCTGGACCACCATGCAAGCAGCGATTTAAGGCGCGAAACGCCTATCAATGGAAGGATAAAGGCAGAGATCACCGACATGGCACTCAGAACTCTAAAAGCAACGGGAAATTGCGAGCCAATCGCAGCTCCCCAGAGTGCGACACCGAACGCAAATCGGATTACTGACGCCACCCACAGGCCGGTCCGGAATTGCCAACTCGATGCGAACCGGACCATCGTCGAAGGCGAGGCCAATCCCAAAACCCCCATGCAGGCAACGAAAAGCGAAACTGCTATGACGATAAGCTCGCTCAAAATATTTTCCCCCCAATTCAGTTTTCTCGACCGGCTGAAAGGATTCCCTTAGAATGAAAGACGCCTTTAATCGCCGATTATCGGTTGGCAGCAACGGCCTTTATCTGGGCTATTTCCGGGAGAACCCGACCCCATTTCGGACCGCTCAGCTTTCTCGACCAAAGCTCCCCATTGGACAATACCGCAAACAATTGGTCGTCCAACTGGACAAAGCGTTCTACCATATGCCGCACCCACGGAGCATTCATTCCACCAAAGGCAGGCTGCCAGCTGCGCCCCCCATCCCGCGATTCTTCGATTCGACCGTTCCGGGAGACGCCATCGGCTGGCCCGGCAACAAGGTGCTGGTGGTCACCGGGGTCGACCCAAGCTGCGCGAATGTAGCAGGGATAAATATTTTTCCAGGATCTGCCTCCATCGGATGAGCGGAAAAGCCCTCCGCCGGTTGCGGCGGTTACAATATCCGACGAGGAGGGATGTACGGTTATCGAATGCACATCCGGATGAACCATTTCCCCCAGGTCGCGATTCATGTCCGGTTTGCCGTCGCTTCCCGCAGCCAACTGCCATGATCGGCCGTTGTCATCTGTGATCAAAACGCCGCCTACCTCGACGGCCGCGTAGATCCGGCCCTTGTTGGGACCGGATTCGGCCACGGCAAATCCGCGAACACAGCCTGCTCTTGGTGAGTATGGCAGAAGCCAGCCGTTGGCATCCCTGAGTTTCAAGATCCCCGGGTCGAAATTCCAGGAGCGTCCAACGTCGGTTGACACGAAAACGCCTGCTGGTTCGGTACCAGCCAAGACAAGCACATGCGGGGTCGATGCAGCGGCCAACCAACGCACGTAACGGATTTCAAGTCCATCGTTGGCCGCCATCCAGGTTTTGCCCTTATCGGTAGACCTCCATATCCCCTCCGTTGATCCAGCCAGGACGACTTCCCCTGAAGTGGCAAGGCTGGTCAAAGGCTGGTCGTTCAATGCCTGTCCGATTACGGACCAGTGGCCGTTGTTTTGTGTCGCGATGAAAAGACCTATCGTCGTAGCTATGAAGAGCGAGGTCGCCATGGCAGGCTCCGTCGATTAAGTTGCTTTCGCAAATATCGGGCTGTCAACCAAAGTTAAAACGGAAGGCCTTGAGGTCAATCATGAGGGCATCATTAGGGGCTCCTTTACCGGGTACCCGCTGTCGCTTGACTTATGCAAACGGCCACAGTAGCCTGAAGGCCATGAGGGTAGATTTAATTGTCTTTTGCAAAATGAATTCGACCGGCGGCAGGACGATTCGGCGCTAAAAAACAATGCGGTGTTTTGACAGGGGGCATGCTATAGTCAATTGGATCCAAAAGCAATCAAGCCTTGCGGGGCTCGCTTTTAAGCTAAGCGGTTTTTGCGAGCAGGCATTCGGAGTGGCTTGGGAATACACAACCTATGCGGCCGGCGTCCACGAAAGGGTCTGTCTCATGCCGCGTTTCATGATCGGACCATTTCCATGAAGTATTGATGGAATCGAAGATCGTGGGACAACTCCGGGTGAAAGGCGGTCGCCAGCCATTTTCCCTCCACCGCCGCAACGGCCGTGCCGTCCGCCAAGCGTGCGATGACCTGTGCCGGTTTGTCGACTTCAAGTATACGGGGCGCACGGATGAAGATGCCCGGGAAGGGGCAGTCCTCGCCTCCTTTCAACACCGCCACCGTCAGGTTCTCCTCAAAGCTGTCTATCTGCCGGCCGAAGGCGTTGCGCTCCACGGCGATGTTCATGAGGTCCAGGACCGACTGGCCCTGTTCAATTCGTCTAGCCAAGAGGATCATGCCGGCGCAGGTGCCCCAGAGGGCATTCTCAGCCGCGAAGCGGCGGATCGGCTCGACCAGTTGAAAGGACGCTATCAGCTTGCCGATGGTGGTGCTCTCACCGCCCGGGATGATCAAACCGTTGATATCCTGCAGGTCCTGCGGCAGGCGGACCTCGCCGGCCTGAACGCCCAGTTCCCTTAGCTTGTGAATGTGCTCGATGAAGGCGCCTTGCAGCGCCAGAACTCCAACTTTCACCTTTCGCCCCCATCCCACCTTGGGCTGAGGCCGTTTTACCAGCCCCGGCCCGCCAGCTTCTGGTTTTCCGCCAGACCGGCTGCGCTGATCCCGGACATGGGCTCGCCCAGGTTCGCGCTCAGTTCCGCCAGAATAGCCGGGTTCTGAAATTGGGTGGTGGCCTTCACGATGGCGCTGGCGCGTTTGGCAGGCTCACGGCTCTTGAAAATCCCTGAGCCGACAAACACCCCGTCGACCCCCAGCTGCATCATCAAAGCGGCATCGGCCGGGGTGGCGATCCCGCCAGCGGCGAAATTGACCACCGGCAGACGTCCCAGCTCCTTGACCTGCAGCACCAGCTCAAGGGGCGCGCCGATGCTTTTAGCGAAACCCATCAGCTCCTCGTCGGGCTTGGCCTGCAGCAATCGGATTTCGCCCAGCACCGTGCGGGCGTGGCGCACGGCTTCGACCACATCGCCGGTTCCGGCCTCGCCCTTGGTGCGGATCATAGCCGCCCCCTCCCCGATGCGGCGCAAGGCCTCGCCCAGATTCCGGCACCCGCACACGAACGGCACGCCGAAGGCATGCTTATGGATATGGTGGTCTTCATCGGCCGGAGTGAGCACTTCGCTCTCATCGACATAATCCACGCCGATGGCCTCCAGGATCTGCGCCTCCACGAAGTGGCCGATGCGGCACTTGGCCATGACCGGGATGCTGACCGAGGACATGATCTCCCGGATCAGGCCGGGGTCGGACATCCGCGCCACCCCGCCCTGAACGCGGATATCGGCCGGAACCCGCTCTAAGGCCATGACTGCCACGGCCCCTGCCTCCTCGGCGATCACGGCATGTTCGGCCGAGACCACGTCCATGATGACGCCCCCTTTGAGCATTTGCGCCAGCCCGCTTTTCACCGTAAAATTGCCGGATCTTTGCGCTTTCTTGCGTGATGGTTTCTCCATGGGGATTCCTCCTGAGAATAAATTGAAATATTTTGGCTATTATTACCGAATGTGATAATAAAAAAACAGATACAGATTTTTAGAAAAAAAGGCATAACAGTTTACCTCTGCCAGCAGGAATGACACCATGCCTCTTGTCAAGAATAAAAAGAAACGACCGTCCTCGCCGCCCCACGATGCGTTTCGCTACCGGCAGCTGGCCGCAGAGATCGAGAAAAGAATTTTTGACGGGATATATCAACCGGGCGAGAAACTGCCTTCCCTTCGCAGCCTGCATCGGCAGACGAATCTGAGCATCTCCACGATTTATCAGTCCTACCTGGAGCTGGAAAGTGCGGGCGTAGTCGCGGCCCGGCCCCGATCCGGCTATTACGTTCGGCCCGTTGCGCTGCAGAAGCTGAAGACCCCCGTATTCAGCAAAAAATCCTTTCCCCCTCAACGGGTCAGCCTGGCGCCGGCGATCAATTCGGTGGTCGAAGCCATCAGCAACCCCCGGCTGGTGCCCCTCGGCAACACCGCCATGGACCCCGCCCTGCTGCCCGTCAAGCCGTTCGCCCGCATCCTGAAGTCCATCACCCACAACGAGATGCGGACCCTGCTGACCTACTCGCCCTCGGAAGGCTTCCCTGAACTCCGGCGCCAGGTCGCGCTGCGCACGGTAGGCGTGATAGCCGGCATCACACCCGATGACATCATCATCACCAACGGCTGCATGGAGGCCGTCGCGCTCGCGCTGCTGGCCGTCACCCGGCGGGGGGATACGGTAGCCATCGAAGCGCCCACCAATTTCAGCTTTCTGCAGCTGCTGAAGGAGCTCGGCCTGCTGGTGGTTGAAATCGCCACCGACCCTCAAGAGGGAGTGGATCTCGATGAACTCGAGAAAAGCTTGAAAAAGAACCCTATTAAGGCCTGCCTGTTCATGCCCAATTTTCACAACCCTCTGGGCGCGCTGGTGCCCGACGCCAGGAAGCAGCGCCTGGTGGAGCTCGTGAGCGCGCGAGGCATTCCGGTGATCGAGGACGACATCAGCAGCCAGCTTTACTTCGGCGACCAGCACCCCAGGCCGCTCAAAGCCTATGACCGCGGCGGCCTGGTGCTGACCTGCTCGTCCTTTTCCAAAACCCTGGCGCCCGGTCTGCGCCTGGGATGGATCATCCCGGGCCGTCGTTTCAATGCGAAAATAAGGCGCCTGAAGGCGGGCATTACCATCTCCACTTCCACCCTGGATCAATGGGTGGTGGCGCGGTTTCTATCCGGCGGGGGTTACGAACGGCACCTGCGAACCTTGAGGAGTGCCCTCAGAAAACATATCTACCGCACCGCAATCGAGATCCAGAAACATTTCCCGGCCCGGACCCGGCTGGCCTTGCCCCGGGGCGGCTCGCTGCTCTGGATTCAGCTGCCGCCGGGCGTCGATGGTCTGGACGTCTACCAGGCGGCCTTCGACCGCCGCATCGCGATCATTCCGGGCACGGTCTGTTCGAATTCAAAGCGCTTCCGCAACTACATTCAGATCAGCTGCGCCGCCCCCTTCGGCCCCAAGGTCAAAACGGCGATCGAAACGCTGGGCGCGATCGTTTCAGGCTTTTGAAAATTCGAATTTCGTAATTGTCTCGGATTTCGATATCCGGATATCGAATTTCGACAGATCACGCCTATCTCGAACTGGTTGAGCCTCTCCGGATTCTCAAGCAAAGGCAAAGGGTTGTAGAGAAACCTAAACCTGAATGTAGGGCAACCCCAGCTTCCGGCGTTTGTCCTCGATGTGAGTACGGATAAGGACAGCCGCTTTCTCCGGATCCGGCTCCACGGCGAAGGTCGCCCCCACGACATCGTTCAGCCCCTCGGTGAGGAGTTTCACGATGTTCATGCTACCGGTTATGGGCGGCATGGGCCCCAGCACGGTGTAGACCCCGGAGGCCACGAAATAAACGCCGATGGTCGCGGCCTTCTCGGAATACCACTCCGGAGCGGCCCCGGCGATCGGCAGATCGCTGATGTCCGCACCCAGGGCGTTAGCCAGCGCCGAGGCCAGCACCAGGATGCGCACGTTGTCGACGCAGCTTCCCACATGCAGCACCGGCGGCACGCCGAGCGCCCCGCACACCTCTCGGAGTCCCGGGCCGGCCTTTTCGAGCGCCTGCGACTGCTTGAACCCGGCCTTGGCGGTGGCCACCGACGCACAGCCTGTATCCACCACGAGGATGTCGTTTTCGATCAGCCGCTGCGTCAGGGTCACATGGCCGTAGTCCTGCTGGATGCGCGGGTTGTTGCAGCCTACGATCCCCACCGCCCCGCGGATCTTGCCGGCTGCGATGGCGTCGATCAGCGGCTTGGGCGTTCCGCCGAGCGCACCGAGGATCGCCTCGACCGAGAACCCGCCCATGCATTCAACCGGCTCCACGGGGATGAACACTTCGCCGCGGCGGTTGAAGTTGGCGATGGCGTCCTTGACCAGCGCGGTGGCCTTGGCAGCCGCGTTTTCCGGGTGAAACTCCTGGTGCTCCATTCCCGGGAAGCGCGCCTTGTCGCTCGTGCTGACCATCTTGGTGTGGTAGCAGGCCGCGACGGTCCCCAGCGAAGGCATGATGCACTGGTAGTCGACCACCATCATGTCCACCGCCCCTGTCGCCAGCACCAGCTCGGTGGTGAGATGGTTGCCTGCCATGGGGATCCCCGCGCGCATCAGCAGTTCGTTGCCGGTGCAGCACACCCCGGCCAGGTTGATCCCGTCGGCGCCCTTGTCCTTGGCCAGCTTGAGCAGGTCCGGATCCTGGCAGGCGCGCAGCAGCATTTCCGAGACCACCGGGTTGTGGCCGTGTACGACGATATTGACCTGGTCTTTCTTGAGCACGCCGGCGTTGACCCGGGTGACGCCGGGCTGCGGGGTTCCGAAAAGGATGTCGGAGACCTCGGTGGCGATCATGGACCCGCCCCAGCCGTCCGAGAGCGCGTTGCGGATGCCGTGCAGGAGCAGGCTCTTCCAGTCGTTGTCGACGCCCATGTGGGTGCGGTGCATCATTTCGGAGGTTTCGCGATCGATTCCCCGCGGCGCGACCCCGAGCCGGCGCCAGATTTCTTGGCGCTTGGCCGGCGCGCGCTGGATCAGGGTGAGTTCCTTCTTGCGGGTGCCGTATTCCTCGGCCATGGCATCGGAGAGCTCGGCGGCGATCTGGCTCGGCTGCTTGCCGTCCGGCTTGATCCCGAACTCGGCGGCCACGCGCTTGAGCTTCTCGACATCGCGCAGCTGATAGCCGGGTGCCGCGTTGACGGCCACCTTCCCGAGGACTTCCACGAGGTCGCGGCCGTGGTCCGAATGCGACGCGGCGCCCGCGGCAATCATCCGGCCCAGGTTGCGCGCCACCATGATGTCGGCATCCGCGCCGCACACGCCGCGCTGCGGGCCTTCGCCGAACGGGTCGATGCGACAGGGCCCCATGACGCAGATGCGGCAGCTCAGCCCCATCTCGCAGAAGCCGCAGTTGGGCAGCTGAGCCCGGAAGCGGTCCCAGACGCTGTCCACGCCGTCGCGTTCCAGCTTCTTCAGCAGGAGCCGGCCGTCTGCGGTGATCGTGTTGGCATCGTATCTCTTGTCGTTCATGGCGGCCTCCTTACCTGGCGAGATCGATCTGTTTGCGTTTCATAGCGTTCAGCAGCGCGAATCCCGGCGCCAGTTCGACCGGGGCGGCGCCGACCGAGACAGTCCGCGCCACCTCGTCCGTCTTGCGTTTCATCGCCTCGGAGCGCTCCTCGAATCGCAGCGCCCCGCTCTTGCAGACCTCCACGCAGGCCGGGATCAGCCCCGCCAGTTGCCGTTCGTAACAGTTGTCGCATTTGACGGCCACGGTTTTGCCCGGAGGTGCGGTGTGATCTTCATGGTAGCGGATCACGCCGAACGGGCAGGCCATGGCGCAGGAGGCGCAGTTGATGCAGCGGTTCGGGTCGATGAAGACCGTGTTCCTCTCCGCGCTGCGGGCGATGGCACCGGGCAGGCAGGCGAGCAGGCAGGGTGCCGGATCGCAGTGCCGGCAGCGATTGGGGAAGCCCTCGTTAAAAAGCCCCACCCCCACGTGAACCCGCGGCCGGGGGCGCGGGATTTCCAGCGACGCCTGGAACAGGTTTTTGGATTGCGAATGCGCGGCGGCGCAGGCCGGCATGCACTGCATGCACCCCACGCAGCGTTCCGGGTGAACGATGACCTCTTTCATAGGCCCTCCAATTCGGACTATGCCGGCATCAATTGTCTGAAATTGAACCCCGGTTTAAGCAATGCCTCACGCGGCGGTCGGACGGGCGTCGCACTCTGGATCAGCGCCGTCAGCACGCCGCCCTGCTCGATTGAGTTCACCAGCACCATGCCGACGAGCCGGTCTCCCCTGAAGACCAGCTTGCGGTAAGTCCTGGCTCTGGTGTCTGTAACGCTGAGAGTCTCGAAGCCTTCGGCCTCCGGGGGCGCAGCGAGACCCGCGGTCATCACGTCCAAGCCGAAGATCCGAATGACGTTGCGGCTCAAGCTGCCGGGGTAAGCCGCCGGATGCCCGGCCATGTTCATCCCCGCGATCCGTCCCTGGGCGACCGCCTCCGGCCAGATCGCGTTGACCCAGGGGGTCCGGCGCGCGATGTCGGTGGACTCGGCCACGTCCCCGGCTGCGAACACACCGGGCGCCGAGGTTTGCATGTGCTCGTCGACGACGATACCGGCATCGACTTTGATCTTATCTTTGGGAACAAACCTGCGCGCCGGGAAAACGCCTTTGCCGATGACAACCATGTCGCAGGACAGCCGCGTTCCGTCGAAAAGGCGTGCCGCAGCCACCCGGCCGTTTCCCTCGAAGGCCGCGGCTTCGGCTCCGACGCGCACGTCCAGTCCGTGGGCCTTGAGTTCGTCCGTGATCATGCGCCCGGCTTCGGCATCGACCTGCATGGACAGCGGGTGCCCCGATCGGATGAGCATGCTCACCGGAATCCCGCGCCGCACCAAGCCGTAGGCCGCCTTGAAGCCCACCAGCCCGCCCCCGAGCACGAGGGCCTTGCGGACATCGGGCAAAACGGCCAGCATCTGCCGTACATGGGCCGCGGTGCGCATGAAAAAAATATTCCTGAGCCCGAGGCCGTCGGCCTTGATACGGCGGGGATCGGCTCCGCTGGCGATCAGAAGCCGGTCATACGGATAGCACTTGCCACTTACGGAGACCGTGCGGTTGTCCACATCGACGGCCGAGACCCTGCTCCCAAGTGCTGGGGTAATATTCAAATCATCATAAAAACTAACCGGGCGGATGGGGAGTTTTTCAGTTGCGACGGATCCCTCCAGCACCATGCTGATCATCGGCCGACAGTAAGGCTGGAGGGCCTCGTCGGATATCATGGTGATTTCGCCGGGAGGATCAAACTGGCGGAGGGTTTCGGCCGCGTGGATTCCTGCTACGCCGTTTCCGATGATGACGTACTTCATGCCAGTTGAATCAGCTTCCAAAAGTCAAGCCGGCTGACGCAGTCAGTCAAGCTGGGCCAGAAACGTGACCAGGCTTTGCACGAGCTCGGCCATAAACCGGTAATCGAGGGTCTCCGGTCGATCCGACGGCAGGTGATAGTGAGGGTTGCGGAAAAAAGCCGAGTCGGTGATCATCACGGCCTTGAAGCCCTCATCCCAAAAAGAGGCGTGATCGCTCAAACGCACGGCCGGCATCACCCAGCCGTTGAAGGGCACGGTCAGCCGGATGGCGGGCAGGTTCGGGTTCTTGCTGAAGCTGCCGTGAACGCTGCGGGTCAGGCCGCGCGAATCGAAGTTGCCGACGATGCCGATGAAGTTTCCCTCTTTGGGATAGCCGAAGAACATCAGTGGAAACGGATAGGACTGGCATCCCGGCTCACGGCAGGTGAAGCCGACCATCTCGAGGCACAGCATGGCGTCGATCGGCTCGTTCCGGCGGCGGGACTGCTCCGCATAAATCCGGCTGCCCATGTAAGGCGTGCCATAGGCCGGCGGCTCTTCCAGCGCAAAGGAGACCATTACAACGTTAGAATTAAGCGCCTGGCTTCCATTCAGCATCATCACCTGCCGGGCGGTTTCGAGCTGGACCGCCACAGCGCTGGCATTGTCGTCCGCACCCACGGTTCCCGCGACCGAGTCATAATGGGCGCCGATCAGGATCCGCCGGCCGGGGTTCGGATTCGACTGTATTTCCGCGACGACGTTGACGACCCCTAATCCCTGGTAGTCATAGGGCTCAAGGCGCGCCGAGAGCCCTATCTCCCGATAGAAGTCTCGGATATAGCCCGCCGCCTTTTTCAGGTTTTCAGGAGCCAGGACGCTGCGCTCGCCTATATCGACCGTGAGCGCCTTGAGGTGGTCTCTCAGCCTGGCTTCGGTTGCGTGAATGTCGATCATGACCGTCATCTCAGCCGCCGGTTTTCTCCCGGCAGGCGCTATGCCGCCCCGGATGCCCACCGCAGCCAAGCAGCTGAACGCCAGGGATAGCACGATGATCTTATGGTAGCTGTTCAGCCCAGTCATTCGCCAGTCAGCATCGCGGCGGCCTCATCTATCCTGAACCGCACATCCAGAAATCGCTCACACACATAGACGTTGGCGCGGATGTGGTCGGTGATGCGGGCGGTCTTGATGGTTCCGCCGGTGATCGCCAGCAGCGGAATGAGGTTGTCCGCTAAATGCACGTCCACGGCTGCCTCGGTGCGCAGGGTTTCCATCAGGTTGCGGGCGGCGTCACGGCCGACCTCCTCGGCGGGCTTGCCTTTCTCACCCAATGCATCCGCACCGACCAGCGACCGCCCCTCCGCGTCCACCGTCCACAGCGTGATCACCGTCCCCGGCGATGCGCTCCGGCAGTACTCGGCGCGGATATCCACCGGCAGGCTGGATCCCAGCACGGCCCCGGCCGATTCAGCCTGACGTTCGGCCACACGGGCCCTTGCCAGGAATTCGGAGGCGGCTGAAATACCCTTTATCGCTACCGGCTGGCAGCGTGCGCTCACGTCCAACCCGCCACTCATCCGGCGGATCGTCCGCCGCCAGGAGTCGATATCCTTGGAAGCGGAGACAGGAACGTCCGGCCGGACCCCCACCTTCAATATCCCCTGCCCTTTGGGGTAAAATCCGCGCTGCATACCCAGCACCTCGATCCCGCAAAACCGCCGAAAGACCGGCAGGATCAGGTGTGTGAAATAATCCACCGGGATGCTCCAGCGCGTATCCGTGCCGCCGGCGATCCGCAAGATCGTTTCGCCCCCGGCGAACACGCAGGGCAGCAGCAGCGCCTGCATCATGAGCGTGACGGATCCGGCCGTACCGATATCGAAGAAATACGCCCCCGGCCTCAGCGATCCCGGCACGAACTCGACCTCTCCGGCGCCGACGGCCGCGCCCCTGACCCGGGCGCCGCTCATGCGGCCCAGCGCCTTGATGGCGCTCAGATGCTGCGGCTTGATGCCGGGGGCCGGACGGTTCCGTCTGATCCGCTCCGCCCGGAACGGCCGCCCGGTCAGCACGGATAGCGCCAGGGCGGTGCGCAGAATCTGCCCGCCGCCTTCCAGCAACGAACCGTCGATGTGGGCCATCTCGGACAAAGAACCGCTCCGAACACCGGTTTGGAATATCCAAGAATCCATACTGCGTCTCAGTCTGCGCGGACAACATCCATTCAGGACTGAAAAGCCGTGTCGGGCCGCCGTCATACCGCCGCTGCTTGACATGGTTCCAATATAGGTCTATATTGGCTCCAAATCAGCGGACGGAGGTGTGACATGCCGGTAACCCTGTCGATCAAAAATGTCCCGGACGAAATCGCCGCAGAGCTGCGCGCAAAAGCGGCCCGAAATCACCGGTCGCTGCAGGGCGAGCTGATGGCCATCATCGAGGAGGCCGCCGGAAGAAGAAGCCCCCTGAGCCCGACCGACTTCCTAGCGGGAGTACGTTCCATTGGGCTGCGCACGCCGGCCGAATCCCGCTCGATGGTCCGGGAGGACCGCAATGGCCGTTAAAGTGGTGGACGCATCGGCGCTGGGGGCCTTGATCTTTGGAGAACCTTCGGCGGAAGCGGTTGCGAATCGACTCTCCAGGTCAACGCTCATAGCGCCGCAGCTGTTGTGGTTCGAACTGGCCAGCATCGCATTCAAAAAATGCGTCAAGCATCCCGATTGGGCCAGGCAGATTCGCGAAGTTTTTCAAATGGCCGGCCGACTGGGCATTCAAGTCCTCTCGGTGGATCACCTGGAAGTCATCGACCTCGCGAGAGGAGCAAAACTGACGACCTATGATGCATCCTACCTTTGGCTGGCGCGCCAAACGGGGGCGGAACTGGTCTCCTTAGATAGACGCCTTCTCAAGGCCTTTGAAGAATAAAATCATTGGCATTCGATTCAGCCCCCGCTCACCGACCCGCTGCCTTCTGAGAAATCCTTCCGTCGGCGGCGCGGATAAAGCAGCTGACAAGGATGGCGGCGCTGTTCTCGTCGTTTTCGGTGCATTCGACGACCTGGCCGTTCACCGTGATGCAGGTCTGGTTGGCGAAATCGCTTTCGCTGTCCGAGACGGAAATCGCGGTCGCCGCAAACCAGAAGGTGCCGCCGTCGCCCAAACCGGTCACCTGGTAGCTGGGATGGGCCGGGTCGTCGAGGTCCTGCACGCGGACCTCGTCAATCTTTTGATAGGACGAATCCCCGCTGCGCTGGTAGATCCCGTATGCGGTTACGGACGGGTCCGGACTGGGGTCCCAGACAAAGAGGAAATCAGCTGCATCTATAGCCGGCGATAGGGTTATCCCGCACAGGGCGGCAATGAGGATGAAACAAAACCTCGGCTTCATGTGCAAACTCGTAATCATGCGGATACCCGTTGTCACCGCAGATGATCAGGATAGCCTGCCGACACCGGGCCGGCAATCATCCTGCTTATTAAGGGTCTCATAATTGTCTTTACGTCGTCATTCCGGCATGCTTTTAGCCGGAATCCAGGAGATTAACTATTCAAATTGAAAAAAACGGACGCGCTCTTGTTCAATATCCATTCGAGATCTGAATCGGACAGGCCGGCTTCAACCAAACACTTAAGCTCGCGGTCCCATTCAAATGGAATATTTGGAAAATCCGATCCGTACATGACCCGCTCCAGACGGTATTTCTTGAGGTCGACGACTTCCGGAAGCGGGAAATAATCGGTCAGCACCATGGTCGTGTCCAACCAGAGGGTGTCGTATTTTTCAATCAGCTTCCAGTATGCGCCGGTTTCGTCGAATCCCATGTGCGGGACGCACACCCGCAGCCCGTGATAATCTCATAAAACTAGATTTAAGCATGCTTCCCCTAAGAGGTTAAACGGAATTTTCAGAAAATGGTCTTCTGTTTTGGTTTAGGCTTGGAGGGAATCCACGCATACCGCACCGGACCTTTCTTCTTGTTAAGCTGCCCCTCTTCCGTTGCCCGCTTGAGCCATACGTTCAGCTGGTTTTTGGAAACATCCAATTCCTTGCGCAACTGGTCCGCGGTTTTGGCTTCTTTCTCGGTCAGGGCTTGCATGCGGCACAGGAAAAACTCATATAAGGTCATTTCGTTGCAGGCTCTCCAATCCTCGCTTTCTGCCGTATTCACCGCGTCTTCATCGCCCGGACTTCCTGCTTCCGCCTGAATTTCCAACTCAAACACCTCTTGATCTTCGCCCACGGCGGCTTCGTCGGGTATCACAGGATGGTCGAACAGCGTCGGTAGGCCTTCCGGCTTAAGGGGTCTCTCGAAGAGTTGCCGGATATCCAATTTTCCTTCTGTTGCCGGAAGCCAGCGAGCGCCCTTTGCTGCGAGCTGCGCGTTGCCCGATCCCTTGTCATTGTTCGGTTGCACCCACAGTGGAACCCACGCGTTCTTCAAGTTTTCAAGCGCACCGCTCCAGGTTCCCCCTTTGGTGTCCGAATGGACGACAAGAGCTGCATCCGCCATGCAATAGACATACTTGTTTCTTGCCATGGCATTGCCGACATCGAAGCCGGCCTCCGGGTTGAAGGGCGATAACAGCACGAGGTTCTGGGCCATCAGTGCTTGCCGATACCGGGATGAAGCCGCCGCTTTGAGAAGTCGGTCCGCCAGCACGCCGATGACGGTCCCATCCTTTTCAAGAGCCCCCTGCATGGCACTTGTGTCGATCCCGCGCGCACCGCCCGACACGATCGTGCAGCCGGCAGCCGCGCTTTCGCCCCCGATCATGCGGGCGAAGTCAAGGTCGACTTCGGTGGCATTACGGGAGCCGACTACGGCCAGTCCGCCTCTGTTCAAAAGTTGCCGGTTGCCACAGCCGAAAAACAAGGGAGGAGAGCTGTTCCTGAGAAACCTTTTCAATCGGACTGGGTATTCCGGTTCCGAGCGGGTGATGACCCAAAGGCCGGCCCGCTGCCACTTCTCCAATGCCAGAGCCATGGCGGACGAACGCGACAGCAGTGCGCAAACCCGCTCCGGGGTGATCTTGTCATCCTGCCAACCGCCCAACAGCCTTTCAGGGTGCTCCTCAATCAGCGCCTCGGGTGTCATCCCTTGCCCTTTCAGCCACACGGCGAACCGGCCCCACTCTGTGGGCGTCAAGGGTTTGGGGTCACCCGGCGCGGGTTTCGAGAAGTGAGCGGTCAGCAGCAAAACCGCCTGAGTTGTAGGAGTCAGCATGTTCAACCGTTTGTGAATGTTGTCGCCAAAGCCACCGGAAACACCGGCCCGCTTCCGGCTTGCCGAAGCAAGGCAGCGATCACCGTCACGGTCCAACGAGAGTCCACCAGGTCGTCGACGAGCAGCACAGGTGTTCCGGCTACTCCCTTTTTAATCGCAAACGCTCCGTCGAGGTTGCGGCACTGATGCGAACTGTTATTTTGAAGCTTCTGAGGCTCGTTATCCTTAATCTTCGACACGACATCCTTGAAAGGCAGGCCCAGTATAGCCGCCAACCGTTTAGCGAAATCCGGCACCAGTTCGGGATGCCTCAGTGACGGCACGCAGGTTACCCATTCCGGAAACGGTTCCGGGCGCCAACGATGAAGAACCATTTCGGCCGCAGCGTCCACAAGCTCGCCACGAAAGCACCCGGTGTGCTTGTCGTCGGCGACAAGCCGCCCCCATCCTGCATCGCCCCAGCGAGATAAGACGCGACCCACTTCGGCGCGCAATTTTGGCGGTATGTTGCCGCCAAGGTCATAGGCAATAAAGGCTCCCTTTGGTATCCGGCTTCTGGGCTCCACGCGCAGATCGGATTGTTTCAGGAACAGGAGCGCCCGCTGAATAAGGCCCGAGTCAAGGCCGATCGGAACGACCGATTTTTCCCGACAGTTGGCACATTTGCCGCATTTCGAAGCGTGCGGGTCGTCCAGAGCCCGCCCGAGATATGCCATCAGGCATTCTTTCGTGTCAACATAACGCTGCACTTCTTGCCATTCGAGCTCCCGCTTTTCGGTCAGGCGCTGAATGCGGCCGTGGTCCAGCCGGTATGGTACCGGGGTCCGCGACCATCTGGAACCCTGCCGGATGACCGGGGCCGGATTCTCCACACTGAGGTACTTGAGCGCCTGCTCGATCTGGCCTTCCGTCAAGTTAACCTGCGCCACCAACTCCCTGGTGGTGAGCCCGTCGCTCCTTTCCAGCGCCGTCAGCATAATGTGCACGCGAAATTCGTCCGGGAAGGCGGAAGACCTGAAAAACTGATGAATGTCCTCATCCTCGCGACCTGCCATCATCAAGCCCAAAGCCCGGTCGATCGCTCGGCCGGCCCGGCCGACCTGCTGGTAATAAGCAATAATGGAACCGGGCGCCTGATAGTGAATCACGAAGCCGAGGTCCGGCTTGTCATACCCCATGCCCAGGGCGGTGGTCGATACTAGAGCCTTCAGGCCATTGCAGAGGAGTTGCTCTTCCAGGTGCTGCCGATATGCGTCAGAATCCGGGAATTCCTCCGCCTCGACGCCGCTGTAATAAGCTCGGGCATCGACTCCGTTCAGCCGCAACCATCCGGCCACCTGCTCGGCATCTTTCTTCGTCAGGGTGTAGATAATCCCAGTAGTTGAAAATTTCGGCACATATTTCGCCAGCCAAGCCAGGCGTTCAGCCTGGTCCGCCAGACGCAGCGTTTGAAGGTGCAAGCTCTCCCGCACAAGTGGCCCGCGCTGTATTGCAAATCCTCCCAACTGGTTTTTGACATCATCCAGAACCCGATTGTTGGCGGTCGCCGTCGTGCCCAGCACCGGCATGTTCGGCGGCATCAGTTTCAGTATGTTGACCAGGCGCCGGTAGTCCGGACGAAAGTCGTGCCCCCAGTCGGAGATGCAGTGGGCCTCATCCACCACCATCAACCCGATGCGATTGGCCACCGGCAGCAGAAGCTCTTCTACGAACCGATCGTTTGCCAGCCGCTCGGGCGAGATGAGCAGGGCATCGGCCTGGTTTCTTAAAATTTCCGCTTGAAGTGCCGGCCACTCGTTACGGTTGGATGAGTTGATGCTGATCGCACGAATGCCGAGTCGCTCCGCCGCCGTCTGTTGGTTGCGCATCAGGGCCAGCAGCGGGGAAACAATCAGGGTCGGCCCCTGCCCTCTGTCGCGCAACGCCCGCGTGCTGATGAAATAGATTAGGCTCTTCCCCCAGCCGGTGCGCTCCACCACCAGAAGCTTGCGCCGGTGGTTCACCAGCGCGTCGATGGCCTCCCACTGCCCCGGCCTCAGCATGGCCTTCGAATCATCCAACGCGCGCTGCAACAGCATCAATGCCTGATGCTTCTCCACGAAAGTTCCTTTCCATAGCAAGTCATCGGATTCGGATGAATTTCAGGGCGCCTGGCTCTTCACAAGCTCCTCGATCGACAGCACCTCTATCTGTTGATTTTTCCTCTTCTGCAGCTCCCAATGCTTTTTCAAGGCCCGGTCCAGAATGCCGGCCTTGAAATTCTGAATGAGCACCTGGAAAGAAGGGTACGCGATCACCGGACCGAGCATCCAATCGAATTTCCCGACCAGATCGCGGAACATGGCGAACGGCTCCTCGCCTTCCTGGATGATCGGGACGAACGGAATCTGGTAGTCCGGCACGGTCGCCTGCAGCTCGAGCGGGGCCGATTTCGGGTTGGTGATGTCGACGATCACGAACAGGCTCAAACCCGCCAGGATTTTTATGGTCTCGGTGAAATCCCGGCTCGTGGCGCGCTCGAAATCGAAGATGATCGGAAGCAGGTTGCATCGACGCAGTTCGTCGGCGATGGCGTCCAGCACCGCCTTGCGCTCCGGGCTGAACCGCCCCAGGATCAGGACCGCCTTGGAGGTGATGGTGCTCAGCACGTTCCGGAGCTTCTCGCGGTTGAGCAGCAGGTAGATGAACTGGGCGACCTCCAGATCGTCCACCGTAACGGCCGGCTCGTCCGGCCGTGTGATGATCAACCCCGTCTGGCTGGCTCCGGCAAGGGTGATGCCCCAGGCGGAGACCCCGTAAACCAGACACCCGGAAAGATCGGCCTGCTGCAGGTCTGTTTCCACCAGGATCGCGCGCGTGAGGTCGGCGCCCGTCAGCTTGGCCCCCTTTAGGCTCGCCCGGTTCAAACGTGTTCCGATCAGCTTTGCAGAGGTGAGGTCAGCGCCGTCCAGCCGAGTCAGCTCGAGGTTGGCCTCGGAAAGATTGGCTTCACAAAGAACGGCGCCCGTCAGGTTGGAGCGAGTGATGCGGGCGCGCCGCATGTCGCAGCGGGAGAGGTCGGCCCCGACCAAAATGGCGCCATTAATGTTGGCATCCAAAAAGGAAGATTCGGACAGCGTCGCATGGCTGCAGTCCGCAGTCGTGAGTTCGGCCCTCGACAAACCAACCGATTTCAGGTTGGCGCCGCTCAGCTTCGCCTGGATTAGATTGGCCTCCGTGAGATTGGCCCCTTCGAAGTTGGCCTGCCGGAGGTCGGCAAGGCGCAGATACACCTGCGCAAGATTCCTCCCACGCAAATCGGCGGCGCTCAGGTCCGGCTCGACGGAGAGATTCTCCCGCCGCCATGCGTTCCATGATTCCACCCCTTCCGCCAACCTGGCAAGATGCTCCGGATTCGCCATGCCGCCTCCCGCCGGACATTCTGTGGTCATGCAGCAGCTTAAACTCTTCAGAAATATTCACCGTCTTCCAAATCACTACCATACCCGCACCACTTGTACCTTTATGTAAGTCCATCCAGCCCTTTATGTCAAAAGATTGATCGGTTTCTTTATTGCCGGCCCTTATCCCTACAACGTTACTTGATTGTCAATAAGCATTGTGCATAATCGTTTTTGCCGGTGCGAAAGATAGGCGCGATGGTTTTTTTCCTGGATCCACGCAAGCAAGTCGATCAGTGAGAGCAGCGTGTGTCGTCGCATCGGCAAGATAAGCCTCATGAGGATCCTAAGCTGCGATAGCGTAATGGACGGTGCTTTTTTTCCCCAACCTGATCTTCAGGTGCCAGAGAAAGAAGTGGGCGAGCATACAGGTGAGAATGTG